>Ga0209749_1000015_pt1 | contig 374875 bp, 326 predicted proteins | sample EPASupsiteSAE347_FD_187267 | JGI IMG/M metagenome (GOLD analysis project Ga0209749, IMG submission 187267) | Bioremediated contaminated groundwater from EPA Superfund site, New Mexico - Sample SAE3-47 (SPAdes) (version 2) | ecosystem: Environmental > Aquatic > Deep subsurface > Groundwater >... | reverse complement strand
CCTTTATCAACCGGATCCGCAGCTTCAGCTACTGCATCAGCTCAACTGACTATGACCTGTATGCCATGAATGCGGAGATCGAGATCTTCTGTGAACGGCAGATCCTGCCCAGAAAGACCCGGCACAACCTGCTGCTGCTGGTGGAGGAACTGCTGCAGATCCATACCCCGCTGCTGGCCACAACCGCCCTTGACCTGACCATCGCCTATTCTGAAAAGAAGGAGAGCCTGGAGATCATCCTGGAGAACCGGGGTGAGGCGGTCAACCTGCTGGATAAAGACCGCCTGCCCGATGAACTGGGATTGAATATCATCACCCACTTGGCACAGCAGATCGACTACCAGAGAAATAACGGCATAAACAGGGTGACGGCAACTTTGAAACAGCACTGAAAGGACGTTACCATGACCACCACCATACCGGCTAACATAGCATTATTGTTTTAACAGTTACGCTTCAAGCCTGAGAAACAATGGCAAGAAAGGATATGCGTATGCGCGTCAAACAGCAACTCTTTGCAATAACAACAGCGGGCCTGTTCTTGCTTGTCCCCGTCATAGCTGCAGCCGGAAGTTGTATGGACGGCAAGCTGACCTGCGCAATCAACTACATTTATAACGATACAAAAAACATGACCGTTAAGAACGTTAAAATTGATTATTCCGCGGTCATTGCACCTGCTGTCACCACTCGGACGGAATGCAGCCAGGTTACCGACGGCACAACCGATATGACCTGTAACTCCTATATAACCTATGCCTATGTCTACCAGATCAAGGCCGCCTATTCTGGCAGAATAAAGAATCCCGGATATTCCTCCGTTTCCTGGGATGTCTGCGAAAGACTCTGTAATTCGCTCGGTATCGCGGTGTACTACATGAATGGAAAACCGTTGTAGGCGCCACTAACAGCACCGCGCGGATTTCGATACCGCTCCTCGCCAGCCATAGGAGAAGAAAATGAATAATCAGGGCCATCCACTCATCCTCCTGTCAACTGGGCTTATGCTATTTGCCGCAAGTCATGCTTTTGCATTCGACTGGCAGTACCCCGGCGAAAACACGACAATCTACTGCAACGCCCCTGAAAGCGGCACGGTACCGAGGGGACGCGCATATGCCGTCACCTTTTACAGCGACGGTTCCAAACGGGCCGAGCTTCAGTACGGCTGCACCATCAGAAGCAATCCTTCAGCACCATACAAGCAGGAAGTATCAAGCACCATGACATGCAACTATAGCAACAGCATAGCAGGGTCAGAACACACACTGACCGGAAGCGGTTCGTCAAAGTCTCTGTTCCAGAGTAATGATCCGTCGGCTATATGCGCCCATGCCTACTTTGACCTTGGTGTCCGGGCAGAGAAGAAATAACGTGAGATACCCGTTACCTGTACCTATCATCGCGCTGCTCGGCGTTCTTGCTACGGTTTCGTTGCTGCTGTGTACAGGCTGCGCCGGAAGAGCCGGATCTGAGTCCTTGCCGCAACAGCTACAGCCCAAATATGGTTCTTCCGCAACCCCTGTTTCCAGCGATCACACCTACTTTCAGCAGCCCGAACATCCGGCCCCAGACTACTGGGCTCTCTCTCCCTTCTATCTGCCGCAGCGTAATGAATACGACTGCTCGGCGGCGGCTGTTGCAGCAGTGGTAAACGCCCTTACCCGTGCCAACCGGCCACTGAAGGAAACTGACCGGAACGCATCCGTAGCCTCTCTGCTGGAAGCGGTAACTACGGCCCGTTGGGCCGAGAGGGTGCAGAAGCAAGGAATTGACGGCCGGGTAGGACTGACCCTTGAACAGCTGGCCGATGTCTTGATGGAGGCGCTTCGCCTGCAGGGGATACCGCCCCCCCGGATTGAAACGGTACGAGTGACTGCAGATGATCCAGCCACACGGGTAGCGTGGCGCAAGGCCCTGGCGGCGAACGAGGCCTCCGCCGACGATATAATCCTGATCCACTTTATTCAGGACACCCTGACCGGTGCCGGAGGTGGCCCGTACCCGCATATCTCCCCCATTGGCGCTTTTGATGCTGTAACAGACCGGGCGCTGGTTATGGATGTTGACCGGGACTACTACGAGCCGTACTGGTCCCCCGCGGACATGATTGTCAAAGCTATGGCCGCCAGCACCCCGCAGTACGGTCATGGCGGGTGGATACGGGTCAGACGCTAAGACGCCGGCAGATTTGGCTGGTGCAGCAGAATGCCGGCAAGGCAATTACTATTACCAGTATTCCGGTTGAAACCCAGGTGGTTCACCACCTGCAACCATAATCAATGACGAGGAGAATCCCGATGTTACAGAAAGCGCTGTTTCCCGGAAAATATCTGCAGGGGCCAGGCGCGCTTGGCGAACTGCCGTCGCTGATCAAACAGTTCGGCTCATGCGGTCTGATTCTGGCTTCGCCAACTGCCCACAGCAGGATTCTGCCTGAGAGCGGCATTGACTTTGCGGTAAACGACCTGAGAGCCGAACGATTTAACGGTGAATGCTGCGAGGCAGAGTTGAACCGCCTGTCTGACGTTATTACTGCCCAAAAAGCTGATGTACTGGTGGGGATGGGAGGCGGCAAGGCCATTGATACCGCCAAGATTGCTGCTGATCGGGCAGGGATACCTGTCATCATCGTCCCCACCACCGCCTCCACCGACGCCCCCTGCAGCGGCTGCGCCGTGCTGTATTCAGCGCAGGGTGTCTTTGAATCGGTCTACTATCAGCGTTCAAACCCGGCAGCCGTACTGGTGGACTCCTCCATCATCGTCCGGGCGCCGGTCCGCTTTCTGGTGGCCGGCATGGGAGATGCCTTGGCAACCTGGTTCGAGGCCCGTTCCTGCCATACCACCCGCTCGGCAAACGCCTGCGGCGGTCTCAGTACCTTGACCGGCCTTAACCTGGCCCGGCTCTGCTACGATACCCTGCTGCGCTATGGTACCGCCGCCAAGACCGCAGCGGAGCAACAGATTATCACCCCGGCACTGGAGCATATCATTGAGGCCAACACCCTGCTTTCCGGCATCGGCTTTGAAAGCGGCGGTCTGGCCAGCGCCCATTCCATTCACAACGGACTGACTGCCCTGGAGGAGACACATGCCTTTTATCATGGTGAAAAGGTGGCCTTTGGTCTGTTGGCCGGTCTGCAGTTGATCGACGCACCGCCGGAAGAGATCAACGTGGTCTACAGGTTCTGTGAGGCTGTGGGGCTGCCCACCACCCTGGCGGCTGTCGGACTGGCCGGATGCGGACGCGACCGCCTGCTGCAGGTGGCACAGAAGGCCTGCGCCCCGGAGGAATGCATCCACCATGAGGCAGGTAGCATCACTCCTGATATGGTGCTTAATGCCATGCTGGCGGCAGATGCGATCGGCACACGCAGGAAAACAGTGTAGGACACAGGTACACCAACGGCACGACCTCGGCAGCGACGGCACCTCAAATATCAAGAGGTACCACCACAACACCCGCATAGGGGAGGGAACCTGACATGAAACGATGGCTGAAGATGATGCTGCTGACTGGATGTGTTATCGGTACGTCACTCGCTTCACGCGAAGTGAACGCTGGTGGTATCCTGAAGTACCATGTGAAGGTGAAAAACGACATCGCGGTAGAATACTGGCCCAGCAACGGAACCCCCATACATACTACCTGCACCGTCTATCTCTACCGGCCTGATAACACATACCAGGTTGCAACCATAGCAGCCGGCGCGACCCATACCTTTACGGTCAACGGCCCGCACTGCCCGGCCCGACTTGCAGGAACCTGCCAGAGCGACTACGGGCCACCAGTATCTATGTATAACAGGTGCCTCACCGGCAAGGAAAGCTGGGGCTCACTCCAATGCACAGCGGCCTGTTGGAGTTCAGACTGGTTCATACGACGCAGCGATACGGACCGCTCTTTGCACTTCCACAAGGAATAAGGCCGATGCCGTCGTCGAGCTGCAGGACCTGGGTTGGGTAACCACTGGCAACAACACGATAAAACCGGGGTATTCCATACCGAGCAGGTGACAGGCACCGATATGCCTGACTGATACCTGTATACCTGTCTAAGGAGCAATGAGCATGAATTGTATCACTATCAGGCACGCCCAGGCCGCCATCATCACCGCGCCGCTCAATACGCCGTTCCGGATCGCCACCGGCCAGCACGACCAGCTTGAAAACGTCTTTTTTCAGGTGCAGGCTGCCAATGGCATCAGCGGCTATGGCGAGGCCGCGGTTGCCAGCCATATTACCGGTGAGACCGTGGAACAAACGCTGGCCAACCTGCAAAAGGCGGCAACACAACTGGCCGGGCGAGACTTCTCTGATCCGATCGTGTTGATCGACGAGTTCCGCCCTCAGTTTGTCGGTAACCATGCCGCCTTGGCAGCCTTTGAGATGGCGCTGTTCGATCTGGTCAGCCGTAGCCGCGGCATAGCATTTGGCGCTCTATTTGGCACTGCGCCGGGCTGTGCCCCCAAACCGCGCTTCCAGAGCGACATCACCATCGTAATCGGCAGCCTGGAGGAGGCCGAAACTGCTGCGCGGCACTATGCCGGGCAGGGCTTCACCGCCTTCAAGATCAAGGTGGGCAGGGATCACGATCTTGACCTGCGGCGGGTCTTGGCGGTCAAGCGGATCGCACCTGGCAGCAGCCTGGTGCTGGATGCCAACATGGGCTTTGATGCTGCCGGCATGCGGCGTTTCCTGCAGCAGCTGGAACAGCACAACATCCGTCCCAACCTGCTGGAGCAACCGGTACCCAAGGGGGATTGGGACGGCCTGGCTGCCATTACGCGGGAGTTTGCCGGTAGCGGTATGCTGATCTGTGCCGACGAAAGCGTCGGCTCCCTGGCAACGGCAGAGCAGGCCGTTGCGCTCAGGGCGGTCAATGCCATCAATATCAAGTTCATGAAGAGCGGCATTACCGAAGCGGTTAAAATTGCCGAGCTGGCCTGCCGCAACAACATCAAGCTGATGCTGGGAGCCATGATGGAGAGCAGCCTGGCCATTACCGCCGCAGCCCATTTTGCCGCTGCCCTGGGTTGCTTTGAGGTGATTGATCTGGACACCACCTTCTTTATCAACGGTCCGCTCAGCTGCAGTCCCTATCTGGATCAGAGCGGCAGGTTTGACCTGGCTAGCCCCGGCCCCGGTATCGGCGTGGCCGTGCAGCTGCCTTGATTCGTCACCAGCCGCCAACCGGCAACAGCACGCTTTCTAAGGCAGCCGGTTGCACCGGGATTCAGAATAGCTTTCAGGAAATAGGTTGTACAACTGCTACGCTTGACATACGCTCTCCCGGCGGCATGCTATTCTATGAGTTAAAACCGCCACACGGTTTCCGGTCACGCCAGGCATTACGGGCCGGAATGTCAGAGGCAACGGTTTTACCAGCAATGAGGTACTGACATGATCCAGTTACTTGCTTCGGTGTTAAATACTGCCTGCGTGATGGCTGTCATTGCGTATGTGCTGGTTCGCACCAGATTTTACTCCCTCATCACAGAGAAGAGCCACAGTATTCATCACCAGATTCTTTTGATTTTACTGTTTGCCGCCTTCACCATGTATGGAGTCCTGATTGCCATTCCCATAGCAGGCGGTTTTGTCGCGCTGGGGCATATCGGCCAGATCATCGGCGGCTTAATGGCCGGGCCGCTTGTGGGAACCTGCGTCGGTCTGCTCATTGCGCTACATCGCTGGTCACTGGGGGGATTTTCCGTTGTTCCGGCGACACTGTCAGTGATTCTGGTGGGGCTGTTTGCCGGCGTCTATGCGCTGTGGAGAAAAACCTCACGCTACAACCCGCTTGAGGTTGCCGCCCTGGTTATAGTCCTTGAACTGTTTTCATCCGGACTGACCCTGCTTCTGATACCGGACCTGCATCAGGCCCTTGAGCTGGAAAAAGGTATCAGGCTGCCAATGACGATCGGCCATATGATTGCCGGCGCGGTTTTCATACTGATATTCAATAATATTGTTGAGGCACGGCAGACTGTGGAAGCAAAAGAGAAAATCGAAAGCGAACTCAGGATTGCCAGCAGTATTCAAATGAGCATGGTGCCCAAAACCTTCCCCCCGTTTCCCGATGTCCCTGAGTTTGATGTATTCGCCCTGCTCAAGCCTGCCAAAGAGGTGGGAGGGGATTTCTATGATTTTTTCTTCACGGACAACGATCATATCTGCTTTGCAATCGGTGATGTTTCCGGCAAGGGGGTGCCGGCGGCCTTGTTTATGGCAGTTACCAGGACACTGCTGAAATCCCATGTCACCAGCAGCAAAACCATTGATCAAAGCATGTTTAAAACCAACAACGATCTTTGTGAGGGAAACGATGCCTGCATGTTCACCACGTTGTTCAGCGGCATTCTGGATATCAGGACAGGCGAGTTCTCATTCAGCAACGGCGGACACAACTTCCCCTACCTCTATCGCAAGGACGGCACTATTGAAATGATTACCTCGGCAAACAGTGTGGCGCTGGGGTGTATGGAGGATATCCCCTATCAGACAGGAATGATCGTACTGTCTGAAGGTGATGCACTGGTGATGTACACTGACGGTGTTTCAGAAGCCATGAACAAGAATCTGGAGTTTTTTACGGAAGAACGGCTGGAAACGGCCATCAGGAAAAGTCCGCCATCATCCACACGCACTATTGTCAAAAACATGATGGACGAGATTGACGGTTTTGTTGCCGGCGCTCCGCAATCCGATGATATCACCCTGCTGGTCTTCACCTATAACGGCAGTAAGCCGGCGTGCCAGTCAGCGTGACAACCGGGAGCTGCAGACCTTGAGGCGTTTTATCACAAAGCTGCTGCCGCTACTGATGCTGGCCGTTTTTTTCGCGACTACGGCAGCGGCTGCATCAGGAAAGGACCAGTCCAGCCCTCCACCGCAGCAGCAGGGGAAAAAGTGGCGGATCGGGTATTGTGAAAGCACCCGCTTCGTGAACTACGCCGAGCATCTGTACGCCCTTGTCCGGGGGCTTACGGCACTTGGATGGCTGCAGGGAACCGAGCAGCTCCCCTACACCCCCGGCCAGGAAGACACCCGTGCCATGTGGGAGTGGCTGGCATCACACAATGTCGGCCCCTATATGGAATTTGCCGCTACTGCCTACTACAGCTATGACGGTACCAACCAGCATACGCAAAAACGGAAGACAGACGAGATTACCAGGCGATTGAGCCAAAAGAAGGACATTGACCTGATGATTGTGATGGGGACGGTTGCCGGCAAGCTTGTTGCCAACGACAGACACAACGTACCGGTCATGGTCTTTTCCACCAGCAACGCCGTTGCGGCAGGGATCGTGAAAACAGTGGACAAATCAGGCCGGGATCATGTCTGGGCCCATATGTACCCCAACCGGTTCAGACGCCAGATCGAGGTATTTCATGACACCTTTGCCTTTAAGCGGCTGGGGATGGTCTATGAAGATTCGCCGGCAGGACGGGCACTGGCAGCGCTGAATGATGCCGAGGCACTCGCCCGGGAGCGCAAATTCAAGATTATCCGCTTGTTTGTGCAGGACAACCAGCAGGATAAAGACAGATTTTTCAACGAAATGCTTGCTGCGCACCGGAAGCTGGCCGGCGAAGTCGATGCCATGTATATGACGATTTATCCCGGATCACGAAAGTTTGCCATGCTGCCGGCATTGATGGAACCGTTCTATGCAAAGAAAATCCCGGTATTTACCCAACTGAAGGGAGAGGTGCAGTTCGGCGCCCTGATGAGTGTTGCAGATGCCGATTTCATGGGGATCGGCCTGTTCGGTGCCGAAGCGATCATTGCAGCCTTGAAGAACGGCTCCACCCGTAATCTGCCCCAACGTTACGAAAGCACGCCGTACATCGTGCTCAACCTTGAGGCTGCCCGGAAAATCGGCTATCGCCCCCCCTTTGACATTCTGCTGGTTGCAGACAGGATCTACCGGACCATTGATCGCCCCTAGGATGAAACAGACACCAAGCATGGTACATACAACACGAAGAAAAGCTGTGGAGGACTGACGGTGCATACCGGAAAAATACGTCTGGCCACGCTGCTGGCTTCCCTTTTTGTTCTGGTCGTCGTGCTGGCCTTCAACGCATGGCTTTCCATGACCGCCTTAAAAAAGAACTATGTGACGTCCCTGACCGGCAGTTACACCGTTGCGGGCAGCGAGTGCCGGAGAAAGATCGAATATGCGGTAAGGTACGGCAAGCCCCTGGAAAATTTCTACGGCATGAAGGAGTTATTGCAGGAGGTACGGCAAGATGCCGCAGACCTGACCGATGTGCGGGTCGTAGCACCCGACGGGAAGTTCCTGTATGACCTGAAGGGCAGAGCAAAGGGGGCACTTCCCGAAAAACTGCTCAGGGAACTGGATTTCCGTCCGGACCTCAACCGGAATCTCGTTATCCGGCACGACGGAAAGTATGCACTGTTTCTTCCCCTGCAGGACAGCCACAGCAGATGCATCGGGCTGCTCAACCTTGTATTTGATGAATCCCTTGTCAATGCCAGGGTAAACGTCTTTTGGCAGCAAAACATGCGCGATATGCTGCTGGTGGCAGTGTCGGCGGCCGCTCTGCTGGGGATTCTCCTGTTCGCCGTCCCAATCATCAGCCAGACCGGCACGATCAGGACAAAACTGATTTTTGCCATGCTCCTTTCCGTGCTTGGAGCAGCGCAGCTCTACTACGGCCTCACCAACGTCGCGATGCTCAAAGCCATGTACTTGGATATCGCACGCAACAACATACAGTTGTCAGGCAGGATCATCCAAAAGGATATCAACCAGATCTTGCACAAAGGTGTACCCTACACCGAAATGGCAGGTGTCGAGGCATGGTTTGGCAGCATCATGCAGATGATGAAGGAAACCGGAAGCATCTCCATCCATGATGCCAAAGGGCACACGCTCTACGCCGCCCCGTCATCCGGTGAAAAAGGCAGCAGCAGCCAGGCCGCTCCAGCTGATTACATCTACACCTTCCCCCTCGATACGTCCCTGAACAATGAAAAAGGCACCCTGCAGATCGTGCTTTCCAAGGTATCGATTGACGCCAGAATAAAAGATTTACAGCTTGACGTGCTTACCATCCTTGTGACGTCGTTTTTCTTTGCGGTTGAGCTGATCATCTTTCTGCTCTTTCTTCTGACCATCCAGGCACGAAAAATCTCGTCAAATACCGCACCGGTTGAAAAGGACCTGACGATCAGAATCATTCGTCCCCTGGCATTCCTCTTTTTTATTGTCTTTGACATGTCTATTTCGTTCATCCCGCTCTACATGAAAAAGCTGTACGAACCGTTCCTGGGCCTGCCAAAGGATATTATACTGGGGCTGCCCATCTCTGCAGAGATGTTCTGTATCGCCCTTTCATCATATCTGGCAGGGCTGCTGATTGACAGAAAAGGCTGGCGTCTGCCGTTTTTCCTCGGTCTGACGGTTGTCGGTACGGGGGTACTGTTGTCCGCCCTGGCAACGAACGCCCTGCTCTTTATCATTGCCAGGGCCATTATCGGTACGGGGTACGGGTTCACGCTGGTTTCCATGGAAGGCTACCTGTTGACCAGTCAGTCCAAAGACAGCCGTTTGGCAGGTTTCTCTCAACTGTATGCCGGACTGTATGCGGGAAAGCTCTGTGCTGCAGCCCTGGGCGCCATGCTGGCGGAACGGCTGGGATATGCCACCGTCTTCTTCATCCAGATCGCCCTGCTCTCGGTACCGCTGGTATTTGCACTCTGTTTTGCAAAGGACCACTCCCAACGCCCCGCTGCGGCCGGTGCCCCGTTAACATCAGATCAGGGCAAGGTACGTTACTTTCTGCAGAACCGTCAGGTGCTGACCTTTTTCCTTTTGATTACGCTTCCCTCCATGGTCTGCACCGTAGGTTTTCTCTGCTACTTTTTCCCGTTATTTTCAAATGGTGCCGGCATCTCCACCTCAAACACCGGCAGGGCGTTCATGCTGTACGGGATCTGCTTTATCGTACTCGGCCCCTATCTGGGCAGGTACATTGCCGGGAAAAGCAATGCCCTCATCTATGTCTATCTTGCCGGTACGATCGGTGTTACCGCCATGCTGGTCTTTTTCTGGCAGGGGAGTTTTATCGCCGCCCTGCTTGCGATCTTCCTGCTGGGGCTTTCCGACACCATAAACTCTGTGGCCCAGACAGGCTATTTTCTGAATCTTGAGGCAACCCATACGCTGGGAGAGGGCAAGGGACTGGGGCTGCTGCGCTTGACCAGAAAGATTGGTGAGGCACTGGGCCCGATTGTCTTTGGCGGGGTCTTGATACTTGGCACGCATACCGGAATAGGCCTTGTGGGAGCAGCCTATTTCCTGTTGATCGTGCTGTTTGGTGTAACCACATGGCTGAAAAAATCTAACGTAGCGGCCTGAAGGCGCAACCCGCCCCTGACAGCGGTTCACCTGCTGTGCTGACGAGGTATGACAGATGAAGAAGGTTTTAGACGAAGGCAGCGTGACAAGCCAACTTGACGGGCAGCTCTATCCGTATCAGATACAGGTGCTTGATGAGGGCTACCTCAGTGAACTGTGTAATTTTCAACAGGTCACCTACCAAAAAATGGCGGACAGGACGTTATACGCACCTATTCCTGACGAGATGATCCGTGCGGTACTGGGCAGGAAAGGGCTGACCCTCGGCCTGATGATTCAGGGCCGGATCTTTGGTTTTGTCTGTTTCTATTTTCCCGGAGACGACGCAGAGAACCTTGGAAGGGACGCCGGACTGCCTGAGCAGGAGCTGGAAAACGTTGTCCATTGGGAACGCTGCCTGATTGATCCGGAGTTTCGCGGCAACCACCTGCAATTCAGGCTGGGTGAGCTGCTGGTCAATGCAACCACTGCCCTTGACAGAAACTATCGTTACATGTGTGCAACCGTGGCACCGACCAACTACCCCAGCCTTCACCAGCTGTTCGAACAGCAAAAAATGGTCGCCGTCGCACTGAAAAAGAAATACGGCAACCTGTGGCGCTTTGTATTCTTCCAGGACCTCCTGCGGCCTGTGCAGATGCTGCCTGAGGGGATGATTAGCGTTGGCGGTAGTGAGTATGAACGTCAGGCTGAACTTTTCAAGCAGGGCTATTACGCTTTTCAGGCGCTTCAGGGTGAAGAACAGATGAAAATCCTGTTTGCAAAGCCCAGGCCGGCCTGCTGAAGCTGAAACCGTTCCCTGCGGCGCGCAGAGCCAGAAGCGTTCAATAAATCAGAATATAACCGTGGGATTCAGCTATCTTGCGAACCTCATCCTTGTCGGTAATCCGGTAGGTCTTGCCTTCCAGGGTAAACAGCCAGCCATCTCCATCTTCAATCACCGATTCCAGTAGCGCCTCAAAGGTTGCGGTCTTGACCATTGCTATTTTCCTTTCTGCTGCAGACTGTGCCGTCAGCAGCACTGACGACACAGCTCTTTCATCACGTCAAGATAGTAGAAAATGAGTTATCGGCCAACGGTTTTATGCCTGTCCGCCTCCATTGTTTACCCCGTACCAGTCCACCTTACGGGTCAGGTACATGACTGCCGCCAGTACCGCAAACATGCCGACACTACCGATCAGCAGGGCATAATCCTCCTGCTGCAGGGTGATATACAGAAAGCCGTACAGAAAGCTCATCAACCCGCCAATGGTCAGTGAAACCCGTACTGACCTGAGCACCGCCTTTGCATACAGGCTGACCAGCAAGGTCGAGGCAATGCCTGACACAAGATAGGCAAGTGCAAAGCTGCTGTGTTCTGAAACCGAAAGCAGCAGGACATAGAAGAGACAGATGGCGCAGCCGATTAGCAGATACTGGATCGGGTGTACCCGGATTTTGTTGATCACCTCGGTAATAAAGAAGGCCACCAGGGTCAGGATGATAAACAGCACCGCATATTTGGCAGACCGCATACTCTTCTGGTACTCATCCACCGGATAAAACAGCTTGGCGCCAAAGGCCGATTCCATCACCTTCTCGTCTCCACCGCTCCACTGCTGCGGATAGCTCCGGTTCAGGTGCAGCACCTTCCAGGTTGCGCTAAAGCCTTTGTCATTAATCACCCGCTCATCCGGCAGAAACGGACCGATAAAGCTGGGGCTTTTCCAGCTTGAGGCAAGCTGGACCGTGGTGGTCTTGCCCAGTGGCAGGAACATGATCTGGCCGCTGCCGTTCAGGTTCAGGGATATCTGGAAATGATACCGTTTTTTAGCTGCGCTGACCGGCACCCTGCTGTTGACACCGGATGCCATGACAGATTGCACACCTACGCCGGGATTGATCGGATACTGACCGCCTTCCCAGACCAACTGGCTGTTTTCTTTCAGACCACGCAGATCAGGCAGCCCCACCGAGACCAGCGCGCCATCCCAGATGACATCCTGTTCCGGTATGCCCAGTTCAGCCAGGCCATTCGTGTTAAACTCCGCCCCCACCTGCAACGCTGCATTGTAGACCACCACCTGGTAGATGCCGCGGTAGCGGGTATCAGGCTTGATCGTACCGTTTATCTGCAACTGCTCAGGCAGCAGATGGGCATACTCGGTGACGCAGGAGCGCTTGCCTTTCTCATCGGTAACATAGCTGCGATACGGGATCGTCAGCACCGGTCCGGCAATGGTCTGTTCCTTGCCCCATTTTCCACCAACATCCGCTACCACCTCCTGCCGGCGCATTTCACGCTCGTGGATAATTCCTTTTACCATCCCCACCGGCACCAGCAGCGCTAACACCAACCCTGCAATAACCAGCAGCTTGGTCATTGCCGACTGCCCGATACGACTGAACCTGCTCACTTCGCTCATAGCTCACCTCCATCCAGGATTTGTCTCACCATGGCAGATCGGTTTGCAGCGGGTATGTTCATCTTCAGGAGATTTGGGGGAAATTGGGTGCAGATTTTGTGCAAGGGCACTTGCATCATCCCCTGCCCTGGGGTACGGTCTGAGTATCACGCGGACAAGGAGCGGCATGTGGATTCCAGCAAACGGATACTGCTCGTTGATGATGACCCCAATATCCTGCAGGTGGCAGGCTTTGCCCTGCAGAAAAACGGCTACCGGACCATGACCGCCAGGGACGGCAGCGAGGCGCTGACACTGTTCCGTGCAGAAAAGCCTGATCTGGTGGTATTGGATATCATGATGCCGGAATGTGACGGCACTGACCTGTGTCGAATCATCCGCAAGGAGTCGGATACTCCCGTGATCTTCCTCAGCTCAATGAGCGATGAAATTGACAAGATTGTCGGCCTGGAACTGGGAGCAGACGATTATATTACCAAACCGTTCAGCCCCAGAGAGCTGGTGGCCAGGGTCAAGACTGTGCTCAGACGTAGCTCTGCCCAAAGCAAACCGGAAGAGGCCTCATCATCTGACCTATTCTGTCATCACGGTAGGCTTAAGCTCGATTCTGAAAGGTTTCAGGTATTCTGGGACAGCAACGAAATCAGCCTTACCGCCACAGAGTTCTGCCTGCTTAAAATCCTGCTTTCCTTTCCCGGCAAGGTCTTCAGTCGTTCCGAACTGGTGGAACGGGCCTACGGAGGCGCCACCTTTGTCAGTGACCGGACCGTGGACAGCCATATCAGACATATCCGGGACAAGTTCAGACAATGCAACGCAGATCCGATTGAAACCTTGCACAGCATCGGCTACAAGCTCTCTGATTGTGGACAGGGAAAGCAGCAATGACCTTACGCCCCAGGCTTCGGACACTGCTGTTGATCATCAACCTGATCATCCTGCTGCTGCCGTTGGGCGGGATCACCATGCTGCGCCTGTATGAAAATGAACTGGTACGCCAGACCGAATCTGAACTGATTGGCCAGACCGTACTGCTGTCCACCGCCTTCAAGGAGGCTTACCGCAAGACGCTTACCACTCCTAAAGAACGCCAGCCTGCACCGCAGGCCGATGAGGCTGAAGATACCGACACACCCCCAGAACTATCAGACACAACGCTGGTGCCGATCCCGCCCCGGCTTGATCTTGCCAAGGCGGTCATTCTACCGCCGGCACCGGCACCAACAGCAGCCCCTCAACCGGGAGATCCAGCAGCAGTGATTGCCGCCAGGGCACTGAAACCGTTGCTGGCCTCTGCCCGGAAAAATTTACTTTCCGGCACACGGGTAGTTGATTTCAGAGGCACTATTGTGGCCAGCAGCAGTACCGACGAAGGTCTGTCTCTTAGCAACTGGAGCGAAGTGGCACATGCGCTTGCCGGTGAGACAACCAGCCAACTGCGCATCCGCAATTCAAAGTGGGCAACGCCGGCCCTGGGTTCTATCAGCCGCGGCGCCCGAATCCGCATCTTTGTGGCCCACCCGGTAATGCTGAACAACCGCGTTATTGGCGCGGTTGTCATGTCCCGTACCCCCCTTGAGGTAACCAAGGCGCTCTACCTGATCCGCTTTCATCTGCTGAAAACAGGGCTGGCCATCGGCAGCGTTGCACTGGCAATCACCCTGCTGCTGGCCTACTACCTGAACAGACCGCTGAAGCGCCTGATCAAACAGGCAGAGTTAGCACAGACCGGACATACCTTTTCAGCAGCCCCTGAATCAGCCGGCATCAGGGAGTTTGATCAACTCTCAGCCGCGCTGACCCGCATGGCTGCCACCATTGAGGCCCGTTCCGGGTATATCCGCAGTTTTGCCGCAACGGTATCCCACGAATTCAAGACACCACTGACGTCGCTACGTGGTGCCATGGAGCTTTTACAGGAACATTACGACGGGATGAGTCAGGAAGAGCGGGAACGTTTTCTTTCAATTATTCAACAGGAGACCGGAAGGCTGGAACAGTTGGTGGGCAGACTGCTGGAACTGGCACGGGCCGATGCCTGCACCCCTGGCAATGAGCAGGCACCTGTTATGCACCTGTTGGAAGAAACCGCTGCCCAATACCGGGCCAAAGGACTTCGCGTTACACTCTCCGGTGAACACTGCACAGCATCTGCCTGCATCGCCCCGGATCTGCTTGCCAGCATCTTTGCCAACATCTTTGGCAATACGCTGATGCACAACGGGCCTGGTACTGAGGTAGTTGTTACTCTACAGCAGATCCGTCGATCCGGTAGCCAGGACCAGGCAGAACTGCTTTTTTCAGACAACGGCAAGGGGATATCAGCGGCCAATGCAGAAAAGGTCTTCAAGCCGTTCTTCACCACAGCCAGGGAACATGGCGGTAGCGGGCTCGGCCTGTCGATTATCAGGTCACTGCTGGAAGCACATGGCGGGTCAGTGGAATTACAAGAGGTAGAAAAAGGGGCAGCCTTCAGGGTTGTGCTGCCACTCTGCAGGGGCTGAACGGGCCAGCAGTTGACCCGTCCAGGCGGATTTATCGCCCGGTCGGTGCCCAACTGTTTGGTTATGCAACGCCTTTACTTAAAGAAATTACTAATTGGCGCATATGTCTTCCAGCCTTCATTTGCTGTGACAACTAAACCTGAATAGCCAAGATTAGCCAGCAGTAATAGCTGAAGCCCAAATTGCGCTGAGGAAAGCACCTGATAATTATCTCGCTTCTGGGCCAAGGACATTTTGCATGTATGAGCAACACTATCTCTTATTTCCTTCAAGGCCTCCAAATCAAGTCCAATTTTGGATAAACTAATCCTACCACTTTCGGCCAGAGACTCGATCTGCCGCTTTGCTATCGGCCACTTAAAGGGGAAGGAAATCCGGCCACCCCAGTTTCCATTAGGGTCAGTGTCTGGGTGCTCCTTTTTCCACTCACGATAGCTTGTCATAATCCTTTTTCTTAGGTCACATTCAGGACCGCTCAGCTTGCCTTTTGGCATCCAAGAGGCCGCAAGGAATTCCCATGCCTGGCTGATCTGAAAAATCCGAGTATCAAGATACCCTGTGCCCGAAAGATTAATATAGATAATGGCGAGACGCGCTTGAGTTTTTTTATCCTGTTCCCATAGCCTCCATGCGGGAAGTACTTGTCCCAAAAACTGCCCCAACTGAAAATCAGGTACAATCGCACCTGGGCCAAAATCATCCCCTGCGAATTTGTGCCAGACCTCCATTGTTTGCTGATTGTCAAAATATGCAATTTGCCTATAAGAAGTTACGCCATTACCTGCCGCTAAAGACAGAAGCAGCATAATTTCGCGAGCTTTTTCGTGATATTCATCAAGCGTTGAGTAGGTTTTCTTAAGCCTAAGCGTAAGCCCCTCCAATGGCAAACGCCATGCCTTTGACTTACGCTTCGCATAACTCGCATCAATGTCAGATTTGAAGACTTCAATGGTCCATCCAGAATCTTCTATGGAGAATTCGCCATCAAACATGCCAACAAGTGGATATTGGGCCTCCGACAGAGGCGAAGGACTTGATTGTCCAATAACCACGCTTGTCAAGGGCGTAAATTCTGTATAGCTATCGATGCCTCCAGTTTTTGCTATCATGAGTTGCTCTGCAAAAATATTCCGACCGTCCTCAAGTTGCCCCGATAATGACCAAAGTTCTGAAATATTGAATTGAGAAGAAAATACATCCTGGGGTTCATCTTCTTGTACTGAGAAAATCGTATGTGAAAACTCTCGCTGTACAGTAAAGAGCTTCTCAATTTGGCAATTGCCCGAAGAGAAAATTCCCTTCCCATTTAGGCATATATTTTGGGTTTCATTATTCATATTTCATTTTGTGATAACGGGCCGGGCGGTGAGCGGGGTTCACCGTTCCACCGACATGGTTGGCAATTGTAACAGTGACGATATCCCTTTCAGAGGGGTTGCACGAACATTCTGTCGTCTTCTTCGCGAAGAGCTATTTCTTCTCTTAAACCAACGTGCTGATTCGGTCCCTGGGGAATCTCATGCATCCTCGCAGGTTGGAATCCTTCAACTACTAATTCTGCGGCCTCATTATCTCCGAAAAACCCGATAAGTCTCAGCTTCTGATTCCACTCCAATGCCCATGACCAACATTCAGCTGAAGGATGACGTCTGATCATGATTTTGAAAAAACCATCCGCGCCAATGGCGCAAAGTCTATGTTTCCACGTTGAAACCTCATCCATAAAGCCGATCTGGACAGGGTTACCCCAGTCCGACTTTAATGCTTCATGGAGAGGCATGTAGTATCCAGGCCAAAACCCGCCAGTCCTATTCTCATAGTCAAAAGTAATAAAATAAAAGAACCCCATCAAATGGAGGCGAGCAAGATCCCACATCCGTTCCAGATCTATGTGTGGAGGACTTACAAGAGTAAAAGTCATTTCTACGTTTGGCCCGAATGGCATTTTTATTTTGTGTTCTTCAGAGCTTTCTATTACTGGCTTACCTGTTCTTCGGCTTATACTACCCTTTCCTTTCCGTACACTCGCTATTTTTAGTGCATCATCATCAGCCGCATGCCGCCCCCAGCAGTCAGGTTGCATGGTAATGGCTGAAATATCGTCTTCCAACTTTGACTTGTAGTTGTTACAAGCTTTGCAGGCCCAGACTATGAGATTCCAATACCCATTAAACTTTCCACGAGGGACAAATTTTCGGCCAATTACATGCTCTTTTGTTACCTCAGACGACTCAATGATTTCCCCACAGTAGGGACATGTCTTGTTATTGAGTAAGATCGGAGAATTTACGGGCAAAAGCTTGAGCTTTGGATTGTCATTTCGCATAGAACCACTCCGATTCCTTTGACAACTCGTACTTGAGCGGTTCATGCGCGTGCGTGCGTGAACCGCTCAACCTCCCAAACGGAACATTTCTTCAGGATTTTTTCACTCGCTTACCAAGCCTCGTAGATAGTGATTTTCTTTCCGCTCTTTGCGTTCTCTTGCGGCTAATCGATCAAAATATAACCGCTACAAGTCCCCTCCCGTCAAGGGAGGGGGAGCTTACTGCAGGAACAAAACGGACAACACTGAGAAAAAGGTGCAGCCTTCAGAGTCGTACTGCCGCTCTGCAAGGGGTGAACAGCGGCCAACCCAGCCGCCCTCTTCTACATATGAGTAGGTTGCGCCACTAAACGCACGCCAAGGGCAGTACATACACGGTTAATAGTATCGAAACGTGGATGAGCGTTTGGGCGGAGGGCTTTGTACAAAGCTTCTCTGGTAAGACCTGCTGCCTGCGCAATTTCACTCATACCGCGTGCACGGGCTGCGACTCCAAGTGCGTGTGCAAGCTCGGATGAATCACCTTCTTCAATAACCATAGTTACGTAAGCAGCAATATCTTCTTCGCTCTTCAACTGTCTTGCCATGTCAAATTCAGGCAGGTCTGAAACTTTGGTCTTCTTTTTCATATGGTTTAATCCTCCAAACTGCCGGCAAGTTCAATGGCCTTGGCAATGTCGTTGGCCTGTGTACTCTTGCTGCCACCCCCCAGCATCACGATAAGCACATTATTTCTCTGGATATAGTACATACGCCAGCCAGGGCCGAAATGTTCCCGCATTTCAAACACTCCGTCGCCAACCGACTTTATGTCACCAAGACTACCCCGTTGGGCCTTGTCAAGGCGACGGCTCAGGCGCAGACGAGTGGTACGGTCTTTAAGGCCGTCAAGCCAAGCATCAAATTCAGGGATAGTCTTGATTATGAACATGGGCTAAATGTAATCGAACGACTACAAAATAACAAGATGAAAACTATGCGCAGCAGGGAATTAACTTTTCACTTCGACAGCTATTCACAGCATCTTCCGCAGGAACTGACCGGTCCAGGATCTGGTGACCTTGGCCACCTGCTCCGGCGTACCGGCAGCAACCAGTTCGCCACCCCGGTCGCCTCCTTCAGGCCCCAGATCAACAATCCAGTCAGCGGTTTTGATCACATCCAGGTTATGTTCAATGATCACGATGGTGTTGCCGGTATCCACCAGCCGGTGCAATACATCCAAAAGCTTGGCAATATCGGCAAAATGCAGGCCGGTGGTCGGTTCGTCCAGGATGTAGATGGTACGTCCGGTGGCACGGCGGGAAAGTTCTTTTGCCAGCTTGACCCGCTGGGCCTCGCCGCCGGAGAGGGTGGTGGCAGACTGTCCCAGGGTGATGTACCCCAATCCTACCTCAACCAGTGTCTTGAGCTTGTTCTTAATCCGTGGAATCGCCCCCAGGAACTCCAACGCCTGTTCCACGGTCAGGTTCAGGACATCTGCAATGGATTTGCCTTTGTACAGCACCTCCAGGGTTTCACGGTTATAGCGGGCCCCCTTGCAGACATCACACTGCACATAGACATCCGGCAGAAAGTGCATCTCGATCTTGAGGATACCATCACCGGAACAGGCCTCGCAGCGTCCGCCTTTTACGTTGAAGGAGTAGCGGCCCGGCTTGTAGCCCCGCACCTTGGATTCCGGCAGGTTGGCAAACAGGTCGCGGATATCGCTGAACACGCCGGTATAGGTGGCCGGATTACTGCGGGGGGTCCGGCCGATGGGAGACTGGTCAATGTTGATGACCTTGTCCAGATGCTCCAGCCCCAGAACATCCTTGACCGCACCGGCCTTTTCACGGCTGCGGTACAACCGCTGGGACAGCACCTTGTGCAAGGTGTCAATGATCAGGGTGGATTTGCCGGAGCCGGAGACGCCGGTGACACAGGTCATCACCCCCAGCGGGATCTCCACATCAACCCCTTTCAGGTTGTTCTCCGTGGCCCCCTTGATGGTGATGCTGCGCTCTGCCTTGCGTCGTTTCTTAGGCACCGGAATGGTCAGCTCACCGGACAGGTAGCGTCCGGTCAGGGAGGCAGGGTTGGCCATGATCTCTTTGGGGGTGCCCTGAGCAACCACCTCACCGCCATGCACACCTGCGCCAGGCCCCATATCCAGCACATAGTCGGCAGCCAGGATGGTATCTTCGTCATGCTCAACCACCAGCACGGTGTTGCCGATATCCCGCAGATGGCGCAGGGTGGTCAGCAGCCGGTCATTGTCCCGCTGGTGCAGACCGATGGATGGTTCATCCAGGATATACAGCACCCCCACCAGGGAGGAGCCGATCTGGGTTGCCAGCCGGATCCGCTGCCCTTCGCCGCCGGACAGGGTGCCGGAGGTACGGTCAAGGGAGAGGTAATCCAGCCCGACATTGACCAGAAAGCCAAGCCGTTCCCTGATCTCTTTCAGAATCCTGCGGGCGATCTCCTGATCCTTGTCGGACAGCTGCAGCTGATCAAAGAACTGCTGGCAGTCACGGATTGCCAGGGCCGTCACCTGCTGGATGTTCTGCCCTCCCACCAGGATATGCAGCGCCTCCGGCTTCAAGCGGGCGCCGTTACAGGTAGGGCACGGCATCACGTTCATATAGGGGGCCAACTCTTCGCGGATCATCTCCGATTCAGTCTCACGGTAGCGCCGCTCCAGATTGGTCAGGACCCCTTCAAACTCCTTCTTGTAGGTATGGCGTTTGCCCCGATCATCCTCCCACCAGAACTCAAGCTGCTCACCGCCTGTTCCCTCCAGGATCACCCGCTGCACGGTTTCTGACAGTTCCTGAAACGGCGTATTCAGGTCAAAACGGTAGGCGCGGGACAGGGACTCAAGGATCATCTGATGAAAGGGGGAGCCCAGCCGTTTTTCCCACGGCGCAATCGCCCCTTCCCGAATGGAGAGTAATGGATTGGGGATCACCAGCTCGGCATCAAAGTACATCCGGGTGCCCAGGCCGGTACAGTCCGGGCAGGCGCCATAGGGGTTGTTGAAAGAGAACATGCGCGGGGCAATTTCAGGGTAGGAGATGCCGCACTCAATACAAGCCAGCTTCTCGGAGAAGATGATCGGCAGTTTTTCCCCCACCACCTCAACCTTGACGATCCCCTCGGCATGGCTCAGGGCGGTCTCCAGCGAGTCAGCCAGACGGCGGCTGATTCCTTCCTTCACCACCAGGCGGTCCACCACAATGTCGATGTCGTGCTTTTTCTTCTTATCCAGCTCGATCTCTTCGGCCAGTTCCCGCTGCACACCGTCAATCACGACCCGGGTAAAGCCTTCCTTGCGCAACTGCTGCAGCTCTTTCTTATACTCTCCTTTGCGGCCACGGATCATCGGGGCCAGCAACAGCAGCTTGGAACCTTCCGGCAGCGCCATGATCCGGTCCACCATCTGGGAAACGGTCTGGGCCGTGATCGGCTTGCCGCAGCTATGGCAGTGGGGCTGACCGATCCGGGCAAACAGCAGACGCAGGTAGTCGTAGATCTCGGTAACGGTACCGACCGTGGAACGGGGATTTTTGGAGGTGGTCTTCTGTTCGATGGAGATGGCCGGTGAGAGCCCTTCAATCGACTCCACATCCGGCTTTTCCATCTGCTCCAGAAACTGGCGGGCGTAGGCGGAGAGCGATTCCACATAGCGGCGCTGTCCCTCGGCATAAATGGTGTCAAAGGCCAGGGTAGATTTTCCGGAACCGGACAGTCCGGTAATCACCACCAGCTGGTCACGGGGGATGGTAACGTCAATACATTTGAGGTTGTGCTCGCAGGCACCTTTGATAATGATCTGGTCGTGATGCATGGAATATCCTTATTAACTCAACGTTGCCAAATACGAAGAGAATTCACCGTCATTCGTGATCCTGAACAATGCCAGAGCGAAATCAGGCCAACGTAGCCATTGTGAAACTCATGGATCAGGCAGTATCTGGCCGGACCGCAATCAAAATAGAGCTCCCGCAGCATGACCTGTTGCCCGGCAAGCAGGTACGGCGCCTGTACGCCGAGCAAATTGTTATCATGCAAAAGCTGTTCTGCTTTCTGGACTTCGACCAGAAACAACAGCGCAATTTCAGGACGATAACGTTCTGCCAGATCACTGGCGTACTTCCTGACTCTGGTTTTATATTCGTCCGAACGTTTAAGCGGCAGAGCCATTGTTCCTGATCTCTCTGCTTACGGACTCAAAAAAGGTGTCGTCTTCAGCAACCACTTCTCCCAGCCCGGAACGCAGTTCATACCAACCCCGCTCAACTGAGTCCAGAAACTGTTGCTGTTCATCAACGTAGCGCACATACATCCTGATTGAATCACGCACCACGTCCTGTTCAGAACGACCCGTAAGACGCGAAATCCGCTTCAGATCCTGTCCGTCATCTTCCTCAAGACGGAGTCCTAATTGACAGGTTTTAGCCATGGCGCACCTCCTGATAACATTGATATCAAAATATACCGCGACAGACAGGATAGCAAGAAAATACCCCCGAGGCTGTAAGCTCCGGGGGTAAGGAAAACGAAAAACAATCGTGGTGCCGGGTTCAGAAGGAAATTCCTTTACGTAAAAACTCTTCCGCTTTTTCCGCGGGCACCGGCCTGCTAAAGAGAAAACCCTGCATCTCACGACAACCGTAACATTGCAGCAACTCCAGCTGCTCACGCTCCTCAACCCCCTCGGCAGTAACCTCCATCTTGAGGGTATGGGCCATGTCGATGATGATCTTGGCAATCGCCATATCGTCAGGGTTGGTGGTGACATCCCGCACAAAGGAGCGATCGATCTTGAGCCGCTCCAACGGGAAATGCTTGAGATAGGACAGCGACGAGTAGCCGGTGCCGAAGTCGTCAATGGAGAGACTGCACCCCATGGTGGTCAAAGCCTGCAGCAGCTCAATGTTCTCTGACGCGTTACGCATCAGGATGCTCTCGGTCAGTTCCAACTCAAGCCAGTGGGGATCGAAACCGGTTTCAAGCAGGATGGCCGCCACGACCTGATCCAGCTTCATCCTGAACTGCCGGCCGGACAGGTTGACGGCCATCCGGACCGGTTTCAGCCCGGCATCCTGCCAGGCCTTGGCCTGACGGCAGGCGTTACGCAGCACCCATTCTCCGATGGAGAGAATCAGGCCGGTCTCTTCGGCCAGTGGAATGAACTTTTCCGGCGAGATGGTCCCCAGGTCGGGATGATGCCAACGCAACAACGCCTCAAAACCCACCACACTGCCGCTGGTGACATCCACCTGGGGCTGGTAGAGCAGCTTGAACTCATCCCGTTCCAGGGCTCGCCGCAATGAGCTCTCCAGCACCATCCGCTCCATCACCTTGACGTTCAGGTCGCTGGAGAAAAACTGGAAGTTGTTGCGATCCATATCCTTGGCCTGGTACATGGCCAAGTCGGCATGCTTGAGCAATGACTGAACATCGGCACCATCGGTGGGGTAGACCGCCACGCCGATACTGGCAGTCAGGTACAGCTCCCGCTCTTCAATCACGAACGGTTCGGAGATAATCGCCAGAATCTTGCTCGCTGCGCTGCTGATGCCATCTTCATCGGAGACAACGCTCAGGATGATGACAAACTCGTCCCCCCCGGCCCTGGCCAGGGTGTCGCTCTCACGGACACAGACCCGCAAACGTTCGGCTACCGTGCGCAACAGTTGATCGCCGGCACGATGCCCCAGCAACTCGTTCACTCCCTTGAAACGGTCCAGATCCAGAAAGAGCACCCCGACGCTGCCTTGAACCCGTGCCGCCTGCACAATGGCCTGCTGCAGCCGGTCATGCAGCAGGTTGCGGTTGGGCAGACCGGTCAGGGTATCGTAATTGGCAAGGTGGTGAATCTCCTGCTCGGCCTTGGTCCTGTCTGTAACATCCAGCAGGGTGCCCACCAGCAGCTCCGGCCGGCCGTCGCTGTCATATTCCAGCTCAGCCTGGCTGGCCACCACAATCTCTTCCCCGGAGCAGGTTGCAATCCTGAAGGTCTGGTTCAGGCTGCGACCGGACTCTATGGCAGCACTCAGGGCCTTTCTGACAAAGCAGGTATCGGATGGATTGATCTGGCGGTAGAACCACTCCAGTGACACTGCAGGGAGGGGCGTCCCGTCATAGCCCAAAATCGAAAACAGTTCAGGTGAAAAATAGAGGCCGTTACTCTGCAGGTCCCACTCCCAGCTGCCGATCCGGGCAATCCGCTGGGCACGGGCCAGCCGTAACTCGCTCTGGCGCAGTGCCTGTTCTGCATGGCACAGGCGCTGCATGGTCGCAGCCTCCTGCAGGGTACGCGACACCACTACCGGCAGCCGGTCCAGCAGGGCGGTATCTTTGACCACAAAATCGCTGGCCCCCTGTTTGATCATCTGTACGGCCAGATTGGAATCGTCCCGTCCGGTGACCACCACAAAGGGAACCTGACTGCCCTGCTCAGCCATGGCGGCAATAAATGCCTCACCGGTCATATCCACCAGCGTATAGTCCAGCAACAGCAGATTGACCGGATGGCTGGCAAGCCAGATCAGGGCAGCGGCACCGGTGGATACGGTATGGCATTGATACCCGTCTTCCCGCAGGGTGCCGGCAACCAGCTCACCAAAAGGGATATTATCCTCAACAATCAGGATCATCCCGCTGGTTATGTGGCCATCAAAATCAGCCATTGTCTCTCTTTTTCAGGCACCAGCCCGTCTTGTTAACCTGCGGCGTGCGGGCTATGGCAAGGGAATCAGGCGGTACATCCTGCGTCACGGTGGTACCGGCAGCGATCAAGGCATTGGCCCCTACCGTGACCGGCGCCACCAATTGCACATCACTGCCCACAAAAACCCCATCACCGATTACGGTCTTATGTTTGTGCCTGCCGTCGTAATTGCAGGTGATGGTACCGCAACCGATGTTGACATCGCTGCCGATCTCGGCATCCCCCAGGTAGGTCAGGTGGGAGGCCTTGGAACCGGTCCCCATCACCATCTTTTTCGTCTCCACAAAGTTACCGATCTTGACCTGGGCCTGCAGCACCGATCCGGGCCGGAGATGGGCCATCGGGCCAACCGAGACATCTTCAGCGACCTGTGCTTCAGACAGCACGCTACCGGCCTTGAGCTGGACTCGGTCGGCGATCACGCAGTCGCTGACCCGGACATTATTCTCCAGTGTGCAGCCGGAACCGATGCTGGTGGCGCCGCGCAGCACGCAACCGGGCCAGATCACCGTGTCACTGCCGACCTGTACCGAGGCATCAATATAGGTCTGATCAGGATCAACCAGGGTAACACCGGCGAGCATCAACTGCAGATTGATCCGCTGTCTCAGTACTCTGGCGGCATGGGCCAGCTGCACCCGGTCATTTACCCCCATGATCTCGTCGGGGTCATCTGCCACTACCGCGCTGCAGCCGGCATGTTCTGCCACGGCAATGCCCACCAGATCCGTCAGATAGTATTCATTCTGAGCGTTCTCGCTGCCCAGGCGTCCGATATGGGCCCGCAGGAATTCCAGTTCCATGCAATAGATACCGCTGTTGACCTCGTCAATGGCCTGTTCATCAGGGCTGGCATCCTTTTGTTCGACAATGCGCCGCACCCGCCCCTCGCTGTCCCTGACAATCCGCCCATAGCCGAACGGTCTCTCCAGTTTTGCGGTCAGCACCGTCACGGCGGCGCCGGATGCGGCATGTTCAGCCGCCAGGCGCTGCAGGGTTGCCGCCGTCAGCAGCGGGGTATCACCACACAGGATCAGTACTGCTCCGCTCAGACCATCCAACTGATCCAGCGAACAGGAAACGGCGTGGCCGGTACCCAACTGCTCCTCCTGCAGGGCGATCCTGATGCCCGGGACTGCCCCAAAACGTTTCTGAACCTGATCGGCCTGGTGACCGGCAACAATCACGATCTGACCGGCCCCGGCCTCACGGGCGGCAGCCAGCGGCCAGCCCAGCATCGGCCTGCCTGCAAGCTCGTGCAGGACCTTGACCAGGGCTGACTTCATCCGGGTTCCTTTGCCCGCCGCAAGTATTAACGCTGCGCTTATTGCCATAGACGCACTCCAGAGTGAGGTTTATCCTATGTTTTATAGCTGTCGGCACCACCAGCGTCAAGTTCTTATCGGCATAATTGCTTTACAGCACTATGTTTTCGACCTATAGTTTCGCTACTTGAATAACCACTGTTTTACGAAGAGATTTATGGGAATTGCTGAAGACCTGCTCATATTTGAGAATCGCCTGAAAGAACTGATCACCCGTTATGAACAGTTCTTTATGGGCCTTGAAAAGCGGGAACCGCTTAAGCTGCTTGAAGAAGTTGAAAAACTTGTCCGCCGCTATGCCACCACACCGATCAACAACACGATGCACAAGCATCGTTACAACAATCTGGTCGCCCGCTTCAACAGCTACCGCCAGCACTGGAACCGGATCCTGCGGGAGATTGAAGAAGGGCGGTACTCACGGGACCGCTTCAAGGCCGAACTGCACGAAAACAGCCGTCACACCAAAGCAGCCAGGGACGAACAACAGCCGGCACCACAGGACCAGGAACTTGACCGGATTTATGCAGAGCTGCTGGAAGCCCGCCGCAGTTGCAAACTGCCGGTTGACGGTGTAACCCGTGAACAGCTGGCAGCGACGCTGGATAAACAGCGGCCGCTGATCTCGCAGAAGCTGGGCACCAGCGAAATCCAGTTCCGGGTGGTGGTCGAGGGGGGCAAACCCAAGATCAAGGCCGGCACAAAACACAAGGCATCCCACGAGTAACCCGCTGCCAACCAATCAATCTATGCCCGAACCCACTCCATCACACCCCTTCCCCCTGGCGGCCATTACGCGCCTGGCCGAACAACTGCGGCACGGCAAGCAGCCGGCGGCGCTGACTGGCCTGGTCGGTTCAGCCCCGGCCCTGGCAGTTGCGGAACTTTCCCGGCTTCTGCAGCGCCAGATAGTTGTCATTGCTGCTGATCAGGCGACCGCCGATGAACTGACCCGCGAGCTGCTGTTTTTCAACGCCGTCAACGTCAGCCCCTTCCCGGCCTGGGATGTCAGCCCGTTCGAGGCCGCCTCACCTCACCCTGACATCAGCGGTGCCCGGCTGGAGACGTTGCAACGTCTGCTGCAGGGTAGCCCCTGCACCGTTGTCGCGCCGGTGGCAGCCCTGATGCAACGGATCATCCCCCGCTCCCTGCTGGCCGGGGCATCCTGTGCCATCAAGCCGGGTGATGAGCCTGACCGCGAAGCCCTGCTGGAAGGGCTGGTCAGGATGGGCTATACCAACTGCCCCTTGGTGGAAGAACGGGGCAGCTTTGCCGTCCGGGGAGGGATACTTGACATCTTTCCCCCCAGCCTGCCACGACCGGTTCGGATTGAGTTCTTTGGCGACACCGTCGAGACCCTGCGCAGCTTTGACCCGCTGAGCCAACGCTCACTGGAATCGCTCACCTGCCTGAACCTGCTGCCGTCACGGGAGCTGGTGCTTTCCCCGGCAGCACTGCAGGAGTTTATCCCGCGCCTGAAAGAACGCGCCGACCAGCTTGATATCCCGGCTGACCGGCGTCGCCAGCTGATCTCCGAGCTGCAGGGGGCCGGCTATCCCCCTGGTGTCGAATTCCTTCAACCGCTCTTTCATCCCGGCCTGCAGCCTTTTTTCGCCTACCTGAACAAGCCGCTGCTGGTACTGCAGGAACCGGATCAGCTCCATCAGTCAGCCCAACAACAGCAACTGGACGTTACAAGCGGTGTGCGGAAGGCAGAGGCCGAAGAACGGCTGCATCCCGACCCGCGCCAGTTGTACCTGACGCCGGACGAGTTTTTCCAGCAGCTTGATCAACAGCAACCGCTTGCCCTAAGGCGTCTGGCTGTTGCCGGTGAAAGCAGCGCCGGTCTGTTTCCGGTCAGGTCGGAAGAAAACTCGGATCTGCGGATCAGCATGGCGCGAGACCAGCAGCACCTGCTCGGTCCTTTGGCGGAACGCCTGAAACAGTGGCATGCCGAGAACTGGCGGACCCTGGTGGTCTGTCACCATCCCAGCCAGGCCGAACGGTTGCAGGAACTGCTCACCCCCTACGGCGTCAGCTGCAGCCTTGGCACCACCGACCCCTTCGGCCCGGAAGCGCCCTCCGTTCATACTGACCTGCTGTTGGTAATCGGTGAGATTTCCCGTGGTTTCAGGCTGCCGGAATCAAAACTGGCAGTCATCGCCGAGGAGGAACTGTTCGGCAAGCGGACCCGCCGCAAGAACGGCGTCACCGCCCTGCGTACCAAACAGATCCTGGCCTCACTGGCAGAGCTCAAACCGGGTGATGCCATGGTCCATGTTGATCACGGTATCGGCATCTACCGCGGCCTGCAGCACCTGAAGACCGGCGCGGTTGAAGGCGACTTTCTACTGTTGGAGTATGCGGGCAACGACAAGCTCTATCTGCCGATTGACCGGCTGGGGCTGGTACAACGCTATGCAGGCGGTGAAGGGGCGACGCCATCACCAGCCAGGCTGGGAGGGCCGGGCTGGGAAAAGACCCGCAGTAAGGCTCGTAAAAACATCGAAGAGCTGGCCGCCGAGCTGTTGGAGGTCTACGCCAAACGTCAGGCCAGCCAGGGCTACAGTTTTTCTCCCCCTGATGAGCTGTTCAGGGAGTTTGAGGCCACTTTTCCCTGGGAGGAGACCCCTGACCAACTTTCTGCCATTCAGGATGTGCTGGGGGACATGCAGCACTCCCGCCCGATGGACCGCCTGGTCTGCGGCGATGTCGGCTACGGCAAGACAGAAGTGGCGCTGCGGGCAGCCTTCAAGGCGGTACTGGACGGCAAACAGGTCGCCCTGCTGGTCCCCACCACCATCCTGGCCCAGCAGCATTTCGAGACCTTCAGCAACCGCCTGAAGGAGTACCCGGTTTCCATCGAGATGCTCTCCCGCTTCCGTAGCGCCAAGGAGCAGAAGGCCAGCCTGGAGCGGCTGAAGGAGGGCAAGCTGGATATCATCATCGGCACCCACCGCCTGCTGCAGAAGGATGTCAGCTTCAAGGACCTGGGGCTGTTGATCGTGGATGAGGAACAGCGCTTCGGGGTCAAAGACAAGGAGCGGCTCAAATCCTATCGTGCCAGTGTTGACATCATGACCCTGACCGCCACGCCGATCCCACGCACCCTGCACCTCTCCATGCTGGGCATCCGCGACCTCTCGATCATCGACACGCCACCGGTTGACCGCCAGGCGATCAAGACCGTGGTGGCACGGGATACCGACGACCTGATCAGGGATGCGATCACACGGGAATTGGAGCGGGGTGGCCAGATCTTTTACGTCCACAACCGGGTCCACTCCATCGCCATTGTGGCGGAACGGCTGCGGCAACTGGTACCGCAGGCGCGGATCAGTGTGGCCCACGGCCAGATGGAGGAAAAGGAGCTGGAAAAGGTGATGCTCGCCTTCATGCACGGCCAGAGCGACCTGCTGTTGACCACCACCATCATCGAATCCGGACTTGATATCCCCCGCGCCAACACCATGCTGGTGGACCGGGCCGATACCTTCGGGCTGTCTCAGCTTTATCAACTGCGGGGCCGGATCGGCCGTTCCACGGTCAAAAGCTATGCCTACCTGCTTATCCCCGGCCAAGGGAGCATTACCCAGGATGCACGGGAGCGCCTGAAGATCATACAGGACATCTCCGAACTGGGAGCCGGCTTCAGGATTGCCACCCATGACCTGGAACTGCGCGGGGCAGGTGACATGCTGGGGCCGCGTCAGTCCGGCACCGTGGCAGATATCGGCTTTGAGCTGTACACCCAGATGCTGGAAGAGGCGATCGCCGGGCTGAAGGGCGAAGACCTTGAAGAACGCTGTGAGCCGGAGATCAATCTGGCGATTGCCGCCTTTATCCCCGAGACCTACATCCCGGATACCAACCAGCGCCTGGTCCTGTACAAACGCCTGGTGCAGGCCGGCTCAAACGATGATGTGGTTGAGGTGGTCAGCGAAATGCATGACCGCTATGGCCGCCCCCCGCTGGCGGCCCAGACCCTGGCCCGGATCATGGAACTGCGCATCAGACTCAAGCAGCTGAAGGTTCTGAAGGTTGACGCCGACGGCAAGCGCCTCTGCCTGGCCTTCCACCCCGGAACCGCCGTCAACCCGGAAACCCTGATCAACCTGATCCGCACCGCACCGGCCACCTACCAGTTTACCCCGGACCACCGCCTGCTGGTGGCCTTACCAACGAACAGCACGAATAGCGACACCCTAGAGGCCCTGGCTTCCACACTCACACTTCTTGGCGGATGATCAGACCCGCTGCCCAGAACAGGGCCTTGCAACCGGTTGGCAAGCTATGGTAGATTCACTAAGCTTCATCAACCCTTTCTTACATCCAAAGGAGTCCCAATCGTGAACATCCGTACTTTGCTTAGCGTAACCGTTACCGTCATTGCCACCGCAGGTCTGGTTGCCTGCCAGGGCGGTGGTTCCAGCAGCAGTTCAACCGGCAGCAAGGACGCCAAGGTGATTGCCACCGTAAACGGTGCGAAGATTACCAGTGAAGACTTTGACCGTGAAGTCAAGGCCCTGCCTGAGTACATCCGTGCCATGGCAGACACCCCGCAGGGCAAAAAGGAGATGATCGACACCCTGGTCATGCGTGAACTGATCCTCCAGCAGGCTGCCAAAGACGGCGTTGATAAAGGCAAGGAAATTGAAGAAAAACTTGCTGAACTGAAGAAGCGGATCATTGTCGACACCTACCTCAAGAAGAAGGTCGAAGCCGAATCCAAAATCAGCGATGACGAATTGAAGAAATTTTACGAGCAAAACCTTGACAAGTTCAAGTCAGGCGAGCAGATCCGTGCCAGCCATATCCTGGTCAAGAGCGAGCAGGAGGCACAGTCCATTCTGGAGCAACTCAAGAAAGGGGCTAACTTCGAGGAGCTGGCCAAGACCAAATCTGCTGATTCATCTGCTGCCAAAGGCGGTGACCTGGGCTGGTTCGGCAAGGGCAACATGGTGCCCGCCTTTGAAAAAGCTGCCTTTAGCCTGAAAGAAGGCCAGCTGTCCGGTATCGTCAAGAGCGACTTCGGCTACCACATCATCAAGCTGACCGGAAAGCGTGCCGCCGGCACCCGTCCCCTGGATGAGGTAAAAGAACAGATCAAGGGTGCCATCATGCCCCAGAAACAACAGCAGGTATTCATGAAGCTGAAGGAAGACCTGAAAAAGGGTGCCAAGATCGAGCTGACCGAGACACAACCGGCTGCCCCGGCTGCCCCGGCTGCCAAGCCTGCCGCTCCGGCTCCGGCACCAGAAAAGAAATAATCGTCATTAACAAGATCCAAGCCGGGCAGCCAGTAGGTTGCCCGGCTTGCTTTCGAGGCCTTCATGAATCATCTTCACCTGCTTTCCCTTGCCTCCCTCCTGAGTATAGCTCTGCTGGGAGGCTGTGCATCCACCACCCCCGATATCATATCAGACACCGCCAAGCAGCAACCTCCGGCCCTGATAGAGCCAAAACTCGCACCGCTTCCAGCCGGCGCCAAACGCATTAACGGCATTGCAGCCATTGTCAACGATGACATCATCACCTTCAGGGAGGTACTGCGTGAATCACAAGCGGCTATCCAGGATGCCCAGAAAAAAGGGCTTGTGGATGACGCAGCACGTCATAACCTGCGTACCATGGTGTTGGACCGGCTGATTGAGAAACTCCTGACCGAACAGAAGGTCAAGGAACTGGGTATCAAGATCGGTGATGACGAAATCCGCCAGGCCATTGACGATGTCAAACGCCAGAACAACAACATGACCCAGAGCCAGCTGGAAGCAGCCCTCAAATCCCAGGGCTACACCTTCGCCCAGTATGAGGTTCAGCTCCGTGAACAGTTGGAGCGGCTGCGCCTGGTCAGCATGGAAGTCCGCTCAAAGGTATATGTCAGCGAAAAGGAAGCGGAAGAGTATTATCAGTCCCATCTGAGCAGCTATGCCGAAGAGGAGACCTTCAAGGCCAGTCACATCTTCATCAAGGTTGACGAAAAGGCTCCTGCCGACCAGATTCAACAGGCCATGAACAAGGCCCTGAAGGTGCTGTTTGAGGCCCGGCAGGGCAAGGACTTTGCTCAACTGGCCAGGGAATATTCCGACGATGCGGCGGCAAAGAAAGATGGCGGCAGCCTGGGAACTTTTAAACGGGGAGAGATGCTGGCAGACCTTGAAAAGGCGATCCTGCCGCTCAAACCGGGCGAGGTCGGCGAACTGGTTTCAACCCCATCAGGACTGCACATTGTCAAGCTGGATGAGCGTTCAAGCGGTAAAGTCAAGCCCTTTGAGACCGTCAAGGCCGACATCTCAGACCTGCTCTACCGCCAAAAACAGGATAGCCGTTTTACCTCCTGGATGAAGGAACTGCGGACAAAGGCCAGTATCGTGATCAAAGACGGGACCGGCCTGATCTGACTTTCCTGGCAACTGCACGCTGCAGTTCTGCCCAACAGCAAAGCCCCGGCAAACCATGAGCGGTTGCCGGGGCTTTCTTCTTGATCGATCTCTTCTGCGGGGCGGTCTGCAGACCGTCTCAGGAGCGGTTCCGCAGATATTTAAGAAACTCCTCTTTACTCAGCTGTTTCTTGCTGACCAGGTGGGCAATTTCACGGCTCATGGCCGTCTTCTCCCCCTCCTTCAGCTCATCCTTCAACAGTACAAAAACCGGCATGTTGTGGCTGTAGGGAAACAGGCGGAATTTTTCCAGCAGTTCAAAAGCAGACATATCCGGCAACATCAGGTTGCAGAAGGCAAGGTATTTGGGATGGAGCGAAACCAACGCCAAGGCCTCTTTACCGGTGTAGCCCTTAACCACCTCAAAGCCGACCGACTCAACCATTTTCGACAGTTTTTCTTCTCCGGAGCGTGACACCACCAGTGCCTGCAAATCCCAGGTCTCAACCTCTTCAGTCAAGCCATAGACCGCAAGACGTTCAAGCAGATACTGTTCTTCAACAGGAAGGGTAAAAAAGCCGGCAACCGGAAAGACACCGCCGACCTTTCCCTTTTCACTCAGGAAGACCGGCAGCACCGGGATATTACGGTACGCGGGATCACTTTTGATCTGCAGCAACAGCCCCCAGCCATCTAATGAATGGGGCGAGATATCCAGCACAATACCCAGCGGACGGTCAGTCCCGATCTGGTCAACAGTTGCCAAGCGGGTTCCATAGCCGGCAGCAGCAAGGTATTCCCGAATGATTGCGTCCCGGCCCTGGTCAGGACGTACCCCCATAAGCCACAGTTCAGGGGTTTGATTGGACTGCCCCCCGGCGGCACTCATCGACGCACCGTCATCCGCTTCTGCATACGCCCACCCATGGCAGCCATCTGGTGTTTCTGCAGCTGACCAAGACTTTCAAGGTGGAACTGGTACCAGGAGTCACCGAAACTACGCATCTTCATCTTGCGGCCCGCCTGCAGGTTCTCCAGATTTTCCATTATGGCACTATCGCCGGGCATTTTTTTAAGCCCCTTTTCAAGCACGGCAATCGCCTTTGACTTCTCGCTGCATTCTTCTGCCAGACAGTAGGCATACAGGTTCCAGAGTAGCGACTCCTTGCCGTTCCACTGGACAGCCTTCTCAAAGGTCCGCTCCATCTTGTCACGTTTCTGGCGCTTCATATAGCAGATGGCAAGCATTCCCATTGCCATCCAGTTTTTGAAAAATGATTTTTCCAGATAGGGAAAGGCGTTGGAAAAATCGCGCCTGACATAGTACGCCATACCGATCTGGGAGTTGATTTGATCGGTCACATACAGTTGCCAGGAGCCAAACCGCAAGGCGTCCTTCATCTCACGGATCGCCTTTTCAAAGCGCTGTCCCTGCAGGTCTTTGCCGGCCTGCTCAAGAATAGCCATCAACTGCTTGCTGATGTAGCGAGACAGAAAGAAAAAGGCGAGGGAAAAGACCACCAGGCCGATCAGCAGGGCACCCCACCACGCCAGCTTGAACCCCAGCATGGCAACAAGTAAAACAACCACCCCAAGGGCAGCACAGATCAAAATCGAATACATGCAGGGAAACCTCTTTGTAGGATAGAAGATGGGGTGACGGTCACCCTTTACTGCTTGCTGTCTTTGCTGCTCTGGCAACAATCAGACGCTTGCCGGGCTTGAGTGCGACGGCATGCTTCAGATTATTCCAGGCAGTCAGTACCTTTACAGAGACGTTAAAACGCCGGGCGAGGGAATGGAGGGTATCCCCCTTGCGCACGGTGTAATAGGTAAGTGCGGTCGCATCGGCACCAGGTGTCTCACGACGCCCTTCCCGGGCAAAATTAACGGATTGCTTCACCGGAATGATCAAAGAACGCCCGGCAATACGATCCTTCACACTCAAACCGTTAAGCTCGGCCAGTTCCCCGGCAGAGCTGCCGAAACGACGGGCAAGCTGCTTGAGGTTATCCTTGCGGGACGCGGTATACCGGCTGTAGAGGCTCTTTTCGCTGAAACGCTGATCTTCCGGCACTGCTGCGATCCCCTGCTCAAAGCGGGACTTGGTTCCCTTGGGAACCTTCAGTTCGTAGTCAGGATAATTGGGGGGGGTACACCAGTGCCGCAGTGCCGGGTTCAACTCCTTGATGCTCTGGTAGGTAGTACCGGTCAGGCGAGCCACCAGATCAAGATCAGTGCGTCCCTTTACGGTTACGGTATCGTATTCGACGACCGGCACCGTGGCAATCTCCGTAAAGCCATACTTGGCCGGATCCTTGGCAATAATAGCGGCAGCAAGCAGTTTGGGAACATACTCCTTGGTTTCCCGCTTCAGATATGATCCCTTGGAAAGTTCCCAGAAGTCGCTGGTATCATATTTGTCAATAGCACGGAAGATCTTGTTTTCACCGGCATTATACCCGGCCGCCGCCAGATACCAGTCATTATTGAACATGCCGTACAGATCCTTCAGGTACATGGCCGCTGCCATGGTAGCCTTGACCGGATCCTTACGTTCATCAACCCATTGATCAATCCGCAGCGAGTAGCGACGACCGGTTGCCGACATAAACTGCCATGGGCCAACCGCGTTGGCCCATGAGCGTGCATTCAGCTGGAAGCCGCTCTCTATCATGGCCACATAGACCAATTCGTCCGGCAGACCCTCCTTGCGGAGGATCTCCTTCATCATCGGCAGGTACCGGGTTGAACGGGAAAGCCAGCGTGCATAGGTCGCACGCCCCTGGGTCTGAAAGAATGTAATGAAGTAATTAACCTTGTCGTTCAGGGCAAGCGGCACATCGGCAGCCGGTTCATCATCAGGCAACGCCAAATCTGCCAGCGCAGATGTCCCGTCTTTCAACTCTTCCAGCGTGAACAGCGTTGCACCATCATCACCCTGCGATTCACCAAGCGCGACCTGCGGCAATCCCTTGCCGCTCGCCGCTAGTCTGCTGCTTCCGGTTGAATGCGGCTGCACCAGCTCATTCAGCAGGGACTGGGTTGGTTCACCACCGGCCGCAGTTCCGACAGCAACTGCCAGTAGCGGTATGACAAGCATCAGCTTTCTCATGGTGTGGAGGGCACCTCTCCCATAGCAGAACAAAAGATGCGGCATTATAGACGTTCCCACCACCAAAGTCAAATACACACAACTATCTGACTTTAAACAAAAAAAACGGGCCTGTTTTCCAACAGGCCCGCCAAAAGGGATGTCAACCTGACCGTCACTTAGACACCGAGCTTTTCCTTTTCCTTCTGGATTGCTTCCCGCCCCGCTTCAATGGCTGAGGAAAGGATCGACTTTTTCTCCATTAAGGTTTCTTTTCCATCTTCCAGTGTGGCCTTGATCTTGTCCTGGGCTTCACGGGCATACTCCTTGATCTTGTCGACGGCATCATCAGCCAGATCACCGATCTGCTCACGCACCTCGCGACCGCTCTTGGGTGCATACAACAGCGCCAAACCGGCCCCCAGGGCCGCACCGGCCAGGAAGGACACCAATACCGTGCTTGCGGATACTCCGTTGTCATCATGTGCCATGGTCATACTCCTTTCATCTTACGCTTAAGATAACTTTCCAGTAGATACGTGCCGGCAACCTTAACACCGGTTGCAACTGCACCGGCCTGGTTCAGCAGACCGGTTATCACACCGACGGAGCGGTTTATGGTTGAAATCTGAGCACCGCTCTCACCCAGTGCAGACATAAACCTCCTGACATCATCAGTATGCTCGGCTACACCGCCACCAACGGTTTTCAGTTCGACCAGGACCTCGTTCAACTCCTTGATGGTGGGTTTCAGCTCATTAGTCAACAGATCAGCCAGTGCTGAAACCGACTGAGCAGTTTTTTTGATGCTCAGAATTGTGGGAATCAGAACCATCACCAGCACGGCAACGGCAATGGCCGCTATCAAGGCTGCTATGACACCAAGAGACATCTGGTTGCTCCTTTCAACAGGCAAAGTCGTATATGCTTCAGTATACCTTATCTATCCTGTTACGCAAGCATTGCCGGCGTATCCCGGTTCCGGCCAGGTCACCGGCTCACATCTCGATTCCTGTGCGTGCCGGCACCCCCTCCTGGTAATAGTGTTTCAGCTCACGCATTTCCGTTACCAGATCAGCGGCCTGCATAACCCGTTCATCGGCGTTGCGACCGGTCAGCACCAGCTCAACCTGCTTCGGCCTGATCCGGATCAGCTCCAGTACCTGTTCAACATCAAGCAGCCCGAATCCGACCGCCCCGTTAATCTCATCGCAGACAAAGAGATCATAGGCGCCCGAGAGCAGCGCCTCCTGCGCCTGCTGCAACGCCTCCTGCGCCAGACGGCGATCTTCAGTGATATCCCTGGTATTAACCCAACCGGGACGCCCGGTCTGAATAAGGGTAAAATCGGGTCCAAGTCTTTCGGCAACCAACTGTTCACCATAGGGGCCGCCCCCCTTGATAAACTGAAAAAAACAGACGCGCAACCCCCGTCCCAGGGCCCTCAAGGAAAGCCCTAGTGCTGCAGTTGTCTTCCCTTTACCATTGCCGGTATAGACCTGAACGCAACCGCGCTCCAGACCGTCGTGCTGCCTTTTCTGCATACCCCAAACTCCTGTCACCGCTACAAAATTTGCCACTCATATCTAAGTGCGCAAAGTATACGCCTGCCATCAGTCCACGGTCAAGACTGCACTTCCCGCCTTGCCCAATCAGCAATTAACGGTATACTTGGGCACCACATTCAACCACTGGAGGTCCTATGCAGCTCTCAACCGCCATGCGCAATGCCTGTCGCACCGCCAGTACCGTTGCCAGACAAAACGCTTGTTGGCTCCAAGAGCAGATGTCCCCTTACTTCTTTCAGGCCATGGCTGATGAGCCTGAAGCCTTGGGGACTCTGGTCCGTGAGTTGTCGCTGCTGCAGCATAACCGCCACCTGATCCTGGCTGACCGGGACAAACGCCTGATCCTGGCCTGTGTGGATGAACCGGGCTCACTCTTCAACAGCCTGCAACGGGTAGGGGATCGAGGGATCTCCTATGCCATGTTCTCCCACTCGTACAGCCCCATGCCCGGCATGGCCCAGGAGCTGGAAGTCCAACGCTTCGAATTCGATCGCAAACCAAACAGTGCAATCACTGCCCCTACTGCACCACCATTGCCTGCCGGCCTGAAGCGTACCATCCTCAGAGATCTTGCCCGGATCGCCCCCACCATTCCACGTCGTACCGCGGATCGCCTGCTGACCCTGCTCTGGCTGAACAGCCCTGAACAGGTCAGACAGTCGCCACCGGCACGAACCGCCTGGCTGATCTGGCTCTTTGAGCGGGGTAATGCCACCGGCGGCCTGTATCTGGACCTGCGCAGGGTTGAACACAAAGGCATTGCCGAAACCAGGGTGCTTTTTGCCGTAGGCAATCCACCGCAGGAGGATTTTCTGCTACAGGTGGCTGAGGTATTCAACCGTTTGAATATCGGCATCCGGCGAGCCTATTGCCTGACCCTCAGCAACGGCATCCACCCCTATTTTCTTGGTACTTTTTTTGTACAACACCGGGACGGCCATGAACTGCAGCCGGACTCCACGCTGGCACGGCAGCTGCAACAGGAGCTCTGCAACACCCAGATCCTTGCCAATAACTGCTACACCTACCGGGAATGGGTCTCAAAGGGCATCATCGCGGGTGACGATGCCGCGCTGGTCAATGCCTTTACCGCATTTTGCCACACCAATCTTGCCCATAATCAGCCTGACCGTTTTGGATTGGAAGATATACAAAGCGCCTTTCATGCCCATCCCGAGATGGCAATGCAGCTGTTGCGACTTTTCAGAACCCGCTTTGATCCCGCCCTGCAGCAACGTGAGCCAGCCTACCAGGCCCTGCTGGCGGAAACGACAGCGTTGATTCAGGACTACAACACCGGTCACCGTTGGCTGGATGAGATTCGCCAGACGATCTACCGCTGCTGCCTGCTGTTTATCTGCCACACCCTGAAGACCAACTTCTTTGTAATCGAAAAACAGGCCCTTGCCTTCAGGCTTGATCCGGCCTACCTGCGTCAGCTCGGCGCAGAATATACCGCTGACCTGCCGGAGACGCTGCCGTTTCGGGTCACCTTCTTCTTCAGCCGCTTTGGCCACGGTTACCATATCGGTTTTTCAGACATTGCACGTGGTGGCTGGCGCACGGTCATAGCACGCAATCAGGATGACGCCATTACGGCCTCAAACGCCCTCTTCCGCGAGGTCTATGTCCTGGCCCATACCCAGCATTTGAAGAACAAGGATATCTACGAAGGCGGTTCAAAAATGGTTTTGGTGATGGATGCATCCGGCCTGGAACAAAGCGGGCGTGAGCACGAAAACAGCCGGCTCTACAAACTGCAATACGGCATCACCAACTCCTTTCTGGATATCTTTATCACCGACAACGGCAGGGTCCGGGATCAACGGGTGGTGGACTACTACGGCGACGACGAACCGATTGAGATCGGGCCGGACGAAAACATGCACGACGGCATGATTGAAGCGATTGCGGCTCTTTCCCGCAAACGGGGGTATATGCTGGGCGCAGGAATCATCTCCAGCAAACGGTTCGGCATCAATCACAAGGAATACGGAGTCACCTCCACCGGCGTGATGACCTTCGCCGAGGTGGTCATGGCTGAACAGGGGATTAACATCCGTCACGACCCGTTCAGCATCAAGCTGACCGGCGGACCCGGCGGTGATGTGGCCGGCAACTGCCTCCAGATTCTGCTTGCGAGCTGTCCGAAGGCCAGGGTTGTACTGGTGCTTGACGGTACGGCAGCCGCGTATGACCCGAACGGGCTTGACCGTAAGGAGCTGCAACGGATCACCCTGCAACAGGATCTGGACGGTTTTGATCCGTCCCGGCTCGGCCCGGGCGGCATGATGATCTTCCGCACCGGCAAGCGGATGGAAGGGTTACGTGAGTTGCATCGCCGGGCAGAACGCCTGCCGGATGGCCTCCTGCAGGAAAGCTGGGTGCCATTGGACGACTTTTACCGGGAATACGGCAGCCTGACCTTTAAGGTGGAGGCAGACCTTTTCATCCCTGCCGGCGGACGACCAGAAACCATTGACGCACAAAACTGGCAAGAGTTCATGAAATCTGACGGCAGCCCCACGGCACCGGTGATTATTGAAGGGGCCAACTCGTTCATCACCCCCCAGGCCCGCCAGCAGCTGCAAAAGGCAGGCGTTATCCTGATGCGGGATGCATCGGCCAACAAATGCGGGGTTATCTCCTCCTCGTACGAGATCATTGCCAACCTGCTCTTGACCGAAAAAGAATTCCTTGCCCACAAAGAGCGCTACGTACAGGATGTGCTGGAAATCCTCAGAAAACGTGCCGGAGATGAGGCGCGGCTGATCCTGCGCCGACGGCAGGAAACGGGAGGCAGCCAGACCTATACCGATATCTCCGACCTGATCAGCCAGAATATCAACAGTTTTTATCACCGTCTGTTTCAGTTTTTCACGAGCCGTCCGGAACTGTGCCTGCAACCGCCATTCAAGGCCGCGCTGCTGCGGCATCTGCCTCGCATCCTGCAGACCGAGGCGCGTTTCCGCCGGCGCATCGCTTCACTGCCGACCAAATATCTGGCAGCAATTCTGGCGGCAGAGATAGGGGCATCACTGGTCTACACCAGTAACCGGGATGATGACTTTGAGGAGATGGTCAGACGCCATCTGGCACGGCTGGCCGCTTGAGACCAGCTGTTTTTCTTCTTTCTCTGAAAAGCCGACCTATGTTAAAAGAGAAAAAACGATTATCAAACCGTCAGATACATTGAAATACCTATTTTTATGCCGAAGGAGAACCTTATGTCCCGTTCCAATGACAATGCGATCACCACCACACTGCTGGCGCTGGCCTCAGGAGCCCTGCTCGGAGCCGCAGCCGCACTCCTGCTTGCACCGGCGCCGGGCCGCGAAACCCGTCGCAAGCTGGTTGATCTTCAGGAAGATGCCGGCAAGCGGATAAAGAAGTACGCCAGGGAGGCACGCTACAAAATGGGAACCTGCAAAAACGGGGAAGACCTGCAGTACGACGGTGGAGACGCCTGGATTTAGGTTACCAACCGCCAGTCTGAGCAGCTGATTGAGCCGATAACAGAAACGTCCCTGCCTCTAAAAGAGACAGGGACGTTTTCATTTTCCATTCAGCTCAGCGCTACTGTTTTGCAGCGGGCTTTTTCTTGGCTGTCTTTTTCTTGACCGCCTTCTTGGCCGGTTTTACCGGTTGCTGCTCATCAGCATCCGGTTTAAAGTTTGGAATCTCTTCAAATACCGCTTCTATACGACGATTCTGCTCACGTCCTTCAGCGGTGGCATTGTCCGCAATTGGCTTGGACTCCCCGTACCCCTTGGCAGCCAGACGCTTGCGGTCAATCTTGAAGTTCTTGACAATATAATCACGAACCGCATTGGCACGCCGCTGGGACAAGGCAAGGTTTGACTTATCGCTACCAACGTTATCGGTGTGACCTTCAATGACCCCTTTCAGGTTCTTCTGCTCATTCAGGCCATCGCCCACAACCTTCAACTCATCATAATACTGCTTCTTGATGATCGATTTACCGGTATCAAAATTCACCTTCAGAGAAAGACGGGCGCCTGCGGCAACAGCAGAGGCCTTTTTAGCACTCTCCTCCTTGACCGGCTCCGTTACCTCGACACCGGCGGTGCTGGTGGTCTTGCCCCCCTCACCGCTACAGGTCAGAGTATATTTGGTATTTGCTGCAGGAGTGATAACCGTGGAACCTGTAGCGGACACAGGACCAATACCGGGCTGAATGTCACAACCGCTGGTGTTGGTTGAAGACCAGGTCAGGGTTGTCGTTTTGCCTTTCTCCAGTGTTGCAGGTTCTGCCATCAGGCTGCTGGTGGGAGCAGGTGGCGGCGGCGGTGGAGCGACAACAACCGGCGCAGCCTTGGGTGCTGCGGCCTCAACGACCGGTTCAGCAACCACGACCGGCGCAGGAGCCGGTTTGGGGGCACCTACGGCAACGTGCAGACCCAAGGTATACTCAACATTGGTGTAGATCTTTCCCATGCTGTAGTTAAGCCCGCGCACATCGGCACGCAAGGCAAAATTATCAGACAGGAACCACTTCAGGCCACCACCGTAGTTAACGATCCCCCTGGTTTTACTGTTATCAATGTTAAACCCGCCGAAGCCGGCTGCCAAATAGGGGACCAGGCTGCTTTTGGGCATGATATTATAGAGGATGTCGCCACCATAACGCAGCATCTCCATATCACCGCCACCCTCAAGATCAGCCTTCAAGTAATCAACAACCCCTTCCAGTGCCCAGTTATCCGTAAGGTTATAGCCCAACCTGAAACCGAAAACAGGGGATGTTTCAACATGCTGGTTACCCTGAAAAGTATATCCCCCCACATAGGGTGCAAAGGTAACCGTCTCCGCCCTATTTTCGGCCAGTGCGGCCTGGCTCAACCCCAACAGCAGCAAAGCTGCGGCAATTCCCGTTTTACGCATAGTCTGCATTCCTCCTTTCGCTGTGTTCTGTCCTCAATCAGGACTTTTAGATACTCTCTTCTTCCGCTATAACATTACTCTGGTTTACCACGCTTTTTTTTCTTGTCAACCACTCTCCTGACCTTGCATTCGTCAAATCAGACGTTGTATGATGCCATCAGCATAAAAAAGCGAAAAAACCGGAGGTTAGCGCCAATGTTCTCATCCCGCTTCAGGGCTCGCCGGATCCGTGGCAAAGAGGTATTCCGCCGTATGGTACGAGAGACCACTCTCTCCACCAGTGATCTGATCTATCCGATGTTTTCAGCCTTTGGCAGTGGTATCCGCAAAGAGGTTACCTCCATGCCGGGTATCTTTCAGCAGTCCATTGAGCATATCGTTGCCGAGGCCAAAGAAGTCCATGAACTGGGCATACCGGCAGTAATCCTGTTCGGCATTCCCGAGACCAAGGATGCCGTTGGAAGCGACGCCTATGCCGAGCATGGCATCATCCAGGAGACCATCCGGGCCATCAAGCAAGCGGTGCCGGGATTGGCGGTCATAACCGATGTCTGCCTGTGCGAATACACCGACCATGGCCACTGCGGCATCATCAAGAATGGTGATGTCGACAACGATGCCACGGTCAAGCTGCTGGCCCGGGAGGCCCTTTCCCACGCCCAGGCCGGCGCCGACATGGTAGCCCCCTCCGACATGATGGACGGACGGGTGGCTGCCATTCGCCAGATCCTGGACGACAACGGCTTCAGCCATATCCCGGTCATGAGTTATGCAGTCAAGTACGCCTCCGGTTATTACGGACCGTTTCGCGAGGCAGCCGAGTCAACGCCTCAATTCGGCGACCGGCGTTCCTACCAGATGGACCCGGCCAACCGCCTCGAAGCCTTGCGTGAAGCGCAGGCTGATATTGAAGAGGGTGCCGACATTATCATGGTCAAACCGGGACTTCCCTACCTGGACATCCTGCGTGACCTGCGCAATGAATATGCCATGCCACTGGCTGTCTACAATGTCTCCGGCGAATACAGCATGATCAAGGGCGCGGCGGCAAACGGCTGGATCGATGAAGAACGGGTGGTGATGGAGACCATGCTGGGCTTCAAGCGGGCCGGGGCAGACCTGATCATCACCTATCACGCCAAGGATGTGGCCCGCTGGCTAAAAGGCAGCATCTAGGCTCTGGTTCTCATGCAGCACACGCCGTACAGGGGACAGGGATGCTGACTGACATCATCGTGCATATGGACAGGGGGGCCGGATGTACAGCCAGATTGATGGCTGCCATTGATCTGGCCTCGCGCCACGCTGCCCGGCTGAAGGGTCTGTACGTTATTACCCACCCCCACTACGCCTCGAGTTCATCCTATCTATCCGACTTTGCCCAAGTGAGGGAGTTCTTCATCAATGCCACCTCAAAAGCCGGGATTGAGGCGGAATGGCTGCTGGTTGACTGGAGCACGGTTGGAACACCACTTGCCGAAATTGTTACCAGTCACAGCCATTATGCCGACACGATACTGGTTGGACAACCGACCCAACTGCATAGCCGCAGGACAAGCCTTGAGTTCCACGAGCGCCTGATTCTCGGTGCGGGGCGACCGATTGTAGTATTCCCTGCCAGTAGCGACATCTTCCAGTTTGGTGAGAGGATCTTGGTGGCATGGAAAGCCGGCAGGGAGTCGGTCAGGGCAGTCAACGACGCCCTGCCGTTTCTTCAGACTGCTGCAGATAGCAGCATTGTTGCAATGGTCACAAACCGCGATGACCAAGCCCGGGAAGAGCAGACCATGGCCCTGCTGCAACAGCAGCTTGCACGCCACCGCGTAAAGGCCGCCACAGAAACCATAGTCATTCAGAATGGCAGTATGGCAGAGACACTCCTGGAACAGGCCCGCCAGAAAAAAGCGGACCTGATTGTGGTAGGCGGCTTCAGCTACAAATCAAACAGGGCACCGGTGTTAAGCCCGTTCACACAGGAACTGCTGGTCAAAACACCGGTGCCGCTACTCATCTCGCACTGAGAACCGCTTACTCTTTTAACCGCTCGTCCATCTCGCGCTTTTGTTTGCGCAATGTCCCCTCTTCAGAAGCAGCAGGAATCTGACGCTCCGGCAACTTGTTCGGCAGGCTGGGCAGGGTGATTTTTTTACCCCCCTTGGCCGGCTGTTCCGGTGCCTGCACCGCGGTGGCACCTGTTGCCGGAACTCCCGGAGCAGCGGCAGGAGACTGCGTCGCCTTTTGCGGTCTTACCCGTTTCTTGCGTGGCGGAAAAGTCTTTTTCAGATTTACTTCACTGCTTGCAAAACTGGTAATGGACTCATGGTTTACCAACACCACAACTTTCCCGTTTTCCCGCCAGACCCGCTTGGCCTTAATCTGCCCGCCGTCCTTCAAATAAACCACTGCTGCCGGGCTGGAAACTGCCCAGAGTAAAACCAGCACCACTACAGAAAAAAGGGTTTTCATACCAGCACCTCCCGCGGAGTAGGTCATCTGATCTATAATGTATGCATATACCTTGAGATTGGGATAAGGGCAAGCACAGGACGGTCAGACAGTCACCATTTTTTCTTTTCAGCGGTAGCCATCCGGACAGTTTTATGGTATAGAGATATCCTCTTCACACTACGGTGTCACGGCAGGTGTCCATGACGGATCAGGCCGCAGACATAGCGCAGTTTGCCGTCAGGGTACTGGTGGTGCTTATTCCACTGCTCACCTCGGCGGCTCAGCTTGTGCTGACCGACTACACGGCCCCGGCTTTTAGCCTGCCTGTGTGGATGTCAAATCATGCCGGCTTCCCCTTGTTCCTGCTACCCCAGCGCATCTCCGGATCTGTTCACTCTACCCAAAGACCCTTTTTCATCGTGCCGACTGCCGACAGGTTGCCGGCTTTGCATCCAAACCCGGCAACATCAACTGAACCGGTGTAAACCAGCAGACCAATCACATGCCAAGGGAGGAAAAACCAATGGAGAATGTAAACGCCAAAGATCGTAACGGACACACCCTACTGATCAGTGCCTCCAAGCAAGGTCAGATCGAAAGTGTCAAGGATCTGCTTCACCGCGGTGCCGACATCACCGCCTCCAGCGACAAAGGCAAGACCGCCCTGCATTATGCCGCCGCCAACGGCAACACCGAGATCGTCAGAATGCTGATCGAGAAAGGTGCCGAGATTGATGCACGCGATCGTGATGGACATACCCCGCTGATGCTGGCCGCCATCTATGGCTGCAACCTGACGGTACAGGCCCTACTTGAAGGCGGTGCAGACCCCCGTGCAAAAACCAAATGCGGCAACACTGCCGTGCTGTACGCAGAAAACAACAGTCACCCGGTTGCTGCCACACTTCTCAAGAAGGCCGAGCGTTCAAAAGCCGGTAATGCCTGACCCATCTCCCCCCTCGCCGGATGACTGCCGGCGAGGGGTAGTTTTTCATCCCTTGCCACTGGAATTTTTCACAACGACCGAGTATGATGCCGCTCCAATCTTTCTTTAAGGAGCCTGTGCATGTATACCACCTCTGATTTCAAAAAGGGGCTTGTCATCCAGCTGGAAAGCGCCCCCTGCCTGCTGCTTGACGTCACCATCCAGTCCCCTTCCGCCCGTGGCGCAAATACGATGGTAAAAACCCGCTATCGCAACCTGCTGACCGGCCAGGTACTGGACCGCACCTTTCGCTCCGGCGACAAAGTGGAAGAGGCGGATTATGAGCGCCACAAGGGACAGTTCCTCTACGCCGATGGTGAGCGTGGTATCTTCATGGACCTGGAGACCTATGAACAATTCGAGATGGATGAAGAGGCCTTTTCCGCCATCTCCCCCTTTCTTCTGGAAGGGACCGAAGTCACCCTGGGACTGTTCCAGGGCCGCATGGTCATGGCAGAGCCGCCGATGGTGGTGGAGCTGACCGTAACAGACACAGCTCCGATTATCAAACATGCCACAGCCACCGCCGAGACCAAGGACGCCATCCTTGAAACCGGCCTGAAACTGAAGGTCCCGCCCTACCTGGAAAACGGCGTCAAGATCAAGGTGGATACTCGCGACGGCCGCTTCCTCAGCCGGGCCTGAACCTGAAATACCTTGACACACGAAGAAAATTACCTGTATTAATACACTTTACTGCACGGGCCTATAGCTCAGTTGGCTAGAGCCACCGGCTCATAACCGGTTGGTCCCAGGTTCGAGTCCTGGTGGGCCCACCATATCAACTTCCCCAGCAGAGGTTTAGACCGGATGCGGTCAGACAGTTACCGATCAATTACGACCATAGGTCAAAAAGAGTGCATCTCACAGGGATGCACTCTTTTCATTTTTACGACATGACCAACCCAAAACTGTCAGATATAGCCGGAATAATTAACAAAAAATACCCCTTTCGCCTGGCAGAAGACTGGGACAACGTAGGATTACAGCTGGGTGACACAAGCAAGACGGTCACCCGCATCATGGTAGCATTGGATCCGCTCCCACAGGTTATTGCATCCGCACTTGAGCACAACTGCAACCTGCTGGTCACCCACCACCCCCTGATCTTCTCTCCTCTCCGCCAGATAACTTCTTCAACCTGCACCGGTAGCAGCCTGCTGTCGGCGGCCCAGGGTGGCCTAGCCCTGCTGGCCATGCACACCAACTATGATATTGCCACCGACGGGCTGAATGACCTGCTGGCAGACAGGATCGGGCTGTTGCAAACCCGGCCGCTCAGGGTTACCAGTAGGGATGAGCTGGTCAAGCTGGTCGTATTTGTACCGGAAGAACAGCTTGCCACGGTACGTTCGGCACTGCTCCCCCATGCAGAGTCCATTGGTAACTATCAGGACTGCTCCTTTAGTACCGGCGGTGAAGGCACCTTTCTGCCCCTTGCCGGGGCACAGCCAACTATTGGCACCATAGGCAAAGAGGAAAAGGTAGCCGAGCAACGTCTGGAATTACTGTTGCGACGAGAACAGCTTGCCAGGGCAATCCGCACCCTGCTGTCCGTACATCCCTATGAAGAGCCGGCCTTTGATTGCTACCCCCTGTTGAATGAAACTGCCGCCAAAGGACTGGGGCGAATAGGCTGCCTACCCGAACCGGTAATGCTGGCAGACTGGGCCGAGGGCGTAGCAAAACAGCTGAATTGCGAAACGCTCCGTTTTGTCGGTGCCCCTGACCGTATCATCCATAAAATCGCCATCTGCAGCGGTAGCGGCTCATCATTGCTCCCCGATGCGATTCGAGCCGGAGCAGACCTGCTGCTGACCGGTGACCTGAAATACCACGAAGCCCGCGACGCAGAGGCACAAGGGATAGCCCTGCTTGACGCCGGCCATTTTGGTACCGAGATCATCATGGTGGCTGCCATACAGGACTTTCTGGGCAAAGCCCTGGCCCAGGCCGGCCATTCCGTTGAAATCATCAGGGCCGAATGTGAACAGGATCCATTCAGAACTTTTATCAGCCGTACAGCAGAAGTCATTTAACCAAGGAGACAGAAGTGAAAAAGAAACTCGACTTATTGGAAGAGCTACAAGGTATTGACCAGACCATCGCCGAAAAGAAGACGGAACAGGCAGCACTCAATGCCGGAATAGCTGAACTTGAACAGTCGCTTGCCGCAGTTCAGTCCTCCCTTGCAGAACAGCAGGCTCGGATGGCTGAACTCAAACGTGAAAGGGCTGAATTGGATACAGCCCTGCACGCTGAGCAGGAGAATATTCGCCGTTCAGAAACCAATATGAAAGAGATCAGAACCAACAAGGAGTTTCAGGCTGTTGGCCGGGAAATCACTGCCGCACGCAAGCAGGTAAGTGATCTTGAAGAACAGCAGTTACAACTTGACGCGCGCTGCGAAGAGTTGCAGACAACTATTGATGCCTGCCAGGCAGAGCTTGCCACCCTTGCTGACAGCACAAAGAACGGCAGCGAAGAAAAGCAAACGGTTATCGCCACCCTGCAAGACGCTATCGATGCAGCGTCCGTCAAGCGGGATGCCATTGTCAAGGAACTTTCAAGCAGTCTGGTGCGCCGTTACACACAACTGCGCGATCAGCGACGCGGACAGGCCCTGGCCGAGGCGCGTGACGGTTCCTGCATGGGATGCAACATGCAACTGCCGCCCCAACTGTACAACATGCTGTTTAAAGGAGACGAGATGTACTTCTGCCCCCATTGCCAGCGGATCCTGGTTCTGAAGCAGGAACCGGCAGCAGCGGTAGAGTAGCAGACCAGATTAAGCTGAAACAAAGATTTCCTGTTTAGCGTAGTAATGAAAAACACCCTGGGGAAGGCCGGCTATACGGCATACGGAGCAGACCTGCAACGTCAGGTAGGGAAGCAAGCACGGTGCACCAGTATAGACGGTTGACGCAGCAGTTTTTCAGCAGTTTGGTTGGAGTAGGCCAGGTGATCGCTGTCTGACCCAGGTCAGAGGGAGGAAAGTCCGGGCTCCATAGGGCAGGGCGCTGGGTAATTACCAGCGGGGGCGACCCCAGGGAAAGTGCCACAGAGAGAAGTCCGCCCGTTTCGACGGGTAAGGGTGAAAGGGTGAGGTAAGAGCTCACCGGGTCCGGTGGTGACACCGGATGCCAGGTAAACCCCGCCAGGAGCAAGGCCGAATAGGGAGGCGTCAAGGGTGGCCCGCCCGTGCCTCCGGGTTGGCTGCTTGAGGTCACCGGTAACGGTGATCCTAGAGGAATGATCATCATCTGCCGTTGGGTAACTACCGGCAGAAACAGAACCCGGCTTACGGCCTGCTCCAGCCAATATCTCAATTTACAAAGGGAAACCTACATGATTTTAGAGTCTGATCTGGTACTGGTACATGTTGACAACAAGCCCGGTTTCTATGCCCGCCTGGAAGAGATCACGCCCGACGTCAAGCCGGGCTGGTGGCAGGTAAAACTGCTGGTGCTGACCTTCCCGCTTCAGGTTTTCACCTGGATTCTGGACGAAGAACAACTGGATGAGGCACCTTTCACCATGGGAGGCACCCCGCTCCGTCTTGAAAAGCTGATCTCTCCCCTTGAGGAAGAACGGCGCAAGCTGGAAGAACAGGTCAAGGCGGCGAAGAGTGCCCCCCCTGCCGATGCTGGCCAGAAGGTGGTTTCACTGGCAGACCGTCGCAAGAAGTAACATCCTCACCACCTCCCCCTCAAACGCCCGTAACCGGGCGTTTTTATAATATGCCTTTTAATGCAGGCATGCGCTCTCTTGCTACACGCAAAACAGCACAGAAATACCGGCAAACTGTTTGTTTCGTGGTACGGACACTACACCCAAATGCACCAGACGGCAGTCCTGATCCGCTGCACTATTGGACTTACGGCCTCAATTCATTTACACTACAAGTAAAAAGGTGAATGCCGTCATGACCGTAATCACCCCTTTTTATCGCGGAAAAGTCCCCCCCCCGTTGCAGATGGTTGTCCTGCTGCTGTTGATTATTTCCCTACTGGAAATCCTTATCATGTTTTTGCTGCCGTTTGTTCTGCCCAACGGCACCTCTGAGTATATCCACAACATCATTGATGCACTGGCGCTAACACTGCTTAGCGGTCCATTTATCTGGTGGTTGATTGCCCGTCCGTTACGCAATGCAGCCCTGTCGGAATTTGCCAGGACCGAAGCAGCGCTGGGACAGATAGTGGATGCCGTGATCAGTTTCGATACGCACGGCACGATTGAATCGCTGAACCCGGCTGCGGAAAGAATGTTCGGCTATCTGGCAGGCGAAATAATTGGGCAGCCAATCAGAAGCATCATCCCTGCAATTGCAACTGAGCACAATGGTGGTCCCTCTATCCTTCCTCCAACCGACTCAGCAATGGGTAGACGCCATGAAACCATTGGCATTCACAAGGATCAAACCAGTTTTCCGCTGGAACTTTCCGTCAGCAAACAGGAAACAGGCGGCTGCTTGACGTTCATTGCAATCATCCATACCATCGCTGAACGCAAGCGACTGGAACAGGTGATGGCAGAGCAGAAAGAGTTTGCAGAAAGTCTGGTACAGAACAGTTCGGTTCCCAGCTTTGTTCTCAACCCAACCCATCAGGTCATTATCTGGAACCGGGCCTGTGAAGAGCTGACCGGCATCCGGGCAGAGGAGATGCTCGGCCAGAACCATCCTTGGAAGGCGTTTTATGATCACCAGCACCCTGTCCTTGCAGACATCATCCTGGCCGAAGACACAACGCAGGCGCCGCGCTATTTCAACGACTGTGAAAAATCAAGTTTTATACCAGAAGGTATTAAGGCAGAAGGCTGGTATCCGAATATCAACGGCAAGGAACGCTATATCATGTTCAGTGCCGCTCCAATTCGCAATGGCAAAGGCCAGTTACTGGCTGCCATTGAAACTCTGGAGGACATTACCGAACGCAAACGGTATGAGGAACAGCTTGAGTACCAGGCCAACCATGATGATTTAACCAGCCTTCCCAATCGCAACCTGCTCACCGACCGCATCCAACAGGCAATTCTCATGTCCCGGCGCAGTCGCAATGAGGTAGCTGTCTTTTTTGTCGACTTGGATAATTTCAAGTTCATCAACGACAGCCTGGGACACGATGTGGGTGACAGGATTCTGAAAATCATTGCTGAACGCCTGACAGGCTGCGTACGGTCGGGCGACACGGTGGCACGCCAGGGAGGTGACGAGTTCATCCTTGTGATCTCAAACCAATCGGCATCCGATCAGGCCAACATAATTGCCAATAAGGTGCTGAAGCTGATATCCCAGCCCTTCCGCATCGATGAACATGAGCTTGTAATCACCTGCAGCATCGGCATCAGCATCTTCCCGCGGGACGGAGAGGACGTGCAGACACTCATCAAAAATGCCGATGTGGCAATGTATCGCTCAAAGGCACAGGGGCGTAACACGTTCCAGTTTTTTACTGCCGAGATGAATGCCAGATCCTTTGAGCGGATGACCATGGAAAAACACCTGCGGAGGGCACTGGAGCATGATGAATTCCTCGTGTATTACCAGCCGAAGGTAAACCTGAACACCGGACGAATTACCAGTATGGAGGCCTTGATACGTTGGCACCATCCCGAAATGGGGATGGTCTCTCCGGCCAGCTTCATCCCTTTGGCCGAAGAGACCGGCTTGATCGAGTCGATCGGGGAATGGGTACTGAAGACCTCTTGCGTGCAGAACAAGGCTTGGCAGGATGCCGGCCTTCCTGCACTAACCGTGGCAGTCAACCTTTCCGGCCGACAATTCTGGCAGCAGAACGTTGTCGACCTCATCGATCAAATATTATTGGAAAGCGGCCTCAACCCGCGTTACCTTGAACTTGAAATAACCGAAAGCCTGGTCATGCAGGATGCAGAGCGGGTGACAGCCACCCTTAACATGCTGAAGGGCATGGGGGTATCTCTGGCAATGGATGACTTCGGGACAGGTTATTCCAGTTTGGGCTATCTGGCACGGTTCCCCTTTGACAAACTGAAGATTGATCAGTCATTCATCCGGGATATAACCAGCAACCCGAGCAATGCAGCAATTGCGACCACGGTAATTGCCATGGCGCATAGCCTGCATTTAAAGGTCATCGCTGAAGGAGTGGAAACGGAAGGCCAGTTAAATTATCTTCGCCAGCATGGTTGTGATGAGATACAGGGCTATTACTTCAGTCGGCCGGTGACGCCCCAGGCTTTTGAACAACTGCTGCGCGAAGATCATCAGCTCCAGCTTGTAACCGACAACCGCCATGGCCTAAAAAAGGCTATCCTGCTGGTAGATGATGAAAGAGACGTGGTGCTGGCGTTACAGCGGATACTCCAGCTGGAAGAGTATGTCGTGCTGACTGCCGGCAGCGCTGCAGAGGGGTTTGAGTTGCTGGCAAACAATCAGGTTTCAATCATTATTTCAGACCAGAGCATGCCTATCATGACCGGCACAGAATTCCTGACCAGGGCCAAGCAGATCTACCCTGATACGGTCCGGATCCTTTTAACAGCCCATGCAGACCTCAACTCGATTGCGGACGCCATTAACCACAGTGCAATCTACAAGTTTTTAAGCAAACCCTGGCATCCTGATGTCATACTGAAGACCGTCGAAGAGGCGTGCAGCTATCACGCGTCGCTCATCGCGAAGAGGTCATGAACCAATTCTCAAAACGTAGCAAAGAAACGTTGCTAAGCGACAATGCGCACAGAAGGAACAATCGGCCTGCGGTGCGTCAGTAGTCTGATCGGGAGAATCGACAGATGCCTAACTGGCAGCGATAGAAAAGGCTCGGCTTACGCAACACTACTGCCGGCAACGCCCTTGGCATGCCCCTTGGCGGGCATCACCGTCTGTTTTACAGCGCTGGCTTTCGGGAGCAGACAGGTAAGGTTCAGACGTTTTTCGGTAAAATCAGCCAGCGGTTCCGGACGGCAGAAGTAATATCCCTGAGCCAAAACGCAACCAAGTTCCTGAAGCGCACAGCGCTGTTCTTCCGTCTCAACCCCCTCGGCGACCGTCATCAGCCCCATTTGTTTGGCAATCGCCAGTATGGTCGAGATAATTGCCTTGTCATTGTTGTCATCCAGCATATTTTTGACAAAGGTCTGGTCTATTTTCAGGGTATCGATCGGAAACCGTTTGAGATAGGCCAGGGATGAATAGCCGGTGCCAAAGTCATCGATTGCAATACTGAATCCCATCCCTCGTAGTGACTGCATGATCTCGGACATCCGCTCCGGGTCGTCCATCAGGCTGCTCTCCGTCAGTTCCAGTTCGATATTGGATGGCAGCACGCCGGTCTCTTCCAGCACCCGTGCCACCCGCTCAAGAAAATAGGGGTCTCCAAACTGTTGAGCGGAAACGTTAACGGCAATTTTACCGCGGCAGTTCAGCCCCTTACTCTTCCAAAGCTTGATATGCTGACACGCGGTCTTGAGAACCCACTCACCGATTTGAGGCATCAAACCGCGCCCTTCTGCCACCGGAATAAACTCAGCCGGACTCACCCACCCCAGCACCGGATCCTGCCAGCGCAGCAATGCCTCGGCCCCAACCATCATACCGGCATACAACTCAACTTTCGGTTGATAGTAGAGATGCAGGTTGCCCTCTGCCAGTGCACACTCCAGGCGCTGAACCAGCTCCAGTTTTCTGGTGAGCAAACAGCTCATGTCCCTTTTGTACAGACAGTAGCCGCCACCCGCACCTTTCACCTTCGACATTGCCAGATCAGCCCTTGAAAGCAGGTCCGCCGGGTTATCCGCATCGTCCGGATAAAAAGCGATACCGATACTCCCGCTGATTGAAAAGGAGCGTGCATCAAACAGAAACGGCTGTTTGATAGCTGCCAGAATATGTTTTGCCAGGTTTCTGACTTTATGCACTGTGCTCTGTTCATAGATGATAATGAAGTCATCGCCGCCAAAACGTGCTACCAGCGCGCTGTCATCAACCAATCCGCACAGCTTCTGCGCTACCTGAACCAGTATCCAGTCACCGGTCTCATGTCCATAGGTTTCATTGATCTCGCGGATGTAATCAAGATCCAGCAAAAACAGCGCTAATTGGCTGTTGTCTTGCTTTGCAGCAGCGATCGAGTCGGCAAGCAGACCAGCAAGATGGTTCCGGTTGGGCAGGCCGGTCAGGGTATCAAAAAACGCCAACCGGTGGATACGCGCATTGGCTTGTTCATGGGCCGTGCGTAGACGTATGGTTTCAATACCAAAGGAGAGGTCGCTGGCCAACTCTTCAAGCAGCTTGACCTCCTCGTCGCTGAACGCGTTCGGCTCAGGGGCATAGATGGCAATCGCACCGATTGTATCGCCGTCAACCTGCAGCGGCAGCGCGACCGCCGAACGGTAATTTCTCTTGCCGGCATCTTCATGCCAGTAGGACAGCTGGGGATCATTCAGGATATCAGGCCTGAGCTGGGTTGTTCCGACACGGATGGCAGTACTCATGGCACTGCGACCGCGGTTGCAATCCGCCCACGACATGTTGGCTGCCGAAAGAAATCCTTCATCGTGACCGGAGTAGGCAACCGGACGGATGGATTGTGCAGCGTCCTGCTTCTTGTAGCCGATCCAACTAAGGGAGTAACCGCCGATCTCAGTCGCGATCCGGCAGATATCATGCAGCAGAGAGGATTCGTCACGGGCACGGAGCAGTGCCCGGTTGCTGGCCGAAAGCAGTTGCAGTGCGCGATTGGCCCGATTGAGCTTTTCCTCAAGGTTGTGTGACGTCTGCATGACTACCCCTGCCTTCACATGGAGAAAAGAACCGTAACGGCGGCAACTGGATCGCGGGAAGATGGAATCCCATTGAAATCCTTTATGACAAAGGGCTCGAAGGACTGTATATAGTCTACCCGACGCCTGTTGACAACAAAAACCACTATTTTTAGTGTGTTTTAATCCTGGCCGGAGCACGGCCAGCTGTTTGCAGCAGACCAGCCCCCCTTCACCCCGGTAGCCGTCATACCTGCCCCAGTGTCAACTGCAGCCCCTCCCAGCACCGACTCTGCTCTCCAAAGAAGATCTTTGTTCAGGCATCCCTCCAGCTGCAAAAACAGGCATTACTACTACCACTTTTCCGGTCACGACCTTCGGGCACAAACAAGTAAAACAATGGAAGTTTTATTCTTGACAGCTGCTTGACTACTGGTATAGTTTTGCCGCAAAGTGGAAAAAAGTGGAAATTAGTGGCAAACAGTAGCGAAAGGGCAACCATGTTTGGTGGCGAAAGCCTGACTACCATCGATGCAAAAGGGCGTACCAGCATCCCGGCCAGATTCCGGGAAGTGTTGGTTACGGAGTTTGGTGACGAGCGTTTTGTCGTCACCAAGGCCTCGCCCGTGGATTTCGATGATGGCAGTTACGGTCGCGGCCTTTCCGTCTATCCGCTGGGCGAATGGCAGGAACTGGAGAAAAAGATCCAGGCCAATGAGGGAGAACTGCCGCTGGCGCAGCTGAACAGCCTGAAACGCCTGGTACTGGGACCGGCCCAGGAATGTACCGCCGACAAGCTGGGGCGGGTACTGATCCCGCCCGCGCTCCGTATCCATGCCAACCTTGGGCGAGATCTGTATTTTGTTGGCATGGGCCGACGTTTCGACATCTGGGCCAGCGAGACCTACGCACGTGTCAATGCCCAGGATGAGCGCAACTTCCCGCAGGATTCGGCTGCACTTGCAGCACTTGGCATATAGATGGAGAAATTTCACCACCTGTCAGTGCTGGCCCGGGAGGTCATGGAGCAACTGGCACCCCGCCCCGGCGGCATCTACCTGGATGGCACCCTGGGTGGCGGCGGGCATAGCGAACTGATTCTGGAAAAGATCGGCCCGGATGGCCTGTTGATCGGTATTGACCGCGACCCGGCGGCCCTGGCCGCTGCATCTGAACGGCTGCGTCGTTTTGGCAACTGTTTCAGGCCGCTTCAAGGCAGCTTTGGGGATCTGGCTGCGCTGTTGCAGCAGGAAGGAATCAGCGCCCTTGACGGGTTACTGCTTGATCTCGGCGTCTCGTCACACCAACTGGACACCGATGAGCGCGGCTTCAGTTTCCGCCTTGACGGGCCGCTGGATATGCGGATGGACCGTTCCTGCGGCGACTCTGCTGCAGACCTGCTGCAGGATTGTTCTGCCGGGGAACTGGAACAGATCATCAAGGAGTTTGGCGAGGAGCGCTGGGCAAAGAAAATAGCCCTGAGGATCGTACAGGCACGCCAGGAAGCACCGATTACCACCACATTGCAACTGGCTGACCTTGTGGCCGCTACGATTCCACGCCGTTTTCACGAAGAGCGGATTCATCCGGCAACCCGCACCTTCCAGGCCCTGAGAATTGCCGTCAATCAGGAACTTGAACAAGTGGAACAGGGGGTCAGGGCAGGGATAGCAGCCCTGAAAACGGGAGGACGGATTGCCGTGATCTCCTTCCACTCCCTTGAGGACCGGATCGTGAAGCATCTGTTTCGTGAGGCAGCAACCGGCTGCACCTGTCCCCCCAGGATGCCCTACTGCGTCTGCAACAAAAAGCCGCAACTACGCATCCTGACCGGACGTCCGGTGATTGCCGGGCCAGAAGAAACTGACCGCAACCCCCGCGCACGCAGCGCCAAGTTGCGAGCAGCTGAAAAATTGGGCTAGTTCCCGAAGGAGGGCTCACCATGGGCATGGTAAAAACCGACAGCACCAAACTTACCTTCCCCAGTCACCTGGGGACTGATCTGGCGCCACGCCGGATGGATATTGTCAAATTCCTGATGGTCTGCATGCTGTTGTTGACCGTTGTATCCATCTTTCATGTCTGGTCGCGGTTCCGTCTGATTGAACTCAACCTGCAGATCGGTGAGGCAAGCCGTCAGCTGAAGGACCTGGAGCAGGAACAAAAACAGCTGAAACTGGAGGCGGAGTCCCTCAAAACCCCTGCAAGGATCGAGGTAATTGCAAAGCGGGACTTAGGTATGACCGTTCCCCAAGATCAGCAGGTGATACTGGTAAAATGACACCTGTAACAGCAAGCGCAGGGAGCCGCGTATGAAAAACGACAGGGAAAAGTGGGCACGGGTCAGGATCATCATGGTCTCCTGCCTGTTTGCCTGCGGCTTCCTGGCAGTCACTGCGCGCAGTTTCTATCTGCAGGTGGTTCAACACGACCAGCTGATCAAACTGGCAGAACGGCAGCACAACCGCACCATTCCGATCACACCGGCACGGGGCGGGATCTTTGACCGGACCGGCGCAGCTCTGGCCGTTTCACTGGAAATGGACTCGCTCTACGCTGAGCCCAAACGGATCACTGACCCGGCAGGAACGGCAGCAGCACTTGCTCCGCTCATTCAGATCCCCCAGCATGAACTGCAGCGCAAGCTGGATTCGGAGAAGAGTTTCACCTGGCTTGCCCGTCAGTTGCCGCCGGAGACAACATCAAAAATCAAGCAGCTCAAACTGGCCGGCATCGGCTTTGTCAAAGAGAACAAACGCTTTTACCCCAACTTTGAGATGGCATCCCATGTCCTGGGATTTACCGGCATGGACCCAGGCGGCCTGGAAGGGCTTGAGCGCCGCTATGACACCACAATCCTGGGCAAAACCGGCTATCTGCTGACCGAACGGGATGCCCTGGGACGGGATGTTGCCATCAGAAGCGCTGTGGTTCAGGATGCGGCCCCGGGGAAAAATCTGTATCTGACGTTGGATAAAAACATCCAGTACTTTACCGAAAAAGAGCTTGCCAAGGCAGTGGAAGGCAGCAGGGCAAAAAGCGGCATGGCCCTGGTCATGGACCCCTGGACCGGCAAGGTGCTGGCCATGGCCAATTATCCGACCTTCAACCCGAACTCATTCAGGCAGTATCCCTCGCTCAACCTGCGCAACCGCTGTGTGAGTGACAGTTTTGAGCCTGGCTCAACCTTCAAGGTTTTTCTGCTGTCTGCAGCATTGGAAGAAAAGCTGGTCAGGCCCCAGGATGGCATCAACTGCGAGAATGGCAGGTACTCCTTCGGCGGCCGGATCATCAGGGATGACCACCCGCACGGGCGGGTCTCCGTTGCGGAGGTCCTGAAATATTCCAGCAACATCGGATCAGCCAAGATCGGTCTGAGACTGGGTGAAGACCGTCTGCACCGTTACCTGAAGGCGTTCGGGTTTGGTGACAAGAGCGGCATTGATCTACCCGGAGAGGCCTCCGGCGGCCTGCGTCCGGTCAGTCGCTGGTACGGCACCGATATAGCGACCATCTCCTTTGGCCAGGGGGTTTCAGCCACAGCCCTGCAGCTGGTGGCTGCCACCTCAGCAGTGGCCAATGGCGGTCTGTTGATGAAACCGTACCTCGTGGAGCGGGTTACCGACAGTGCCGGACTGGAACTGCAGCGTTTTGAGCCTCAAACGGTCCGGCGGGTGATCTCAACCCAGACCGCCGCGACCATGACCCAGATGATGGAAGGGGTCACCCAGAAAGGCGGCACGGCCACGAATGCCGCCATAGACGGCTTCAGGGTGGCAGGCAAGACCGGCACCGCACAGAAGGTTGATCCGGTCAGCCGCGGTTATTCAGCCACCAAACGAACCGCCTCGTTTATTGGTTTTGTGCCGGCGGAGAAACCGCTTCTGACAATTCTGGTGGTAATCGACGAGCCTGCTACCAGCCCCTATGGCGGGGTAGTTGCCGCCCCGGCATTCCGGGAGATCGCCTTCAATACCCTGTGCTACCTGAAGGCAGCCGGTGTGGGCAAGGCCTGCGAACTGCCCAAATCAACGACCGTGCAGGCGACACCGATAGCAGTGGCACAAACAGCGGCAGCGGCGGATGCCGAAGAGGGCGGCAGTATCGAGGTTGCCGGTGCCGGAACCGCCATGCCTGACTTCAGGGGCATGAGTATGCGCCGCGTCCTCCAGATTATGGAAAAACGGCAGCTCAACCTGCAGCTGCGTGGCAGCGGGCGCGTCATTGAACAGCATCCACAGCCTGGACAGGTTATCCACGGTTCGGACGAAATCTGGGTCCGCCTGGCACCCGCAGTATAAGGAACCATGATGCGACTTGAACAACTGCTGCATGAGATACCACTACAAGCAAGTCACGGTGACCTGGACGTCACGGTTTCTGCACTTACTTGTGACTCACGCCAGGTGACGTCAGGCACACTCTTCTTCGCCCTGCACGGCAGCAAGATTGACGGCCACCGCTTCATCTCCCAGGCGGTTGCTGCCGGTGCCGCCGCCGTGGTGCTGGAAGATGTGAGCTATGCACCTGCGCAGATCCCCTGGGTGCAGGTGGCAAACGGGCGCCAGGCCATGGCACTGATGGCCGCCGGTTTTTTTGGCAACCCGACCCGTGACCTGCCGCTGATCGGCATCACCGGCACCAACGGCAAGACCACCACCAGCTACCTGCTGGAAGGAATCCTCAGCGCTGCCGGTCTGCCGGCTGCTGTGCTGGGCACCATCAGCTACCGCTTTGGCAGTACCTGTATCGAGGCTAGCCATACCACGCCGGAATCCACGGAACTGCAGGGTATCTTCCGCCAACTGGCCGATGCAGGTGCGCGGGCGTTTGTGATGGAGGTTTCCTCCCACAGCCTTGAGCAACGCAGGGTTGACGGTTCGGTCTTTGACGTCGGTGTTTTTACCAACCTGACCCGTGACCACCTGGACTACCATGGCACCATGCAGGCCTACGGCAGCGCAAAGCAGCGCCTGTTCAGCGAACTGTTGAAACCGGACGACCGGACTCCGTTGCGCCATGCCGTCATCAACAACGATGATCCGGCAGCAGAGGAGTTTATCCGGGCAGCCGTCTGCCCGGTCATCCGTTACGGACTGGCTCCCGGATCCGAGGTAACGGTCCGTGAGATGACCTCTTCGGTTGACGGCATCAGCGCACTGCTGGTGACGCCGCAGGGTGAGCAGCGGTTTCATTCTCGACTGCTGGGTGGTTTCAACCTCTCAAACATCCTGGCTGCCGCTGCAGCCGGAATAGCGCTCAAACTGCCCCTGACTGCCATAGTGCAGGGGATTGAACAGCACACCACGGTACCGGGCCGGCTTGAGCGGGTGGAAAACAGCAGTGGGATAACCTGCCTGGTTGACTATGCCCACACCGGTGATGCCCTTGAAAATGTTCTGAGTACCCTGCAGGAGCTGGCCACCGCCAGGATCATCACCGTATTTGGTTGTGGTGGCGACCGGGACAACGGCAAACGGCCGATCATGGGGCGGGTTGCGGCCAGCTACTCCGATCTGGCCATTGTCACCTCCGACAATCCGCGCACTGAAGATCCCCACGAGATTTTGCACCAGATCCGCGAAGGGATTCTTCCGCTGGGGCTACGGGAGTACAGCCTGGACGAGTTCACCGCCAACCCTGATACCAAGGGGTTTGTCATACTTGAAAACCGCCGTGAGGCGATCAAGCTCGCTGTGCGACTGGCCCGGCCGGGCGACATCCTGCTGTTGGCAGGCAAGGGGCATGAGGATTACCAGATCATCGGCCAGACCAAATATCACTTTGACGACCGTGAGGAAGCAGCCAATGCATTCAGGGAGCGGATCTGACATGTTCACCCCGGAACAACTGACAACCATCACTCATGGTCGATTGATCGGGCCTGAAGCCGCACCGGTGAACGGTATCTCAACTGACTCGCGCACCATCAAGCCTGGCGAGCTGTTCGTACCGCTACGGGGAGACCGGTTTGACGGCCATGACTATATCAACGCACTTGCAGAGCGACGGATCCAGGTCAGTCTGTGCAATGAGTCATGGCTGCACCAGCAACAACCTCCGGCAACCCTGACCTGTATTGCCGTACGCGACACCCTGCGCGCACTGGGGGATCTTGCCGCCGCCTTCCGGAAACGTTTTGCCCTGACCATGATCGGGGTCACCGGCAGTAATGGCAAGACCACCACCAAAGAGATGCTGGCTGCCATTCTCGGCCAGGTTGACCAGGGGTTGAAGACCAGCGGTAACCTGAACAACCTGATCGGCCTGCCGCAGATGCTGTTTCAGCTGAAACCGGAACATTGCTGGGCAGTACTGGAGATGGGCATGAGTGAGCCGGGTGAAATTGATCGACTGGCAGAGATCGCCTGCCCTTCAATCGGCATCGTGCTCAACGCCTTTCCGGCCCACCTGCAGAGTATGGGTAGTGTCGAGGCCGTGGCACAGGCCAAGGGCGAGTTGCTGCAGCGGATACAGGATGGCGGCCTTGCGGTTGTGAATGCCGACGACCCTCGCATCGCCTCACTGCACCAGAACCCATCCGCGCGCAGAATCAGCTTTGGTATCAAACGCGGTGAAGTACGTGCTGAAGATATTCAGACAATCGGTACGGAAGGGCAGGCATTCAAGTTGATTACCCCCAAGGGCAGCGTCGAGCTGCAGCTCAAGGCCCTGGGACAGCACAACATCTACAACGCCCTTGCCGCAGCTGCCGGCCTGCTGGAGCTTGTCGGTCTGGAGACGATTGCCGAAGGACTCGAGGCATTCGTCCCCTACACCGGACGCTTCCATCTGGAAACGCTGTCCAACAACAGGTTGCTGATTGATGACAGCTACAATGCAAACCCGGCCTCCTGCGCTGCGGCCCTGGCAACTCTGCAGGGAATCAAAGGCGGCAGACGCGCCTTCGTGGCACTGGGGGACATGCTGGAGCTGGGCAGAGACGAACTGGAGCTGCATCGCCAGCTGGGCATCCAGGCCGCTTCGGTTGCGGACCGGCTCTACCTGCTGGGCAGCCTCACCAAAGAGACCGCCCGTGCTGCAGCAGAGGCTGGCTTGGCTTCAGAGGCGATCATTACTGCAGCAAGCCACGAAGAGATCGCCAGGGATATGCATGCCCATGCAGGCAACGGCGACCTGATCATGCTCAAAGGGTCACGGGGGATGAAGATGGAAAAAATAGCCGCACTGCTTCGGGCAGCAGAGCGCCAGGAGGACTAACACCATGCTCTTTCACCTGTTCTATCCCCTGGCATCCAACCTGAAGATTCTGAACATCTTCAAGTATCTGACCTTCAGGACCATCTACGCCATGATCACGGCCCTGATCGTCTGCTTTGTCCTGGGACCATGGATCATCCGCAAGCTGGAGGGGCTGCAGGCACGGCAGGTAATCCGGACCGATGGACCGGAGTCCCATCTGGAAAAACAGGGCACCCCCACCATGGGCGGCCTGATCATCCTCTCGGCCATCATCCTGCCAACCCTGCTCTGGGCCGACCTGACCAACGTCTATGTCTGGCTGACCCTGTTCATCATCGTGGGCTACGGCCTGATCGGCTTCATGGATGACTATCTCAAGGTGGTGAAAAAGAACACCAAAGGGCTCTCGGCCAGACAGAAGATGTTCTGGCAGGTGTTACTGGCAGGCGGCGTGGCGGTATTCCTCTACATCAACCCAGGCTTCAACGAGATGTTGTATGTGCCGTTTTTCAAAAACTTTCACCCGGACCTGGGGATATTTTTCATACCGTTCGTAACCCTGGTGATTGTAGGTGCCAGCAATGCCGTCAACCTGACCGATGGTCTGGACGGTCTGGCAATCGGACCGGTGGCGATCAATGCCGCCACCTACATGCTGTTTGCCTATGTTGCCGGCCATGCAACCCTTTCGGCCTACCTGCAGATCCCCCGCGTGGTTGGCGCCGGTGAACTGGCGGTGATCTGCGGGGCCATGGTGGGGGCCGGCCTGGGCTTTCTCTGGTTCAACTCCTATCCGGCAGAGGTTTTCATGGGGGATGTGGGGTCGCTTTCACTGGGCGGCACCCTGGGAGTGATTGCGGTCCTGACCAAGCAGGAGATCCTGCTGGTGATTGTGGGCGGCATCTTTGTGATTGAGGCGCTTTCGGTGATTTTCCAGGTCGGCTCCTACAAATACCGTGGCAAACGGATCTTCCGTATGGCGCCGATCCACCATCACTTTGAGCTGAAGGGGGTGGCGGAACCGAAGATCATTGTCCGGTTCTGGATCATCACCATTATCCTGGCCTTGGTGGCCATTTCAACCCTGAAGATGCGCTGACATGGAATTACGTAATAGAAAAACAACCGTCATGGGCCTCGCCAAAACCGGCGTGGCCTCTGCCCGTTTTCTGGCACAGCAGGGTGCACGGGTAACCGCCACTGACATGCGGGATGCAACTGGCCTGGCAGCAGTGCTGGCTGAACTGGCAGGGTTGGACATACGTTTTGTGCTGGGACGCCATGATGAGGCCGACTTCACGGCAACGGATCTGGTGGTGGTATCCCCCGGCGTGCCACAGGAGCACCCCTTGCTGCGTAAGGCAACTGAAGCCGGGGTAGCCGTAGTGAGCGAGATCGAACTGGCCAGCCGTTTTATCACAGCCCCGCTGGTGGCCGTCACCGGCACCAACGGCAAGACCACCACCACCACCCTGGTGGGTGAACTGTTCAGGGCCAACGGCTTCACCACCTATGTGGGTGGCAACATCGGTGATCCTCTGATTGACCTACCTGCTTCCGGTGAGGCGGTCGAGCGGGTTGCAGCTGAAATCAGCTCCTTCCAGCTTGAATGGATTGAACAGTTCAAGCCCAGGGTAGCGGCCCTGTTGAATATTACTGAAGACCACCTCGACCGCTACCGGAGCTATCAGGAGTACATCAACGCCAAGCTGCGGATCTTTGAAAATCAGACCGCAGACGATTTTGCCGTGGTCAACCGGGATGATGAGCTGGTCTGGCAGGCTGCCCAATCACTCAAGGCGCAGCTGTTTCCGTTCAGCCGCAGGCATGAGCTTGCTGAAGGGATCTTCAGCCGTGAAGGGGAGCTGATATTCCGTCACAAGGGCCAGGAACTGAGCATCCCGGTGGCAGGTTTCAGGCTGCAGGGGGTGCATAACCTGGAAAACATCATGGCTGCCCTGGCCTGCTGCCTGCTGCTGGGGTGTCAGAGTGAGGCAAGCCTGGAACTGCTGAACCGTTTTGAGGCGCTGCACCACCGGATGGAGTTTGTGCGCGAGGTGGCCGAGGTGCGTTACTTTGAGGACAGCAAGGCCACCAATGTCGGCAGTGTTGCCAAGGCGCTGGAGAGCTTTGAGAACATCACCCTGATTGCAGGCGGCAAAGACAAGGGTGGATCCTACGCACCGCTGGCTGAACTGGTGCAGCAGCGGGTCAGACACCTGGTGCTGATCGGCGAGGCAGCCGAACGGATGCAGCAGGAGCTTGGTGTCTACACTGCCACCCACCAGGCCGCAACACTGGAAGAGGCGGTGCAGCTCAGCGCCGACCTGACCGCGCCGGGGGGCGTGGTGCTGTTATCACCGGCCTGCTCCAGTTTTGATATGTTCAAGGATTATGAGGAACGGGCCCAGCGCTTTATTACAGCGGTAAAGAGGCTCTAGACGATGCTTGAGATCCTGCGCAAACCATTCAGGCTGGCAGAGTATGATCTGGTACTGCTGCTGATGGTGGTGGCGCTGACCAGCTTCGGGATCGTGATGGTCTACTCGGCATCATCGGTCATGGCAGCCAAGAACTTCCACGACGGTGCCTACTTCCTGAAACGGCAGCTGCTCTTTGCGCTGGTGGGCTGCGTCGGCGCACTGGTGACCATGCGGATTGACTATCAGGTCTGGCGGCGCTGGGCAGTACCGCTGCTGTTTGTCAGTCTGATCCTTTTGGTGCTGGTGTTGATCCCCGGCATCGGCGGCAAGGTCAAGGGTGCCTCGCGCTGGATCAGGCTGCCCGGCTTCAACCTGCAACCATCAGAGTTCACCAAGATCGCACTGATCATGTACATGGCCTATTCGATCGACAAAAAGCAGGACCGGATCCGCCTGTTGTCAGCAGGTTTCCTGCCCTACATGGTCGTATTAATGGTTCTGCTGGGCCTGTTGCTGAAACAGCCGGACATGGGAGCTGCCCTGACCCTGGCCGCAGTCACTATTATCATGCTGTTTGCTGCCGGCACGCGGCTGATTTTCATCCTGGGCAGCGGCATGGTGGCGATGCCGTTTGTGATCTATCTGGTGGTTCACTCGGCCTACCGCCTGAAACGGATCAAGGCCTTCCTGAACCCGGAACAGGATCCGACCGGCATCGGCTGGCAGATTATCCAGTCAAAATATGCCTTCGGTGCAGGCGGATTCTTTGGTCAGGGGCTGGGAGAAGGCAAACAGAAACTGTTCTACCTGCCGGAAGCCCACACCGACTTCATCCTCTCAGTGATCGGTGAGGAACTGGGGTTTATCGGTGTGATCGTGATCATCGGCATGTTCTTTATCCTGGTGCAACGGGCGATGCGGATCGCCATGGCAGCCCAGGACACCTTTGGCCGGTTTTTGGCATTGGGGATTGCCGTACTGTTTGCCATTGAGGCTGTGGTGAACATGGCGGTGGTGACCGGACTGTTTCCGACCAAGGGATTGGCGTTGCCGTTCCTGAGCTACGGCGGCAGTTCGCTATTGATCAGTCTGTTTGCCGTGGGGATTCTGCTGAACATCTCAGCCGGGCTGAAGCTGGCCCCGCTGACCGGGAAGGACGCAAAATGAAACTGATCGTGGCCGGTGGCGGCACTGGCGGACACCTTTTTCCCGGCATTGCAGTGGCGGAGGAATTTCTGTCACGGGATCCTGCCAATCAGGTGCTGTTTGTCGGATCAGAGCGGGGTATCGAGGCACGGGCCATCCCGCGTCTGGGCTATCAACTGGAGCTGATCTCAGCCGCCGGTATCCGTGGCAAAGGCAGCCTGGCCAAGCTGAGAGGGGCGGCCATGATGATCTACGGCTACGCCCAGTCCCGTAAAATCCTGCATCGGTTTCAGCCGGATCTGGTGCTGGGGGTAGGCGGCTATGCCTCCCTGCCGATGGTAATGGCAGCGCGGGGGATGGAGATTCCACGCTATATCCATGAGCAGAACGCCCTGCCCGGCATGTCCAACAAGGTCCTGTCACGGGTTGCCACTAAGGTCTTTATCTCGCTGGAGGAGTCGGCAAAGTTCTTTCCCAAGGATTGCACCCTGCTGACCGGCAATCCGCTCAGAAGGCAGATCCTGGAGATGTTGTCCAAAGACGGACAAGAAAAACAGCAGTGCGAAGCGTTCCAGCTTTTCGTCTTTGGCGGCAGCCAGGGGGCCCATGCCCTGAATATCGCGCTGCCCCAGGCGGTGGCACAGCTGAGTCAGGAGCAGCAAAGACGGTTAAAGATCATCCATCAGACCGGCGAGGCAGACCTGCTGCAGGTCCAGGCTGACTATCAGGCAAACGGCCTTGAGGCGGATGTCCGTCCCTTTATTGACGACATGGCAACCGCCTACCGGCAGGCCGATCTGATCATCTGCCGCGCAGGGGCCACCACCATTGCCGAGGTAACGGCACTGGGTAAGGCCTGCCTGTTTGTGCCGTTTCCCCATGCCACTGACGACCATCAACGCAAGAACGCCGAGGCACTGCTTAAAAAAGGGGCCTGTGAGATGCTGGTGGAGCAGGAGATCGGCGGCAAAGGCTTGTCCAACGCCATTGCCAGGCTGATGGAGAACCGCGACGCACTGAAGCTGATTGGTGAAAATGCCGCTGCCCTGGCCCGTCTGGATGCGGCCCGGGTAATTGTTGACCAGATGCTGGAAGGGGTACAGCCATGTACGGAAACATAGAAAAAATCCACTTTGTGGGCATTGGTGGCATCGGCATGAGCGGTATTGCCGAAGTGCTGCTGAACCTGGGGTACAAGGTATCCGGTTCTGACCTGCGGGAGAGTGACACTACTGAACGGTTGCGCAGCCTGGGTGGTGAGATCTGCATCGGCCATGCCGCAGAAAACCTGACCAACGTGGATGTGGTGGTCACCTCAACGGCGGTGCAGGGCGACAACCCGGAGGTAATCGAGGCCAAGCGCCGCATGGTACCGGTCATCCCGCGGGCAGAGATGCTGGCAGAGCTGATGCGGATGAAGTACGGCATCGCCATTGCCGGTACCCACGGCAAGACCACCACCACCTCAATGGTAGCCACCGTGCTGACCCATGCCGGGATCGACCCGACTATCGTGATTGGCGGCAAGCTGAACACCCTGGGCAGCAACGCCAAGCTGGGACAGGGCAAATTTCTGGTGGCTGAGGCGGATGAGTCAGATGGCTCATTCCTGACCCTTTCCCCCACCATTGCCGTGGTAACCAACATCGATGCCGACCATCTGGATTACTACACCGGCGGGTTGGAGCAGATTAAAGACACCTTTGTCTCCTTTATTAACAAGGTGCCGTTTTACGGTCTGGCGGTGCTGTGCCAGGAAGACCGCAATATTAACGAGATCATCCCCCGCATCAAGAAGCGGTTTATGACCTACGGGCTCTCGTCCCAGGCCGACCTGCGCGCCACCCATGTCAAGCTGGACGGTTTTCAAACCACCTTTACCGCACACTACAAGGGCTATCGTCTGGGTGAAATCAGCTTCAACATGCCGGGGGCACATAACGTGCTAAACGCCCTGGCCTGTACCGCCGTGGCGCTGGAGCTGGATGTGCCGTTCGACAAGATCCAGGAAGGTTTTGCCCAGTTTGGTGGCGTGGGTCGCCGCTTTACGGTCAAGGGAGAGAAAAACGGAATCATGGTGGTGGATGACTATGGCCACCACCCTGCCGAGATCCGGGCCACCCTGGGGGCGGCACGCAACGGCTGGCCGGAGCGTCGCCTGGTGGTGGCGTTCCAGCCCCACCGCTACAGCCGCACCAAGGAGCTGTTCAACGAGTTTGTGACCTGCTTCTATGATGCCGACGTATTGGTACTGACCGACATCTACGCTGCCAGTGAGCAGCCGATCCCCGGTGTCTCAGCCGAGCGTCTGGCCGAGGAAACCCGCCGCCATGGCCAGCGGGATGTGACCTACATTGCCGACCGGAACGACCTGCCTGATTATCTGGCCGGGATCATCAAAGAAGGCGATATCGTGATCACCCTGGGGGCCGGCAACATCTGGCAGGCCGGTGAAGAGCTGGTAAAGAGGCTCTGATGCAGGCCGGTCTTGAACATATCAGGGACTGGTTCAAGGGAGAGCTGCTGTTTCATGAACCACTTGCCAGACATGTCTCGCTGAAGGTGGGGGGACCGGTGGACCTGCTGGCGATCCCCGATTCACGGGAGGAGTTGCAGCGGCTGGTGGCACTGCTGGATCAGCAGCAGATTCCGCGCTTTATACTGGGGGGCGGTTTTAACCTGCTGCCAACCGATGCAGGTTTCCGCGGTTGTGCCATCTCACTGAAGCGGATCAACCGGCTGCAACTTGACGACACCGTTGTAACCATTGAGGCTGGGGCCAGCAACCAATCCCTGGCACGCGCTGTGGCAGAACTCGGCCTGAGCGGCGTTGAGTTTCTGATCGGTATTCCGGGCAGCGTGGGGGGTGCGGTGCGGATGAACGCCGGCGCCCACGGCAGTGATATCTTCAGTGTTGTGAAAACCGTGACACTGCTGGATCAGGGACAGTTCAGAGAACTGCCGCGTGAGCAGCTGACCTACGGTTACCGCTGTTTTGAGATTCCTGACAACAGCGTGATCATTGCGGTCACGTTACAACTGACCGAAGACTCGCTTCAGGCGGTGCGCAGCAGGATGGAAGAGCAGCTGGGGCTGCGCTGGGCCACACAAAATGTGAAGTTTCCCAATGCCGGTTCATTTTTTAAAAATCCGCCCGGCGAGTCTGCCTGGCGTCTGATTGATCAGGCCGGTTTACGTGGGTTCAGTATCGGTAATGCCCAGGTAAGTGAAATACATACCAACTTCCTGATAAACCGCGGCAATGCCACTGCTGCAGATTTTCGGGCACTGGCGGCAGCGGTCAAGGAACGGGTTAAGGCAACATGCGGTATCGAGCTTGAGGAAGAAGTGCAACTGCTTGACAGCGGGGAGTGCAGGCAATGACGCGTGACGAACTGAAACAGAAACGGATCGGTGTGCTGATGGGTGGGCTGTCGGCTGAACGGGATGTCTCGCTCAAAAGCGGCATGGCAGTCCATCAGGCCTTACTGGCAATGGGCTATGACAGCACGGCCCTGGATGTGCGCCATAACGTGGCGGTCATGCTGCATGAAGAAAAGATCGATCTGGCCTTCATTGCACTGCACGGCCGGTACGGTGAGGATGGCTGTATTCAGGGACTGCTGGAACTGATGCAGATCCCCTACACCGGCTCCGGTGTATTGGCCAGCGCCCTTGCCATGCACAAACTCTACAGCAAGCAGGCCTTTGCTGCTGCCGGTCTGACCATCACCCCCTATGTAACGGTCAGACAGGGAGAGTGCTGTAGCGCAGAACAGCTGCCGTTCAGCCTGCCGGTGGTGGTCAAGCCGGTTCAGGAAGGCTCATCAGTCGGTGTCGCCATCGTGAAAAGGCCGGAGGATCTCCAGGTGGCCCTGGATGACGCCTTCCGGTATGACGCACTGGTACTGGTGGAAAAGTACATCAAAGGCCAGGAGGTCCAGGTCGGCATTCTGTCAAATCAACCGATCGGCGCCATCGAGATCGTACCCAAGAACGAGTTCTACGATTTTGAGGCAAAATACAGTGACGGCATGGCTGAGCATATTTTCCCTGCCCGCCTCGCCGAGCCGCTCTACCTGAAAGTACAACAGCAAGGATTGCAGGCACATCAGGCATTGGGCTGCGACGGCTATTGCCGGGTGGATTTTCTGGTTACGGAAAACGGTGACTGCTACCTGCTGGAGGTCAACACCCTACCCGGCATGACCGCCCTGTCGCTTCTGCCGGAAATTGCACAAAAAGGTGCCGGACTTTCATTCGAGGAGCTGGTGGAGCAGATCGCCTGCTCGGCAGCGCTCAAGACGGGTCAGGCGGGGTGATGACCGATCTGAGGCATATCGGCGGCCACAAGGGCAAAAAAGTGGCGTCGAACAAGCTGAAGGTCAAGAAGGAGCCGGTTGATCTGCGCAAGTACCTGCTGCCGCTCATGCGGGTCGGCAGCAGGGCCGGTCTCCTGATTTTGATCGGCGGTCTGCTGGCAGCCTCGGTGCATGCACTGTCAAAGGCAACCACCTTCCCGGTTCAGAAGGTGGAAGTCAGGGGCATGCAGCGGCTGACACACGATGAGATTGTGGCGCTGACCGGCGTCACGGCGGGTCAGAATCTGCTGACGCTGCGCCTCAAGACCATCGGCCAGCAGGTCTCATCCAACCCCTGGGTCGCCTCGGTGCGCGTACAGCGTTTCTTTCCGGGGACCATTGCCGTCAGCATCACCGAACGGCATCCTATAGCGGTCATCAACATGGGGCTGCTGTACTATCTGGATGACAAGGGTGAACCGTTCAAACCGCTTAATTTCGGGGACAGTCTCGACTTCCCGGTGGTGACCGGCATCGCCGAAGACGACCTGAACAGTGATCCGGCTGCCACCAAAGAGGCACTCAAAACTGCCTGTGACCTGATTGCCGCACTGAAACAGCATGGATCATTTATCCTTGCGGATGTATCCGAGATTCATTACGATAGGGGCCACGGTTTTACGCTGTATACCACTGCCGGTGCCCTGCCTGTAAAAATCGGAACCGATGACTTCGACAAAAAGCTGCAACGCTTTGCACGTATTTACCAGAATCTGATGACTCAACGGCCGGGGCTGCAGTACATTGACCTGGATTACAGCGACCGGATCGTGGTCAAAAAGGGCTGAACAGGTCTGTTCAGTCCTTACATGGGAGGAATAACATGTCCGCCAAAAGAGACAACCTGATCGTTGGCCTGGATATCGGTACAACCAAGATCTGTGCCATTGTCGGCAACCATACCGAAGACGGCATTGAAATCGTCGGTATCGGCACCAGCCCCTCCAGTGGCCTGCGCAAGGGTGTGGTCATCAATATCGAAAGCACCGTGGCTTCCATCAAAAAAGCCATTGAAGAGGCCGAGCTGATGGCCGGTTGCGAAATCAAATCGGTCTACGCCGGTATCGCCGGCGGCCATATCAAAGGGATCAACTCCCAGGGTGTCATCGCCATCAAAAACCGCGAAGTGTCGCAGGAGGATGTCAAGCGGGTGATTGACGCGGCCAAGGCGATCGCCATCCCGATGGACCGTGAGGTGATCCACATCCTGCCGCAGGAGTTCATCATTGATGAACAGGACGGTATCCGTGAGCCGCTGGGAATGAGCGGCGTACGGCTGGAGGCCAAGGTACATATCGTCACCGGTGCGGTTGCCAGCGCCCAGAACATCGTCAAATCCTGCAACCGGGCCGGTCTGGATGTTGCGGATATCGTGCTTGAACAGCTGGCCTCATCGGAGGCGGTCCTGTCCGCCGATGAAAAAGAGCTGGGGGTCTGTCTGGTTGATATCGGCGGCGGCACCACCGACATCGCCATTTTTGGTGATGGCGCCATTAAGTACACTTCCGTCATCTCGCTGGGGGGCAATCAGCTTACCAACGACATCGCGGTGGGGCTGCGCACACCGTTTGCAGAGGCGGAAAAGATCAAACGCCACCAGGGCTGCTGTCTGTCCGCCCTGGTGGGCAAGGACGAAAAGATCGAAGTACCCAGTGTCGGGGGACGCAAGCCGCGCGAACTGTCCCGCAATGTATTATGTGAAATTTTAGGACCACGGGTTGAGGAGTTGTTTTCCTTAGTGAATCGGGAAATTATCAAGTCAGGACTGGAAGACTCCATTGCATCTGGGGTTGTAATTACCGGTGGATCGAGTATACTTGAAGGCATGCCTGAGCTGGCCGAGCAGATCTTTAACCTGCCGGTCCGGCGCGGTCTGCCCCAACGTATCGGGGGGCTCACCGACGTCGTCAATTCACCAGTATATTCAACCGGAGTTGGACTGATCGTCTACGGCAGCCGCAATCAGGGGCCGCGCGAGTTTCCAGCTGCCAAGTCGGAAGACAGCATCTTCAATACCGCCACGCGGCGGATGAAAAGTTGGTTCCGCGAGTTTTTCTAAGAGCACACCCGGGCGCTATGGGATCGTACCACAAGCATAAGACAGCCCTGACAACTTATCTTGACACTACACAAGGGGGAGCGGATGTTCGAATTTGACGAGACCATCGAGCAGAGTGCGGTCATCAAGGTCATCGGAGTAGGTGGCGGCGGCGGCAATGCCGTTAACACCATGGTGGCCAGCGGCATGAACAAGGTGGAATTTATTGTTGCCAATACCGATGCCCAGGCACTCCGCTCCTCAAAGGCACCGGTAAAAGTTCAGTTGGGCGGTCAGCTGACCAAGGGACTTGGCGCCGGGGCCAACCCCAATGTCGGCCGGGACGCAGCCCTGGAAGACAAGGACAAGCTGGTTGACATGCTGCGTGGTGCCGACATGATCTTCATCGCAGCCGGCATGGGCGGCGGCACCGGTACCGGTGCAGCACCGGTCATTGCAGAGGCGGCCCGTGAAGCCGGTGCGCTCACCGTCGGCATTGTCACCAAGCCTTTTTCCCGTGAAGGCAAGCAGCGGATGGCCAAGGCCGACGAAGGTGTCCGCGCCCTGAAGCAACATGTCGACTCGCTGATCATCATCCCCAATGATCGCCTGATCAGCATCGCCCCGCGTTCGCTGGGCATCCTTGACGCATTCAAGCCTTCCGATGACGTCCTGCGTCAGGCGGTGCAGGGCATCTCAGACCTGATCACCACCTCAGGCTTCATCAACGTCGACTTTGCCGACGTGAAGGCAATCATGAGCGAGCGTGGCATGGCCATGATGGGCATCGGTATCGCCGAGGGCGATAACCGGGCCATCGAGGCTGCTGTCAAGGCGATCTCCTCGCCACTGCTTGAGGACATTGACGTCTCAGGTGCCAAAGGGGTACTGGTCAATATCACCGGCTCATCCAGCATGACCATGGATGATTTTGATGCGGTCAACAAGACGGTCCATGAAAAAGTCCATGAGGACGCCAATATCATCATCGGTGTGGTGATTGATGAGACCCTGGGTGAGACCATCAAGGTAACGGCCATTGTAACCGGCTTTGGCGACAAGTTTGGTGAGACCGAGCGTAACCGCAACTTCAGCAGCATTGCCGCTGTTGCCAAACCGAATACCGTTGTCAGCATCGATACGCCGACCTTCATCCGCGATCGCCAGAAGACCGAGGGGCCCCGCCCTACCCGCCACGTCGGTTCGGTCTCATTTGACGACGAAGACGCCTATGACATCCCCACGTTTCTGAGAAAATCGGTGGACTAGCCACACCTCCCTGAACAGAACAAAAAAAAGCGGCCTTCGCTCTCGAAGGCCGCTTTTTTTTGTTCTAAGGACGGCAGGTTGAGCAGGTTAGATGTGACGACGCCAGCAGGGCTGAAGCCAGGACAACAGACGACGACCTCTCCTCAAAACGGAGACAACACCCTGCGCTGGCCCTTGTTTACTGGTTGCAATCATGGGCATACATCATGGCAAGTTGCGCCCGGTTTTCCAGGCAGCGTGGACAGAGTTGCCCGGCATCCTGCCAGACCTCTTCGGCAAGCCAGGCACCAGCCTCATGAAAGACCGAGTCAAGCGGGACCGTCTCATCATACTCGACACCGCAGATACTGCACTGCTTCATAGCACCTCCTCCAGCCGCTCCATTGCAGCCTGATACTCGCTTACCAGCCGTTCCCTGTCCGCAACCGGGGCGACTTCCCAGACCAGTTCGTCATCAAGCGCAAGAGTCCGGGTAACACAGGCCTCAACATCAATCCTGAAGAGCTTTGCAGCCTTCCTGAGGTTCAACCCTTCCGCCATCTGCAGCAGCAGGGGAGTCAGTTCACGGCCGCCCCGCGACAGCAGTGCCTGCAGCACACAGCCATGCAGGTCTTCCACCTTCAGCCGTACATTGGCAAGCGGCCTGATCCGCTTTTCAAGCCAGGCCACCTTGCGTTTCAACTCCTCCAGCGGGCACATGCCGGCCCACTGCAAGGGCGTAAACGGTTTCGGAATGAACGGATTCACCGACAGGGTGATTTCACCCAGTCGTTTATGCAGACGGGCCTGTTCAATCACCCGGTCCTTGATAGCCGCTGTCAGATTGACCAGTTCCTCCAGGTCCTGATCATTCTCACCCGGCAGGCCGATAATAAAGTACAGCCGCAGGTTCAAAATACCGGCCCGGGCAACCGCCTCTGCAGCCTCCAGGATCTGGTCGGCGGTCAGGTTCTTGCGGATCATATCCCGCATCCGCTGCGACCCGCCTTCCGGTGCCAGCGAGATCGTGCGATGGCCTGATTTGGCCAGCAGTTCAAGCATATGAGGCGTTAGTCGGTCCACCCGCAGCGAAGACAATGAGGGAGAACCGCCCTGCTCAACAATAAAATCACAAAGTGCCTCAATACTACGGTGATCAGAGACGGCCGCACCAACCAGACCGATCGTCCTGCGGTACTGCAGGCCATTCAGCACCGCTGCCTTGAGCAGTTCCAGCGGCTGCTGGCGAAACGGCTGATACACAAAACCAGCAGCACAGAATCGACAACCGCGCGGACAACCCCGACTGACCTCAACCAGAAACATGTTCCCGAACTCGGTTTCATCGGTCAGCAACACCGAGCAGGCCGGTGGCGCTGCAGTGGGAGCGATAACCCGGTGAGGCGCTGCACCATCACCGGCAGCAGGGAGATAACTGCCCGCCAGGCTGCCAAGCTCTTGCAGCAACAGCCCTCGGCTAGCAGCGGCATGCCTCACAAACAGAGCAGCCAGAGGAGGAATCAGCGTCTCTCCCTCTCCAAAGGTAATCAGGTCAAAAAATTCGGCCGCTGGTTCAGGATTGATCAGAAAAGCGGCACCACCGGCAATTACCAACGGGTCGGCATCAGTGCGGTCTGCGGCACACACAGGAATGCGTGCCAGCTTAAGGATGCGGGGAATGTTGACAAAGTCAGGCTCAAACGAGATTGAAAAGGCCACCAGATCAAAGTCTGACAACGGGCGCTCGTTCTCCAGCGACACCAGCGTATCCCCCGATTTCAAATAGGCGTCCAGCTCATCCCGGTCCGGCAGAAAAGCACGCTCGCAGACCAGATCCGGCTGATCATTGAACAGCTTGTAGACTGTTTGAAAACCCAGACTGCTCATGGCTACGGCATAATGATTGGGGTAGACCAGGCAGACCGAGAACGCACCACCCCGTCCTGCCGGGATCGCCCCTGTCTCTGCCCCGCGCCTGCGCCGCAGTATTTGCTGGATCTGCCAGTTCATAGACCGGTTACCTCAATAAAAAAAGGCGCCGCATACATTATGCGGCGCCTTGAACGTACCACGTCCGGAAATTATTGCCTAGCCCTTGGCAATGGTCACGGTGAAACTCGCTGCAGACTTGACCATCAGCGTGCTGATACCACTGCCGGGGAAATGGGTAGGAGCAACGGCAAGTCCGGCAGGGATGCCCGCACACAGTTGTACCGGCAGGGTCACTGAGGTGCCTGCCGCGGTAACCGTTACCGGATCACCCTCTTTCAGCCCCAGACGTACGGCATCCACCTCACCAAGCTGCAGCACAGCTTCAGCAGCAACCAGCAGGTTGTTGGCCGACCAGCTGGTGTAGCTGCCGTTATGGCGCAGGAACGGTGCAATCAGCAGGGTCATGGAACCGGCAGCATGGGCCTGGGGCGCAGCAAAGGCCAGTACCGGAACTTCCAGCTGCTTTTTGACAACCGGAGTAATTTCCTGCTGCAGTGCAGCCAGACTGGGAACAGCACCGCCGCTCAAACGGGCATAGAGGTCACCCAGGATGATGTAATCAGGACGGGCCTCACCCGGTGCTGTGGCTGCCGCAGTGAAACTCTGGGTGCGGTTGTCAATACTGGTAAAGCTGCCGGCCTTTTCCGGTGCAGCAGCAGCAGGCAGCAGCACATCAGCCAGCCGGGCCGTTGCGGAGGGGAACAGATCCAGCACCACCAGACACTCCAGCTTCTGCAGGGCAGCTGCTACCTTGGAACGGTTGGGCAGCTGCAGCAGATCAGATCCCATGACGTACAAACAGCGGATCTCGCCCTTTTCGATCCCGTCAATAATGCCGAACAGGTCTTTACCCCCTGCGCCCGGCACGACGCCCATGTCAAGCATCCCCTGGGTGTTATTCTTCTCATCAATCGGATAGAGATCGCCAGCGGTCAGGATCGCCAGGTTCAGGGCACCGGTAACGGCGGCAGCGGCATCGACACTGCGGATGAACTCAAAACCGTACATGACGGCGACCTGGCCGTTGATGAACGAAACCGCATCGGCAAAATCAGCCTCGGTCAAGCCGGTGGCGGCCTGTATCTGATCGAAGCTGGTGCCTGCCACAGACTGCTTGAAGGCCTCCAGCCCTTCAGCGGCAACGGCCTTGTTCTGGCTGATGGCTGCCTTGGCCAGACCAAGGGCAACAAAACCTTCAGAGCCGGCCTTGTAACGCAGTGAGCTGTTGGCAAACTTATCCAGGGAGGTAGGACGGGCAGAGGCGATCACCAGCTTGGCATCGCGCTTGGTGGCCGCCTTGATGGCACGATAGCCGAAACCGGCTGATTCTGCCTTCAGGTCTGAGCCCAGCACAATGATGCAGCCGGCCTGTTCCAGGGCATCCATCGGCTTGGTGGCACCGGTCATGCCGATCATTTTGGCCTGCAACTCCTGAGCCTGGGCATAGCCGAGGCGGGCCTCGGAATCCAGGTTGGCGGAGCCGATTGCCTGCGTGACCAGCTTGGCAAACAGGTAGTTCTCTTCATTGGTCACCCGGGGTGAACCGATACCGGCCACGGCAGCAGCACCATACTTGGCGATGATCTCCTTGGTGGCGGATACGGCCGTGGACAGGGCAGCATCCCAGGAAGCCGGTTTCTGCTGGCCGTCAACCCCTTTGACCAGCGGCTGGGTCAGACGCTCTGCTGCATTGAATGCGCTGTAACCAAAACGGCCATTGATGCAAAGATTACCGTTGTTGTAGGTACTGTCATCACTGGTGACCCGGGCAACCTTGCCGTTCTGGAGGTGATACTCGATCTGACAGCCGGATGAGCAGAAACCGCAGATACCGTTCTTTACCTCAAAGGACCAGGGGCGGCCGGCAAACTTGAACGGCTTGCTGATCAGGGTACCAGTGGGGCAGGCAGCGATGCAGTTACCGCAGAAGTCGCAATCCAGCGGCTTACCGGAGACGGTTTCAACCACTGCACGGTCACCGCAGGACTGGGTCTCAATGGCGCCGACGCCGGTGATCTCACGGCAGACCTTGACACACTTCTCACACAGAATGCAGCGATTGGGATCACTCTCCAGCAGGGACCAATCATAGCGGATCTGCAGGCGCTCCAGATCAGCGGCATACTCCTGCTTGGCAACACCCAGACCGTAGCAGGTATCCTGCAAATCGCACTCACCAGCCGCATCGCAGATCGGACAGTCCAGCGGGTGGTTGACCAGCATCAGCTCCATGGTCTTCTTGCGAATCTTCTCCAGCTCAGGAGACTGGGTCGTGACCTTGATCCCTTCCTTGACCGGCGTATTGCAGGCGGTCATGGGACGTTCAACCCCTTCCACATGTACGGCACAGACACGGCAGGCACCGGTGGTGGAGATCTTTTCCAGCCAGCAGAGCGTCGGGATCTTGATCCCCAGCTTCCGGGCGGCATCCAGGATGGTGGTTCCGGCCGGAACCTGGACATCGGCGCCGTCAATGGTCAGGGAGATGGTCTTATTGGTATCGCAGCATTCAGTGTGTGCCATTACTTAGTTTCCTATGCTGGTGAAATTTGTTTATCCGAATCTATTGAAAAGAACCGCTTCCCTTACAGCGCCACCATTGCCATGCGGTAGCACCGCAGACAACGATCTGCCTCGGCCTGGGCAACGGAGTCGGCAAAACCGAGCTCAACCTCGCTATAGTTACCCTTGGAGGCACGCTCTCGACCGTGAACCTCTTTCTGGTTGGCGCGGTCGGCAGAGTCAAGCCAAGCAACCGGCTCATTCTTGTCATACACACCCAGATAGGTCAGCAGGTCTTCAAAGATCTCCTGCTCAGTCAGATAGGCCTTACCTTCTTCGATCCAGCGTGCAATCACATTGGCTGCCCGGTGGGCATTGCCGACGCAGGCCACCACGGTCAGAGGACCGATCTCGGCGTCACCACCGGCAAACACGCCGTCACAGTCGGTCATCAGGGTTCGGGAGAGCGGATTGCCCATGCTGTCGTTAAGTCCCTTGCCGGCTGCATCCTTCAGCGGCAGATACTTGGTAACCACGGTGTTCCACTTGGTGATATCAATCCCCATATCCGGCGGGATAAAGCTCAGGTCCATATCCTGGCCGATGGCCGGGATAACGGTATCGCACTCAATGATGAACTCTGAACCGGGTACCGGCTCGGGACGACGGCGACCGGAGGCATCCGGCTCACCCAGGGCCATCCGCACACACTCAACCCCGGTGACCTGATTATCGGCATTGGCAATGATCTTGGTGGGCAGCACCTGGAACTCGAACTGTACCCCTTCCTCATCGGCACCATCAACTTCCCAGACATCGGCCGGCATCTCCTTGCGGGAACGGCGATAGACCAGATAGGAGGCCTCAGCACCTTCACGCAGTGCGACCCGCACGCAGTCAATGGCGGTGTTACCACCGCCGACCACCACCACCTTCTTGCCCATACCGGTCGGGCGATGCATGTAGGCATCCCGCAGGAAGTCGATCCCCCCCTTCAGGAAGCCCTTATACCCGGCATCCTCCCCTTCAACCCCCATCGGCTTGGAGCGGTGGGCGCCGGGAGCCAGGAACACGGCAGCATGCTTTGCCTTAAGTTCTGCCAGGGAGATATCCTGGCCAACGCGGCAGTTGTAGACGATCTCAACTCCCATGGACTGGATGATATCGATATCACGCTGCAGCAGATTGCGCGGCATCCGGTAGGCCGGGATACCCACGGCAACCATACCGCCGCCGTATCCTTCCGGCAGGGTTTCGTAGATGGTGCTGCGGTAACCCAGCAGGGCCAGGTAGTAAGCGGCAGCCAGACCGGCAGGACCCGCCCCCACGATGCCGACGGTCTTGCTCTTCATCGGCACAGTATTGGCTGGATGTGCAAGCTTGTGCATCCACTCGAAGTCGGAAGCGGAACGCTTCAGTACCATGATGTTAATGGCGTCATCCACATTCTTACGACGGCAGGCGGTCTCGCAGGGGTGCGGACAGACCCGGCCGCAGACAGCCGGCAGCGGCATGTTCTCACGGATGGTGGCCAGCGCGTCGGTGTACTGGTAATTCTTGATCTCCTCAACATACTTGGGGATATCGATGTGAGCCGGACATTTGTCCATACAGGGCGCGGTAATCTTGTGCAGGTACTTCTCGTTCTTCGGCTTGCGACTGCCGTCACAGAGCGCCTCAAAATCAGCGCGGTAGTAGGTTACGGCATCCAGCACCGGCTTGGTTGAGCTGGGACAGAGCGTACACTTGCAGTTCTGCAGCAGGGCGTTCAGATCAGCCACCTGATCCAGATCACCGGATTTAGCCTCACCCTTGACGACCTTCTGCAACAGATCAGCCAGCACCTTGGTCCCTTTTTTACCGGGGGTACACTTGCCGCAGCAGTACATGGTCTGGACACGCTGCATATATTCAGCCGCCATGGCCGGAACATCCACATCCTTGTCAAAGACGATGATGCCGTCCCAGCCCATGAAGGCCCGCAACGGCTGCTGCCCATCAAAGGCCACCGGCAGACGATAACTGGCTGCTGCCGGTTCACCGGTGACATTCCTGTTGTCAACGACTGAACTACCCCATGTTGAAAAAACGACCTGTGCCACAGCCACCTCCGGGTTACGTCAAAACCCAATATTTTCGATACGTTAAGTAGTTATTTTGACAGACAAAAACTCGTCCGCAAATTGTATACAGTATGCCTGATTACCATAACCGTTCCGCTGAAATCAAGGGAAAAAAAATCAGAATGACCAGCCTCAGTCGCTCCTGAAAACATTTTTTGTGGTACAGTACAGCACACTTTTTCAAAGGAGCAACCGGCGATGCAAACCTACCACCCGTCATTCAGATCACTCTTCAGCACCAACATGGGCTATCGCAGCAATGAACGGATTCTGGTCTTCAGCGACCTGATCCGCAGCAATGAAATCATCAGCGAGGCTGACCGCGACCGCCGCACCCGCTTGCATGCCACAGCCAGTGAGCTGGCCGATTTTGCCGCGCAGCAGTACGGCAACGCCTTCTTTGTGGACTTTCCCGCCACCCCGGCCTCCGGCGCAGAGCCGCCACTGGCACTCTGGTCTGCCGTCTTTGGCGACGGCATCATCGAACAGCTTGAGATCACCGGCCTGATGGGACCGCTGCTTGAAAAGAGCATCGACCCTGCCGGGCTGGAGCGGGCCCGCACCATTGTGACAAGCGGCAAAGAGGCTGTGGCCAATATCATCATCGCCCTTTCCAACAACTCCAGCAGCCACACCAACTTCCGCAAGCTGGCCTGCCATGCCGGGGCTCGCTTTGCCTCCCTGCCCCATTTTGATCCTGACATGTTCGCCACCTCCATGACCGTTGATTGGCATGCCCTGGCTGCACGGACCAACCGCCTGGTGGAAGCGGTCAACCGGGCCGAGTGGGTCTATGTGGAATGCCCCAACGGCACGGTGATGCATATCTGCAAAAAAGGACGCCATGCCGAAGGGGATGACGGCCTGCTGACCGCAGACGGCGCCTTTGGCAACCTGCCCGCTGGCGAGGCCTACCTGGCACCGCTGGAAGGGGAGAGCCACGGCACCATGGTGATTGAATGGGGCCCCACCGCCAAACTGCAAAGCCCGCTGACCCTGACCATTGCCGACGGCAAGGTGGCACGTATTGAGGGGGATGACCCGCTGCGGCAACGCCTGGAGGCCAAGTTTGCCGAAAACCCCAACTGCCGCAACCTGGCAGAACTGGGGATCGGCACCAACGACAAGGCCAGCCGCCCCGATAACGTCCTGGAGGCAGAGAAGATCCTGGGCACCATCCACCTGGCCCTGGGGGACAACACCGGCTTTGGCGGCACCGTGGCAGCGCCGTTCCATGAGGACTATGTCTTTTACCAGCCCACCCTGACCCTGGTCATGCCGGATGGCAGCCAGGAGATCATCATTGACAACGGGCAACTGCAGCTATGACCATCTGGATTGATGCCGATGCCTGCCCACGGGTGATCAAGGAGATCGTCTTCCGGGCCTCGGAGCGGCTAAACCTGCCGGTCATGCTGGTGGCCAACAAGCCGCTCTCCAAACACCACTCCCGCCTGGTCAGCTCGGTGGTGGTGGATGCCGGACCTGATATTGCTGATGACTACATTGCAGAGCAGGCAACTGCCATGGATCTGGTAATTACCGCTGACATCCCGCTGGCAGCACGGATTGTGGCCAAAGGGGCAACCGGAATTGACCCACGGGGAGAGCTGTACACTGAAGACAATGTGGGGGAACGGCTCTCCATGCGTGACCTGATGCAATCCCTGCGGACCGAAGGACTGGTGCAGGGCGGACCGGCCCAGTTCGGCATGACCGACCGCCAGCGTTTTGCCTCATCACTGGATCGGGTGCTGACCCGGATGGCGAGAGAAGTAAAAAAAACGTAACAAATCGATAGAGCGATAAACCATCTGAACTCGGAGCAGCTATGAAAAACCCCTTAACCCTTGGATTCTCCCCCTGTCCCAACGACACCTTCATGTTCTATCCGCTGGTGCATGGTCTGGTGGATACCGGCGGCTACAGCTTCAACGAGCGGCTGGAGGATGTGGAGACCCTCAACCGGCTGGCCGTTAAAGGGGTACTGGATGTGACCAAGGTGTCCTACGCCGCCCTGGGACATTTCCGCGAACAGTACGCCCTGCTACGGGCCGGCAGCGCCCTGGGGCACGGCTGCGGACCACTATTGGTGGCCAAGGAGCAGCTTGACCCTGCTGCGCTGCAGGGCAAGACCATTGCCATTCCTGGCCGCTACACTACGGCCCACCTGCTGATGCGTCTGTATGCCCCCAATCTGACCACCTTTCTGGAGATGCCGTTCCATGAGATCATGGATGCGGTCATGACCGGCAGGGCCGACGCCGGGGTAATCATCCATGAATCCCGCTTTACCTATCAGGGCTTTGGCCTGCATCAGCTGGTGGATCTGGGTGAATGGTGGGAAAACGAGACCGGCCTACCGATCCCGCTGGGCGGAATTGTGGCCAAGCGCAGCCTGGGGGCCGGGACCATCCGCACCATTGAACAGGCCCTGGCTGCCGGGGTGGAGTATGCCCGCAGCAACCCTGCGGCAGCAACCCAGTATATCCGGGAGCATGCCCAGGAGATGAACGAGCAGGTCTGCGCCGCCCATATCGGACTGTATGTCAACGACTTCTCGCAGCAGCTGGGGGCTGAAGGGGAACAGGCCATTGCCGAGCTGCTGCGCCGGGCCGAGGCAGCCGGAATCGTGCCGGCCTCAGATAAGTCTCTATTTATCTAGAAAAGCAGCTCACGCGGAGATACGGAGACGCGAAGAGTAAAATAAACTTGGCACACCTGGATTTTAGCTTCACCTGCTGGTTTCTTTCCTGTTTTCTCCGCGAGCCCCGCGGCTCCGCGTGCGCAACTGCCGTTTTAGCTGTATTTAAAAAGGAGCACGTATATGGGCCTTTTTCAGCGTAATCGAAAAAAGCTGCACGGCATCTTGCTGGATCACCCTGAAGATGGAAACGAGCGTTGCGCGGGCTGTGACGCATCCTGCTGCCAAGGCTTTCCCAGCGTTGAACTGACTGCTGAAGAGTATGTCAGCCTGCACCAGTTGGGGGCAAAACGGCTTGAATTTACCCTGAATGGCCACTATTATCTGATGATTGAACTTGGCTGTGAATTTCTGGTTGGCAACCGTTGCGGCATCTACCACCACCGCCCGGCGATCTGCCGCCGCTTTACCTGCACCGACCTCAACAAAAAATGAACCCTGAAAACGTTATGAGGAAGGCCGGATGCAAGGCGCTCGGCACGCAGCTACTGAGACATACCAATGCAGGCAGGCGAGGTAGCGAGTACCGCGCAACGCAGCAGACGGGCTCCGCAATAGTTTTCTTTACCCTGAAAGGATTAATCCATGGATTGGCTGACTGATCCCCAGGCCTGGCTGGCCCTCTTGACCCTGACCGCCCTTGAGATCGTACTGGGCATCGACAACATCATCTTTATCAGCATCCTGACCGGGAAACTGCCGGAGCACCAGCGGGAAAAGGCCCAAAAAATTGGGCTTTCGCTGGCCATGATCACCCGCATCCTGTTGCTTTTCTCACTGGCCTGGATCATGAAGCTGACTGCACCGTTCTTTTTCATCTTCAATCACGGTGTCTCCGGCAGAGACCTGATCCTGATCATCGGCGGCCTGTTCCTGCTGGCCAAGAGCACCATGGAGATTCACGACAAGCTGGAGGGGGAGGAACACCATGCTGATGGAGGAAAAGCCGCTGTCTCGTTTAATAGTGTGCTGATCCAGATCATGTTCCTGGATATCATCTTTTCGCTGGATTCAGTGATCACGGCGGTGGGTATGGCCCGTCAACTGGGGGTGATGGTGACTGCCGTGGTGATCTCGGTGGGGATCATGATGTTCTTTGCCAGTACGGTAGGCCGGTTTGTGGATCGACACCCTACGGTCAAGGTCCTGGCCTTGTCATTCCTGCTGATGATCGGAGTGGCGCTGATCGCAGATGGTCTCTCGTTCCACATCCCTAAAGGGTATATCTACTTTGCCATGGCCTTCTCGGTCTTTGTGGAGATGATCAATATCAAGGTGCGCAAGAGCGCTGAAAAACCGGTCAAGCTGCGGCAGCAGCTGGTCGGAGAGATTGACGAACTGGATTAAAAGGAGGACGGCAGAAGAATGTCGCACAAGGAAACCAAGGAAGAAAAAGAGCGCTGGCAAAACTGGCTGGCACTTTCAACAGCAATCATGGCGGTACTGGCAGCCCTGACCACGCTGTACATGGGCAAATTCTCGTCACGGGCTATCATGTCCCAAGGGTTGGAGAGCGACCAGTGGGCTCACTATCAGGCCAAGAGCATCAAAGGGCATACCTTTGAGATCAGCAGGCAGGCGCTTGAGCTGCAGTACCGTTCACAAAAAGGACTAGCAGCAGAGGTTGCGGCTGACTACGAAACAACCCTCAAAAAATATGCTGACGAAACCAAACGTTATGATAGCGAGAAAAAAGAGATCAAGGCCAAGGCAGAAAAGATCGCCAAGGCAAAGCATACGGCTCAGGATATGGGGGGCAACTTTGCCTATGCCCTGATCTTCCTGCAGATCGCCATCATGCTCTCATCCCTTTCCAGCCTGACCAAAAAGAAATACCTCTGGTACATCGCACTGGCTGCCAACCTGGGCTGGATCTTCTTTTTTCTGGATGGGTGGTTGCTGTTTTATTAAACAACCGATCTCACGCGGAGACGCGGTGGCGCGGAGAAAAGCGTGAAAACACTGGATGAGACCACTGAAAAGATAATTGGATCTGCAATCAAGCTTCATCAAACCTTGGGGCCTGGGCTTCTGGAATCGGTTTATGAAATGATTCTTGCGCGAGATTTTGAGCGATCCGGGCTCAAAGTGGAACGACAAAAACCGGTCAGCTTTGAGTATGATGGGCTTTGGTTTGATGATGCCTTCAGGGTAGATCTGCTTATTGAAGGAACGGTTGTCGTAGAATTGAAGTCAGTGGAAAAATTGGCGCCGGTTCATTCCAAGCAGCTTCTGACCTATCTCAGGTTACTTGATCTACCGGTTGGTTTACTGCTCAACTTCGGTGCAGCCGCTCTTAAAGACGGGCTGCACCGGGTTGTTAATCATCTTGATTCCTCCGCGTCCCCGCGGCTCCGCGTGAACCGGTTTTAAGCCTTCCGATACTCTGCCGTTGGCCAGAACGGTATCCCGCCCCGCGGGGTAAACTCTCCCTTGACCGTCAGCCAGACCGGATCAAGCAGCTTGACCAGATCATTGCAGATCCGGTTGACGCCGGCCTCATGGAACTCACCGTGCATCCTGAATGACCCCAGATACAGCTTGAGGCTCTTGCTCTCCACACAACGCCGGTCCGGCTGATAGTCAATGATAATGGTGCCGAAATCCGGCTGGCCGGTCATGGGACAGAGGCAGGTAAACTCCGGACAGCTGATATGCAGCGTCCCGGTACAACCGCAGGGATTCAGTTCCGGGTCGGCATAGGGCGAGGGAAACCATTCCAGCAGCCCGGCATCTGGCGCATCGTAGCTGTAGGTAGTCGCCTTTCCCTCCCCCAGCGTCTTCAATCCTTCGTGCAGTTTCATCGTTTCCTCCCTTGCAAAGCTGTTTCCGTTGAGTAGAATTGTTCTATACATCTATTTTCCGGGTTTTGAAAGGACAAGCCATGTCTGCAGCAGAACAGCTTCTAAGCTCATATCGAGAGCAGCAGGGCCAAGAGATTGCGGTGGGAGAGTGGCTGCTGATCGACCAGGCCAGGATTGACGCCTTTGCTCAGGCCACCGGTGACCTGCAGTGGATCCACATTGATCCGCAACGGGCCGCTGTTGAATCACCGTATAAAAGCGCCATTGCCCACGGCTTTCTGACCCTGTCGTTGCTGCCAATGCTGACCCGGGCCAACGCGCCGGGGCAGTTTGAAAAGAACTACCCCGGCATGCGGCTGCGGGTCAACTATGGCCTGAACAAGGTCCGCTTTCCAGCTCCGGTCAAACCGGGTGACCGCCTGCGGGCACGCACCAGTGTACAGGCCGCAGCCATGGCCGGGAACGGGGTTGAGATTGTCTATCTCCTGACCATCGAGATCGATGGTCAGGACAAGCCTGCCTGCGTGGCAGAGCAGGTGGTCCGGGTCTACCCCTGAGGAGGCTCCATGCGCCTCGATATCTGCCCCAAATGCACCCATATCCTCTCAGCGCCAGCCACCAGCTGCCCCCGCTGCGGAGTGATCTTCGCCAAACTGGCCCAGGCAGATCTGCACAAAAAACGTACAGTAACGCAACCGGAAAACGATGGTGTCCGGCAGCAGCTGTGCCATATCAAGACCGGCGAGAACAGCCTCGTGATCGGCATCAAGGCACTGTTTCTGCTGCTGCTGATACTGTACGGATTCAAGCTGATGCTGACTTCTATCCAGAATTTCCCGGACTCGGGCTGGTGGCTGCATGCAGTCAACCTGGTCTTTCATGAGGCGGGCCACCTCTTTTTCAGCCCGTTCGGGCGTTTCCTGCAGGTATTGGGGGGGAGCCTGGGGCAGCTGATCATCCCAACCATGGTGATAGGTGTCTTTCTCTGGCAGCGTGACACCTTCGGCGCTGCAGTTGGCACCTGGTGGCTGGGGGAGAGCTTTTTAGATATCGCCCCCTATATCAATGATGCCCGGGCCGGCCAGCTGATCCTGCTGGGAGGCGTTACCGGCAGTGAAGTGGAGGATTATCACGACTGGGAAGTACTGTTGAGCAGGCTGGGTATGCTGCAGTACGACCAGACCCTGGCCCGCCTTTCCTTCGGCATCGGCAGCCTGTTGATGCTTGTTGCCATGCTCTGGGGCAGCTGGCTGCTCTGGAAAGGCTGGCAGACACGCAGCAGGGGATAACACAACATCACCCAACCTTTCGCCCCCCATAGCTTTGCCCTCTTTTTTAGCATCTCCGCCTGACCGCCACGCAGCAGACCGCTCACAAATTGTATACAGCATCCACACGCACAATCTGTAACACGCTTACATTGCTTGATATTTTTCAAATAAAGTAAATTGGCACGGCCTATGCTTATGGCTAAATCAAGCATCTTTGAAACAACAGGAAACTGAAGACAAGGCAACGGCGCCTTCCAATTTAGTTCACACAATTGGGGCGCCGTTTTGCGTTGCCCCGACCAACATCCCAAGGGACCCACAGATGAGTGGGTGAAAGGAGCAGTATCATGAGACAGATCGCAATTTACGGCAAAGGCGGCATCGGTAAATCCACCACCACTCAGAACACCGTGGCAGGCCTGGCTTCCATCGGCAAGAAGGTCATGATCGTCGGCTGTGACCCCAAGGCAGACTCCACCCGTCTGATTCTGCATGCCAAGGCCCAGAATACGGTTATGGACCTGGTACGCGAGCTGGGCACGGTTGAGGACCTTGAGCTGGAAGAGGTCATGAAGGTCGGCTACGGCGATGTGAAGTGCGTCGAGTCCGGCGGTCCCGAGCCGGGTGTTGGCTGTGCAGGCCGTGGTGTTATCACCGCCATCAACTTCCTGGAGGAAAACGGTGCCTATACCCCTGACCTTGATTTTGTATTCTATGACGTTCTTGGCGACGTGGTCTGCGGCGGTTTCGCCATGCCGATCCGTGAAGGCAAGGCCGAAGAGATCTACATTGTCTGCTCCGGTGAAATGATGGCCATGTACGCTGCCAACAACATTGCCAAAGGTATCCTGAAGTATGCCTCCTCCGGCAAGGTCCGTCTGGGCGGCCTGATCTGTAACTCCCGTAACACCGACCGTGAAGACGAGCTGATCGAGGCTCTGGCAGCCCGTCTCGGCACCCAGATGATCCACTTCGTACCCCGTGACAACCAGGTTCAGCGCGCCGAGCTGCGCCGGATGACCGTCATCGAGTACTCTCCCGAGCACAAGCAGGCTGAAGAGTACCGCACCCTGGCCAAGAAGATCTCCGAAAACACCATGCTGGTTGTTCCTACCCCGCTTGAGATGGAAGAGCTGGAAGAACTACTGATGGAGTTCGGCATCATGGAAGTAGAGGATGAATCAATCGTCGGCAAGGCAGAAGGCGAAGCCTAACCCCCCTCATCCCCCTTATCAGGGGGGAAGCTAAGCTCAAGCTCCTCCCTTGATAAGGGGAGGCGGGGGAGGGGTTTAAGCAATAAGGAGACTTTTATGTCAGACAAGATACGTAAAATAGAGGGCATCACCAAAGAATCCACTGAGGCGCTGATAGCTGAAACTCTGTCGGCGTATCCGGAAAAGGCCAAAAAGAAGCGTGCTCCGCATATCGGTGCCAACGATCAGGGATCAGGCTCGGCCTGTGTCAAGTCCAACAAGAAGACGGTCCCCGGTGTCATGTCTGCCCGTGGTTGCGCCTACGCAGGTGCCAAAGGGGTGGTCTGGGGCCCAATCCGCGATATGGTACACGTATCCCACGGCCCGGTGGGCTGCGGCTGGTATTCCTGGGGTACCCGGCGCAACATGGTAAGCGGTATTGTCGGTGTTACCAGCTTTCCGATGCAGTTCACCTCTGACTTCCAGGAAAAGGATATTGTCTATGGCGGCGACAAAAAGCTGAAGACCCTGCTGGAAGAGGCCCATGACCTGTTTCCGCTGGCCAAAGGGATCTCGGTGCTGTCCGAATGCCCGGTCGGTCTGATCGGTGACGACATCAACTCCGTGGCAAAAACTTCTGCCAAAGAGCTGGATCTACCGATTATCCCTTGTAACTGTGAAGGTTTCCGTGGTGTTTCCCAATCACTTGGTCACCACATCAGTAACGACACCATCCGTGACTATATCATCGGTACCCGTGAGTACGCTGAACCTGAATCACCCTACGACATCGCCCTGATCGGCGAATACAACATCGGTGGTGACGCTTGGTCGACAAAGCCGCTGTTGGAAGAGTGCGGTTTCAACGTCAAAGCGGTCTGGACCGGTGATGGTGAACTGGAAAAAATTGCGGCCACTCATACCGTAAAGCTTAACGTAATCCACTGCTACCGTTCCATGAACTATATGTGCAAGGTGATGGAAGAAAAATTCGGTATTCCCTGGATTGAACTGAACTTCTTCGGTCCGACCAAGATCAAGGAAAGTCTGCGCAAGCTGGCGGCGCTGTTTGACGACACCATCAAAGAAAAGGTAGAGGCGGTAATCGCCAAGTATGACCCGATCATGCAGGAAATTATCGAGCGCTACAAGCCACGCTTGGATGGTAAAAAGGTCATGCTGCTGGTGGGTGGTCTCCGTCCCCGTCACACCATTGGCGCCTACGAAGACCTTGGCATGGACTGCATCGGTTCCGGCTATGAATTTGCCCACACCGATGACTATGACCGTACCGCGCCGGAGATGCCTGATGCTACGGTGGTATACGACGACCCATCGGAATACGAGTTTGAAAAGTTTGCCGATGCCCTGAAGCCGGACCTGATCGGCTCCGGCATCAAGGAAAAATATGTCTTCCAAAAGATGGGTATTCCGTTCCGTCAGATGCACAGTTGGGACTACTCAGGCCCCTACCACGGTTATAAAGGCTTTGAAGTATTTGCCCGTGACGTGGATATGGCAATCAACAGCCCGACCTGGAAGCTGGTGCAGTCACCGTTCTAACGCTGTCATACCGCGTACGATAACTACCTACAATGGCGGTGTTACGGATGAGTTTCCCGCCAAAGGAGATATACCATGTCAAACTTACTAGGACTCGAAGTAAAGAAGATAGTCGAGACCACACCCGAAGAAGTAGACCGGGTTCAGAACTGGATCAACACTGAAGAATACAAGGAGAAGAACTTTGCCCGTCAGGCGCTGGTAATCAACCCTGCCCATGCCTGCCAGCCTCTGGGAGCCCAGCTGGCTGCCCACGGTTTTGAAGGCACCCTGCCGTTTGTGCATGGATCCCAAGGTTGTGCTTCCTACTACCGCTCAACCCTTAACCGTCACTTCCGTGAACCGGCACCGGCAGTATCAGACGCGATGACTGAAGACGGCGCAGTGTTCGGCGGCCAGAACAACCTGCACGAAGGCTTGGAAAACGCCGTTGCCCTGTACAAGCCCAAGATGATTGCCGTCTTCACCTCCTGCATGCCTGAGGTTATCGGTGACGACTTGACCGCCTTCATCAAGAATGCCCGTCAAAAGGGTTTTGTACCCAAAGATATGCCGGTGCCTTATGCCAACACCCCCAGCTTCAACGGCACCCATATCCACGGCTATGACTCAATGCTGGTGTCGATCCTGCAGACAATGACCGAAGGCAAGCAGATTGAAGGCCGCTGCACCGGTAAACTGAATCTTATCGCCGGCTGCGACTTCAACACCGGTGACTACCGTGAATACAAGCGGATCCTGACGGAGTTCGGCATCCCCCATACGGTTCTGGCAGATATCAGCGACAGCTTTGATTCGCCTTGCGATGGTCACTACCATATTTACGCCGGTGGCACCAAGCTGGAGGATGCTGCAGACTCCATCAACGGCAAGGCAACGATAACCCTGGGGCCCTACGCAACACCCAAGACCTTCAGCTTTATCAAGGACAACTACTCCGGCAAGCATGTCAGCATGCCGATGCCGATGGGTATTGAAAAGACCGATGCCTTTATCATGAAGGTGGCTGAGCTGTTCGGCAAGGAAGTGCCCGCCTCACTGAAAAACGAGCGTGGCCGCGCCGTAGATGCCATCACTGATGCACATCAGTATATTCATGGCAAGAAGTTTGCCGTCTACGGTGATCCGGACTATCTGCTGGGCTACGTATCCTTCCTGCTTGAAATGGGCGCCCATCCGCACCACATTCTCTGCAGCCGTGGTTCCAAGAAGCTTGAAAAAGAGCTGCAGGCGCTTCTTGACGGTTCCGAGTTTGGCAAAGGCTGCAAGATCTATATGAACAAAGATCTCTGGCACCTGCGTTCACTGCTGATGACCGACCCGGTCGATGCCATCATCGGCGACAGCCACGGCAAGTTTGCGGCCCGTGACGCCAAGATCCCGCTGTTCCGCTTCGGCTTCCCGGTTTTTGACCGGGTTAACAAGCATCGCTACCCGATCATCGGTTATCAGGGCGCTGTCAACATGCTGACCGAGATCTGCAACAAGTTCATCGACATCAAGGATGAGACCTGTGAAGATCGTGACTTTGAATTGATGCGTTAGTACAAATCAGGTTTTCACCCTGGCTTTCCACCATCCAGCGGCTGTCCGGTTCCGGACAGCCGCTGGAGCTGCTTGTTATTTATACATTCCAAAAACAAAACTGGTGAGTAGACAGGCATCTCCAACAACCCCCTTCCACCTATAGCGCACATTTTCTAAGCAATTTCAAACACTCACGCCTTGGCACAGCCTATGCTTTACTCCTGCTACAGGCCATGCAGCGCAGCAGGCACTGTAGATACGGTTTAAGCAGGAGGTACCATGCCACCACTCAGTAATCCGGCCAGCTCCGGGCCCAAGACATCCTACCACGAATTCTATGCTGATGACTTCAGTCCCCGCGACCATTACCGTCTGCTCTGGGATCATATCCGCGCCACCGGCAACAATGCCCTGGAGACCAAGGACCATGAATCCCAGCTGGCACTGCAGACCGAAGGAGTCACCTTTACGGTCTACGGTGAGAGCGAAGAGGGGATCGAGCGGATCTGGCCCTTTGACCTGATCCCCCGTATCATCACCGCAGCGGAATGGGTGCGGATAGAATCAGGCCTCAAGCAGCGGGTCAGGGCGCTCAACCTGTTTCTGGAAGACCTCTACGGCGAACAGAAGATCATCAAGGACGGTGTGATCCCGCCGGAACTGATCTACCAGGGCAAGGACTTCCGGCGTGAGATCGTTGGCATTGTCCCGCCGCGCGGCATCTACACCCATATCAGCGGTATCGATATTATCCGCGATGAGCAGGGTGACTTTCTGATCCTGGAAGACAACCTGCGCACCCCCTCCGGCGTCTCCTACATGATTGAAAACCGGGTGATCGAGCGCCGCATCCTGCCTGAGTTCTTCAACAAATACCGGGTACGGCGGGTTGAACACTACCCGTCACTGCTGCTGGATGCCCTGCGCTGCCTCTCGCCCCGCGGCAAAGGAACAGCTGAAATTGTGCTGCTGACCCCCGGCATCTACAACTCTGCCTATTTTGAACACACCTTCCTGGCCAAAGAGATGGGGATCGAGCTGGCCGAAGGCCGCGACATGGTCACCATCAACGATATCGTCTATCTCAAGACCACCAAAGGGCTGAAGCGGGTGGACGTGATCTACCGCCGGATTGATGACGATTATCTTGATCCGCTGATCTTCCGTTCTGACTCATCACTGGGGATTGCCGGGGTGATCAATGCCTGGCGGGCCGGCAATGTGGCCATCGTGAATGCGCCCGGCAGCGGCATTGCCGATGACAAGGCGGTCTACCCCTTTGTGCCGGATATCATCCGCTACTACCTGGGGCAGCAGCCGATCCTCAAGAACGTCCCCACCTACCAGATGACCAATGTGACCGAGCGGGAGTATGTCTTTGACAACATGGAGCGGATGGTGGTCAAGGCGGTCAGTGAATCCGGCGGGTACGGCATGCTGATGGGGCCCTCCTCCACCCCGGCCCTGCGCAAGGAGTTCATGGACCGGGTACTGGAGAATCCCCGCAACTACATCGCCCAGCCGGTGGTCTACCTCTCACGGCATATCTGCTACATGGACGGTGAACTGGAGGCCCGCCACCTGGATCTGCGTCCGTTTGTGATCTATGGCGAGGAGATCCAGGTGGTACCGGGCGGACTGACACGGGTGGCGCTGCGCAAAGGCTCGTTAGTCGTCAACTCATCACAGGGTGGGGGGAGCAAGGACACCTGGGTCCTGGCGGAGTAGAGGCACATAGTTTCCGCAATCTCTACGTTGGTCTTCAGCTTTGGTTGTGCGTCGTACTGGATGTACGCCTCCGCCCAAAGCCTCGACCGCCTTGACCTTGCGAAAACTATGCACCTCAGTTAACGGAATGATTATAAACAAGACGGCTGTGAGAAAAGTTCCAGATGCCAGGCGCAGGAGGAGCAGGGTGTGAGGCGTAGCAGCGCTACGTTGAATGGCCTGCGACGACTGCAACGAAGCTGATGGACTTTTATCGCAGCCGCAGCAAAGAGGTTATTGATATGTTAAGCCGCATAGCTGATTCAATGTACTGGATGGCCAGATATCTGGAAAGAGCCGGCGAAACCGCCCGTCTGATGGAGATCAACCTGCTCTATCTGGTGGAGGCGGAAGAGGATATGGGTGAAGAGGACAAGTGGCGCCCGATTCTGGAGATTACGGCTGCCCTGCCCCAGTATGTGGAGTTGTATGGAGATGACGCCATCACCACGCAACGGGTCCTGCAGTTTGTCTGTGGCGGCCGCACCAACAACAACTCGATCCGCACCTGTCTGCGGCTGTTCCGCGAAAACGCCCGGGTGGCCCGGGACCGGATCTCCAAAGAGATGTGGGAGGCGGTCAACGATATCTGGATGACCTACAACGAGCGGTTGCGGGGCAGCATTACCCTGGAAAAGGCCAGCAACCTCTTTGTGGAGCTGCGCAATCAGGTGGCCCGCTTCAACGGCCTGCTGGCTGCCACCATGATGCGGGGTGAGGCCTATGCCTTCTGTCAGCTGGGTGGCTGCGTGGAACGGGCCGACATGATCGCCCGGATTCTGGATGTCAAATACCATATCATCCTGCCGGACATTCATCTGGTTGGCTCCGCACTTGACTACTACCAATGGGCTGCCCTGCTCAAGTCGCTGTCTGGTTTTGAGGCGTTCCGGCGCACCAATCAGAGCGGCTTCGAGCCCAAGGCGGTGGTTGACTTTGCCGTCTTTGAACATGACTTCCCGCGTTCACTGGCCTTTTCCGTTGATCGCGCCGGAGCCGCCCTGGCCAACATCGGGCTGGAGGGGAAGGAAAAGACCGCCGCGGCATTTGCCGCCCTACAGTCACTGCTGGCCTCCTCCAACGGTGAAACGGTCTTTACCAGCGGCCTGCATGAGTTCCTGGAACAGGTGCTGGGGCTGCTGGCCGGGTTCCATAATGCGCTGGCAGAAGAGTTCTTTCAATAGCCCTCCCTTGTCAGGGTGGAAGTAGAACAATGCAAGGATCTTCCTCCCCCCTGACACGGGGGGAATGAGGGGGGTTAAGGAGTTTACCCAATGCGTTATTTGATCGAACACGAAACCATACTGGACTATCCGGCAGCAGTCCGGGAACACCACCTTGAGCTACGCCTGACCCCCCGTCAGGATGCGGGGCAGCGTCTGATCTCACACCGGATCGAGCTGGATCCATCGGCGGAGCGCCATAGTTATCAGGATTACTTCGGTAATGGAGTTGATTACTTCTGTGTCATTGCTCCCCACACCTGCCTGACCACACGCCTGACGGCCGAGGTAGAAACCCTGCGGGAAAATCCCTTTGACTTTGAGCCGGTACCCGTCTATCAGCAGAAGGAGTGGTATGCCCGGGAACTGCGTCAGACCCCGGCGTTATACGACTACCTGCTGCACCGCAGCAGCCTGACACCGGCAATCATGAAGCTGGCGGCTGAACTTGACTGTGCCGTGCCTCGTCACGAAGCAGAGCAGGTACCCATGGACAGCCTGCTGGAACTGATGGCCTGGGCGCCAAAGGTATTGTCCTACGGGGCTGGATCAACCGCTGTGCACAATGATCTGCTTGATGCGGTTCGCCACCGGACCGGTGTCTGTCAGGATTTCGCCCATCTCTTCATCACCGTTGCCCGCTCCTGGAATCTGCCGAGCCGCTATGTAATGGGCTACATGGATCCCGGCATCCTGGCCGAAGGAGAGGTGATCGCCACCCACGCCTGGGCCGAGGTGCTGGTACCGGGAGGTGGTTGGATCGGTTTTGATCCGGTGCACAACCTGCTGGCCAATGACCGCTATGTGGCGGTTGCCGTCGGGCGTGACTCCTACGACGCAGCCCCACAACGGGGCAGTTTCAAGGGGGGCGACGCCGGTACCCAGCCACAGGTGAACCTGACTATTGTCAACCAATGAGCACACCATGACCCAGACCACTGAAACCATCTTCTCCCTGGCCATGCCGTACCGGGAGACGCTTGATATCCGCCGCACGGTCTATACCGGCGGGGACGGCCCCCGTGTAGCGGTCACCGCCGGCATCCACGGCGATGAACTGGAAGGGCTCTACGTCTGCCATCGCCTGGCTGCCTGGCTGGATCAGCTGCAGCACAGCAATCCGCAGCACCTGCTGGGACAGGTAGAGCTGTACCCGGCCCTCAATCCACTGGGACTGGATACCCTGACCCGCTCGGTGCCGGTCTTTGACAGTGACCTGAACCGCTCTTTTCCCGGCAGCCAGCAGGGTGATCTGCCCAAACGCCTGGCAGCGGCAGTCATGACCGCACTGGACGGCGCCAGCCTGGTGGTTGATATCCATGCCAGCAACATCTACCTGCGGGAGATCCCCCAGGTGCGGATCAACAGTGAATTCAGCGACCTCCTGGTGCCGCTGGCCGAGCAGGCCAATCTGGACCTGATCTGGATCCACGGTGCTGCCACCGTGCTGGAGGCCACCATCGCCCACAGTCTTAACAGCCGCAATGTCCCCTGCCTGGTGGTGGAGATGGGGGTGGGGATGCGCCTGACACCGGACTACTGCGAACAATTGACGGTTGGTCTGCTGCATCTCTGGCAGGGACTGGGAGTGCTGGCGCCGGAAGTGGCGCTGCCGCCGCTGACCCATCACCCGCTGGTGGCTGATGACAGCAACGTACACTACCTGAATGCCCAGACCTCCGGCCTGTTTGTACCGGCAACCGCCCACTGGACCGATCTGCGGCGGGGTGAGCTGCTGGGCACGATTGTCTCGCCGTTCCACGGCGCGGTGTTGTCCGAGGTCCGTTCGCCGGTGGATGGCATCCTGTTTACCCTGCGGGAATATCCGCTGGTCTATGAAGGCTCGCTGATGGCACGGGTCATGGCCCGCAAGGGAGGTGCCCGATGAAACGCGATCTGCTGTTGATGACCGCGCCGGTTCGGGACAGTTTTGACATCCCCTGCCATGAGATCGGCCCCAAGTCCGCTCATCCGGCAGCCGCCTTTGTGGCAGGCCTGCATGGCGATGAACTGAACGGCACCTTTATCCTCTCCCGTCTGGCTGATTTCCTGAACGGTGTGGAAGCCGGCAAACATCCCGGCCTGAAGCTGCTCAAGAAGGTGCTGATCATCCCGGCGGTCAACGTGCTGGGGATCAATCTGCGCTCCCGCACCTGGCCCTTTGACAAGAGCGACATGAACCGGATGTTTCCCGGCAATGTCAGCGGCGAGACCACCCAACGGATCGCCCTGGCTGTGCTGGAGGCCACCAAAAAGGCGGAATACCGGGTTGATCTGCACACTTCCGGCGTCGATTTCGAGGAACTGCCCCAGGTGCGGCTTTACAGCCCCAGCGACGCGCAACGCGCAACCGCCCGTTATTTTGGACTGCCGGCGATCATGGAGCGCAGCATATCGCCGGTCTTTACCACCACCCTGATGCATGCCTGGCAGGTCTGGCCGGGCCAGAGTTTTCTACTGCGGGTCGGCCAGGGCGGCACCGTCCAGCTCGGGCATTGTCAGCAGGTCTTCCGGGGACTGGTTGCATTTCTGGGACAGGTTGGGATACTTGCAGGAGTAACTCTGGCTGATGGAGATGAAGAGATCTGCCATTTCCGGCAGGGCAGCTCAAAACGGCTCTATGCCGGCAAGGCCGGCACCTTTGTCTCGGATTGCCAGGTGGGACGCTGGGTACGCACGGGACAGGAGCTGGGGTACATCTACGACAGCTTCAGCGGCAACGTGATTGAAAAGGTGGAGGCACCGGCCAACGGCCTGCTGACCGGTATCCGCCGGCATCCCCTGTTATTTGAGGGTGATCTTCTGTTAAGAATCAACCCGAAATCATAACTACTGTTTGGCAGCATCCGAAGACAAAACGGGCGCCCCGATTTCCCAGGGCGCCCGTTTTATCTCTCACAGAAACCGCATTACCACGCTTTAGTCCCATGGCATGAATTGGCGCAGGTCCGGTTGGTTGCATTCCATCCGATTGTCGTGCTGAGGTTCTTGACACCGTTCATATGGGTAGCGGCATTAACCGTCGTTGTGCTGTAGCCGCTTCCGTGGCAGGTTGCACACCCAACCCCCATGCCGGAGTGGAAGGCATGTTGCCCAATCTGGGGAGGAATGGCATGGCAGGTACCACAGCTAAGTGAAGGAGCACTGGTGGTTGCCGAGACCTGGGCTGATGCGGCCCCTTCTCCAGCGTTGTTCACTGCGGTGATGATATAGTAGTAGCTGGTGCCGGCAGCCAGACCGGTATGCAGGTACGGGCTGGTCACATTTGTCAGTTTTGTCCCGTTGGCCGTGGTTACACCGGATGCCGTGGACCAGTAGAGGTTGTAGGAGGTTGCTCCGGACACGGCCGACCAGGCAAGACTCACCTGATTGGCTCCACCGGTGGCAGTCACGCCGGTTGGGGCAGCCGGCACCGTTGGAGGCGGGGCACTGGTGGTTGCCGATGCCTGGGCCGAGGCACTGCTTTCCCCCACGCTATTGACCGCCGTTACGACAAAGTAATAGGTAGTCCCGGCAGCCAGACCGGTTTTTACGTAGGGGCTGGTCACACCGGACACCTTGGTGCCGGTGGCGGTTGTGACACCTGAAGCGGCTGACCAGTAGAGGTTATAGGAGGTTGCATTGCTGGCAGCAGCCCAGGAAAGTGTGATCTGGTTGGTGCCGCCGGCGGCAACTAGGTTTGACGGCGTTGCCGGTAGCGCAGGCGGTGGTGTTGAAGGCAGGGTTGTCGCGGCAGCCTGCACGGAAGCGGCACTCTCGCCGGCACTGTTAACGGCGGTCACGATACAGTAATAGGTGGTTGCATCAGCCAGTCCGTTCAGCACCAGCGGACTGGTTGCATTTGAGACCTTTGTGCCATTCACCTTTGTCACGCCGTTGCTGGTTGCGTAATAGACATTATACGAGGTTGCATTGCTTACCGCACTCCACGAAAGACTGACCTGCTTGGTACCGCCAGTGGCAATCAGACCGCCCGGTGCTGCCGGAATAACCGGGGCGGCAACGTTTGTCGTGGCCGTGGCCTGGGCAGAGGCGACGCTTTCTCCGGCACTGTTGACAGCTGTAACAACGCAGTAGTAGGTAGTTGCATCAGCAAGACCGCTCAGGACCGCCGGACTGGTGGCATTTGCAACCTTTATCCCGTTTGCCGGGGTTACGCCGCTGGTAGTGGCGTAGTAAATCGTATAGGAGGCGGCGTTACTGACAGCGCTCCAGGTAAGTGTCAGCTGCCCTGCACCGCCAACGGCGGTCAGGTTGGTCGGAGCAGTCGGCACGGTCATCCTGTGCGGCATATTGTTGGCGTTAAAAGTCCCGTTGGTGATGTTGTTGATGGCACAGGAGAAGATCGGGGCACTGGTGCCTCTATTGGAAACCGTCAAGGTACTGCCTGTGATATCAACCGTGACGAAGTCAAACATGCCGTCAAGCCCGCTATGGTCGGCACGATAGGGGGAGCTGATCGGATTTTTCCCTGCAGCGCCATACAGGTCAAGTAGCGGGTTGAGCATCATCAAAAGATCGTGTGTGGCAGATGTTAACCCGTCCTGAATCTTCCTGAGCTTCTGTTCATCCGGGGTGGTAAAGACATCTCCGGGGTTAGCGCTACCCCAGGCAAGTGTCACCAGCGCATGCGACAACGGATTCGCATTGGCAATGCCGGTACCCGATGCAAACGAGAGCAAGGTGTGATTCTGACCGTTTGCGCTGCCGGTTGCCTGAAGGATGAAGGGTGCCTTCATGCCGGTAACATCAAAGGCAAAGGAGCCATCACTGCCAATCACGGCAGTTTTTTGCTTTGACGGTGTTGATGCATCCTTCAGGGTCACCTGGCCGGACAGCTGCATACCGACAGCCGCAGTCCCCGTTACCACCTGCGAAGAGACCCCGGGACTGCTGCCCCCGCCGCCACATCCGCCAAGTACGAGTGTCGAAAACGCGAGAACCAGCCCCCCTATCATGCTGCCCAGCTTTGTCATCAGAGGTTTCATACCCTGCTCCTTTCCCTTTACTCCGGAATTATTGAATGCGTTACTGAATGTTATTCCCATCTTTGGTGGTTTTCTCCTTTGCTTGATTGTGTACATCCACCCGTTTACCTGCGGCTCAAGACGCAAAAAAGCCGGGTACCTGCCTATCGATAAATCGATATTTCGGTAGCCCGGCTGTCTCAGAGAGACCCGTGGGTTTTCCGCCCTACCCTCGCGGGTAGTTGAGTATTTTCGTATATCAACCGCTATTCAATTGTCTACTATGTTTCTAGTAAATATAAAATTAGAACGGATGTCAAGTTTTTTTCTAATTGAGGTACAAACCGGTCTGGCTCAGCTGAGCCCTGCTACAGACACCATCATCAGCATCGATGCTGCACATGCAAACTATGCAGAGATCTCAGCCCTGTGTGCTGAAACTCCCCGACTGACGGTTCCCGGGATTGGGGGTGCCGGCCAGGTTGTTGGTTGTGCTGCTGTTGGTCTGGCCAGGCTTGCTGTCAGTACCGGCTGTCATCTGCAGCGCCTGTTGTGAGATGGTCACCGTATCGGTCTTGGCGGCCTTGGATGGTTTTTGCGCATCCTGATTACCTTGTTGAATTGCCCCTGCCTGCGTCTCGGTTGTCTTTGCTGACGGGTTAACATAGGGGCTGTTGGTTGCTAAACTGTTGGGCGATATCTGACTGATTGGCATGATAACCACCTCCTTCTCAAGCGGTTGTTAGTTCTGACTTTGTTGTACTGCTCCCAGACTGCGTGCCTTGCAGGATCTGAAGGTCGGTCGGGGAAATATTGAGTGGCGGCGGCACAATCATCCTCAGTATTTCACGATATAACGACGGTGACGTTTCCTTCAGCACCTTCAATTCTTCACTGTTCCCCATGAAGGGGGGATAATTCTTCCCTGCTGCCGTATACACCTCCGACTTTGTGCTGGCAGACTGTTCCTGCTGCTTGACCGCTTCCTTCTTAAGTTCGGTTTTCTGCTCATGCTGCTGATTCAGCGCTTTGCTCATGTCACGGGCCGTACTGGACAACGTCACTGAGTCCTGTTTGGAGGCCTGAATGCCGGTATTAAGCGCTGCCTTTTCCAACTGTGCTGGCTGAGGTGTTTGTGGAGGGGCTGCCTCGCTCTTGGCCGGAGCCGAGGTAGAATCTGGAGACAACGCAGGAATTTGTATCGATACTGAACCAATCATGGTGTTCACCCATGCATTCAGCTACATGCCAGTTATTATACTAGGCCCTTTGTACATGTAAATCAAGGGGGTTATTAGCTGACAGATGACAGTTCAAGAAGGGTGAGGCGCCCAGCTTTTTTGCAGCAGGAGGCAAAATTGTGTATTTCGTCGGCACCAGCAGACCACGGCACGCTCACCGCCGGGGCCATATTGGCACATATTTAAGCAAAAACAGCAAATTACACTGTTGGCACGCCCAGTGCAAAGTCAGGCCATGGGCAGCAACGATGCCGCCCGTTTGGAGGCAGCAATGGCAAAACCTGACTACTACGACGTTGAAGACTGTTCCACCCATGAAAAGGGTGCTCCAAAGTTCTGTAAAAAATCTGAACCTGGCGAGGGTACCGAACGTTCCTGTGCCTATGACGGCGCCCGGGTAGTGTTGATGCCGGTGACCGACGCGATTCACCTGGTGCATGGCCCGATCGCCTGCGCCGGCAACTCCTGGGACAACCGGGGAGCCCGTTCATCCGATTCACAACTGTACCGCCGTGGCTTCACCACCGAGATGCTGGAAAACGATGTGATCTTCGGTGGCGAAAAGAAACTCTACAAGGCGATCATTGATCTGGCAGCCCGCTATCCTGAGGCCAAAGGGATGTTCGTCTACGCCACCTGCGTCACCGCCATGACCGGTGATGATATTGAGTCGGTCTGCAAGGCCGCCCAGGAGAAGGTCAGTATTCCGCTGGTACCGGTCAACACCCCCGGTTTTATCGGTGACAAGAACATCGGCAACCGCCTGGCTGGTGAAATTCTGTTCAAACAGGTAATCGGCACGGCTGAGCCGCCGGTGCTGGGTGAGTACCCGATCAACCTGATCGGTGAGTACAACATCGCCGGTGACCTGTGGGGGATGCTGCCACTCTTTGACAGATTAGGAATTCAGATCCTCTCCTGCTTTTCCGGCGATGCCAAATTTGAGGAGCTGCGCTACGCCCACCGGGCCAAGCTGAACATCATCATCTGCTCCAAAAGCCTGACCAACCTGGCCAAGAAGATGCAGAAGACCTACGGCATGCCGTACCTGGAGGAGTCGTTCTACGGCATGACCGATATCGCCAAGGCACTGCGCAACATCGCCATCGCCCTGGATGACGCAGTGAACGGCCTGGAAAAACGGGTCATGCAGGACCGGGTTGAACAGCTGCTGGAAGAGGAAGAGGCCAAATGTCGCGAACGGCTGGCCCCCTACCGCGCCCGGCTGGAAGGCAAGCGGGCCGTATTGTTCACCGGTGGAGTCAAGACCTGGTCCATGGTCAATGCCCTGCGCGAGCTGGGGGTTGAAATCCTGGCTGCCGGCACCCAGAATTCCACCCTGGAAGACTTCTACCGGATGAAGGCGTTGATGCATAAGGATGCCCGGATCATTGAAGACACCTCCACGGCCGGTCTGCTGGGGGTGATGAAAGAGAAGATGCCGGACCTGATCGTGGCCGGCGGCAAGACCAAGTACCTGGCCCTTAAGACCAAGACCCCGTTCCTTGACATCAACCACGGCCGCTCCCATCCCTATGCCGGATACGAAGGGATGGTGACCTTTGCCCGCCAGCTTGACCTGACCGTTAACAACCCGATCTGGCCGCTGCTGAACAGCCCGGAACCATGGGAAACCGATGCAACCCCGCTGGTAAACGCCGCCCGCAGCCATGCCGAAACCTATCTGGCCGAGGACCTGGCGGCCTCACGGGTGGCGGTGCCCAAGAAGGCCGCCACGGTCAACCCCCAGAAGAACTCGCCGGCCCTGGGGGCAACCCTGGCCTATCTGGGGATCGATCAGATGCTGGGACTGCTGCACGGTGCTCAAGGCTGTTCGACCTTTATCCGGCTGCAGCTTTCCAGGCACTTCAAGGAATCCATCGCCCTGAATGCCACCGCCATGAGCGAAGACAGCGCCATCTTTGGCGGCTGGGAAAACCTGAAAAAAGGGATCGGTCGGGTAATCGAGAAATTCGGTCCCAAGGTGGTGGGGGTCATGACCTCCGGCCTGACCGAGACCATGGGGGATGATATCCGCTCTGCCATCCACCAGTTCCGCGTAGAACACCCGGAGCATGACCAGGTACCGGTTATCTGGGCCTCAACCCCGGATTACTGCGGTTCGCTCCAGGAGGGCTATGCCAACACGGTGGAGGCGATTCTGGCCACCCTGCCGGAAGCAGGCGCCCCGATCCCAGGACAGGTCAACCTGGTGCCGGGGGCACAGCTGACACCGGCTGATGTGGAGGAGTTGAAGGAGCTGATCGAGTCATTCGGCCTGAGCGTACTCTGTGTTCCGGACATCGCCAATGCCCTGGATGGCCATATTGATGCCGATGTCTCGCCCCTTTCCACCGGCGGGATCAGCGTCGACAAGATCAAGCAGGCCGGTCGCAGCATCGCCACCCTGTATGTGGGTGATTCACTGGCCAAGGCTGCCAGCCAACTGGAAGAACGGCTGGGCATACCGGCCTACGGCTTCACCTCCTTGACCGGCATGGCCGAAACCGACAGCTTTATGGCGGTGCTGTCAGCCATCAGCGGCAGGGCCATTCCGGAGAAGCACCAGCGCTGGAGATCCAGGCTGGCTGATGCGCTGGTGGATTCGCACTACCAGTTTGGCAACAAGAAGGTTGCCATCGCCCTTGAGGCCGACCATCTGAAAGGGATGACCCGTTTTCTGGCAGGCATGGGCTGTCAGGTCCAGGCAGCCCTGGCAGCCACCCGCACCCGCGGTCTGGACAGCCTGCCCTGTAACAACGTCTTTGTGGGTGACCTTGAGGATCTTGAAACCGCTGCCGTCGGTGCCGACCTGCTGGTGGCCAACTCCAACGGCAGACAGGCAGCAGCCAAGCTCAAGATCGGCGCCCACCTCAGAACCGGCCTGCCGGTGTTTGACCGGTTGGGAGCGCACCAGAAGATGTGGGTCGGCTATCGCGGTACCCTGAACCTGGTGTTTGAAGTGGCAAACCTGTTCCAGGCCAACGCAAAGGACGCCCAGAAACTGGCACATAATTGAAATCCTGAACCCACCCCAACCCTCCCTTTTCAGGGAGGGAGTAAAAGCTCAGAGGCTTGAGCCTCCCCCCTGACAAGGGGGGATTGAGGGGGGTTAGAAAGAGGGTAACCATGAAAATCGCATTTACCACCACCGACGGCAGCATGATTGATCAGCATTTCGGGCAGTGTGAGAGCTTCCAGATCTGGGAGATCGGGCCTGACCAGGCGTCATTTCTTGAATCCGTCACAACGGAGACGCACGGATCTGATGAAGAGGACCGGATCGCCGCCAGAGCCAAGATCCTGTCGGATTGCGCCATTGTCTACACCATGCAGATCGGTGGACCGGCGGCAGCAAAACTGGTGGCTCAGAAGATTCATCCCATGAAGACCAATGCCGAGGTCAGCCTGCCGGAAACCGTGGCGAAGCTGCAGGAGGTCTTACGGGGCAATCCCCCCCCCTGGCTGCGCAAAGCGATGAACAAGGGGCAGGCCGTCTCATTTGAAGACGATTAGCATGATGGCGCAGTACCACGAAGGGACTTGAGTTTTTCGCCGGGCTCCAGCTGCCGGGGCACTGGCGCACAAAGCATGTTTGCAAAGCAACGACAGGATTGCGGAAACGCCGCATCCATCCATAAAACAGGAGGAAATCAAAATGGCCTACATCACCGGACTAACCAAAGACAAGCACGAGTGGACCCCCCAGTTTATCGTTTCCATTGACGAAGAGACCTGCATCGGCTGTGGCCGCTGCTTCAAGGTCTGCAGCCACGACGTTCTGGCATTTGAAGAACTGGACGAAGATGATTCAGCCAAGATGTTCATGCGGGTGGCCAATGCCGGCAACTGTATCGGCTGTGAGGCCTGTGGCAAGACCTGCTCCAAGAAGTGCTTCACCTTTGCACCGGTAGCAGCCTAGGGACGGTTCTTTTTCGCTCTGGCATCGTTCCCTCCGACCGGGCATGCTCGACGCACCGTTTGGTGTGTCTGCTCTGCAGCCCTGCGGGCACCTTGCCAGGGCGAAAAGTCCCCCGCCCCCCTGACAGGCAGGAAAGGATCAGTCATGTTGATTGCCGTAACATCATCCGATGGCAAACATATTGATACCCATTTCGGCAAGGCAGATCGTTTTCTGGTCTACGAAGTCGGCACGGGTGAGCCTGCACTGCTGTATGAGGTAAAGGCCCCCCGTTACTGCGGTGGCACCGGCCCGGGACATGACCTGATGCAGGACAAGCTGGCAGCCATTGCAGCGAGCCTGGGGGATTGCCGGGTGATCGTAACGGCCATGATCGGAGAGTCCCCAAAAACGGAGATGGAGCGGTTGGGGATTGAGATCATCAGCATTTCAGGACCGGTGAGCGACGTATTGAAGGAAGTGATAAAACTCTACTAACCCAGTCGTTCCAATTTCAATGCAAGGGTGCCAGCAGGGTGGCGGAGCCGGCGATGCAGGCCTACAGGCGTTACGTTCAGGGACCGGGGACGAGCCAACCCACCAGCACCTTGCAACGGAATTGGAAACAGGCCATCTCAACGGGGTGACGGCCGATGTCGATCTTCAATCTCTGCAATCTGCCACCCTGGGTGATCGCCTCGCGTCACTTCAATGAACATCCGCAACCGCTGTTTCTGCAGGGGGTGCGGGATGCCAACCGCTTTCTGTTTAACAAGCTTGATACCATTGCAAGCCGTGAAGAGCGTGGTCAGGTGTTCAGTGACTACCTCTCGGTCAAATTCCAGCTTCACCATGAGGACGGCCATACCGATTCTGCCAGAAAGGCGCTACGGAACAGTTATCTGCGCTTTCTGAAGGGATGGATGATGGACAGCAACTCGGTGGAAGGGGCGGTGCTGAAAAGCTGGGTTGAGAGCCGGATGGGCATTGCCCCTACCTTTCACAACGGCCGGATCAACGGTGCTGATTCAGAGGCCCACTACCGCTATATTATGGATCGTACCCGTGGCAGCAAGCGGACCAACGCCATCAACGCCCAGCTTGATCTGTTGTACGAATACTGCCAGTACGAACTGAGCCGCAGTCATGGCGAACTGATCCAGCTTACGCTCTTTCGCGGCACCAACGGTGCCACTGAAGATCAGATTATCGAGCAGGTGAGCAAGCGTGAGCAGATTGTGCGGCTGAACAATCTGGTCTCCTTTACCGATGAAGAGGAGCGGGCCTGGGAGTTCGGCTCCATAGTCTGGCGGATACAGGTCCCCACCTCAAAGATCTTCTTTTTTGATGAACTGCTCCCCACCAGTCTGTTAAAGGGGGAGGGGGAATACCTGGTGATCGGTGGTGATTACCTGGTCAAGCGGATCATGTGCACGGTTTGACACCGTCTAGCGGCCGGCAATCGCCGCAAGTTTCATCGGCTGAACCAGCAGAATCCGATGCCTGCGGAATTCAAGCAACCCCCTTTTATGCAGCTCCATAAGCATCGCAGAAACCGTTTCGCGGGTTGAGGCGATCAATCCTGCCAGTTCGTTATGGGTAAGTCGCAGGTCTATCAGCATACCGTCTGGCAGAGAAACACCGAATTCTTCTGCCAGATTGAGCAAGGCTCTTGCAAGACGCACTTCAACCGAGCAATACAACATATCTACCAGGCGGTTCTGAACCCGTTTCAGGCGCAGCCCGCACAGCTTTGTAATCCGCGTGGAGAGCTTCGGCACAAGCTCCATAAGATGATCAAAATTATCCCGCTGCATCATGCAGAGCAGGGTCTCTTCCATCGCTTCTGCCGTTACCCCTTCATCATCCCCTGCAGGCTCCCGGACAAGCTCTCCCAGCAGGGTACCTGCTCCGAGAATATCCAGAATCAGCGCCCTCCCGTCAGGTGATGTCCTGATGACCTTGATCCGGCCATACTTGATAAAATAGACTGCATCACCGGCAGTACCGCGATAGGGGAGCAGCGCCCGTTTTTTCAGAGACAAGGAGCGTGAGCCGCGATCAATTACCGCGTACTCATCCGGAGTCAAGCCGCTGAAAATGTCCATTCTCTTCAGGTACCACAGCTTTGAATCGTGCATATCAGTTACTCCACAGAGATACATTACTGCATCAATAAGGTGAAAACAGATTGAAAAACTGTAAGCACGCTTACAGTCAGCAGGGCATCAGGCGCGTTATGGTCTGGCCATTACATTAACACGACCACAAGGAGGTCAGAACATGAAAAAATTCGTATTGTTGTTAACGGTTGTATCTGCACTGGCAACATTTTCTGCTGCAGCCATCGCTGCAGAGCCGATGAAGCCGATGGACGCTGCGGCACCCCAAATGGAAGACAAGAAGATGGAAAAGAAGAAAATGGCCAAGAAAGTGAAGAAAGCCAAAAAGCCTGAAAAAGAGATGAAAGCAGATGGCGAGATGAAAAAAGAGATGAAAGAAGCTGCGCCTGCCATGAAATAACTGGTAGTATGATACCGGGGCGCCGTCATCTGCGGCACCCCGGTATCGCCTGATCACAGGCTCCTGGACTGACTATCCGGCCCTGCAGTAATCTGACCAAGGGGAGGGCTGTTATGCAGAGCTACAAGCTGCCGACATCCGAGTTGACCGCAGAAGAGGTTTTCCGTACCCGGCGTACCCTGCTGAAGGCGCTCGGCTTTCTGGGGCTGAACGCCTGGCCTCTGCTGAACGCCTGCACCAACTACGCTGCCCAGAGCCGTGATCTGAACGGTACGCTGGTCAACCTGAAGCAGTTGCACGCTCCCCGCAACGGCAGCTACCGGCTGGATCGTCCGCTGACTGATCAGGCAGAGGCTGCCGCATACACCAATTTTTATGAATTTACCCATGGCAAAGAGGTCTGGCGCCGGGTAGATCGCTTTATGACCCGCCCCTGGGAACTGAAGATTACCGGGCTGGTTAAAAAACCGCTGACCATTTCTGTTGATGAGCTGTTGAAATTGATCCCGCAAGAGGAACGTCACTACCGTTTTCGCTGTGTGGAGACCTGGTCAATGGCGGTTCCCTGGATCGGATTTCCGCTGTCTGCTCTGATCAAGCGGGTTGAACCGCTGTCATCGGCAACGCATATCTCGTTTATTTCGTTTCTCAGGCGGGACCAGGCTCCGGAACAGAAGCGGAGCAGTGTTGAGCTCTGGCCGTATCACGAAGGGCTTACGCTTGCCGAAGGGATGAATGACCTCAGCTTCATGGCCACCGGCCTCTATGGGCATGAACTGGCCAAACAGCACGGCGCGCCGATCCGGCTGGTTGCTCCGTGGAAATACGGCTTCAAAAGCATCAAGTCGGTGGTTGAAATAGTCTTTACCGACCGGCAGCCCGCTACCTTCTGGAACGCCATGATTCCGAACGAGTACGGTTTCTGGGCCAACATCAATCCGGCGATTCCCCATCCACGCTGGAGCCAGGCCGAAGAGTCCCTGCTGGGCAGCAATGAACGTCGTAAAACCCTGCTCTACAACGGCTACACTGATCAGGTAGGCGGCTTATACAACCTGAAAGATCGACAGTATTTCTATTAAAACCGTCAGTGCCTGATGGCTGCCAGCCCTCCTCCGGCCTGCCGTGCCTGCAAGCCGGCTTTCTCCATCAAGGCGCCAAGAACCGCCTCCGGCACCCGTTTTTTCCAGCCTTCGTGAAAATGGTCAGCAACCAGCAGTACGCCTCCTTCTGCCAGCAGGGCTGCAAGCTGCATCACCACCTGCTGTAACGGTCGGGGCTGATGGATAATCGGCCCTCCCAGCAGGCCATTACAGAGAATCAGATCAAAGGGGGCTGATTCAACCTGCCCAGCCAGCAGATCAACAGCCCTGAAGCTGATCCGTTCACCCCAGCCCTGCTCCCGTAATGGTTGCACCCGCTGCTGATAGTTCTTCTCCCGCTGCGGGTCATGGGGCAGGCACTGTGTCTGCGCTGCCCATACCTCCAGCGGCTCAATGGTCCAGCCCTCAATCTGAACCTGTTCCGGTAGCCAGCCCTGTTCAGCCAACAGTTCTGCCAATTCCCAGGTTCCTTCACCACTGCCGCAGGCTGCATCAAGCACTCGCAGAGGCCCGTTCCGCTTTAACAGATGCTGTTGCAGCCAACCAAGCTGATCTGGATAGCGCCCAAATCCGGCACCATTAAAGCGGCCCGGCAAAAAAGAGAAAAAGACGAAGCGGGTCAACAGCTGCTGATCCTCTAGCAACCTCTCCAGCAAACGGGCCGGATTGGCTGAAAATTGCAGCCAGGAAGGAAAAGAAGCAAAACAGTCTGCCCAACTGGGACTGGAGTAGAATGGCGTGCTGCCTTGAATGGGAGCTGAGCTGAGGGTTGCAGCGTACAGGCGGTTGAACAGCCGCCAGATCTCCTTGATAGGTAGGTACAGCTCGGACTGCAGCCGGATCTCCGGGGTGATGAGCAGCCCCGGAGCCGGTAGCGGTTGCGGTGAGGTGGCAGCGTAGGTGGTAAAGCGCTGGTTTAGCTGCCGCAGGCCTGCCTGAAACCGGGCAGGGGCAGGCTGGCGTATTAATGGGCAGACAGGCACATCAAAAACTGCGCAGGGGATTATAGAGCGTATCCCGCTCCACCGGCGTCTTACCGGCAATCTTGATCAACCGGATCAAACGCTCCAGGGTCAACGACTGGGGCGAGGCGGCCCCGGCATCATGGCCGATCTTCTCCTCCACCACCGTGCCGTCCAGATCATCCACTCCAAAGGCCAGCGCCACCTGGGCAATCTTCTCTCCCAGCATAATCCAGTAGGCCTTCAGGTGTTGGAAGTTGTCCAGGAACAGCCGGGCAATCGCCAGGGTCTTCAGATCATCCAGACCGGAGGTGCCTCTGGTGTCCAGCTTGAGCGGCGAGTTTTCCGGCTGCCAGGCCAAGGGGATAAAGACCTGGAACCCGCCGGTCTGATCCTGCAGCTCACGCAGCAGCGCCATGTGGCGCACCCGGTCGGCAACGCCCTCAACATGACCGTACAGCATGGTGGCATTGGTCTTGAGGCCGGCCTGATGTGCCAAGCGATGTACCTCCAGCCAGCGCTGACCGCTGATCTTTTCCGGACAGATCTTTTGCCGCACCTCCTCCACCAGAATCTCGGCCCCGCCACCGGGCATGGAGCCCAGCCCGGCCTCAATCAGCTGGGTAAGCACCTGTTCAACGCTCTGCCCGCTAATCCGGGCAAAGTAGTCGATCTCAACCGCGGTAAAGGCCTTGATATGCAGGGATGGTGCGTTTTTACGGATATCCTGCAACAGCTCCAGATAAAACGCAAAAGGCAGGTCCGGGTGCAGGCCACCCACCAGATGCACCTCGGTAGCCCCCTGGCCAACCGCCTCCACTGCCCGGCCCACCATCTGGTCCAGGGCCAGGGTGTAGGCATCATCGGCCTCGGCTGTGCGGGAAAAGGCGCAAAAGGCGCAGCGGTTGACACAGACGTTGGTGGGGTTGATATGACGGTTAACGTTGAAATAGACGTTTGCGCCGTTTTTACGCTCATTTGCCCAGGCTGCCAGCTCACCGATGGTCAGCAGGTCATTGGAGGCATACAGCGCCAGCGCATCGTCCTCGGAAAGCCGTTCACCGGCATGGACTTTTGCTTTAATAGTGGCTAATGTTGTCATGTTGACAGCATACGGCAACTGGAAAAGCGGTGCAAGATCAAGATAAGGGTCTATCGGGAAATAAGTGTTACAAATACTGCGCTCTGATTTGGGAGAGGTTTGACTGGACTGATTGAACAAAACCGTAGGCGTAGCAGGGCTACGGTGAGGATTTTGTGATTGAAGTCCGGGCAAAGATGCCCAAAGATGAGATGCAGGATGTAATAGTTACTTCCTGATAGACCCAAAGGAGAAATGTGATGACTGAAGCAATTGAGACCTTTTTGAAGGCAGAGGCGTTTGGTGTGGTGGGTGCATCGGAGGATCGCAGCAAGTACGGCAACAAGGTGCTGCGCTGCTACCTGCAGAACAAGAAGACCGCCATTCCGGTTAATCCCAAAGTGGCTTCTGTTGAGGGGATTGCGACGGTTGCCACGGTTGCAGATCTGCCGGATAACGTCACGAGCATCTCGGTCATTACCCCTCCGACGGTGACGGAGAAGGTGGTTGAGGCTGCCATTGCCAGAGGTATCACCAATATCTGGATGCAGCCCGGTGCTGAGAGTGCTGCTGCCATTGAACGCTGTAAGGCTGCCGGGATTAACGTGATTGCCGACCACAGCTGTGTCTTGGTGGTACTGGGCTACAAAGAGCACTAGCCTTCCGGTTTATTATGCTCCTGCCGGTTGCGAATCCTCCAGACAGTGGTAGGCTTGTCAGGCAGCGTACCGGAACACAGGGTACGCATTCACACACGCTGGAAAGGGGGAAGGTATGATGCACAGGTATCTGACAGGTGTAGTGCTGGCTGGACTGCTGGCGGTGCCGGCAGGTCTTTTTGCTGCTGAAGAAGCGACTCCGCAACCGGTGGCACCTGCCGTCAAGAAGCAGGCACGGGAACAGATCTATGGCAGCCAGCTGATGACCCGCCAGGAACGGCTCGAGCACCGCACTAAACTGCGTGCTGCCAAAACAGCTGAGGAGCGGGAGCAGATCCGCAAGGAACATCACGAAAAGATGCAGCAGCGGGCCAAGGAGCGCGGCGTAACACTGCCTGACATGCCGGCAAGACCGGCCGGTATGGGACCGCGGCCCGGCGGCATGGGGCCCGGAGCTGGCGGCATGGGTCCCGGTGGTCCCGGTCCCAACCGTTAACCACCCCGCAGACAAAAACCGTAACAACAGCAACGGGCGGCTCCTTCACCAGAGCCGCCCGTTATTTTTATCTGCAGCAATCGCTCCCCTGCCAGCCACGGGAAACCTGCTTTTTGCCTTCGGCCTGCTGACGGTAAGGCATACCGTGTTCAGCGAAAAAAGCTCCGTTGCCCGCTCAGGCGATTGTGTGACGGATATCCTTGCCCTTGACCATAAAGATCACCATCTCGGCAATATTGGTAGCGTGGTCGGCGATCCGCTCCAGCGACTTGGCGATGTAGGTCAGGCGCATGGCACGGCTGATGGTTGAGGGGTCCTCAATCATGTAGCTGTACAGCTCACGCTGGACCTGCTCATTCAGGTCATCCACCATCTGGTCGTCCTTGCAGACCTTGACCGCCAGGACATCATCGCCGCGCACAAAGGCATCCAGAGCCTCCTTGATCATCACCTCAACCCAGTGGGCCATGCGTGGGATATCGATGTACGGCTTGAGCGGCGGTTCCTGGTTCAGCTGCCGGGCCCGCTTGGCCATGTTGGCGCATTTATCACCGATCCGCTCCAGATCGGTGACGATCTTCAAGGCCAGGGTGATAAAACGCAGGTCCTTGCCGGTGGGTTGGCGCAGTGCCAGCAGCTCCAGACAGCGTTCGTCAATCACGACCTCATGGTTGTTCACCTCATGGTCCATGGCAATGATCCGCTCGGCAAGCTCGGTATCCCGGTCAACCAGCGACTTGACCGCATCGGCGATCATCTTTTCCACCAGCCCGCCCATGGTCAGGATACGCTGCCGCAGATCGTTCAAATCTGCATCATAGGATGAAACTACATGTCCACTCATAAGTCATTCTCCAGAAACAAAAGTAAAAAGGATGTGTTTAGCCGAATCGCCCGGTGATGTAATCTTCCGTTTGTTGTTTTTCAGGGTTGGTGAAGATCTTTTTGGTATCACCCATCTCAATCAGCTCACCCAGATAGAAAAAGGCGGTTGCATCGGAGACCCGTGCTGCCTGCTGCATGTTATGGGTCACGATTATAATCGTATATTGTTCCTTCAGTTCGTCAATCAGTTCCTCAATCTTCAGCGTTGAAAGCGGGTCCAGGGCTGAACAGGGTTCATCCATCAGGATCACTTCCGGGTTGGTGGCAATCGCCCGGGCAATGCAGATCCGTTGTGCCTGGCCGCCGGACAGCCCCAGGGCCGAGTCATGCAGGCGATCCTTGACCTCATTCCAGATCGCGGCACCTTTCAGGCTCCGTTCCACGGTTTCATCCAGGGTGGCCTTGTCATTGATCCCGGCGATCCGCAGACCATAGACGATATTTTCATAGATCGATTTGGGAAACGGGTTGGACTGTTGAAAAACCATCCCCACCCGGCGGCGCAGCGAGATGACATCGGTCCTGTTTCCGGTGATCTCATCACCGTCAAGCCGGATACTGCCTTCAATCCTGACCGAATCGATCAGATCGTTCATCCGGTTCAGACAGCGCAACAGGGTTGATTTGCCGCAGCCGGATGGGCCGATAAAGGCGGTCACCTGATTGCGGCGCATGGTCAGCGAAATATCTTTCAGTGCCTGCGAAGCCCCGTAATAGAGATTGACGTTCTCAACCTCGATAATGGCGGGATGTTTACTCAGATCAACAGATTCTGGACTCATCAGTTTTCATCCTTTTGTACTGCCTAGAAATGTGACGTGGTGTACTTGCGCCGCATCTGATTACGGAAACGAATCGCCAGACTGGTGGCGACGACCACGATCAGCAGCAGCAACAGCGTGGTGACGTAGACCATCGGCTTGGCCGCCTCGACGTTGGGTGACTGGAAGCCGACATCGAAGATATGAAAGCCCAGGTGCATGAACTTGCGATCCATGTGAAAGAACGGGAACTGTCCGTCAAAGGGCAGGGTCGGGGCCAGCTTGACCACCCCCACCATCATCAGCGGCGCCACCTCCCCCACGGCACGGGCCATGGACAACACCAGACCGGTCATGATGCCCGGTGTGGCCATTGGCAGCAGCACCTTGGTCAGGGTCTGAAACTTGGTTGCCCCCAGGGCCAGTGAGCCTTCACGGATCCCCTTGGGGATTGAGGCCAGCGATTCTTCAGTGGCCACGATCACCACCGGCACGGTTAAGAGCGCCAGGGTCAGGGAGGCCCAGAGGATGCCGCCGGTGCCGAATACCGGGGTCGGTAAGCGCTCCGGGAAGAACAGCTTATCCAGTGAGCCGCCGATGCCGTAGACAAAGAAGCCCAGACCAAACACGCCGTAGACGATCGACGGGACACCGGCCAGGTTGTTGACCGCAATCCGCACCAGTTGCACCAGCCTGCCTTCTTTAGCGTACTCCCGCAGGTAGATGGCGGCGATCACACCGAACGGCAGCGAGAAGACCGACATCAGCAGCACCATCATGACGGTGCCGAAGATGGCCGGGAAGAGTCCACCTTCCGTATTTGATTCACGGGGGTCGTCAAACAGCAGCTCGCGGATCTTGCCCAGATAGGCAGCGGCCTTGGCAGGCACCGACATGCTGTTGGGCTGATAGATCTGCACAATCTCCAGCAGCGGCAGTTCCTTGGTGGTACCGGCAGCATCGCTAAAGACCGCTACCGCCTTGTTCAGTTCCCCCTGTTTCTGGTTCAGCTGTTCATTCAGCCCGTCAAACTCTTCGGTCAGCTTTGCCTTCTTCTCATTCAGGGCAGCAATCTCGGCGGCATGGGCCTCGGCTCCACGGTACTCAAGCTTCTGGACCTTAAGCCGCAGACGCTCGGAGGCCTGGTTCAGGCTTGACATCCGCTCCTTGATATCCTTCAGTCCCTGCTGCCTCTGCACGGTTGCCTGGTGCAGGCGCCGCAGAGAGACCGGATCAGCCGCAACCGCACCACCGTCAGTCCCCCGCAGCTCCTTCAGAAAGCCGAAGAAATTGCCGTGTTCACGACGCTCCAGCAGATAGGCATCTTTGGGGATATCCCGTTCTGCCACCTCCGACTCATCCACCCAGCGAAAATCCTGGGAGTAGAGATCCCGGTTGCCGACCTTCAACTGCACCCGTTTGACATTGGTCAAGGCATGCCGTTCTTTGGCAGTCAGCTGTCCCATCAGGTAGCTGCCGTCAGTCAGTTTATAGCGCACCAGCCCCTTGACCCAGAAGTAGCCCAGGCTGTTGCCCAGAATAACGGCCATCAGGGTCAGGGTCATGAACAGGATCAGGGCCAGGGTTGCCCCGGCTGCCAGCACCATCGGTTCGCCACGTTTCCAGTAGTTTTTCACAGGTACACCTTTAAGCTTAACCCCTCCCCGCTCCCCTTATCAGGGGAGAGCCTTTAACTTCCCCCCTGACAAGCGGGGAGTGAGGGGGGTTGCATGTAAGTTTCTAATACCGTCCGTACTTCTTGCGAAAGCGCTGCCGCAGCAGTTCGGCAGCGGTGTTGATGATAAAGGTCAGCACAAACAACAGCACTGCCGAGAGAAACAGGGTCCGGTAGAGGGTACCGTTCAAAGGCGCCTCAGGGATCTCCACGGCGATGTTGGCCGAGAGTGAGCGCAGGCCGTTAAACAGGGACCAGCTCATGATCGGGGTATTGCCGGTGGCCATCAACACGATCATGGTCTCACCGACAGCACGGCCAAAGCCGATCATGATCGCGGAAAAGACGCCGGGCAGGGCCGAAGGGAGCACCACACGCCAGGCGGTCTGCCAGCGACTGGCCCCCAGGGCCAGAGAAGCGGCGGACAGGTTGCGGGGTACGTTGGAGAGGGCGTCCTCGGCAATCGTAAAGATGATCGGGATCACGGCAAAGCCCAGGGCAATGGCAATAATGATGCTGTTGCGCTGGTCATAGCGCACCCCGAGCGCTGAATAGAGCCACTGCTTGAGATCGGCGCCGAAAAAGGTCGCCTCAAGAGGTATTGCCAGTTGGCCTGAAAGCCAGAGCGCCAGCACCACCACCGGCAGCAGCCCCAGAAACTCGTATCCCTTCAGATTGCGGCCGATCTCGGTCTTTTCAGCCAGGGGACGCCAGGCCAGGATGGCAGCCATCAACATGGCCGGCACCATGACCGTGGCCAGAAAAAGCGCCAGCAGGTGCTTGTCCATCAGCGGGGCCAGCCAGAGTCCGGCCAGAAAACCGACCACCACTGACGGCACCGCCGCCATGATCTCAACCGCCGGCTTGATCCGCCCCTTCAGGGACGGGGCCATGAACTGGCTGGTATAGATCGCCCCCAGCAAGGCCAGCGGCACCGCAAACAGCATGGCAAACAGGGTGGCCTTGAAGGTGCCGAAGATCAGCGGCATCAAAGAGATCTTGGGTTCAAAGTCGTCGGTGGCTGCCGAGGATTGCCAGACATATTCAGGTTTATTGTAGCCTTCGTACCAGACCTTGCCGAACAGGGTCGAAAACGATATCTCCGGGTGCGGGATATCAAGCTTCCAGGCCACGCTCCTGCCGTCGGCACCAGCCACCACCAGTTGGCGGCCACGGTCGGCAAAGGCTGCCGCAGTGACCGGCAGGCCGGCCTGCAGTTCCAGTAGCAGCCGTTCGCTGGTCATATGCACCAGCTTGATCGTCCCGTTGGCATCAAAGGCAGCCAGAGACTTGTCACGCGGAGAGGCCAGCAAGCGGCTGACAGGCTGGGCAAACCCCGGCAGGTGGTGGATCAGTGCCAGCTGTTTGTCTTCACCGCTGCCCGGCTTGGCAATCGGCATCCAGGTTGTGATCTCTCCCCTGGCATCACCCACTGCCAGCGAGTTATCGCCCAGCACCGTTGCCAGGGCCGTGATGCGGCGATGATCCTTAAATGCCTCCACCGTTTCAATCAGTCGTCCTTCACCGTCACCGGACAGATCCCAGCGCACCAGCCAGCCGTTATCAGTGCCTGCGTACAGGTTCTGTCCCTTACGCCCCAGCCAGAAGGTCGAGATCGTGCCGGGCAACGGGTCAGACAGCTTGTAGCTCTGCTCCGTCGTTTTTTCATTCCCCAGCAGATCTTTTTCAACATTACGGCGCTGGACGGCAAACCGGTTGCCCGGCAGCAGCGTTATCGTAAGGGAACCGCTTTCACCCAGCTCACGGGTCTGGCTGGTACCGGAGCCGTCAGTTGCAAGCAGCGCCTGCAGTTCGGCAGAGACCTCGGGCAGCCTGTCGGCAGAAGGCGCATAAAAAAGCGGCAGAGCGACCCGGGCGATCAGTATCAGAATGCCGATGACGGCAACGATCACAAACAGGCCGCCGGCCTTGATCAGCCAGGCGGCCAGACGGTCATTACGACGGGATTTATCTACAATTGAGGAGGCCATGGAGAATCCTGAGAAAAAATTCCCTCTCCCTTGACGGAGAGGGCTAGGGTGAGGGGGCAGAGGAACCTTTCAGATCACTGCTGCCCCCTCATCCGGCCTTCGGCCACCTTCCCCCCGGGGAGAAGGGTTCAGGCCGTTTCTACTTCAACGCCTTCAGTTGCTCGGCAGCAGCAGATGCAGGCAGCGGATCATAGCCGTCCTTGACCACAATCTGCTGGCCTTCCTTGGACAAGGCAAACTTCAGGAACTCTTCCACCACCTTGGGCATCGGCTCACCCGGCTTCTTGGCTACGTAGATGTAGAGCATACGGGCCAGGGGATACTTGCCGGACAGCACGTTGGCATAGTTGGCCTCAAATACCTGACCGCCTTTTTTATCGGACAGGGGCACTGCCTTGACGCCGGAGGTGGCATAGCCGATACCGGAGTAACCGATGGCGCTGATATCCTTGGCAACACCTTCAACCACAGAGGCGGAACCGGGCTGTTCTTTAACGGTATTCTTGTAGTCACCGTTTTTCAGGGTGTGCTCCTTGAAGTAACCATAGGTGCCGGAAGCAGAGTTACGACCGAACAGGGAGATCGGCTTGGCAGCCAGGGCGCCATGCACGCCGGCCTGCCCCCAGGTGGTGATCTCGGGCAGCCCGCGCTTGCGGGTCTTGGAGAAGATGGCATCAACTTCATCAAGGGAGAGTGACTTGATCGGGTTATCCTTGTTGACAAAGACAGCCAGTGAATCCAGAGCCACGCCAACCTTGGTCGGCTTGTAGCCGTACTTCTTCTCAAAATCCTCAATCTCTTTGCCCTTCATCATACGGGACATGGGGCCCAGCTGGGCGGTACCGGCGATCAGCGCAGGAGGAGCAGTTGATGAACCTTTGCCTTCAATCTGAATGTTGACGTTGGGGTACTTCTTTTTGAAGCCTTCAGCCCAGTAGGTCATCAGGTTGTTCAGGGTGTCGGAACCGATGCTGTTCAGGTTGCCGGATACGCCTGAGGTGGCCTTGTAGGACGGCAGCTTTGCATCAACCTTGACTTTTTCCGCATGGGCAGCAGTGGCGATGCAGAGGGTGGCGCACAGCGCCAGGACGCTCTTCTTCAACATTGGTACATCCTCCTTGGTATTGTTGGTGTTTTCAGGTGTGTGTTGCTTAATTGCCACCATAAACGAGTTTTGTGACAGGCGTGTTACGGGGAGGCAAAAGATTGGAAACTATTGTTAAGGCCACCTTTTAAGGCGCTAGCTTCGTTGGCTCGTCTTCGGCTCCTCGACGTACTGTCGTGTACGCCTGCGTCGCCGAATTCCTCGCCGCCTTGCTATCATCCTTAAACGGTAACCTTAACGACAGGCATGGGTAGACAGGCTTTTGACCAGCTCTCCGGTCAGGGTGGGATCAATATGGGGGATCTTGCTCTGGCCCCCCAGCTTGCCCCGCACCGTAGCCGACCAGTCATAGATCTGCTGTTCCGACACCAGCAGCACCGAAGGGCTGTTGATCCTGCCCTGTTGCCGGAAGGTATCGTAATCGGCATTGCTGTTTCGTAACAAACCGTCAAGCAGACGCGAGGTCTGGCCGGACTCCAGCCCATTGCCGCGGCAGGCAAGCACCCAGTGGTGGCAGCGGCCGGCAATGTCAGCCCCCACCATGAACTCCCGCACCAGACCGTCATACTGCCGGTTCAAAGCGGCAATCGCCTGTTCAACCTCAGCCTGGGTCACCTTCTCCTCAAAGCGGTCCAGAAATTTGTCACGGCCGGTAAACTCGATCTGAAAATGCTCCCTGCCCAGAAAACGCAGGGTATCGCCGATATGGTAGCGCCACAGCCCGGAGCAGGTGGAAAGGATCACGGCGTAGCGCTGACCGGTCACCACCCCGGCCAACGGCACCGCCTGGGCATCCGGCAACGGTGCGCCGGTCTCATCCAACTGCTCAAGCGGCACAAACTCAAAAAAGGCGCCGTAGAACGGGGTCAACCGCATGGCTGCCTCACCATGCACCTGAAAGCCCATGAACGCCTCGGACGAAGGCAGCAGCTCCAGAAAGCGTGGACCGCCTGCAGGCAGCAGCCGCTGGTATTCAGCCGCATAGGGGGCCATGCTGGTACCGCCGTGGATGATCAGCTCCAGATTGGGCAACGCCTCATGCAGCGGCTGGCCGGCCAGGGATTCCACCTGCTTCAACAGCAGCAAAATCCAGGGCGGCACGCCTGAAATGACACGGATCTTCCGGTCGGTCAACAGCAGCCGGGCCATACCGTCAAGCCGCTCATCCCACGGGGCCGAGGTCAGCGGCTCCTGCGGCTCCACGAACGGGTTCAGCCAGGCAGGCCTTTGCTGCAGGGTGATGGCACTCATGTCGCCGGCCAGCACCCCGTGCCCCATCTGCTTGAGCCGGGTGCTGCCGGCCATGTAGAGGATCTTGCCCCCGGTTATCCGGCTGCCCGGTTCAGCCGCCAGGTAACAGCAGAGCATATCCAGGGCTGCCCGCTGGTTCATCCTGAACATCTCAACGGTAAAGGGGATGTATTTGGTTGGCGCCGTGGTGCCGGAGGTCTCGCACAACCAGGGGACCAGACCGGGCCAGCACTGATCCTGCAGCCGCAGCTGCTGCCCCTGGGGTGTGGTTGTCAGACCGGCTGCCAGCCAGTCATCCCAGAACTGCCGGTAGGTGCGGATCGGCACCTGGCGTTGAAACTGGCGATAACAGGCCTCAAAGGGCAGAGCGGCCAGGGCGCTGAAGCCGTGCTCGCGGCCAAAGCGGGTTGTTGCCGCCCTCTGCAGCAGGCGGGGCAGCAGTTCCCGCTGGCTATCCAGCGGATCTTTGCGTAAAAAGCGCCGGGCACGGATATCAGCGGCGGCGCGCAGCGGCAGTGACAACAGGGAAACAGGAAACTTCAATGGTGCTCCTTTGAACTGAAACTGAAAACGTATGAGGAAGGCCGTATACCAGGCGCACGGCGCGCAGCGACCGAGACATACCGGGCAGGTAGGCGAGGGAGTGAGCACCGCGCAACGCCCTCACCCGGCCTTTGGCCACCCTCTCCCGCAGGGAGAGGGTTATTCTTGCCCTTCTCCCTGCGGGAGAAGGGAGGGGATGAGGGACTGACGGCCTCCGCAATCGTTTTCACACCACCGCCAGAAGCGGCTGGTTATGCAGCTTCTGCAACCACTGCTCCATGCGCGGATTGTAGCAGTGCTGATGGAAGATCAGCGAGGCATGGGCCACCGGGTCGGCATCATCGTTTGAGGCGATCAGACTGGCCCTGGCTTCAGGGAAGACGGAGCGCAGGGCGGCATGATCGGCACAGAGCTGCAGGGTGGGCGAGCCGGGCACCAGAATGCTCTGTTCATCCTCGGCCAGCATGATCAGGGTCGGGCCGCCAAAGATGGTCCTGCCGGCAGCCGGTTCGGCAAAGCTGCGCAGTGCCAGCACCCGCTGGTAGCCGCCCAGGTTGGAGGTATGTTCCAGCACCCCGAAGATCCGCTGCCGGATGGCCAGGTGGCGGGTGGTCAGGCTGCGGTTTTCGGCCCCTGCCTCGAACAGGGCCTGAAAGCAGCGCCGTGCCCGCTCCAGCTGACGGTTCAGGTCACTTTCGTCCTCCGGATCGGCCTTCAGGATTTTACGCAGGTTCGACTCCAGCATCCGCACCCCGCCGCTGCGCTGGTTATCGGGCCGGATCAAGTCGGCGGTGCAGAGTACCGGGCTGACCAGCAGCAGGCCGCGCAGGCGATCATGCAGCTGCTCCGAGGCCCGCCGCAGAAAATCGACCACCAGCCCGGCGCCGAAGCTGACTCCCATCAGCACCGGCCGCTCTCCCTTCAGACTCAGTTCATCAATCAGGTCTGCCAGCTGCGCCTCAAACAGTTCATGGCTGAAACCGTTGCGCGGGTAGTTGAGGTAATAGATGCTGCCGTGGCTGCGCAGCAGCGGACGCTGAAACTCCACCACCTCGGTGGCATCCGGCACAAAGCCGGCCACCACAATGGTGGGCCTCCCCCCGGCAGACTTCTCGCGGTAGACCTGGCAACGCACGGCATGCAGGCTGTGATAGCGTTCCCACAGCGCCAGCTCCCGCGGACGGTGACGCTGCCTGTACGGCTTGATGGCAATCGAACGCAAAAACCCGGCGGTGGCGGTGGCCATAGTCAGCAGGGCCGGGTGACGCTCAGTTAACGGCTGAAGGTGTCTGCTCAACAACTGCTTCATGGATGATCTCCCCGATCTCAGGCCTTGCGGCCCGTCAAACGGCGTAAGCGCTCAAGTTGCTGGTCAATCAGGTCAAACTCGCGCTTCATGCTCAAAATCCGTAACAGAAACATGGTCCACCTCACTAACACTGGCCGCTCAGCATCGGTTGCTGCCCGGCAGTCAAGGCAACACTCGAGGTCGGAAAGCTGGTGGTGCGGTGGCAGGCCCCGCAGGCCACATCACCGTGAGCCACCCGCACCCAGAGGGTCCGGTTCTCGCTGTCGCACCAGTCACAGGTCCAGGCATAGTAGTCATCGTGGGTTCGTCTTCTCATAGCAGTCGTCCTCCTGCCTCTTGATTGGCATGTCTTTATCGTTTGCCAGACCTTACCGCCTAAAAATGACAGTTGGGTGTCGGGTTTCCAAAGAGTCTGCAACAAACTACCGGAAGCCCCAAACACCGCTTATCAGGGCCGCCACAGAGATTTTTCCCGCTCGTCACCGGGCTGTAACAGCGGCCTGTTACTGTCCGGTTTCGCCATAGACAGGGAGGAAGACACACCATGACCATCCGCTTGAAACTACTGATCAACAGCCTGGTAACCTTTGCCGGCTTTGCTGCTGTCGTGCTGCTGGGCTACTTCACCATCGCAGGATTCCAGGCCAATATCCGGGAACTGACCACCCGCTCCACCCCGCTGCAGGTCAAGATGCTGCAGTTTCAGCAGACCGTGGAGCGGCTCTCCGGTGATCTGCTGCAGACCGGCATGCTGGAAGACCCCCGGGAACTGCAGAAACAGACCGCCGTAATGGAGGAGCGCCGTACAAGGCTTGATCAACTGAGCAAGGAGATCCAGGAGTTGAAGGGGGTACAGCTGGATGTCTCCGCCTTTGCCACACTTGAAAAACAGGTGGCGGCGGCATTGCAGGACAAGTTCACCAGCCTGGAGATCTTCAAGGCCGAGGCAACCAATCTGAGCGGTTCCATCAGGGCGGCAGAAAGTTCGCTGGAGGGGATCCGCGATGTCATCTCCGGGCTGCGCAGCACGGCTGCGCGGCGGGCTTCAGCCTATTCGAAGGATATTGAACAGGCGCTGAAGGGCGGTTCGGTCACCGGTGTTGCCGAAAATGCCAGCCTGGCGGAAAAGGTGCAGAACTATCGTAACGGTGTTGAAAACGATATGGAGATCAACAAACGGGTCATGGCAGCGGTTGAGGCGGTGGACAGCATCCATATCGACCTGCGGCTGCTGGATGCCAAGGCCCGCATGATCATGCTGAGCAGTTCGACAGCAGAGCTGGACAGGCTGGCGGGAGAGATCGGCACCGTGCAGGCCAGAATCGGCAAGAGCCTGAAGCAGGCTGAAGTTGAAGTCATGTCGGTCAAAAGCGGTGGCGTGGTCAGGGATGCCATTGAACAGATCGGCAGCGGTGCCGGCCGGGCAGGCGCTGCGATCAGGCGGATCGCCGCAGCCCAGCGCAATGTGCTGGCCAGCATGGGACAGGTGGAGGCGACCGTGGCGCAGATCAGGCAGGTTACCCTTGAACAGGCCCGCCAGAGCGAGGCACAGGTTACTGCCACCACCAGCGAACAACAGAACTTTGTTGAGGCGATGGATGCCACATCGCACCGGCGGACTGCGATCATGCTGGGCGGCGCGCTGGTGATCGGCATCCTGGTGCTGGCCCTGAACTGGCTGGTGGCCATGATCATCCGCAAACCGCTCGGCCTGCTGCAGAGCACCATCGGCGAGATCGCCGAGAGCCGCGACCTGCGCCGCAGCGTGACGGTCCTGAACAACGATGAAATCGGCCAGTCCATCAACGCCTTTAACAGCCTGATCAGCTCCTTCAGGCGGATTGTCGGGGCGATCGCCGGAACCGCCGGCACCCTGGCCAACACCTCGCAGGAGCTTTCCGGCACCGTCAACCTGATCACCTGCCAGGTTCAGGAACAGAGCGAACGGGTCAGCCAAGTTGCCACGGCAGGCAGTCAGCTGTCCCAGACCGTGGCCGATGTGGCGCAGCACACGGCCAGGATCGCCGGTTCCGCCGGCATGGCCCGGCAGACCGCCCAAAACGGTGCCGCGGTGGTGAACCGCACCATTGCCGAGGTTCAGGCGATTGCCGAGTCGGTCGGGGAATCCCAAACCACCATAGCCAGCCTGCACGAGCGCTCACAACAGATCGGCGAGATACTTGAAACCATCAGGGAGATCACGGACCAGACCGGCCTGCTGGCGTTGAACGCCGCCATTGAAGCGGCCCGGGCCGGAGAGCACGGCCTTGGCTTTGCCGTGGTGGCCAACGAGGTCCGCAACCTCTCCCGCCGTGCCGAGCAGGCCACGGTCGAGATTGCCGGAAAGCTGTCGGCGATCCAGGGTGACACCGGCAAGGCCGTGGAGGCGATGCAGCAGAGCCTGACACGGGTCACCCGGGGGGTGCACTTCTCTGAAGAGGCCGGTTGCGCCCTGGCCAGCATTGTTGAAAGTGTTGACGGCCTGCAGGGGATGACCCAGCAGATCGCCACCGCCACTGAGGAGCTGTCCGCCACCTCCAGCCAGATCAGCAACGACATCCTGGCCATTGACACCACCCTGCGGGGAACCCTGCAGGCTGCCGCGGCAATCTCGGATGAATCGATCCACCTGGCTGCCATTTCGCAGGAACTGCAGGCCGAACTGAACCAGTTCCGGTATGACGAACCACAGCCTGCCACAGCTGTGCCGGCAGTGCCGGAACAGTACCGCAACCCGGTCTTTGATGCGCTGCACAGCATCCCGATCAGAACTGCCGCAGCAGCGTAACAGCGGCTGAGACAGAATAAACCGTTAGACAAAGGAGCGAGTACCGCGCAACGCCCTCACCAAACCTTCAGCCGCCCTCTCCCATGGGAAGAGGGCTGCTTGCCCTTTTCCCTTTGGGAGAAGGGAGGGGGTGAAGGACTGACGGGCTCCGCAGTAGTTTTCCAGCAGCCTGACAGAGGAACCAACCATGCACACCGTTACGCAGCACCCGATAGCAGGAAGGCAGTGGCTGCCGGACGAAGCGGTCAAACCGGCCAACATACCGGGCCGCCAGGCAACGCTGCTGCTGTTCGGCCTGGCACTGCCCCTGAGCGCCCGCAGCATAACCATCACCTTCCTGCTGTTCGGCGGCATCTGGACCGTCTCGGCCGGGCTGCTTGAACGGCAGCTCGGACTGCCGGAAGGGCTGTCGTATCTGACACATATTGTCGCAGGATCAGGCCTGCTGCTGATCACGGCGGCACTGCTCTACCTGCTGATCCGGCGCTTTACCAGAAACGATTCATCCTCCCACGAACTGATCATCAGGGCCTTCCATGCCTCTCCCAACGGCATTGCGGTGGTGCGGGACCAGGACCGCCGGTTCCTGTCGGTCAACCAGCGCTTTGCCGCTATGACCGGCTATACCGTTGACAGCATTGTGGGACACAGTGACAACGACCTGAAGCTCTGGGAAAACAGCACGGAACGGCTGGACCTGATCCGCCGGATCCGCAGCAGCGGCGCTGTCCAGGGTCTGGAGGTCACCCTGCGGCGCCAGGACGGCTCCCTGCTGACCGGGGCCATTTCGGCCCACCGGATCCTGTTTGAAGGGGACTCCTGCACCATCATCTTTCTGGAGGATATCACCCTGCTGAAACAGGCGGCCCGCAAGGTGGAAGAGCTGACCCGCTATGACGCCATCACCGGCCTGCCCAACCAGAAGCTGCTCAGCGACCGCCTGGCCCAGCTGCTGGCCATCAGCAGCCGCGAAGAGCAGGCCCTGTCGGTACTGAAGCTGGTACTGGGCCGCTGTCCCGGTGCGATCAGCGCACGGGGGGGCGACGACTGTGACGAGCTGCTGCGCAGCGTGGCCGACCGTCTGCAGGATGTCCTGCGCGAGACCGACACCCTGGCGGTGCTGCAGAAGGGTGAGTTCGGCATCCTGTTGCCCAAGAGCGGGAGCGAACGGGATATCCTGCCGGTCATCACCAAACTGCTTGATGCCATCAATGAACCGTTCAGCCTGCATGACGCCGAATTCCAGCTGAACGCCCATATCGGCATTGCCATCTTTCCCGGTGACGGACGCAGCGGCGAGGTGTTGCTGCAGCATGCCCACCTGGCGCAGCTCCAGGCGCAGTCCAAGTCGATTGCCGGTGAAAGCGGCTTCAAGTTCTATGCAGAAGAGATGAACCAGGCGGTCAGGGAACAGATGCAGATTGAATCAAGCATCCTGCGGGGGTTACGGGCCGGGGAGTTCTTTGCCTGCTATCAGCCGCTGTTCAGTCAGGACGGCAAAAAACTGGTCGGGATGGAAGCACTGGCCCGCTGGCAGCACCCGACCCTGGGGCTGGTGGGGCCGGACAAGTTCATCCCGGTGGCCGAGGCCAACGGCGCCATTGTGCAGCTGGGGGACCGGATGCTGGAGCTGGCCCTGCAGAACTGCAAGCAATGGCGGGAGCAGGGCTACCCCTACCTGACCGTCTCGGTCAATGTCTCGACCCGTCAGCTGAAGGACCGCCAGTTTGCCGAACGGGTTGCCCGCCAGCTGCAGATGGTTGGGCTGCCACCTGACGCGCTCTGTTGCGAGCTGACCGAATCGCTGTTGATGGAGCATTCCAATGAAAATACCGAACAGATCTTCCGGTTGAAGGAGCTGGGGGTCAAGCTGGCCATTGATGACTTCGGCACCGGCTATTCATCCCTGACCTACCTGAAACACCTGCCGGTGGACCGGATCAAGATCGACCGCTCCTTTGTGAACGAGCTGGACAGCAACCCGGATGACCGGGCGATTGTGGTTGCCATCATCGCCATGGCCCGTTCTCTGCACCTCAAGGTCACCGCAGAGGGCGTGGAGACCCTCAGCCAGCACCAGCTGCTGCAGGAGCTGGGCTGCGACACCATGCAGGGTTACTACTTCGGCAAACCGATGCAGCGGGAGGCCTTTGAACATTTTTTGCTGGAGGGGGTGGCGCTGCCGGCCGGCGAAACCGTCTGCGTCATCCCCGACCAGGCCGAACAGGAGTTTCATCCCCCGGCGGTCATGGCAACGGTGCAGGATGAGGATGACCGTTCACTGCAGAACGTTGCCGACATCACCCTGCGTATTCAGCCGCTCAGACCGGCTGACCGGCTGAACACCGCCCTGGAGCGCTTTCAGACCGACAAACGGCTGCAGGTGCTGCCGGTGGTGGATCAGTACCGGGTCGCGGGGGTGCTGAACCGCTCCGAGTTCATCGAAGAGCAGATAGTCGGGCGGATCGGCTACGCCTTTCATATCAACCACTCCAAAAAGGTGCGCGACCTGATGCAGCCGGTGCCATTGGTGATTGAGTCCGACGCCAGCATTGAAGAGGCGGCCCAGGCCCTGCACGGCAATTTTGGCACCATGCGGCTGGAGAACATCTGCGTTGCCAAGCGTGGCGTCTACCAGGGCATCCTGGATGTCCGCACCCTGGTGGAGGCGATCACCGCCCTGAACCTGAAGCTGGCCAAGGGGGCCAACCCGCTGACCGGTCTGCCGGGCAATGAGAGCATCCAGCGTGAGACCACCCGGCGGCTGGAGTCCGGCATGCCGTTCGACATCGCCTACATCGATATTGACCACTTCAAGCCGTACAACGACTTCTACGGCTTTGAGCGGGGCGACATGGTGATTCAGGTGGTGGGGGATATCCTGAAATTTCACGCCGATGAGCTGCTGCAGGGCAAGCAGGCCAGGAACTTCTGCGGGCATATCGGCGGCGACGACTTCATCATCATCACCGGCCCCGGCTACGCCGCCGCCCTGTCCCGCCAGGTGATCGCCGAATTTGACGCACGGCTGCCGCTGCTGCACGGTTCCAGCGACTACGCCAAGGGCTGTTACACCTCCTTCAACCGCAAGGGTGAGCTGGAGACCTTCAGCCTGCTGTCGCTTTCAGTGGCGGTGATCAGCACCGGACAGCTGCAGATCAGCTCCTATGCCCAGCTGGCCTCCATGGCCAGCGAGGTCAAGAAGACCGCCAAGAAGGTCAGGGGATCATCGGTGGCGGTTAAAGACAGTTACGAGGCACCCAATGTGGTGCTTGGCGCCCTACCGGCAGAAGCATAACCAACTACAAGAGCAAGGAGTTCTGAGTAATGGAAAAGGGAACCATGCTGTATCACTATCGCATCGAAGGGCCGGCCCCCTACGGCAAAGGGGCGTTGCTGATGGCCGAACATATCCTGCTGGGCAAACGTTTTCTGCTGAAATCCCTGACCCCGAAACTGCCCGGCACCGAATCCTACCGGGAGCGGTTCTATAACGAGGCCAAGCTGCTGGCCGGCATGGTCCATCCCAACATCCTGCAGGCCACCGACTTCTTTGAACACAACGGTGGGTTCTGGCTGGTGATGGAATACTACAACGGCGCGGCCCTGGACCGGATGATCGAACATAACGGCGCCTTTCCGCAGCAGATTGCCCTGCACTATGCGGTGCGGCTGCTGCAGGGACTGCGCTTCGCCCATGACAAAGGGGTGATCCACCGTGGCCTGACCACCGCGATCATCCTGCTGGACCGCAACGGCGGGCTGAAGATCTCCGACTTCGGGGTGGCGCTGCTGAAGTACGGCGAAGACCTGCAGGAGGTTGGTCAGGGAGGCGAGGCCGCCTTCATGAGCCCGGAGCAGATCCTGAACCCGTTTACCGTGACCCCCCAGAGCGACATCTACGCCGTGGGGCTGATCCTGTACAACATGCTGGCCGGCAGGCTGCCGTTCAGCGAAGAATCTGCGGTCGATACCCTGATGAACCAGTTTGACAGCACCATCCCGGATATCAGGAGCTTTGCGCCGGATACCCATGAAGAGCTGGCGGCCATCGTCCACAAGGCCCTGGAAAAGGACCCGGCCGACCGCTACCAGAGCTGTGTCGAATTCCTGGCCGCCCTTGAGGCGCACCGGGTCGCCCTGCTGCCCAAGGCACCGGCCGAAGGGATTGCCGACTCCTGGCTCAGGCGCCGTCGCGGCCTGGTGATGTCATCGCTGGTGAGCGCCCTGCTGCTGGCAACCGGCGGCGGCTACTACTACCACTGGATCAACTCCTACGACATCATCCTGAAGCTGCAGGGTTCCAACACCATCGGCGCAGAACTGGCACCCGCGCTGGCCGAGGAGTTTTTGAAAAAGCAGGGGGCGGTCCGTATCCGGCGGGTACCGGGCAAAAACCACGAAGAACAACTGGTGGAAGGGATCATGGAGGGACGCCGCAACCGTGCGGTGGAGATCAAGGCCCACGGTTCCACCACCGCCTTTGAAGGGTTGCAGGCCAACGCCTGCGACATCGGCATGTCATCCCGCAGGATCAAGGATGACGAGGTCAAGCGGCTGTCGCTGCTGGGGAACATGACCTCCCGCGCCAACGAGCATGTCCTGGCCCTGGACGGGGTGGCGGTCATCGTCAACAGCACCAACCCGGTGGCCACCCTGACCATGGCCGATACCCAGGGGCTCTTCACCGGCAAGATCCCTGAATGGAAGCAGCTGAACAGCGCGGCCAAGGCTGCGCCGGTGCATGTCTATGCCCGTGATGACAAATCAGGCACCTTCGACACCTTCAAGAGCCTGGTGCTGCACAAGGAAAAACTGGCCAACGATGCCAAACGTTTCGAGGACAGCGTCAAGCTCTCGCGGGATGTCTCCGGTGATCCCAACGGCATCGGCTTCATCGGCCTGCCCTACGTCAAATCCTCCAAGGCGGTGGCCATCAGCGGCGGTGCCCAGCCGATCCTGCCGACCCCCTTCACCGTTGCCACCGAGGACTACGGTCTGGCCCGCCGCCTCTACCTCTACACGCCGGGGCAGCCCAAAAACCAGAAGATCAGGGATTTTGTCGAATTCGCCCTCTCCCCAGAAGGACAGGCCATCGTGGAAAAAAACGGCTTTGTGCCGCTCTCGATCCGGATGGGCAACTCCTCCATCCCGGCCAATGCCCCTGAGCGTTACCGCATGCTTGCAGGCAACGCGGAGCGGCTCTCCCTCAACGTCAAATTTGCCGCCGACGGCCATCTTGACAACAAGGCTTACCGGGATCTGGACCGGCTGGTGCGGGCGCTTTCCTCCAAAGAGCTGCAGGGGCGTCAGCTGCTGCTGTTCAGCTTCACCGATGCCAGCAGCGATCCCCACAGCAGCCTGGCACTCTCCCACCAGCGGGTAGGTCAGGTGGCCCAGGAACTGCGCTCCCGCGGCATCATGGTGGCAGCAGCAGAAGGGTTCGGCTCAAGCCTGCCGGTGGCCGACAACAGCACCAAAGAGGGCAGGCAACGCAACAACCGGGTTGAAATCTGGCTGGCAAAACGGTAATCGTAAAAAGCTGTTCACGCGGAGACACGGAGACGCGAAGCCTTAAGTCAGCCTTTTACAGCATATGTATGGGTTCACCTACAGGGTTATTCCTTGCTTTCATGTAGCCATTTAATTTTCTCCGCGAGCTTCGCGGCTCCGCGTGAGTAACTGCCGTTTTCAGAATAACTGCTACTGGAACCAATCCGATAAACGGTGTACTGTTGCCATGTCAAGCAACCAGCAGGAAAGGAAAACAGCATGCCTTCTTACAACATCATAGAGATGGGGTCACGCAAACGGATCGCCCTGGTGGCCCATGACAACAAAAAACGGGATCTGATCGAATGGGCCCGTTACAACCGCGCCATCCTGGTGGAACATGACCTGTACGCCACCGGCACCACCGGGGCGCTGCTGGCGGAATCGCTTGACCTGCAGGTAACCCGGCTGCAGAGCGGGCCGCTGGGGGGCGACCAGCAGATCGGCGCCATGATCTCCCAGGGTGAGATCGACTTCGTAATCTTCTTCTGGGACCCGCTGGAGCCGCAGCCCCACGACCCGGACGTCAAGGCGCTGCTGCGGATCGCGGTGGTCTGGAACATTCCGGTGGCCTGCAACCGTTCCACCGCCGACTTCCTGATCTCCTCCTCACTGATGCACGACCCCTATGAACGTCTGATGCAGGACTATGAGGAGTACAAGCAACGTCTGAAGAACAGGGCCTGACTCCCATGATAGAAACCATTACCGTCCACTCCTGGGATGAACTGCAGCAGGCCCTGTTTGCCGATTCGTGGAACGAGGATCTGGGGCGTTACCGCTCACGTTTCGCCTTCAGGGGGCTGTCCGATGTCAACTACCGCCTTGAGACCACCCTGATGCGGCTGGGCGGCCCCTATGCCGAGCTGGAACACCACCTGCTGCGCAACTTCAAGAAATACGCCCATCAGCGGGTGGTGGAGCGGGACTCGATCTGGCACTGGCTCTCGGTGGCCCAGCACTACGGCCTGCCGACCCGTCTGCTGGACTGGACTTACTCACCCTTTATCGCCATGCACTTTGCCACGGCCAACATTGAAAAGAGTGATATTGACGGGGTGGTCTGGGCCGTGAATTACGTCAAGGCCCACCAGCTACTACCTGACGTATTGCGTCATAAACTTGAGCAGGAAGGCGCAAATGTACTGACGGTAGAGATGTTGACGGAAGTGATCAGATCATTGTCCGAGCTGGATGCCATTGCCCGGGATGACGTTGCCCTGTTTTTCGAGCCGCCCTCCATTGACGACCGGATCGTCAACCAGTTTGCCTTCTGCTCGGTCATGACCTCCCCCGGCATGGCGCTGGACAGCTGGCTGGCCAACCATCCTGAAACCGGCCGCAAGATCATCATACCGGCTGCCTTAAAGTGGGAGATCCGCGACAAACTTGACCAGGCCAACATCACCGAACGGGTGCTGTTTCCCGGTCTGGATGGCTTGAGCCGCTGGCTGAAGCGGCACTACAGTCCGCGCTGAGGGGGCCAACAACGTGACGGTGTTGCCCACGGGGAAGGGGCTTCACGTTATGCTGCTACTACAAAATCAAAATAATTTTCCTGCGTAATCTTTTGCCAGACCGCTTCAGGGTATGCCTCAACCCAGCTCTTGGGGGGCTTGACCCGCCGATTGTCCGACCACTTAAACTCAAAACCAAACAGACCCCCATCACGCTCTTCCAGATAATCGATCTCTTGCCCGGCATAGGTGCGCCAGAAGTAATAGCTGCCGTAGACACTGGTATAGCCGCGTAGCTTGATCCGCTCAGAAACCAGAAAATTCTCCCACAATGCGCCGATGTCATTACGTGCATCCAGCCCGTTGTACTGGCTGATCACTGCATTGCGTACCCCGTTGTCCAGAAAGTAATACTTGGCCTTGCTGGTCACCTCAGTGCGCAGATTTCGGCTAAAGCCGCCCACCCGCACAATCACAAACCCTTTTTCCAGAATATCCAGGTAACGGCCTGCGGTCTTCACATCCAGACGCACCTGCGTGGCCAGCTCATTCAACGAGACCTCACTGCCCACCTGAAACGCCACCAGCTTCAACAGATCCAGCATGGGACGCGAGGCCCTGATCCGCTCATGGGCCAGCAGATCTTTCAGCAGATAGGAACCGGCCAGTTCCTCAAGATACTCGATCCGCTCCTTGCGGGATGATGCCGTCACCAGTTCCGGGTATGCGCCGTAGACCAGAAATTCCGGCAGACGTTCCTTCAGGTCAAACCGGTTCAGGGTAGCGCTAAGCTCCATCTGGCTGATCGGGTACAGGGTGGCGGTGCGTTTTCTGCCGGTCAGCGGTTCACCCACCGCACCGGCAAGATCAAAGGAGGATGAACCGGTGGCTATAATCCGCAGATCAGGCCGATGATCCACCAGCAGCTTCAGACCAGTGCCGATTCCCGGTATCTCCTGCGCCTCGTCAATGGCGATAACCTGATACCCTTCGGCAAAGGCCAGAATCTCTTGCAGATCAGCAGAGCCCAGCAGATGCTGGATGCGGATGTTGTCACCGGTTTCAAGGCGGTAGCGCAGACCACAGCCTTGCAGGTAGCCGGTCAGCAGGGTTGTCTTGCCGGCCCTGCGTGGGCCGTACAGAATGGCTGCCTTGCCCGGTGTAGACAGCGTTGCCAGATCAATAGCACGTGGAATCATGATGGCCCCAAAATTATTAATTTATGGATTTATTGTCCGCAAATTAATACAATTATCAGCATCAAGCAACCTGATAATTGCCATTTTATGGTTCCTGACGCAAATGTTGGAAGTGTTTCTGTTTTTTGTCAATCGGCATTCTGATCATTGCAATATGTATAAACATGTGTATAGTTATGCTATGCGATTCACATGGGATGAAAAAAAGCGGATCAGTAACATCAAGAAGCACGGCATTGACTTTGCCCGTGCTGCTGAAATATTTGCCGGTCCAACATTCACTTGGGAAGACAGCAGATTTGACTATGGAGAACAACGATGGACCACCATGGGGTTGTATGGTTCACTGGTAGTGGTTCTGGTCGCACACACGGAAACAGAGGAGGAAATTCATGTCATCTCAATCAGAAAAGCAGATAAAGACGAACAGGCGCTCTTCTTCAACAATATCTGATGATGCGCCCAAAGTGACGCAGACAATGCTTGATGGTGCCAAGTTTCGGGTAGGCCTGAAGGATGCCCCACGCAAGCAGAGGGTTAATATCATGCTGGATACTGCTGTTGTAGCTGCATTCAAAATTAAAGCCGGTGATCGAGGCTATCAAACCCTGATCAATGAAGCCTTAAAGCAGTATCTCAGCCAGAACCTGCTTGAGGACACCTTAAGACGTATTCTGCGTGAAGAACTGCCTCACGCCCACTAATCCCCCCCCAGCAGTTGAAGAAACAAGCCGCTGCCGGAAGCAAATCCGGGGCGGCTTGTTTGTGGTGGTGGCGGAAAATGAGAACAAAAAACTGGCAGCGCAAAACACAAACCATTCAAAGGCACTGTCAGGTGAATACTATCACAGTACAATCTGTTCAAACTCTGCGGATTTGCCGGATCAATTTACAGACTCATTATCATTATCTTCTAATTGTCTCTGTATATCGGCTCTAAAACGTAATTTCGAACATTCCACAACAATTTCCATGCCTCCATGAAAACTAAAAACGGCGCAATTCTCTTCACTAATGATTAGAAAATCTAAGCAGGTATCTTCTGAAAATGGCATTTCATGATCTCGTGGTTTTACATTAAAGTTTTGCACATCATGTAATTCAATTCTGCATATTTCGTTATGGCCACCCCTAAAAAATGACCAACTGTCAGGTGAATACTATCTCAGTACACCCAGGATGACGTTGCCCTGTTTTTGACCACCCCTCCATCGACGACCGGATCGTCAACCAGTTTGACTTCTGCTCGATCATAACCAGCGCCACTCGAACCTCGTGGGCGCAGACCTTACGTTGTAGCCCTTCGGCAAGGGCCCCCACCGCGAACTTGCTGGAGCCGGAGAAGCTGCTGATGGGTGAGATATTGCGCCCCACCACGGAGCCGACTACTACGATGTCACCTTCCTTCCGTCCGACCAATTACTGGCCGGACGGAAGGGGGGCGGTGCCGAGGATGTTGGTCTGGTACAGCTCTTCCCATTGGCAATCAGGTGTAATAAGGGGACCTGGTTTTACCGGGGACATAATGCTGATTAAAATCAAAAAAACACTATTATGTCCTCTGGTTTTTCTCTATCTAGGCAAAACAGGATTAAACATATAAGACCCGTACACATTATCTCTCCAAACTTGAAATTGTGTTGGTCCAGTGTACGGAGGATCAGATAAAGTTGGTCCAGCAATAGACAAACTTGCCGTTTTTGTATTTGTGTTAGAAACCTCGCTAGTCCATTTATCAGTGAATGTGAACGTACTAGATGACGAAGATTTTATTATAACGGCACTTCCAGAAACACTAAGACCTAATGAATATGAGTATTGTGATCCCTTTCCTTCTTTTGATGTACTGGAATTCATAATGGAATAGTTTGTAGTAATACCTGTTCCTTGCCCATAGGAAACTACTACACCAATAGGATCGTAACGTCGACTACCATCAACCTCACGGACATTGGGATCAAATGAGGGGTTAGATACGAATGGATTGGAGGCCAGGATTGTGGCGTAGTCGTCACTGGTCATCCCACCTACTCCGGTGGTGTCCCAGCCTCGGCTCAGAGAACTTAGAAGGTAAGGATCAGTAATCGACGACGGATTTTTCAGTTGATACACTGATAGTGGAATAACATCCATAAGGACATTTCCATCACTGTCGGTTCCAATCCATGTATCACTAGGATTCGTAGTATACCCGCCCCATCTGATACTGTTTGGACCAGTCTGAGTAATTTTGGCTGCAGGATTCAGCCACAGCCATATGATATCGTTGTCGTGATTGAGACCTAAAGATGAGCCCGCGAGTGTGGTTGATGAAGCTGTTGTAAGAGTGTAAGAATTTGAGGCGGATCTATCTGTTTGGTATGCATATGAGAGATTATTTCTAGTTGACACTAAACCAAAAAAACTAAATTCGTTAGAGATATCAATTTTAACGGAAGACGAATTTGAAATTGTAGAGCTTGAACCACGAGAAGTGGCTTCTTCATATTTCACGTAGCTCTTGTTGCCAGGTGGCGCATAATCTATACCTAGTATTTTATATTTGGGATATATATATGAGGGTGAGACATCTTGGTTTGTTATATTTGACCAGTACCACATTGAACCATCCGATTGTAGGGTCCAAAGATTGGAGTCTGTACCTATTACAAAAAGCAGAGATTTGCCATTGTTGGGGGCGCTCCCCACGGAGCCTGCAATGCCAACAGATCTAGAAGGCGTGCCCAAATCCCTCCAAGCCCAAGGACCACTTGGGTACGTCCAATACTTTTGCCAAACATGACCGTCCGTGCCGACGACAAAAATTTCCGAACACCCATTAGCGTAAACATCATGCCCAAGTGCACCAACAACCTTGATATTGTTAGCGGGCGTTCCGAGATCCTGCCAAGTCCAGGGGCCACTGGGATAAGCGAAATATTTTTGCCACAAATGGCCGTCAGTACCAATTATAAAAACTTCTGAATAACCGTTGGTATAAACGTCTGACCCAACTGGCATGGCGATTCCAACATTGCCATTCTCGTTTGAAGGCGGTGTGCCAAGATCATTCCAAGCCGATTGTCCCAAAACCTTTTGCCAGAGATGACCGTCTGTTCCTATTACAAAGACTTCCGAATGGCCAGGAGCATACACATCTGTTCCTACTGCTTTAGCAATTCCAACACTAGCGCTAGGTACACCCAGATCTTGCCAAAGCCACGGACCGCTAGGATAGGCCCAATATTTTTGCCAGAGATGACCATCAGTACCTATTACGAAAACCTCTGAGCAACCGTTGGCATAGACAGCAGAACCAATAGCAGTTGTGATTCCAACAGTACTAGTTGGGGTACCAAGATCCTGCCACACCCAAGGCCCATTCGGATACGCCCAATATTTTTGCCAAAGATGACTGTGTGGCTGTTCAGTACCTATTACGAAAACCTCCGGGTGTCCGTTTGTATAGACATCTGCGCTGACAGCACTTGAAATTCCGACAGTGGCACTTGGCGTTCCTAAATTCGCAACGTTGAAAACGGATCCCGTTGAATACGCTTCCCACAAATTGCCATCAAACCCCTGAAAGAAGGCTATTGGAAAGCCACTATTGCTAACCGACCCTAGCCCCAAACGAACGGCATTAGGATTTGTGGTATCCGCTTTAGATTGTTGAGGTAAAACAACTAGCAGCATAAGTGCCATAACACTAGCAACAACATATGATAACAGCGTTTTTATTACATTCATACTCATTAGCAACCTCCTGGTTTGTGATGTACACAGATTCATCAGATATGTAAGTACTGATTGCTCTAAGTCTATTTAAAACATTACATTATAACACCCCCTTCCAGTAATTTATGCGGCCTCAAGGAGCCAGTACGGTATCCCCAGAATTACCCACAGTCGTGAACGGGTTTCAGCACGAAGGCGAATGACTCACTGGTAAACTGGCAGCCTTGATCGGTGTTGAAATTCCAGGGACCGTACACTTAAATCCTCACGTCCCCCGCACACCAAACTCACTCAACCACAGCATCCCGCTGCTATCCAGGCACAGCTCTGCGTATTGCGTATCGCCTTCAAGACGAACAACCACGGTGGCATCCTGCTCCAGCCGGGCGGTGTTGCGGTTTGCTGCGCCAAGGAAGGTTTGGGCTGCCAGCAGGTACTGCTGCACAGCCTGCGCCGTGGTGGAAGAGGCGGTAGTCGGAAAGCCCGTATGACGTGCCACCTGCTGGACAGCACGCGCTACGCTGCTGAACCCAAGCAGCTTCTGTTGTGCGTTCAAAGAGCTGATGACCGCTCGTATTTCCATTGGCGAAGCACTGCCACTGAGCTGCGGGCAATCAAGGGCGCCAAAAACGAGCGGAGCCAGGGTGGTGAACACTGCCATCGCCTTTTGGCTGCGTGCTGAGGGCGTGGTGTCAGTGGTATCTGCTGCAGCAAGGTCCAGGTAAAAGCGGCAGTAGTCGCAGAACTCGCGTGGCGTGGTTGCCTGTTGTACGGCAAAGTCGGCAGCCTCTTGCATCTGGTCCAGAATCGTGCCGTTCTCTCCAACCAGCAGCTTATGCAGCGCCAGGCTGTCGCTTAGGCCCGGGGCCTGGAACAACGGCATGGAGGACACCCCAAGTTCTTCCAGGCAGGTGCGGAGCAGGGCGAGGTCGTCGCGGGTCAGCAAGCCATGCGCTGCCAGCAGTGCACGGGCCTTGATGATGCTTACTGCACTCTCATCCCCTGCCTCTACGGCGGCCAGCAACTGTAGATCATCCACCCCCAACGACAGCAGGGTGACTGGGCTGATCAGCAGTTGCAGCCGTGGCAGCAGCATGAAGTCCGAGGCGTGCAGCCTCTGTTGGAGCTGGCTGAGCAGCTCGGCCTCGTCAGCAAAGCTGTAACGCTCTGTTGGGCTGGTAACGGCCCAGGCAAACCATTGGATGCCGCCTTCGAGCAAACCAAGCACAAGCTGGCAAGTGTGGCTAAGCTGGGTCTGGTTCGTGATGAGTTGTCCGCCAAGGCTCAGGCTCACGCCGTTTTCTCCTGCCAAAACACCAAGAGATTACGGACTGTTATAAAAAAATGTAAAATTTCTTTACACCCTGAAAAAGCGAAGACCCCGCCTGGTGGGGCGGGGTCTTCGTGTGGTGCGTGCTGTACGCAGTGTATGGGCCGGGTTCGCATGGGCGATCCTTATTTCTGGTTATATGTTGTCTGTGTATAAAGCAGCCCGGCCAAGCTGTCCAGCAAAAAACAGGGTAGTCAGCGAGAATAGCGTGCCGGAAGCGATTCGCCCCGGCCATCCCTTCTCCGCGGGAGGGAACAGATCGCAGATCTCTTTCAGCCGCGCCTGAAAGGGCGGCTTGGCGGGTCTGTACGGCACTAGTCAAACAGGATGCCTGAAAGATATTCTCCGTAGTAGGCCCGGTTGTGGGCCTCATACTCCTTTGCCAGTTTTTTGAACTTTGCGATCTGGGGATCAAGTGCCCGGTAGGGAAAGAACACCCGTGCAATCAGCTGGTTGAGAAACATGACCAACTCCTCCTATGCCGATTCCAGTTAAAGGATGATAGCCAGGCGACGAGGAGTTCGGCAACGCAGACCCTCACCCGGCCTTTGGCCACCCTCTCCCCGCGGGAGAGGGAAAGCAGTATCCTCACTCCCTCTGGGAGAGATGGAGAGAGGGGAAGTACGCCGAGAACCCGAAAACGAGCCGGCGAAGCTTGCGCCTTGAAACGAAACCGGCATTACCGGACCTCTTTGGCAAGTAGAAACAGACCGCTCATCTTGAACAACATCGTATTCATCTGACTTAATCCCTGCAGCTGGACGTTGATGCTGCGCTCGCTGCCCAGGCGCTTGAAGCAGCGCAGCAGCAGGGCGATTCCCATTGAGTTGACCCGGCCGACCTTGCTGAAGTCAAAGATGACCGAGGCGCTGCTGATCTGTTTCTGCAGTTCTTCAAAGTGCGGCTCGGCCTGGGCATCAATGGTGCCCGAGAGGTTGATGAGCTGGTGGTCTGAGCCCTTGCTGCAGGCAAACGAAAATGTTGGTTCCATGCTGATAGATACCTCGTGGGTCCGTGTTGGTCTCCTGAAGAAGGCGTTGCAGCATCCGGCGGATTACAGCAGCAGGCTGCCGCCGATCACGGTCTCCTGGCCGGGATAGATCCGGACATAGAAGTGATCAAACATCCACCACATGAAAAAGAGTCCGCGTCCGGTCCGGTCCGGGTCCGGTTCCTTTTCCTGGGTGTTAACGGCGAGATAGGAAAAGACCTGACCCTGGGTCAGGCTGCCCCAGGAGTCCCGCACCTCCAGGAAAATCCGTCTGCCGTCATAACGGTAGCGCAACAGAATCCGTTCGTCCGGCGCCAGGGTGCGCGGGGCACGCCGCGTATACAGCGGGGTTCCTGCAGGGGTGCGCGGTGCCGCGTAGAGCGCATTTTCCAGCATCTCGTCCAGCATCAGGGCTGCCTTCTGTCCCAGCAGGGCGTGCACCTCATCCTGCTCTCCGATCAGTGTGACCACCTCTTCGATCAAGCCCGGCTTGTCGGATGAACAGGTGATCCGGCGTTCAGCCGTATCCGGGCTGTCAGGAAAAAGCCCGTCCAGTCCCGGGGCAACGTCGCAGGCCGTGCCGACAAAAACCATGGTTGCCGGTCCCTGCTTTTCGGTCTCTAACATATGCTGTTTCCTTCCCGCTCAGCTATCAGCAACGTCACATCATCTTCAAAGGAGGCGCGTCCCGTAAACAGGCGCGCCTCCGCAAACAGCAGTTCTTTCAGCGACTCTGCCCCCAGTGCCCGGCCTTCATGCAGCACCTGTTGAAAGCGCTGCAAACCGAAAGGCTCACCCATCCCGTTTTCCGCCTCGATAATCCCGTCGCTGAAGAGCAGAATCCGGTCGCCGGGCAGAAAAGGGACCGTGAATTCCGGGTAGATGGCAGATTCATCAAACCCCAGCGGGAAACCGGGATCAAGCGCCACCTCGGACCACCTGCCGTCAACTGCCGCATAGCGCCAGGGGTACGGATGGCCGGCTGAGGCAAGGGTGATCAGGTCGGCATCGGCCTCAACCAGCCCGATCAGCGCCGTCATCATCAGCTGTTGGCGGGCCGTGGCCAGAATGGCACGGTTGATACCGCAGAGCAGTTCTCCCGGCTGGGTACTGCCGCTGTCAAGCAGTGTCTGCAGTCCGGCCTTGGCTGCCGTGGTAACCAGCCCGGCCTGGACACCGTGACCGGTGACGTCGGCCACCAGCAGTCCGGCGCTGGCGGGACCGGGGAGAAACAGGTCATAGAAATCGCCACTGATTTCACTGGAGTTCACCAGACCGGCCGCCACCGTCAGCCCGGCATGCTGCATCGGTGTGGGCGGCAACAGATCCGCCTGGATTCTGCGGGCCATCTCCACCTCGGTGCGGATACGCTGGGTCAGCTGCTCCAGCGTTTCCAGCAGGCCGGTCTGGATGCGGGAAATGGTCATCATCAGATCGGCAACCGCGACAATGCCGACACAGCGCTCCGCCTCCATGACCCCAAAACAATCGTTTTCAAGGGATGGATCACGCCGGAGCAGTTCCTCCAGCCCCTGATGCACGTTCCATCCAGCCGGCATGGTCAGCGGCGACGCATCAAGCAACATCCTGATCGGCTTGCGATAATAGAGATCACGGGCAAACGGTTTGGCCAGATGCTGAAAGAACAGATCCCGCCTGCTGGTCAACCCCTCAAAGCGCCCATCGGTCTCCACCGGCAACGCAAGCAGCGATGCATCCTGTTGAAAGCATTCAATGACGTTGTTCACCGTCATGGTGCCTGCAATAGGCCCCGTGGCGTGGGCAATCGCCTGTAACTGAGGAATGGTGTGATAATTCACCAGAGATCTCCAAATACCTTGTGGTGCTTCCTGTACGGGAGCTGAACCGGAACACAGACAGTAGCGCAAAAACATGGCGGACAGGTGACAGATGAAGGAAGAGTCTGCAACAAAGTTGTCAGACCCTGTCAGGCTGTTGAAAACGTTATCTAATTATTCCGCTAAACCCTTTTCCTTAGCACGTCCCCCCCTTTTTTAAGGGGAGGACAGGAGGGGTTAGTCCCTTGCTGTTCGTAACTCCCCCCGGCCCCCTCTTAACTTAGGAGGGGGGCAAAGAATTAGAACCCGGCTATAATGTACGGAAGATTGACGCTAATCAGGAAACGTTATGGGGAAGCAACACTCAGCGCAGGCGCAGGATCACCTCGGGATCAATGCCGTTGCGGCTGCAGTACTGATCCTCAAGGTCTTCGATATAGAACAGATCCAGCCCTGATTTTTTGATGAAGTCCTGGCGCAGGGCGCTGTTGCCCCGCACCACCTGCGGCAGGATGGCGTTGGAATAGATCGCCTCCAGCTTGACCAGTTCAAAGGCCTTCTGAAACAGCTCATCCGGGATATCGCCCTCCACCCCGTGGCGCTGGCGCAGTTCAATGGTGGTGATGCGCCGGATCACCTCCCGCCCCTGGGGCGTACTCATGGCGGCCTGATTCAGCCTGGACTGTTCGGCCACGATCTCCGCCAGCAGCATGAAGAGCCGTTCTTCCTTTTCCAGCTGCTGCAGCCGGCTGATGATCCCCTGCACCGCCTGCAGGTCAAAGAACTTCATGTCGTTTTTCTGGCTCCTGACGGTCTGAATCCGGGCCAGTCCGTCCACCAGCAGCTTGACCCGGCGGCGCCCGAAGCTGTCCAGCAGCTGGCTCTTGAGCAGGTCATCCACCATCAGGCGGCTGAACAGACCGGCCTCGATCTCTTCAAACCACTCCATGTCGTGCTTCAGCTCCACCAGCAGTTCGACATCAAGCTGCGAGCTGCCGATGAAGGCCAGGTGATTGAGGTGGCCAGTGGCCAGCTCCAGTTTATGAAAGTAGTCGGTCAGCTGGTTGAAGCGTATTTTGACCGCCAGCGGGGCACCGTCCCGGATCTGTTCATCCAGTTGCTTGCCCAGTTCAAACAGCAGCGTATCAAAGCAGTGATCAGCTGCGGCAAGGGCACGTTTACGGGCACAGAGCAACTGCATCACCTGCAGTCGCGACAGGGTGGTTGAGCCCTGCCCATCCAGCAGGACCAGCTGTTTCAACAATGCCAGGGCCTCTTCAACGGCAAGCTGATTGGGGTGGAGTGTCATGATGGCAACCTCATGGTGTTGAGCTGCCAGAATAGGCTCAATTTTTTCCTTTGTGTGTCACAATCCGGCAACAACTGCAGCCCCTGATCCTGTCCTCTGAAGCAGCCTTACCAGCAGCAGATACAGCAGCAGCGCCACAGGCGGGACCGTGATCAGCCAGGCAAGCAACGCCTTGAACGACAGCCAGGCCAGCAGCGGCAGCAGACCTGCAACGCCGCTGGCCGGAACGGACAGCAGCTGTTCAGGTGCAAGCTCCGGCCCCCAGGGCAGCAACAGCCTGCCAAGCCTGCAGAACGGCAGCAGCAGGGCCAGTTGCAGCGGATACAGCAGGTAGTTGACGGACTGGAGCACCAGGTGGTTGAGCCTGAAGCGCCGGCCAAGCCAGAGACAGATCAGGGACGTGCCCCAGATCAGCGGCACCACCCCCAGGGCAGCGCCCAGACAGACGGTCCCGGCAAGTTCCCGCGGAGCAAGCCCGCTGGTTGCAATCGCCTTGCAGCGCTGTGCCAGCGGATTCAGGATACGTTGTTGCACGGGGAGACCGCAGCCTCATACGGATACCGGTTCATGGATGCCTGCCAGGTGCCGCTGACGGGGCAACAAAGCGAACGCCTTGCAAGGGAGCCGGAATCAGATCCGGTCGTGGTGGACATGAAAGCTGAGGGTGGCCCCGGTAACGGTGCTGCGCCCGGTGTAGAAGAAGATGAGGCACCAGATCCCCTGCAGGAACAGGAGCAGGGCCGGGTTCCAGAGACTCTGCAGGCCAACGGCAAGCTGCGCCGGCACGTGTGACGACCCTCCCAGCAGCCAGACCATCACAAAGGCGTACAGCACGCCGATCAGCCCCATGACCTGGTAGGCTGAAATCCGGCCTGCGCCACGGTAATCGGCCCGCATGGTTTCTGAAAAGGAGCGCCAGCCCTGGGTGACGGTGGTGGCCAGCAGAAAGGCGGCGGCATGCCGGGCGTCAAGGAACAGTGCCGTTGCCAGCAGGCCGCAGACGGTGTAGAGCACGGCCGTCAACGCCTGGACAGGCAGCACCTCCACCGACTCCATGCCGTCGGCATAGGCGATCTTTTTGGTGCTGCCAAGAAAGACAAAGCCGCGGCCGTTGAAAAGCCTGTGCAGTAATCCGCCATCCTGTGGAACCGGCTTGCCGTAACAGCAGCCGAAGCTGATGCAGGCCAGCCGCCCCAACCCCTCACCAAAGGCATAGGCAATCGCAATGGCAGCGTAGGCTGCCATGACCGGGATCTGAAAGCCCAGCTGCGGACCGACCAGCCGGTTCAGCAGGTTAATCAGCAACGGGGTGATGATGATCCCCACAAAGACTGCCCCGCCCACGGTAAAGGTATGGGCCTTCTTTTCCACGATCCGCGCAACCAGCCGCGAGGCCGGTACGCAGCAGCAGAGCATGGCTGCAGCCAGCAGGGCCGTACCCAGCGGCGGCACCCCCACCGCCCCCAGCAGTATCAGCAGCACGGCAACCGCCACCAGGTAGGCGTTGGCGGTCAGAAGGCCGTACCAGGTGATGTTGATCCCCAGCCAGCCGTTGCCGTGGGGATCTTTTGCGGTCGGCACCGCGGCAACGATCTGCCAGCGTTCGGCCGGCAAGAAACGAAAGCCCCACCAGAGGTAGGCGCCAAGCAGACAGGTTGCGGCTAACAGGAACAGGACTGCGGACATGGGGGCTCCCCTGGGATGGAATAGGCGGTCTCCGGTTTCAGGCCGGGCTGCAGGATGGTGCTATAGGTATCTGATGCGTGTGGCGCCTTTGCCAGCACAAAACTCCGGGCATTCTCTCCCATCAGAGAAAGAATCAGGCGATTGGTAGTCATACTGCGGATTGCGTTGGTCAGTTCATCCTGGTTGCCAGCACTGAACACCATGCCGGTCTCGCCACCAACCATCAACTCACGGGGACCTCCGGCATCGGAGACGATCACCGGCAACCCCGAAGCCTGGGCCTCCAGCACCACATTGCCGAAGGTGTCGGTGGCGCTGGGAAAGACGAACAGGTCTGCCGAGGCATAGGCCTGCTGCAGCTCTTCGCCCTGTAAATAGCCGGTAAACAACGCCGGATATCCGGCAAGGGACTGCTCCATCTCTGCACGGTAGGGACCGTCGCCAACCACTGCCAGACACAGCTCCGTCCCTTCATCCACCAACCTGCAAAAGCTTTCCACCAACAGATCCAATGCCTTTTCCCGTGAGACCCGCCCCACATAGAGCAGGGTGGTTCTGGCGTTCAAACCACGCCCAAGCCAGAAGCGCTCAATCCGCTTGTCAGGCGAAAACAGCTCCGTATCAACCCAGCGCGGCAGCGGCTTCATCTTCTCCAGCGGCAGACCGTGGGAGAACAGCTGTTCCCGCGTGCTGGCTGAAGGCACCATGACTTCTTCCATCTGGTTGTAGAACCAGATCATATAGTTCCAGGCAACCTGTTCCAGGAATTCGTCATCGGTAAGGCTGCGCACGTATTGAGGAATTTCAGTATGATAGGTGCCGGCAACCGGGATGTTCATCAGCCGTGCAATCAACAGCCCCAACAGGCCAACCGTACCGGGAGTGCTGACATGGATGCGGGTGATCCCCTCCTTCTCGATGTAGTTCAGCACATCAAGAATCGGCGGGAAGCTGAGCTTCAGTTCAGGGTATTCCGGCAGCACAAAGTCGCCCACCGCCTGGAACTGTTTCACCCCTGCGGGTGCCGCCTGACTGCCATCGCCGGAGGTGATCACGGTCAGGCTGATGCCCCGTTCCTGTGCAGTCTTGATCAGACGCCGGATGGTCATGGCCACACCGTTAATCTCATCCAGGGTGTCGGTAAACAGGGCGATCTTCTCCTCTGCAGGCGGAAACGGGATCTCCGGCAGCTGCTCCGCTATCTCGCGGATCAGCTCCTTGCCCTTGTGCTGATGGTGAAAGGCCAGGTAGTAGGGGGAAACCAGCAGATGCACCAGGCCGATGGTGCCGGCCGTGTTGAGGTAATCAAAAAAACCAGCCTGCAGGGAGAGCGACATGAGGCGGTTGGTGTAGCGGTACAGGATCCGGTTTGCCAGGCGGCTGGTGACCATGAAGATCTTGTGGTTCAGGTCAGCCCCCTTCATCCCTTCCAGAAAGGGGGCATCGTTGAGCAGCTGCCGGGCCTCGCTGTCCAGCAGCTCTTCAAAGCCAAGCTCCCTGGTTGAGCGTTTTTCCGGCAGGTTTTTCAGCACGAACAGCCTGATCTTTTCCACAAAGGAGCCTTTGTCCGTGCCCAGATTGAAAAAGCGGTCCAAAAGGGCGCTGACAAAGGGGGTGGCGCCCCGCCTGCGCTCGCCGAAACGCTCCCGGTAGAAGCTGTGGGCCACGCCATAGAGGCTGTGGGCCATGGTCAGCGGCCCGCCATGCTCCCCTTCCGCCCAGGTGCTGCCCTGCCGGACGGCGTCAAGAAAGGCGCCAAGATCCTCGCCGCAATGGCTGCAGGTGTGGGCACGGGCAATGAACAGGCCGCCGTGGTCATCGGATCCCCCCACCACCCCCTTACGGTGCGGTTCGTCCCCCAAAGGGGTCAGATTGTGTTTATCGGCCAATCGCTCGATCAGCGTCTGGGTCAGGGTTCCCACCAGTGTCGCAGTAACGTTGTTGAACCGGCTGGCCCGGCAACCGTTCCGGATCTCAAAAACAGAAAACAGCAGCAGACACTTTTCAATGATCTCAATGGTCAGTTTGTCATTCTGGGCATAGAGCGGATGGGCCAGGAAATGGGCGATCCGCTCCTGATTGAGGTAGGCTGTCAGTTCGTAGACATTCTTGCGCAGCGCCATGATCTCCCTGAACTGGACCTCGGAGATATGCAGCACCACCAGATGGATCTTGCAGCCGTTTTCAGGGAAGTGGGTGGTGATCTCGGCACTGATAAAGGCATTGGGCAGATGGGCGATCTCCAGCGCCCCACCGATGGCGTTGTGATCGGTGATAGTGACGTAGTCCATCCCCCGTGCCAGAGCGGTCTGGTAAAGCTGCCGGGGCGAGGTATAGCTCTCCGGGCAGTTGAATTTGCGCATGGCCCAGTAGGTCGGCTTGTTGGAGTAGCTGGAATGGACGTGCAGGTCGGCCTTAAAGTTTTTCATGGTATGTTTTTCCTGCTGTTGCATGGATTGCCCCGCCTGGCACCGTCCACTGCCGTTGCCAATAAAGAACGCACCTGAATGTCGGTCTCCACCAGTGGTTTTTCAAACCCCTGGGTAAAGCGGCTTACTACGCCGCTACGCAGCTGATTCTGCAGCAGGTCTGCGGCAAAGCAGACCCTGCCGGGCTGAAAGAACAGGATATCGGTGCTGCTGCCGGGCCGGTAGAGGCTCTTGGGCTGTCCCTTTTTCAGAAACATACCGACCCGGACCTGCTGCGGGTCATCATAGCCCTGGTCACTGTAGGTCTGCTGGATATCGCCGATCATCAGGGCCACCACCTCCACCATCGCCACCAGCCCGACCCGGCTACCCCCCTCGACGTCGGTGTCGATCAGGGTTACCACCCGCTTGTTTTTTGAATAGGGGGTGACCATGCTGACCACGGCGGTGGGGTTGCAGCAGTGGTAGGCGCCGTCAATACTGTAGAAGTCAACCACCCGCCCGCTGACCGGGAGATGGTTGTAGTGATACTTGTCCGGGGTCAGACGGAATACGGCAAAGTCGCCGTCGGCAAAACGGTGACGCCAGAAGCTGCGCTCAGGCCCGATCAGCTCCTCAAAGCTGAAGAACTTGTCCTTCAGAAAGAACAGGGCCGTCTCCTGCAGCGAGCCGACGATCACCCGGGCATCGGCCGGAGAGAGCACCGCAGCCGGATCATCGGGCAGCGGGCGACACTGTTCGTAGCGGATCCTGCGTTCAAAGAGCTTGCGGGCGGTATTCAGTTCCTGCAGGGGATCAAGGCATTCACTCAGATCAATGCCGCAGCGGGCGGCAAAGCCCTCCCGGTTCAGCAGGGGACGATCAAAGTTGACCGCTCCCAGGATCAGTGATGACCAGCTGCTGGTCAAGAGACGGAACAGGGCGCTGCTGTTCTCCCGGACCTGGTGGTAGAGCAGCCTGACCATCCGGTCCCCCAGCAGCTGCTCGGTCACCACGGCGCCGCTATCCCGCGCGATATACTGGTGCTGCAGCATCCGGGACACTCCTTTGGGTGGTGGCCTGCTGATGATCGTGGTGCAGCTTCACCAGCAGCAGATTCATCAGACGTTGCAGGGTCGGGATGTCGGCCTGTTCCTGCAGGATCTCCGGCCTGACGGCAGCCAGAAACTGATCGGCCCCCTGCCCCTGCAGGGTCAGCAGCAACGCCTTGCGCAGCGGCTCATCCAGTTCACCGGCCTGCTGTTCCAGGCTGCGGCAGTCATCCTGCAGCAGGTCAAAGGCCTCGGCCATCTGCTGTCTGCGCAGGGTGGTGCGGTAGTACTCTTCAGCCCCGCTGTTGAAGTCACGGGCCTCGGTTTTCAGGGCGGAGCGGCTGCCCAGATGGGCCAGGATGCCGCTGGTCAGGCGTCCGCTGGCGGCGTACTGCTCCGGCGCCTTCAGCCGCTGCTCAAGATCGGCAACGGTATCCTGCAGCCCCATCAGCTCGATCAGATCGGCCGCATCCTCCCGCAGGGTCCGCAGCAGCGCCAGCCGGTATTCATGGATCTGGACCCGCAGATAGCCGGGATAGCGTTTACTGGGACGCACCCCCCGGGTCCGGGCGATCATGCTGCCCAGAAAACGGTTGGCCGTATCTTTGTGGACAAAGAAGGTGGGCAGGCCGATGGCAGCCCCAAAGAAGATCTGCCGCCGCTCGCTCTCCAGCGAAGGGGCATCCGGTATGAGCCGGTGATCAACCCCCTGCGTCATATACTTGTAGGCCAGGGCCGTGATCAGGGTCTGCAGATCGGCGGCCCGTCCCATGTCCCCCTGGAAGCTCTGAAACAGGCTGTAGTGGCGCCCCTCAAAGCCGGAGAAACCCATCCTGGCAAATTCACGCTGTTTGTAGAGCAGGTAGACCGACATCTGCTCATCAAAGACCCCCATGTCGGCCAGGTCGCGCCGCAGCAGATCGGTGTTGCCCGGCTGGCCGTTCAGGGCCGGGCTGCGATCAGTGGAGAGCAGGCAGACCAGGTAATCCACCAGACGGTAGTCCGGCACAAAGTCGCCCTTGAGACCAAAGGCACGGCTGATAAAGGAATCCAGGGCATCCGGGCCGAAGGGGGTGATTGACTGGCCGAAGATGGAGATATCGGCCTTCTTGCGCCAGCGCCGCCACAACATCCGCAGGTGGGTGTAGTCCAGTTCGTGGGGCAGGAATCCCAGCGCCTTTTCAGGGTGGAAATCATGAAAGGCCAGCCGGAACGGGGCAGCGGTGTAGGAGCCGACAAACAGCGGCAGAAAATGCTCGCTGATCTTGATGGCCAGATCACCCAGCAGCTTTTCGTGGGCTGCCTTGAAACCGGAGCCGTTGTCCTGCAGGGCTGCAGTCAGCCTGCGGCTGCCGATGCTGATATGGGTGCCGTTGTTGGCCAGGCTGACATTGGAGAGATTGGGCAGCACCACCAGGTTGTTGAGGATGATCCCGGCATCCCGCAGCTTGGCCACGGCGTTGAGCTGGCTGCGGGAGAGGACCTGATGGCAGAGCTGCATGTAGCGGAACTTGTCTTCACCTCTGTCCCAGCCGGAAAGACAGGGACTCATGAACAGCTCACGGTAGAAGCTGTCCGAGACATGCTCGTTCAGCTCCTTCTGCCGTACCGGCGGATGGGGGGCAAAATAGGCCATGGCCTGCTGGCCGTACTCGCCGATGCCAAAGGCCTGGTTGGCGTAGTGGATCAGCAGCTGGGTCACCAGAAAGCGGATGGCGGTCTCCCGTGCAATGGCCGCTCCCATGCCGTTCCGGGGGGTCAGTGAGACCACATTGAAGGAAAAGGTCTCCGGCGAGGTATTGTCATTCAGGTAATGCCCCAACAGGCGGATACCGGTCTGCCGGATCAGGTCCGGCAGGATCTGCTGGGAACCGATCAGGTCGGCCAGGGCCAGTTTGATCAGATAACTGATCGGCAGACGCAGCATGACCGTGCCGTCCGCAGCATGGAAAAAGAAGCGTGCCGCATCGGCCCGCTGCCCTGCTGCAGGGTTTTTCTTGTCAGCCTGCAGGTCATGTTCCAGCACCTGACGGGCATAGGCCGAAAGCCGCTTGAGCGGAAAACGGACCCAGCTGTTTTCCCAGACGTTGCTGGTGTTGTCCGCCAGAAACCGTTCCAGATCTGCCACGGCCCTGGGCGAGGTCTCGCCGGACGCAGCCCGTTTCATCATGTTGGCAAAGTAGTTTGACTGTTCAATGATCAGCGGCAGGTCAACCTGCTGCCGGCCTCCGGCCACCACCGCCTGCAGTTCGCTTTCGGAACCGGCGGTGACATCCCCCGCAGTAAAGGGGAGTGAGGTGAGCACGGCCTCCGGCCGTTCAAGACAGACACCGGCCAATCTCAGAGCCTGACGGACCCTGTCCGGTTCCTGCATGTGTGCACTGACGGATGGTGTAGAGCAAGGGCTTGGCAGTTCCGGCATCGGGACCTCATAGGGCCTGAAGAATGTCATGGGGCAATCGTACGCCTTCAGTATGTCGGAATTGCGCTGGACAGGTGACAATCAGGTAAATTCTTCACGGTATCCGCGTACAAAAAAAGATTATTTCAAACCGCCTCCTTTAAAGTGACAGACAGCTGTCACCCACTCCTGCTATATTCCACGCTACACTGCAGATGAATAAAAAGATCAATAATACCCGCGAGATCTTATTTGTTCAGCACCAGTCAAATGCCCCCACACAAAGGATCTCCTGCTTTTTTATGTACAAATACAGCAACAAGATCGACGCACTGACCGCCATATTGAAAAGACTGGATACCGGGGAAAAGCTGACGCCGGAGCTGCTGGCAGGGGATTTCCATGTCGGGGTGCGTACCATCTACCGCTACCTGAACCATCTCCAGGCCGCCGGCTACCCGATCTACTTTGACAAGACCGACAGGAGCTACCGGTTCCTGAACAATTTCAGACTGAATCAGCTCAAGTCAGGCGGCGGCGACGAGGCGTTCAGCCTGCATCCGATCAACCAGATGAGCGGCGTGGCCATTGCCACCTTCCGCACCAGCGGCGAATGTATCCACAAAAATACGGCCATGACCCGTCTGATGGGCTGCGCAAACTGGAACTGCTGCAACGGCAACTTCCGGCAGCTGGACTGGTGGCAGGATTCAGGGCTGCTTGCCATGGCAGATGAGGCGATTGAGACGGGACGGGAGGTCTGCCGCGACATTACGCTGACCATCAACAAACGGGAACGCTGGATCCAGGCCCACATGACCCTGGTAAAGCAGGAAAAGGCCGTCTATCTGGTCTTTCTGGCACAGGATCTCTCGCCCCGCATGCACAAGGAGATCCAGGTCGCCCGCTTCTTTGCCGCCATGAATCAGTCACCCAACCTGATTCTGGTTACCGACACCCGGGGTACGATTGAATATGTCAGCGAACGGGTGGAGGAGCTGACCGGCTACACCGCCGAGGAACTGATCGGCGCCACCCCCCGCATCCTCAAGTCCGGCCAGACCCCGCCCGAGCTCTATCAGAACCTTTGGAGCACCATCAGCCGCGGCTACGCCTGGAGCGGTGAGCTGTACAACCGCAAAAAGAACGGCGACTACTACTGGCAGCATCTCCATATTGCCCCGATCCGCAATCATCATGACAGCATTTCCCGCTACGTGGCGGTGATCGAGGATATCTCCCGCCAGAAACTGCTGGAGGAGGAGATCTACGCCTATGCCGTCAGTGACCGCATTACCGGTCTCTATAACCGCAAGATACTGCTTGAGCTGGGGAACCGCGACATTACGGCGGCACAACGCTACGACCGCGCCATGACCCTGCTGATCGTGGATATTGATCAGTTCAAGGAGGTAAACGACCAGTTCGGCTACCCGGCCGGCAACCAGTTCATGCAGCAACTGGCGGTACTCTGCCGCGCCTCGGTGCGGACCACCGACCTGATCGGCCGGACCGGCAAAGACTCCTTCGGCATCCTGCTGACCGAATCCGCGCTCGCCGATGCCAGGCTGGTTGCCGAGCGGATACGGGAAAAGGCGTCACAGATCAGGATCTCGACGGCTGAAGGAACCCTGGCCTGCACGGTCAGCGTCGGCGCTGCAGCGCTGGCCGAACGGCATCAGACCATGGAACAGCTGGTGATCGAGTGTGAAGGGTTGTTGCAGAACAGCCAGTCCCAACAGGCCGTTAACCAGTGCATCGGTTTTGCATGACGCCGGGCAGCAGTGTGGATAGGCAGCTCAACCAACGAACCGGCCAGCACTGGCTTGCGCTGATCGTCGCCCTGATTCTGATCGGCAGTATCATCGCCTACAACCTGGTTACCATGCGCCAGCGGACCATCAGCCTGGAGCATCAGCGGCTGATGACCCAGGCCCGGGTGATAGGTCAGAACATCGAACGTCAGCTTGAGGCAACCAACCTGGTCTTAAAAGGGATGGTCGCCGATCTTCCCTGGCTGCAGGCCTCCCAAAACCTGCCCCAGGCCAACAAACGCCTGAGTGTGCTGGCCGATGCCATGCCCGGTATACGCACCCTGTTTTTTACTGATACCAAGGGAAACATTCTGGCTGCCAACCGCCCGGAACTGATCGGACGCAATGTTGCCGCCCGGCAGTATTTCAGTGAGCCGCAGCAGCACCCCAATCCCGATACGCTCTACATCTCGCCCCCCTTCAAATCGGTGCTGAACGCCTATGTTTTCGACATTACCAGAATGATACCCGGGCCGGACGGCCGCTTTAACGGTATTGTCACCGCCGGGGTCGACCCCGACTACTTCGAGGTGATCCTGCAGTCAACCCTTTATGCCCCGGATATGTGGAACACCATCAACCACGGTGACGGCATCCGTTTCATGACCATGCCGTACCGTGAGGGGCAGGCAGGCAAAAACCTGGCCGTACCCGGCTCCCTGTTTACCCGCCACAAAGAGAGCGGCCAGCCGGAAAATATCTTTACCGACACCGCCTATGCCACCGGCGAGTACCGCAAGGTGGCCCTGTTGACCCTGCAGCCGAAAGAACTGAAGATGGACAAGCCGCTGGTGGTGATCATCAGCCGCTGCCCGGATAAAATCCTCGGAAACTGGAGGAACGAGGCGATCTTCCAGGGGCTGCTGTTTCTGATGACCTGCATCGGCAGCTCAGCCGGCCTGTTCCTGCTGCACCGGCGTCAGGCGCTGTTTGAACAGAAGGCGCAACGGGCAGAAGCAATGGTACAGATCCGTTACCAGCTGCTGGAATATGCCACCATGCATACGGTTGATGAACTGCTGCAGTACGCCCTGGATGAAGTCTGCCGGATCAGTGACAGCCCGGTGGGGTTCTACCACTTTGTTGACCCGGACCAGCAGGCCCTGACCCTGCAGGCCTGGTCCACCCGCACCCTGCAGGAGTTCTGCAAGGCCGAAGGACACGGTATGCACTACGGCGTCGACCAGGCCGGTGTCTGGGCCGAGTGCGTCCAGACCCGCGCCCCGGCGATCCACAACAACTATGCCGGTCTGCCCAACAAAAAGGGACTGCCGCCCGGCCATGCGCCGGTCGTCCGGGAGCTGGTGGTACCGGTGATCCGGGATGAACGGATTGTAGCGGTGCTGGGGGTGGGTAACAAGGGCAGTGATTACACCACCAGAGATGCCGAAGAGGTCGCCTACCTGGCTGACGTGACCTGGGAAATCATCGACAGCCGGCGGGCCCAGCAGGAATTGAAACATGCCAACGAGTTGCTGGCAACCGAGGCCCGGATCGATTTTCTGACCGGCATCTACAACCGCCGGATGTTTGACGGCCTGCTGGTTGCCGAGACCGCCCGTGCCTGCCGTTACAGCTCCCCCTTGTCGCTGATCATGCTGGACCTTGATCACTTCAAGCAGATCAACGACACCCAGGGGCATGCCGCCGGCGACCATGTACTGCAGAAGGTTGCCGAACTGATTTCCGGCAGGATCAGGAGCCACGACATCTTCAGCCGCTGGGGCGGTGAAGAGTTTGTGATCCTGACCCCGAAAAACGACACAGCCCAGGCTGCGGTGCTGGCCGAGATCCTGCGGGACATGATCGAACAGTATGACTTCGGCAACGGTCTGCGGCTCACCTGCAGCTTCGGGGTTACCCGGCACATCTGCGGAGAACCGGCAGAGGCATTTATCGGGCGCGCCGATACCGCGCTCTACCAGGCAAAACATAACGGCCGCAACCGGGTGGAAACGGTCTAGCCGTTTGCATTATCGTGAATCTATGCTACAGAAGAATCTGTACGGCTACCGCGCAGTGAGGGAAACCCATGAAACGTAGCATCTGTACCATAGGATTCCTGCTGTTCCTGGTCTGTCTGCTGGCGGCCTTTCCGGCTACCGCCGTCCCCCCACCCTCTGCAAACAGGCCGCTGATTGCCGTCATTCCCACCGACCTCGCTCCTTACTACTTCCGGGAACCGGTCACCGGCAAACCTGCCGGGCTCGCCGTTGATATCACCGATGCCCTGGCCCGCCGGACCGGACTGCAGATTGAGTACCGTTTTGCCAAGGCCTGGGAAGAGGTTGACGAGCTGGTCTTAAACCGGCAGGCTGACCTGATTCCGTTGCGGGTGATCAATCAAACCACTAAAGAGCAGTTTCTGTTCAGTGAGGTCCTTGACATCGCCCCGATCAGCTATCTGGTCAGGGCAAGCGATGCACGCACTAAAGGCGTTGCAGCCAACCAACGGGTCGGCGTGATGCAGAACAGTACGGCCTACAGCCTGCTGAAAGACCGCAGCGACATCACCCTCATAACCTACGAAAGCCTGCAACAGCTGCTGATGGATCTGGTAACCGGCCAGCTGGATCTGGTCATGACCTTCAGAAACACCATTGTGCAGCTGGCGGAAAAGGCCGGTCTGGAAAACCAGATCCGGGTCATTGAACCGCCGGTGCTTGAGTCGCGGCGGGGCATAGCCCTGCACCCCGCCGATACCGCTCTTGCGCAGCAGCTGAATACCAGCATCAAGACCTTTCATGGCTCCAGAGAGTACCAGGAGATCTATCAACGCTGGATGGGCCAGCCAAAACCATGGTGGACGGTGCAGCGTGCCGTACTGTTGATGGGCGGCGGCACGGTTCTGCTACTGGCCGGATCGCTGCTCTGGCGTTTTTTGGGCATCCGCAGGCTGAACCTGCAACTGCAGGAGGCAAACCAACGCCTGGAAACCGAGATCAGTGAACATAACCAGGCCGTCCGGCTGCTCAAAAAGAATGAACAGTTTCAAAAGACCCTGATTGAGACCCTGCCCGACCTGGTCTGGCTGAAGGATACGGACGGGGTCTATCTGGGCTGTAACCCGCGTTTTGAAGAGCTCTACGGGGCAAAGCAGTCTGAAATCATCGGCAAGACCGATTACGACTTTGTTGAGCGGGAACTGGCCGACTTCTTCAGGAAGAATGACCGCAAGGCGGCAGCAGCCGGCAAACCAACCGTCAATGAAGAGTGGCTGACCTTTACGGAAAGCGGTTACCGAGGTCTGTTTGAGACCATCAAGACCCCGATGTTCGACACTGACGGCACGCTGCTGGGGGTGTTGGGGGTTGCCCGCGACATCTCGGAACGGGCCAGGGCCTATGAGCTGCTGCGGCTGTCTGAAGAAAAATTTGCCACCGCCTTCCGGGTCTCTCCCGACTCAGTCAATCTGAACAGGCTGTCCGACGGCACCTATCTGGAAGTCAATGAAGGTTTCACCGCCATCGCCGGCTATCAGCCGGAGGAGGTGCTGGGTAAATCATCCCTTGAGCTGAATATCTGGGCGAATCCCGCTGATCGTCTGCGACTGGTGCAGGAGCTGCAGCAACAGGGTTTTGTCAGAAACCTGGAGGCACAGTTCCGCTGCAAGGACGGTTCACTCATAACCGGCCAGATGTCGGCCCGGATCATCACCGTGAACGGTGAGCAGTGTCTGCTCAACATCACCCGTGACATCAGTGAACGCAAAAAGTACGAGGAAGAGCTGCAGCTGGCCCGTCAGGCTGCCGAGGCAGCCAACCGGGCCAAGAGCGAGTTCCTGGCAAACATGAGCCACGAGATCCGCACCCCCATGAACGGCGTGATCGGGATGGTGCAGCTGCTGCAGTTTACCCAGCTGAACAGCGAACAGCAGGAGTATCTGCAATGCCTCGAAACCTCGGCCCAGAGCCTGCTGTCGCTGCTGAACGATATCCTGGACCTGTCCAAGATCGAGGCCGGCAAGATATCCCTTGAGTACGCCGATTTCTCCCTGCGTCACAGTATTCAGGAGGTGGTTACCACCCAGATCTCCCAGATCCATCAGAAGCGGCTGAAGCTGACGACCAGTCTGGCGGATGATATCCCCGAGATCCTGCATGGCGATCCGCTCCGGCTTAAACAGATCCTGCTCAACCTGCTGGGCAACGCCATCAAATTTACCGCAACCGGCAGCATCACCATCATGGCCCGGATCACAGGCCAACAGAACGGGACGGTGACCGTCCGCCTGAGTGTCAGCGACACCGGCATCGGCATGACGCCTGAGGCGTTGCAACGGATCTTTGCCCCCTTTGAACAGGCTGACAACTCCACCACCCGCAGATTCGGCGGCACCGGACTGGGGCTGACCATCTGCCGCCGTCTGGCCGAGCTGATGGGGGGACGGATCTGGGCCGAATCATCGGACGGGCACGGCAGCAGTTTCTTTGTGGAGCTGCCGTTTATGGTCCGCACCCAGGCCGCACCGTCAGCAGCACCTCCTGTGCTGCAAGGCGGTACCGGCAGCACCCGCAGTCTACGGTTGCTGCTGGCAGAGGACAACGCACCCAACGCCGCCACAATCACGGCCATGTTGAAACGGATGGGGCATCAGCTGGAGGTGGTCAGCGATGGCAAACAGGCGTTGGACAAGTGGCGCTGTGGCCACTACGACGCCCTGTTGATGGATGTCGCCATGCCGGTCATGGGGGGTAGCGAGGCAACCCGGCTGATTCGCGAAGAGGAACAGCAGACCGGGCAGCACACCCCGATCATTGCCGTCACCGCCCACGCCCTGAGGGGAGATCGGGAACAGTTCCTGCAGGACGGTTTTGACGGCTATGTCGCCAAACCGGTCGACATGCAGCATCTGGCACGGGAACTGGAACGGTTGACCGCACCAGTCGTCACCTAATATTTGACTGGCCACAACCATCCTGACACATCAGCATGCTAGGCTCACCTCATCTGTTCAACAACGATACGAGGTGACCGGCAATGAAAAATCTGAAGGAATTCTGCCTGGAGTGCGGCAGCAGAGCAATTTCTAAAACCGTTGACAATGTCCTGCCCAAATTCAAAATGGAGATCATCAACTACGCCTGTGGCGCCGAACTGAAAAGCATCTACTCCAGCAACGGCAATACCGGCAGGCTCTGCCTGTCCGGCTGCAGTCAGCTTGAAGAGCAGGTGTCACCGATCTGACAGCTGCGACGACACCCGTCTCCTGTCAACCGCACCTCCCTGTTGAAGGAAGATGCGGTTTTTTTTACGCATACTCGGCAACAAACCCCTCCACTGCAGTCCTGATCTCGTCCCGGATATTCCGCACTGCGGCACGCACTTCTTCACTTGTCCCCTGCAGGGCGGCCGGATCACTGAAACTCCAGTGCAGCCGGCTGACAATGCCGGGAAAGATTGGGCAGCGCTCGGCATTGGCCCCGTCGCAGACCGTGATCACATAACTGTACATATCGCCCCGTTTGAACATCTCAAAGACATCCTTGGTCTGATTAGTGGAGATATCAATCCCCAGCTCCTGCATCACCTCAACCACCAACGGATTTAACACACCCGGTTCAAGCCCGGCGCTTCGCGCCTCAAAACGATCACCCGCCAGATGATTCAGAAATGCCTCCGCCATCTGGCTGCGGGCGCTGTTATGGATGCAGACGAACAACACCTTGTCCTTTTTCATGGATAAACTCCTCTCGTATAAGATCTCGACAGCGCCAATATGCCACAAAAAAGGCACCGGACGGTTGCGGTCCGGTGCCAGGTTGGTTACAAACAGCGGCTTGAACAGGGTTCTGAAGGGATCAGAAACTGCTCAGGGCACGCCTCAGGCTGACCTTCCAGATCTTGGTGGGCAGGGTGACATCGGCAATCCCGAAGTCGTTGTCATTGGCCAGCAGGAGCTGGTCACCCACCAGGGCCATTCCTTCAAACTTGACCTCATAGCTGGGTGACGTACCGGTGGCGTCTGCCGCATCCAGGGTCAGGGCCGGCAGTTCGTCGGTGGAGAAGGCCTCATAGACCGAGGCCGGCACGATCCCCAGCCCCCCCAGACCCAGGCCTGCGGTGGCAATATCTTCAGGCCCGAGGGTATTCTCGTAAGTTTTGCCCAGCATGTTGGTGGCAAAGTTCAGGTCAACCACAAGGACCTTGGCCTTACCGTTGGCACGCTCCAGCAGCAGGATCTTGTCCTTGGCCAGCCAGGAGGCGGCCGAATATTTCATGTCGGTCTGTTTGTTGCTGACGGTCAGACCGGCGCTGTTCTTGGCGTAATCCGCAACGGCACTCTGCATGACCACATAATGGCCGGTTACGGTTGCATTGACCGGGTCGGTCACGTCAAGCTTGGCAATCCGCACCACCCTGCTGTTTTTGTAGGCGGTGCTATAGTTCGGATCACTCTTCTGGCCCATCGGGCTCTGCATGACCGCATAGGCGGTCTTGCCGTCGGAGGAGAGCGCCAGGTTTTCAAAACCGCGGTTGGGCCGGCGCTGCAGCATGACAGCAGGCAGGATATCCTTGACCGTGTAGTTGGCGCCGGTCAGCTTCTTGCCTGCCGGCGTGTAGCGCACCTTGACCTTGCCGGTGGTTCCTTCCACCACCACGATACTGGGGGAATGTTCATCAACCACCAGGAAATCGCCGTTGGGCAGCACCTGCATATCTTCCGTATCCAGACCGTTTTCATTGTAGGCCAGGGGACTGCCCACCGCGGCTGTCGGGCTGTCATAGGCCAGGCCGTCATTGGCATCGTTGGGGATGCCGGTCACGTAGTTGCCGTCCTTGTCAACGATCGGAATGACCTTGTCGATGATGATCGTGCTGCCGTCAAGCTTGACCCGGACAATGGTGGGGGTAAAGGCGGGCAGCGGGAAATATTTACCTTCGGTGGTCACACCGCTGCCCGGATCGGTATAGGAGTAGTCGCCGTTGATACCACGGTCGGTCATCATGTAGTAGTAGCCGGCAGCCTTGGGATCTGGCACCAGGGCAGAGCCGATACCGGGTTTGGTGACCGTCCTGGCGCCGTTGGTAATGGCGTTGTTCAGCTGGGCAGTGGTCAGTTTCGGATTGAGGATCGACAGCAGACTATCCGGCAGCATGGCGACGACCTTATCCAGCAGCGAACTCTGCTTGTTCTGGTCGGTCAGCCCCAGGGCAGACATCATCACCTTGTAGATCTGGGTATTGTCGATGATCTTGGTGCCTGCGTACCAGAGCCCCTCAAAGCTGTTCAGCAGGCTGGTCTTGCCGCCTTTGGCATAGACCCGCACCAGCTCGTTGGTGTGTCCGCCGGTGCCGTAGGTCACTTCACCGTTGGGATAGACATAGGAGGGGGTATAGCTGCCGTTTGAGGTGCTGTTGGCGTCCTGTTGCGGCAGTGCCCCCTTTTGCAGCGGTTTGGCGCTGTTCAGGCGCATATAGCTGTTGCCGTGGTCAGAGGTAACGATCACGATGGTGTTGTTCCAGTCGATATCATCCCCGGGCTGGTCAACATAGCTCTCAATCGCCTTGACGGTCTCGTTCAGATCATAGACACCGCCGATCATGCTCTTGAAGTCGTTGGCATGGTTGGCCCAGTCGATATCACCCTGCTCAATCATCAGAAAGAAACCGTTCTTGTTTTGTGAGAGCACCTTGAGGGCGGCCTTGGAGGCCTCGGCCAGGGAGGGGTTTTCAACATTGCCCCGTACCACGCTTGGCGTACCGGGGGTGTTGGACGGCACCGGATAATCAAACTGGCCGCCGCTGTTGCCAAACAGGCCGAACAGCTTCTTGCTGTTGGCGACCGCCTCGGTTGCCTTGGCGGCAATGGTGGTGTTACCGTCCACTCCGGTCTGACGCTCGGCCAGGACATACTCTGTCGAGGCCTTGAGGATGTTGTAATCGCGGGTATCCATGTAGCTGGTGGTGTAGTTCGGATGGCCGCCGCCGATCACTACCTCCGGTTTGACCGAGTTGATGATCTCATAGCCGATATCTTTGTAGTTGTTGCGGGATTTATTATGGCTGACAAAGGTTGCCGGCGTGGCGTGGGTAAACGGCACGGTGGAGACCACACCGATGGCGGCTTTTTTCTGGTAGCGGTACATCTCGGCGATGGTCAGCAGGCGCCCGTCTTCGGGGTCGCCGGTCTTCCAAGCCACGTTGCCGTCATCGGTCTTGTAGCCGGTGGCCAGGGCTGTGCCGGCTGAGGCGGAGTCGGTGGCACCGGTCAGCAGATAGGTCTTGTCGCCGGTGCTGTCCAGCGGCCAGGGCTGTTTGCCCCCCTTGGCAGGGTCATATCCCAGCAGGGCATCAAAGGTTTTGCTGTCGTCTGCGGTTGAAGTGGATGCACTCCACAGACTCTTGCCGGCAGCGGTTGCAAATTTGTTGTAGGTGGTGACATCCCAGGTGGATGCCTGCCCCTGATAGGGAAACTTCCAGAAGGCAAGGCCTTCGGTGTAGTTGCCGAACAGGTAGTTATTGGCTGCCCGTTCATGTTCCAGCTGCATGCCGTCGCCGATCACCAGGATGACGTTCTTGACTACCGTTGCAGGTGTCGTGCTGGAGCCCGTTGTACCGCAGCCGGTCAGGCTGCCTGCCATGGTAAGCGCCAGAACCGCCGCCACCGTCCTCAGATGCCTACGTTCGAAAAACATGTGATACCCCCCGCGTTATGGTGATGAGACAGGTCACCATACGGGAAGGTTTTTACCGTTCTGCGGCTGTAAGGTTACATCTTTATAAAATTTCAGACAGCGGCGAGGCGAGCCGGCAGATGTTCAGGCAACGTCAGCTGACGGCAGGCAGATGAGGAATTCGGCCCCTTCGGAGCTATTACGTGCCGACAACCTGCCTGCCATATGTTTCTCAATGATACTCTTTGCCATGTAGAGACCGATGCCGGTTCCTTCCCCCGGTCCTTTGGTGGTGTAGTACGGCTCAAAGATATGCGACAACGCTTCAGGGGCGATCCCGCCGCCGGTGTCCTGAACCGACAGGACCGCCCAGCCGTTTTCTGCACTGACAGTCACCTGAATCCGCCTGTCCGGGCTGTCGCTATGATTCAGCGCATCAATGGCGTTGTTGAGGATATTCAGTACCACCTGGATATACTCGGCCTGATAGCCGTTGACCATACGTTCGTTGTGGACGGCCAGCTGACAGGTTATGCCGTAATGTTCCATCTGCGCCGAGACAAAGCTGATCGCCTTGCCGGCCGCCTCTGCAACGGAGAACGGATGCTTCTGTTTTTCGTTCCGGAAGAAGGTGCGGAAATCATCAATGGTCTTCGACATATAATTAATAATTGCCATGATGCTCTGGACATCGCTCTGAATCTGCTCGTCGGTCAGCTCATGAGAGGCCTTCAGCAGCTGCATACTCTGGACGTAAATTGCAATATTGTTAAGCGGCTGCCGCCACTGATGCGCGATATTGTTCAACATCTCTCCCATGGCAGCATGGCGGCTCTGCTGCAGCAACAGCTCATCCTTCTGGCGCAGCTCGGCAATTGCCTCGTCGACCCTTCTCTCCAGGGTCCGGTTCAGTTCCTCCAGTTGCGCCTGCTGCAGGCTAAGCTGCTCTTCGGCCCGCTTGCGTTCGGAGATATCCCGCACCATCACCACAATCCGGTTTTCACCGTCAATGGTTGCGCGACGCATACTGACCTCAACCCACAGACGGCTGGCATATTTTGTGGTGGTAATCCATTCAAAGATCTGGGGAACCCCCTCTGCACAGCGCTGAATCCAGGCCAGCGCCTCTGTCCCGCTATAGGGCGACTCGCCCGTCCCCAGCTGCTGCAACCCCTTATTCAGCAGCTCTTCGCGGCCATAGCCGTAGAGTCGGCAGGCGGTCTCATTCACATCCAGGATACGGCCCGTTTCTGCGTCATGGATAAAGATGGCATCGCTGAGCGAATCATAGATGGTATGAAAACGCTCTTCACTGCCCTGCAACAGGGCGGTTGCCTTTGCCAGCTTCAGGTTGTCGGAAAAGATGAGTTTGTAGAGGATCAGCGAGGTCAGCAGGACAAACAGCCAGCCCTTGAAAAGCGCCACCCTGGTCAGGATTGCAGGATCGCTCACCAGCCAGCCCACAACCGTATCGGAGACAAGTATCCACATTGCCCCAAAGAAGGCATAAATGGCCACAATCCGCAGACTGGCATTCCGTACCTGTGCCGACACCATCAACATCATGACGAACCTCCCCGGTTCGCCCCAAGTGTAGCAGGCAACGCCGGGACGTCAACCGGTCAAGAATCAGTTCAGGGGATCGGTCTCGCTGGTTACCCCGTTGATTGCGTCACAGACCCAGGCGGTTTTCTGGTTCTTTGCGTCGGTGATGAAAACGCTGCGTCGGGATGCCCACCGGAGCTGACGTTTGGGATAATGCGGTGGTCTGGTTGGGATAAAGAATCCGGGAGATATCCTAGTTTTTCCCCAGCCGTCAGCTACTCGGTAGTCACTTTATCGGTGGATCCATTTGAGGGTGATTGCGAGACTACCGCTTACTCGACGCGGGAAGGTGGCATTGGCATCTTCCCCCCCTGAAACGACTTGATGGTTCTGTGACTCTTGTAGGGTCCTCCGGGAGTTCTGGACCGAAATCGCTAAGCTGGCAATGGTTCAGTTGCAAGGGGTAACGTCAAGAGGGATTCGGGCAGGGAATAGGTAAGGTGTCCCCCTATTTTTAAAGAGCTCCATTACCAACGAAGATTACTTAACTTTCAAAAGCCTGTTTCGTAACCGTTCCACTTCGTATTGGGCCTCCCGCTGAAGATCGGGGGATAGTGACGAAGCGACTTCCTGCAGATGCTCTTTAGGCTCACCGGAAAGAACCAGCCATGCATAGGCTTTCACAGCATTCCTCTCTGTACCTTCACCTCTAAACAGCATTTCAGCAACCATGGCCATTGCCTGGTGTTCCCCCCTCTCAGCTCGATTAACTAATTCTCGGAAGATCCTTTGTTGCATGGCATGCATCTGCCTTGCGCTACGCTGTGCCGCTTCTTCACGGAATGTTGGCAGGCCAGACTGCACCCGACATTCGTCAGGATCCACGCTTTCCTTGGGCCAAGCAGTCATTTGATAAATGAATTTTTCATCGCCCATAATTTCCCTGACAGTCTTTTTGTCCCCAGCCAAACACGCAAACAGAGCAAACCGATTGGCGTTCCAACTTGAGTTAGGGTATTTTTTAGACATCTCACGATACCCCGACCGTACCCGTTCCCAAGAAATACCAGAATCAAGGAGAGAGCTAAATTCGCCAAACTGCTGGATGCGTGAGATAATAAGAGCATAAAGTATATTCCCGGAGCCAGCCGGGGCGCTATCAGCCGATTTTTCTGCAAATCTAAGCCACGCACCTTCTGTGCCTCCCCAGCGTGGCAACAGATGGATTGCAGCAGTCAGGTAGTATTGCTCATACTCGGGCGAAAAGGCGATCGCTTTACGGAACTGGTTCCAGTACCGTTCTTCACTCCAATTGAGACCGCTTGCCAGACGCAGTAGCAGATTGTAACGTTCCGGGCAATCACTGCTCCCGGCGACGGATTCCTTGGCGAGCTCATATGCCCGCTCCTTACGTTCCCTGAACAGCTTCCAGCCATCGTCAGTCACCTTGTCAGCAAAACCTCGCCCCCGAGCATGCCAAGCATAGCCAAACCATGCACAACCCAGCGCGGTCTGGGCCGTAACAGATTGTGAATAGGCCCTGTTCCATGCTTCAAGATCGGCAATCAGTTTTCGCCATTCGCTATCGGTGCGTTTGCCTTCTGAAAAGGTCATATAGAATACATTGAGCTTCCAGCCACCGTCAGTGAAGCGGACTTTATGTATCCGATAGTCCGCCGCTATATTCTCCAGATCCTGATAGGCTTCTTGCGCGACAAGCTTCGAAACCTGCTGCTGTAATTCTATGCGTGCCTGTTGACCGTCGGTGAATGCGGCGTTGCAGACAAAAGGCGTGCAAGTAATGAAGAAAAGACATAGAGCGATGTTTAAATAGCTGAATATTTTCATAAATATTTTTCTGCCTTTCCCAATACAGCGCATATAGGCTGATTGCCGTCAGCGTCATGGCTGTAGCTGAAGATTATGGTGTTCCCGTTATTTTTTAGAAAAAACTTTCCCTGATGTGTACCATATCCCTTTTGCAAGAGGGCTGGAGACAAGTAATTTTTGACATCAGTATCACCGTAAATTTAAGTGTAGCTGATGGTCTGGCCATTGGCATCGGTGCGGGAGATGGGCAGTTGGGTTGCTCCGTAGCCAGGAGAAAGATATTGTCGAAAAATTCCCTCCGCTGACGGGCGGGGATGTCGGTTGATGTCTCGATGAGTTGATGCTGAGGGGACATGAGCCTCACGTTGGGCGGCGGCAGAATGGGTAAGGTGTCCCTGTATTCTCCTGTATTCTCTGTCCGCCGGTGACGTATATGCCAACGGCGGGGAAGTCGGCTAATATTTGGATGAGCTGATGGTTGAGGGAGCATAATGTCCAATGGCCCATGTCAGGTGAATACTATCTCAGTACATTTTGATCATTTTTTTCTAAAAAAGCCCGCAAACGCATCTTAACGGCTTGGCTACTTGGGTGGTTACAGACATCAAATTTGCCAGCTTCTAGAAACTCCTTGCCAAATATTAGTTCATGTCCGTCTAGGTCCCAGAACTTGAAATCGTTCTGCAGAATATCAAAAAATTCTTCAATAATAATTTTCAAACTTTGAGTATCATAAATCAACCTGATGTCATCGGTTTCTGTTTCAAGCATAAAGACAGGAAAACGAAGTTGTTTCATGTTTACCATCCTCCTTCCCAAGGCCTATGTCTCCCGATCCCCGGTCTTCTGTGGTAGTGAGGCAAATTTCTGCCCGCTCCTGGATAATTACCGTTTGGAAGTTTATGCCAACCCGTTCTGAAATCAGGCGACCACCTTTTTTCAAAACCGCCTGCGTTAGGCAGTCTCCACCAATCGCTAAATACTGGACTTACATACCAGCAAACCAATGCTCCACCTATTACTGCCCCCCCAACGGCATTTTCGCATCTGTCATTATGAGGGTTAACATGGCATCGAGTAACAGGGTTCGTTTGATCTCCGCCAGGGATTCGAGGGTCTAGTCCCCAAGGATCCACATAATTGGTGGCGTTGTTTTGGACATACCCATACAGATTGATCCCACCAGCAAACCCTATCGGGTCTTTTGAGATGAACCTTCCCTCCATCGGGTCATAGTATCTCAGCCGGTAGTAGTACAGCCCCGTCTCTTGGTCCCACTCCCTGGCGGTAAACTGATAGCTATTCCTGAATCCCGTGGTTGGCCGTGGCTGCCCAAACACGCTGTAGCTGTATCGTTCTACCACAGTTCTGGCGGTATCGCTAATCGCCGTGATACTGCCCAGTCCGTCAGCATGGTAGTAGTAATGGTTGTTGTTTCTCCCCATTGCCAGATGTTCATCCGTATGCGGGCCGTGGGTGTAGAAGGTTGTGCCATTGAGTGAACTGATTTCAAGAATGATGTTGTCACCATCATAGACGTAGCTGGTGGTTTCGGTGGTGGTTGGGTTGGTGGTTTCCAGCTTCTTCTCAATCCGTCTGCCAAAGGGATCGTACTTGTAGGTTACGGTTCTCTTCTCCGCCCCCTTGCTCCGTTCTGATTTGCTGAGCTGATTCTCATAGTTCCAGCTCTGTATCCAGCCTTTGGTTTCGTTGATGCTTTTGGCTGTCTGATTGCCGTTGTTGTCGTAGCTGTAACCGTACTGCCTGCCCTGGGTCATCCGGTTGGCAGCATCATGGCTGTAGGTGGTGTCACGTGGACCGGGGCCGGTGGTCCGGTTGCCTACTTGGTCATAGCTGTAGGTTTCATACCCCTTGGGGGTGATGGCCTGCAGGATACGGTAGGTGGCGTCGTAGCTGTAGCTTTCGGTTGTGCTACCGCTTTTGGCTATGCGGTTACCGATGTTGTCAAGGGTGTAGACTGCGCTGGTGATGATGGTGGTGTCGGGGTTGGTGTGGGTCAGTGCGGTCAGGCTACCTGCATCGTCATAGCTGTAGCTGGCGGTTATCTGGTTGGGATAGGTCAGTGTTGTGCGCTGGTTGTTCAGGTTGTAGCCAAAACCGAAGATCCCGGCAGGGCTGGTCAAGGTCTCCAGGCGGCTGATGTTGTCGTAGGCATAGGTGATGATCCGCTGGTCTGCAGCACCCGGTTGCAGGGTGGTCTTGGTGCGGTTGCCATTGGCGTCATAGTCATAGCTTAAGCTGTAGCCTCTGCTGTCAGTAACGGTCTTGATCCGGTTGGCTGCATCATAGGTGTAGCTGTAGCTGACTGCGCTGTTTACTGCGGTCAGGATGTTGTTTCTACTGTCATAGGTAAAGGTGGTACTGCTGCTGTCAGGATAGCTGGTTTGTGTCAGCCGTTGCAGTGCATCATAGGTATAGTTGATGGTCTGGCCGTTGGCATCGGTGCGGGAGCTGGGTAGGCTGGTTGCGCCGTAGCCGTAGGCCGTTACCTTGTTCAGGGGATCGGTTTCGCTGGTGATACGGTTCAGGGGGTCATAGACCCAGGCGGTTTTCTGATTCTTTGCGTCGGTGATACTGGTGAGCTGATCTGCGCCGCTGCAGGTGGGGCAGGCAGGGCTGCCGTAGCCCAGATTGGTAACGGCATTCAGCGCATCGGTGCCGCTGATTTGCTGGCCACGGTAGTTGTAGCTGTAGCTGGTGGTTTTGTTGTTGGCATCGGTAACGGTCTTCAGGTTGTTGTTCTTGTCGTAGCTGTAGGTTGTTACCTTGCCAAGCGGGTTGGTGGCAGTGAGCAGATTGTTCCTGCTGTCGTAGCTGTAGCCGGTTACCTTGCCCAGGGCATCCGTAACAGTCAGGATATTGCCGTTGGCATCATGGATCAGCTGATAGAGTGCTGCAACAGGTGGCGTGCCGGTGGCAGGCAGGGTGACCGTAAGCAGGTCGTTGTTCACGGCATCGTACGTCAAGGTGGTTACCTTGCCGCGGGGATCGGTGATGGTCAGCAGATTGCCTTTGCTGTCGTAGCTGTAGCCGGTGATTTCGCTTGCCGGGTTGGTGACAGTCAGCAGGTTGCCGGCGGTGTCGTAGGTATAGGCATAGCTGCCCGGTGCGCCGCTGACCGTGAGGACTTGGCCAAAACTGTTGTAGGTGTAGGTGGTGGTCTGTTCAAGAGGATCTTTGACCGTCAGGATGTTGCCCTTGCTGTCATAGGTGTAGGTAGTGATGCCGACACCGGGTTCGGTTTTGGTCAGCAGGTTGCCCTGGGTGTCGTAGGTATAGCTGGTGGTATTGCCCAGAGGATCGGTGATGGAGAGGATGTTTTCTGTCAGGGTTTCAAAGGTGTAGCTCCAGCCGTTGCCGTCTTTGGCGGTATAGGTAAGCGACATCGGAGCGATATAAAGTTGAGGATACGGATCTGGTATTTTGCCGGCAGAGACCGTTGCAGGCGGGGTGTAGCTGAGGGTTCTGCTGTTGGGATCAACGGCAACACTGAGACGGTTGTTGCTGTCATAGGTGTAGCTGGTGAGATTGCCTTCAGGGTCGGTCTTTGAAGCCAGCAGACCGTTGCTGTTGTAGTTGTAGTTCCACTGGCCGGTGTCGGGATGGGTAAGGGTGGTCAGTTTGCCATTGGTATAGCTGAAACTGTAACTGGTGGTCTTAGGGTCGGTGATGCTGCTGAGTTTGCCGTCAGCATCATAACCGAAGGTGACAGCCCTTCCATTGGCATCGGTGACACTGCTGAGTTTGCCGTTTGTGTAGCTGAAGCTGAGTATGTTGTTGTTACGGTCAATAATTGAGGTGGCAAGGCCGCTTGCATCAAAGTTGCGTTTCAGCCCGTCTTTTTCTGTGATGGTGAAGCTGCTGTCGCTATTTTGCACCAGGGTTGAGTAATCCCCTTTGGGCGGTACATAGCTGCCGCTGTAGTTGTTGTAGATACGGCGCTTGCCGTTCAGCCAGAGTATCTTTGAGTTGCCAGCTCCATTGGTCAGGGAGGTTTCGTAGCTGTGGCTCCAGCCGTTGCCGATGGTGCTGGGGACAGCCTGGATGCTGCGATAGTAGAGCGTAAGAGCGAGACTTAGCGGTTGACTGCTTTGCAGGCTGAACAGTTCCTGGCTGTGGGAGAGCCTACCGGTACCGACGTTGACGGTTGACTCGGCACAGGTTTCGTTTGAAGGCCGATTAAAGTCGCCGCCCTGGCAAACAGGGGCAGGGCTGGTCAATAGCAGGGCCTGCTTAAGAAGGTCGGTGCATATACTATAGGCACCACAGGAGGTCATGCTAATTCCGTCGATCAGACCGGAGTAGTAGCGGTGTACGGCAACAATATGGGTGCCTTCCTTGTTGCGTAAGACCCGGTAGCCTTGATTCTTCCAATAGGTGGCGAGAGCTATCGGCGTCACCGTATCATCGCCGTACGGCGCATAAAGAGAAACATTACCTCCTGAACATTCGATCATGTTGTTGATGTAGTGGATTGTTGTGTTGTCATTCATGCCGTCCGGGACACATTGGTCTGCTATCCATTCAAGCCCGATAGTGGTGATTCCGCTCTGGGGATCACATGATACGGCATAAACTGCAGTGGTGGAGAACAGCAGTGTAAGGCAGGCCAACAGAGCAATGAGGTCGAACTTCAATTGTTTGAAGAACTCAGAGGATAGTATGGGCATGAGTCGGTCTCGTAAAGTTTTGGTTGATGTCTGTGCCATGGGGCTCACCTGATGACCAGACCGTCGGCAATGACGGTGCCGTCGCTGATGGTGAGTTCGCCGTTCAGGATCGGCTCACCGACGATGCTGGTGTAGCCGCTGTCGTAGCCGCCCTGCAGGGTGGTGGTGATCGGACGGTTGCAGATCAGGGACTCGGTGTAGGTGGTGGCCCAGAGCTTGATGCTGCTGCTGTCGCTAATGACGTTATAGGCAGCCTGGATGGATGTGTAGTAGGAGCCGTCACCGGACTTGACCTGGTGGGCCGTGTCATAGGTGTAGTTGGCAGTGACGGCGCTGTTTGCGTTGATGGTCAGCAGGCAGTCGCCGGTACCGCTGCAGGTGCCGTTGCTCCAGCCGTCAAAGAAGGAGTAGCGGGGTGTCTGGTGCAGGGTAACGGTGGTGCCTTCAGGGAATGTAGCGCTGCAGTCGGCATTGCAGGCGATACCGGCAGGGGCGCTGATGATGGTACCGCTGCCTGTGCCGTTAAAGAGCAGGCTGAGGGTGTAGCTGGGGAGCAGACCGACATCAATAAAGCGAAAGGACTTGCCGCCCAGGGTCTGGACATTGCCGTATGCACTGGTGAGGCTTAAGGAGTGGCTGCCGTCATCCTGTGAGATGCCTGATCCAAAGTCGGCGGCATTAGCTGCTGAGAAGGTCTGATAGTCAAAGCGGATGGTGCCGTCTGGAAAGAGTACGGCTTCAAAGCTGTTGGGCAGGAAACCTCCTTCATCACTCCAGGTTTCAGTCTGCCATTCAATAACAATCCGCTCTGGACTGGTCTTGTGCTGGATAAAGACGCCGCCGTAACCGTAGGAGGAGAGGTCGTTGTTCCAGGGACTGATAACCGGACCTTTGCCGGTGATCCCCAGGCTGAAGGCGTAGGTTGAAGCGGCATTGCTAAACCAGATGGAGCCGTTGGTATCAACATTGATCTGTGTGTATGGTTGGCGATAGAAAGTGAAACCGGAGAAGGAGGCAGGCAGGGTGTAGGTGAGAACGGCATCGTCGCCAAGCAGGGCATCGTAATCGGCAGTGGGAGTAGCGGGAAAAACAGCGTCGGTGCCTTCCCAGGTGTGGCTTACTTCCGAGAGTTGGTAAATGCCGTCGGTGGTGGTTGCTGGGGATGCAATGGGGACGGAAAGTAGCATGAGCGCTGCACAGGCCAGGGAAGCATACTTCATCAACTGCTCCTGCAGAAATGTTTTTAATTACGATATATGGATGTTCAGATACCACCATTTTCCGCAAGTGCAAGGGGAGAAATGAAAAAATCTCAACCGCCCCAGAACTTTTGCCAGAGCGCCATGATGATCTCAAAGGCGATCAGGATGATGATGATCCACTCCAGGCGGGCGGAGCGGCGGGCGTGGGAGAGGGAGGAGAAGACATCGGTGACATCCAGCAGGGTCTCGGCCTTGTGCTTGATCTCCTGATAGCGGGGGCGCAGTTCAAACAGGTTGGAGATGGTCAGGTAAAAACGGTCAGCCTCTTCGTTGTCCCAGGTGCTCTCCGGTTTATCCAGCACCATGATATGGGCGATGGAGGTGTATTTGAAACCGAGTACCACCGAGGCCAGCTTGGCCAGCCGCTTGTCCGGCAGCTCCAGCACCCCCTGCCCCAGGCGGTTGATCATGACGCCAACTTCGTCAAAGACGGCGTCGACATGCTCTTCAATCCGTTCCAGGGCCACCGACTTTGCAATCACAAAGCAGATAATTTCCAGTAGCTCCTGTTTAAAGACCGGCATCACCGCACAGTCGTTGGTGATGGACGGTTCACCGTCCGGCGTGATCTCCAACCGGTAGTCTTCCCGGAAGCGGAGTTGCGGCTGTTCCTTCAGCTGCTCCAGATGCTGTTTCAGCCCTTCGATACAGCGGGCAATAATGTCATCGCTGCAGTTCAGAAAGACGATGCCGCCGAAGTAGAACAGGTAGACCCAGACGGCATCGCTGGCGGTAGAGGGGGTGAAGGTGACCGGATTGAGCCGCATCGGTTCTTCCCAGCGGTACTTGCGGTCAATCCCCAGCCGTACCGCCAGGCGGTTCAGGTCAAGATCACCACCGATCGCAAAGGCCGTAAAGCTGTACAGGCTGGTCAGCGGTTCAGTCATGGCGGTTACGGGTTGCCTGGTCGGCGCAGATTCTCAGTTCAGTGATGCCGTATTCCCGCAACTGATCATCATCCTGGTGGGAAAGCAGGGTCAGCAGCTCAAGCCATTCATGTTTAAGCGGCAGATCGGGGATCTGCTGACATCTCATGTTTGCCGCAATTGCAGCGTAACGTTGCTCTCTGGTTGCCATGATTACGGCTCCTTTTCTGTGCCTGTGCCGGCCGCCTGGGTTACAAACAGCACCTGCACGCCAAAACTCTTTTCAAAGAGGTCTCTCTTTGCGCTAGCGCCAAACAGCTCCACAGCCAGGTCTTCCGCACCGCTCAGCACCAGCTGCACCAGAGTGCCCTCAACCCTGCACTGCAGCCCGCTGACCGCGGAACAGCGCCGCCGGTCAAGGCCGTCCGCCATGCGCAGGATCCCGGCCAGACGGCCGACCGTTGCCTGTTCCTTGACCGTCAGACGCTGAAATTCATCATGTTTCTTTTTGGGCAGCGATTTACGGTGGTAACGGGCGATCACCGCCACCAGCTCCCGTTCACGGGGGGTGATGCCGAACAGTTCGGCATGGCGGATCAGGTGGCAGGAGTGTTTATGATGGCTGTGATAGCTGATATAGTAACCGATGTCATGCAGCAGGGCGGCCGCTTCAAGCAGCACCCGCTCGCGTTTTTTTAGGCCGAAATGATCCGCCAGCTGATCAAACAGGGCCAGCGAGAGGGTAGCCACCTGCCGGGAATGCATGTCATCCATCTGGCAGGATTGGCCGAAGCTGATCACCGATTCGCGCCATGAGCGGGGTGAGGCGGCTTCCGGCGCCATGCCGCGCCGCTTGATCGCCTCCAGTATCATCCCTTCACGAATACCGTGGGCATTCACCAGCAGGGTGTTGGCGCTGAACAGGTCCATCATCGTATCCACCAGCCCTACGCCGGCCACGATGATGTCGGCCCGGTCCGGGGAGAGTCCCGCCACCTCCCGGCGTCCCTTGATGTCACGCCGCTGCAGCATGGCCAGCAGATGCACCACCTCGGAGCGCAGCACCTCAAGGCCATGCACGCTCTCCACCGGATTACGGCGCAGCTGCAGCGCCATCTGGGCGATGGCGTTGATGGTACCGCCGGAACCGATCAGGGTGGGCAGCACCAGCTTGTCGCCGTCCAGCTGTTTTTTGATGACCTCCCGGACATGCTTCTGGAACCTGCGGTAATCGCTGTCACGGGCCGGATCAACCCGGAAAAACTGTTCGGTCATCACCACGGCACCCAGCTCGAAGGAGTAAAACTCCTCCACATGCACCCCCTGGGCCGTGATCAGCTCCACACTGCCGCCCCCCACATCAATCACGCCAAAGCGTTTACCGTGGGTATCAAAGTTGCGCAGGGCCGACTGGGCAGCCAGGGCAGCCTCTTCATCACCGGAGATGACCCGGATCTCACTTCCCAGCAGCTCTGAAAAGCGTTTGACCAGCCGGGGACCGTTGGCAGACTTACGCATGGCGCTGGTGGCAACCGCATCGATCGCCTTGACCTTGAGTCCGGTCACCAGCTTGTGCATCCGGGTCAGGGCAGCCTCGGCCCGGGCCACGGCCGCCGCAGAGATCTCGCCGGTCTCGGCAATCCCTTCCCCCAGCCGTACCGTATCCTTTTCATCATCAAGAATACGGAAACTGCCGTCCTTGTTGCATTCAACCACAATGCAGCGAATGGAGTTGGTACCGATGTCAATGGCGGCGAGACGTTCTTTGGTCATCAGGCAGGCTCCTTTTGCAGGACATTGAAAAACATACCGGGGAAGGCCGGATACCGGTTTTCCGCTGTCCGGTCTACCGGTTACAGCTCAAAGTGATACAGGATCGGCTTCTTATCCAGCAGGGCAGATAATTTTTTAAGCAGCTTGCGCTGCTCACGGGCGATACCGTCCAAGACCGTTTTCCGCACCGTTTCAGGCAGATCCGCCGCCTCACGCAGCAGGCCCGCAATTACCACCCGGTCATTCATATCACCCAGCAGGGTCTGATACTGACGCAGCAGCTCCAGCAGATCAGACTGCGGCCTTTTCAGCAGGTCATGCAACAGCTCGTTGAAATAACGCCATTTCTTGACCGCAATCCGCAGGGCATGCCGTTCCTCCACCATCTCCGGCGCCGCCACCAGCGGCAGCAGGGCGTGAATCGGACGGTAGAGGTTCAGATTACGTTCGGACAGCAACGCCAGCAGCCCCTGTGAAGCGATGTTATCCGGCGTCACCAGTGCTGCTGCCGCAGCACGGATCTGACGCTCCAGCTTGATGCAGTCCAGCAGTTCCAGCGACCGCCGGGCCTGCGCCACTTCCTGTTTCCGCTGCTGTTCAAGGGATGCCAGTAGCGGTTCCAGGCCGCTGGCACCGGTTTTTGCCAAGTAGAGCAGGGCCTCATCCAGATTACGGACCAGCCCCAGTTCACGGGTCAAACGCCTGATCGGCCGCCGCAGACGGTCCATCCGCTCTGTGCCGATAAACGGCCCCAGTTGTTCAATGGCTCCACGCAGACGGCGGCTGGCGACCCGCAGATCATGGATATGCTCAACATCAAAACAGTTCAGTGTCCGGTAGCGCAGCTGCAACAGCCCGTCCCAGCGCGACATCAGGCAGCCGGCATACGCCTCCAGCAGCTGGCGGCTGCCGGGCAGCGGGCAGGGTTCCCCGCTATGCCGGTTACTGTTTGGGGACAAGGGCTTTCTTGGCCGAACTGATCAGTTTGCCGCTCACCGGGGCATACCAGAGAAAGCGGGCCGGTTTGTCCGGCTTGTCACGCAGCTCAAGACAGAGACAGCTCCCCTTGGCAAGCCCGGCCACCTCTTCCCTGCCGAGCAACAGGGCGGCTGCCCGGCCAAGCAGCGGTTCATGGCCCACCAGCATGATGCTGCCGGGCTTCCGGTGGCTCGTGATCAGCGTGATCAGCTGTTCCAGGGGCGCATCAGGTGCCAGTCCGCTGTCGGCAATCAGTTCAGTACGACCGCCAAGCGCAGCCAGCAGCAGCTCGGCCGTCTGCACGGCACGGGTCAGGGGGCTGGTGATGATCAGATCCGGCCGCACCCGCTTCCTCTGCAGGCGGGAGCCGGTCTTCAGCATCACCTTGCGCCCTTTCCGGGTGAGCCAGCGTACCCCGTCATCCAGCCCTTCGGACCGTTCCACCGCCTCTGCATGCCGTACCAGATAGATCACCATGGGCAGGGTCTCCTTAAAAAAGTTTAGCGCATTTTGATAATAGTACAACCATCGATCAGGCGGTTGGCAGGGTCACCGTAAAGGTACTGCCCTTGCCGGCCTCGCTGGCAACCTGCACCTCGCCGCCATGCAGCTGCACGATATGCTTGACGATCGCCAGTCCCAGGCCGGTACCGCCCTGTTCACGGCTGCGCCCTTCATCTACACGGTAAAACCGCTCAAAGATCCGGGGCAGATCCCTGGAGGGAATACCGATGCCGGTGTCACTGACCGCCACCACCACCCGTTCCTGCTCCAGCCGGGCAGCGACCGTCACATCACCACCGTCCGGGGTGTACTTGATGGCGTTATCCAGCAGATTCAGCAGCACCTGTTCCAGCTGTCCCTGATCTGCCAGCACCTTTGGCATCCCGTCAGGACATTCCGCAGCAATACGGATCCCCTTGCTGCGGGCATGGTCCTCCATCAGCATCTGGGCCTTGCGGATGGTACCGCACAGGTCCAGGGGATGCAGGGTCAGGGCCGCATCCCGCGCCTCAAGCTTGGAGAGGGTCAGGATATCATTGATCAGGTTGGTCAGACGCTCGGCGTGGCTGACGATAATCTCGACAAAACGGCGCGAACGTTCCGGTGACTCTTCCAAGGCGCCATCCAGCAGGGTCTCGCCATAGCCCTTGATCACGGCGACCGGGGTGCGCAGCTCATGGGAGACATTGGCCACGAAATCACGCCGCATGGTTTCCACCCGCTTCAGATCGCTGATATCGTGGAAGACCGCCACGGTGCCACGGTTGCCGCTGTCACGGGTCAACGGCACCCAGTGGGCCATCAGCACCAGGTTGGTGATCGGGATGGTGATCTCACAACTCACCTCATCGCCTGATTCGCGTTGTTCTTCAAAGGCCTGCAGCAGGTCGGGGTGCCGGCAGACCTCAACCAGCGGACGCCCCTCCACCTCTCCCGGCAGGCCGAACTGCTTACGGAAGGCAGGGTTGACCAGGATGATGTTCCCCTTGGTGTCGGTCACCATCACCCCTTCACCCATACCACGCAGGATGGCTGCCAGGCGCTGTTGTTCCGAGGTCAGCTTGTGCATCTGCTCTTCAATCCGGGCCGCCATCTCATTCAGGACACGGGCCAGGTAGTCAATCTCCTCTCCCTTGCCCATTGCTATCCGGACCCCCCGTTCACCAACCCCGATCCGGGCGGCTGCATCGGCAATCTCACGCAACGGCTTGGCGGTGATCCGGGAGAGGAAAATACTGAGCAGCAGCGAAGAAAACAGCAGCAGCGTGACGGCCCCTCCCAGCAGGTTGTGCAGGGCCCGTTTGGCGGCATCAAAGTATTCCAGCGGCAGGGCCAGACGGATGACCGAGGCATCACCGGCAGGTAGCGGCAGCGCCACATACAGCATGGTAGTACGCAGGGTATCCGAGTAGCGGATGGACCAGCCGGAACCGGTCTTGAGGGCCTGCTGCACCTCAGGTCTGCCCTGATGGTTTTCCAGGCCGGCAACCTGATCATCCCGTACGTCGGAGTCACCCACCACCCTGCCGTCTGCGGCGATCAGGGTCACACGGGCCTTAATGGCTGTTCCCAGCTTGTGGGCCAGGGCCTGCGGTGCCACGGCATGTTGCTGTTCCGCCAGCAATCTGGCCAGCTGGGCCTGCTGCTGCAGGTTGGAACGGCTCTCTTCCACCAGCCGCTGTTCAAGCAGATGGTTGACATAGCCGAAACCGCCGCCGGCAATCAGCAGAGAAAAGGCAATATAGGACAGAAACAGCTTCCAACGAAATGACATGGTTATTCCTCCAGCTTGTAGCCAAAGCCACGCACGGTCTTGATCATCTCGCCGGCATCCCCCAGCTTGTTACGCAAACGGGTCACATGGGTATCTACCGTACGGGTGTCACCCACAAAATTGTAGCCCCAGACATCCTGCAGCAGCAGCTCCCGCTTCATGACCCGACCGCTATGTTCGGCCAGATAGAGCAGCAGCTTGTATTCCGTGCTGGTCAGCTCAACCTCGCTGCCGGCCACGGTGACCCGGTGACTGGCACAGTCAATCACAATCGTCCCCATGGTGATCTGGCGTTCAGTCGTATCAGGTTCCTGGCTGCTGCGCCGCAGAATGGCACGAATCCGCAACATCAGCTCCCGCATGGAAAACGGCTTGACAATGTAGTCGTCCGCCCCCATCTCAAACCCCACCACCCGGTCGATCTCGTCACCACGGGCCGTCAGCATCAGCACCGGTATGCCGCGGGTCTTGTCACTGTGCCGCAGGGCAGAGCAGACCTCGGTTCCCATCATGCCGGGCAGCATCAGGTCCAGCAGGATCAGGTCCGGCAGTTCGCGGCGGGCCGTTTCCAGCCCCTCCACCCCGGTGCCGGTCACCAGGGCCTGATAGCCCTCTTTTTCAAGGTTATAGGCCAGCAGTTCCGCCAGATCCCGCTCATCCTCAACGATCAGCACCTTCTTCATAATTGTCATCTCCTGTGCAACCTACCCGCAAACAGCCTTGTTTTGGATTGTAACAGTAGCAAAGCAACGTTACAGCCTTGTTACACCGCCGCAAATATTGTGTGGCGGACAACAAAAAGGCCGCTTCCAAACAGAAGCAGCCTTTGAGACAACAGATATGTACAGCATATCCTGGAGGTCCTAGCCAAGCAGCGGCAACAAAACCTGATAGGTCATGAAGGCAACCAGCGCAGCTGCCGGAATGGTCAGAACCCAGGCCCAGACAATCCGTTTGGCAACATTCCAGTTGACCGCAGTCAGCCGCTTGGAGACCCCGACCCCCAGAATGGTTGAGGTGATCACATGGGTGGTACTGACCGGCATGCCGATGGAGGAAGCGCCGAGAATAACGCCGGCTGCAGCGGTTTCGACACAAAAGCCATGCACCGGTTGCAGCTTGACAAAGTCCTTGCCGATGGTCTTGATGATCCGCCAGCCACCGGCGGCAGTCCCCAGACCCATGGCAACGGCGCAGGAGATCTTGACCCAGGTCGGGACGTCAAAGGTGGGGATCAGGCCATAGGAAAGCAGGGCCATGGTGATGACACCCATTGATTTCTGGGCATCGGCGGTACCATGCGAAAAGGCCATAAAGGCAGCCGAGGCCACCTGCAGTTTACGGAAGTTCTTGTTGAGCGGACCGGGGTTGCTGTTGTGAAACAGCCGCATGACGATCACCATGAAGATGAACCCGATGGCAACACCGATGATTGGTGAAAGGATCAGTGCCATCACGATCTTCTGCAGCCCCTTCCAGTGCAGCGTAGCAGCGCCTGAATGGGCGATGACCGCCCCCATGATGCCCCCGATGATGGCATGGGAGGAGGAAGAGGGCATGCCGTAATACCAAGTAATCAGGTTCCAGATAATCGCACCCAGGATACCGGCCAGCACCACCAGTTGCGTAACATGATTTGCATCCACAATGCCTTTGCCGATGGTTGAGGCCACCTTGGTGGAGACCATGGCACCGGCAAAGTTCAAAAAGGCGGCCATGAAGATGGCGGCCTTGACCGACAGGGCACGGGTAGAGACACAGGTGGCAATGGCATTGGCGGTGTCGTGAAATCCGTTGATATAATCAAAGGCCAGTGCGGCAAAAATTACCAGCACCAGCATGATCAAGGCCATATCAGGCATTTTTCACTACCACGCTTTCAAGGATATTGGCAGCGTCTTCACACTTGTCAGTGGCCTTTTCCAGCGTCTCGTAGATCTCTTTCCACTTGATCAGGTTGATCGGATCCTTCTCTTCATCGAACAGGCGGCTGATCGCCTCACGGCAGACCCGGTCCGCCTCATTCTCAAGGGCATTGATCTCGACACAGCAGTTGTTGATATCCTCGAACTTGCCTCCCAGATGCTTCAAGGCGCGCTCAACGGTCTGGCAGCATTTCAGGATAATAAAGGCCAGTTGCTGTGCCTCCGGGGTCGGTTTTTCAACATTATACATCACGAAGCGCTGGGCCGAGGCGTCGATCAGGTCAATGATGTCATCCAGTTTTGAGGCCAGGGAATAGATATCTTCGCGGTCCAGCGGGGTAATGAAGGTCTTGTTGAGGGTCTTGATAATCAGGTGGGTCTGGTTGTCGCCTTTGTGTTCCGTATCCTTGATCTGACGCTGGCTGGCAAGCGGATCAACGTAATCGTCCAGCATTACCTTGAGCTGCTGGGCACCCTCGGTAATGATGACACCCATATCCTGAAACATCTTGAAAAACTTCTCTTCTTTCGGGATTAATCCGAACATGCTGCTCTCCTTTGTATATCAGACAACTGACAGATCATGACAAGCGAGGGCATGTTACAGGTATGTGACAGAGATGTAAAGTTTCAGTTGTGTTACAGACAACCTTTACATGGCGCCGGGCTGGCAGGGAGCCGTGACGGTGCAGCAGGGTGCCTGTACTAATCCGGCAGCGGGGAGCGGCTTCGGCTGGATTGCAGTAAACAGCAGGCAACGGTCGACACAATCCTGCTGCTGCGACCTGCTACCCAGCCCACATGGTCAGCCAAGACAGACCCGGTTGCGTCCGGCTTTTTTTGCCGCATACAATGCCTGGTCCGCCATCTTCATCAGCTCGTCAGCAGACTGTTCTTCACCCGGCACCAAACAGGCCATCCCGGCGCTTAGGGTAACATACGCGGCAACATCCGATTGTTGATGCGGAATTTCCAGTGCTGCCACCGCCAGACGGATCGTTTCAGCCAGCGCCAAGGCATTCTCCAGAGAGGTTTCCGGCAGCAGCAGCACAAACTCTTCACCGCCATACCGCGCTGCAAAGTCAGCTGGCCGTTTCAGGTTTGCCATAATCACCCCGGCCACCTCCCTCAGGCAACTGTCTCCTTCCTGGTGGCCATAGGTATCGTTAAAGGCCTTGAAACAGTCAATGTCCAGCATCACAAGCGCCAACGGCGTATCATTGCGCCGTGCCCTGCGCCATTCCTTGGCCAGGTTTTCGTCAAAGGCCCTGCGATTGTTGCAACCGGTCAGTCCATCCTTGAAGGAGAGGGTCCGCAGGTGTTCTTCCAGCTGCTTGCGCACGGAAATGTCCTGCACAATTCCGACAAACAGCTTGTGTCCCTGCACGCTGGTTTCGCTGACCGAGATATGCAGCGGGAACACGCTACCGTCTTTGCGCCTGCCGGTAAAATCCCTGTCCCTGCCGATCAGCCGCGAACTGTTCGTCTCCAGATAGTGACTGACATACCCGTCATGCTCACTACGGTACGGATCAGGCATGAGCATGCTGACATCCTTTCCGATCACCTCGGAAGCCTGATAGCCGAAGATTTTCTCGGCAGCGGGGTTAAACTCCTCAATCAGGCAGGCACCGTTGATCACGATAATCCCCTCGACCGCGTTATCCACAATCGCCCTGATCCGCTCCGCACTCTCCTTTAAGGCCAGTTCAATCTGTTTGCGGTATTCAATCTCATCCAGCGAATGCTGATGCAGCCTGCGGCTCTCGCGGGCCGCCAGCACAAGATCGGTAAAATCCTGCACCGACACGAGCGCAAAGGGGCTCTCGTCCACAAACACCCTGGTGACGGTTGTCTGCAGGATTCTGAGGCATCCGGCAGGTAAGGGACAGGAAAAGATATGGGGATGGAGCTGGGCGGAGAAAATGACCGGTGCGCCGCCCTCATACAGTGACTGGATCCGGCCGGCATAACGGACACCTGCCAGATGCGGGAACGCCTCCGTCAAAGGACGGCCAAGCAGCCCTTCACGACTGACACCCGTCCAGTCCTCCATGGTGCGATTCCAGGCGCAGATAGTCATATCAGCGCTCAGCAATACCGTCCCGATCGGCAAGGCATCAAGCATCAGGTTATTCAGGTCGGGCAGCTGCATGCTCATTCATCAAAGGCAGCCTGCAGCCCCGAAATAAAGGTGTTGAACGATCCCACTTCAAACAGCACCAGGAACTCTCCGGTAATCTGGCTGCTTTGCACGGTAAAGCGGGTCGTAATCTCAAGGGCAGACTCACTGTCTGTGGCCCAGATACTGTCGAGCAGCACCCGCAGGCTGCCTTCCTGATAGCGCGGGATCGTGTAGTTCAGGTGGGACTTGAGCAGGTTGGCAATGGAGCCCATCACGGCATTCAGCAGGATATTGCCGACTTCAGTCAGGGTACCGGTCTTGATGGCATCCAGTTCGCTGCTGGGGGTCTCGTCATCAACCAGCAGGTCAACCAGTTTCGAAGCACAGTCGGCCGTAAAAAGCAGGGTTGAAAAACCGCTAAACTCTCCGGAAAACTGGAGCATCACCATTGAAACGGTTTTGTCGCTGCTGCCGGGCGCAACCCCATCCAGCTGATGCTGGTCAACGATACGTATCTGGGGCACCTCCAGTGCAATATGCTGGCCCAGTAGTTCATTGAGGGTACCGGCAGCCCGGCCGACACCGATATTGATGATCTCCCGTAAGGCATCGATCAAGGCATCGTCAAACCGCGTCATACCGTCCCCCTCCCCAGGCCTTGCGCCACTGCCGCCAGCAATTCTTCATCCTTCGGCGGTTTATTGATCAGCTCAAAGGCCCCCAACTCAAGGCAGGTTGCCCGGGTATCATCCTGCACATCAGCGGTGACGACCATGACCGGAATGCTGCTTCCCTGAGCCTTCAAAGCTTCAAGCAGGGCAATGCCGTCCATTTCCGGCATCAGGATGTCGGTAATGATCAGGTCAGGCGTTTTTTCCGCCAAAAGGGCCAGGGCGGCCTTGCCTGAATCGGCGTGCAACAGCTCATAGCCGGCCTTTTTAAGCACCTTGCCGATCTGTAAGCGCGAAAACGAAGAGTCGTCCGTATGAAGGATCACGGCCATAGCTAGTCTCCCCTAAGATGTAGGCTGCAACTGACAAACAACTGCATTCTAGAGTAAGCAGCAGATTTGCGCAATGCAGGAAGCTAGGCAAAAAATCATTTTCAAAGATAACAACAATGGGCACCCGGCCTTAAGGAGGGATGCCCATTTGTTACGATGTTTCCACCGCATTGTACCCTTGCAACCAATCTGACGAGCTCTCACAGATCCTTCGAATCAGCACTACTTGGTTAAAGTTCTCACGCCGTATTGATCAGACCTGAAAGCGCTGCACCAGCTGCTGCAAACTGTCTGAAAGACGTGCCAGCTGTCCGGCAGCCTGGGCAGACTCTTCAGAGCCACGCGCGGTCTGCTGCACAACGTCAGTGATCTGCAGCATGTTGTTCGATATCTCGGCTGTGGTTGCGGTCTGTTGTTCGGCAGCAGTGGCGATGAGGCTGATCTGCATGGTAACGTCACTAACGCGTTGCAAAATAGCTTCCAGGGCCGTCTCCAGCTGGCCCGCCTCCTGGGCCCCCTGCTCCGTCGCACGGACACCTTCCTCCATGGAGCTGACCGCAGCCCTGGTCTCCTGCTGAATGGCGCGGATCATCTCGCCAATCTCCTTGGTGGCCGTGGTGGTCCGCTCAGCCAGGGCCCGCACCTCGTCGGCCACCACGGCAAACCCCCGTCCCATCTCGCCGGCCCGGGCCGCCTCAATAGCAGCATTCAGTGCCAGCAGGTTGGTCTGATCGGCAATATCCTCGATGGTTCCGACAATGTTACCGATCTGTTCGGAACGATTCCCCAGCGACGCAACAATCCTGGCATTTTCCTTGGTTCTTTCGCCGCGTTCATAGATGCCGCTAATGGTGCCTTTCACCACGGCAAAACCATCCTGGGTGGTTTTTGTGGCCACGTCGGCGCTCTCTGCCGCGGCGTGGCAATTGCGGGCAATGTCACCGCTGGTGGCAGCCATCTCTTCACCGGCGGTTGCAACCGTATTGGCCTGGCAGGCCACTTCTTCGGCACCTGTGGCGGTCTGTTCCGCCGTGGCGTGCAGTTCCGCCGATGCCGCCGCCACCTGTACGGCGTTCTCGGAAACCTTGGTGATCGTATCCCGCAGTTTGTGTGCCATGGCCTGAAAGGCCTTGCTCAATTTGCCGACTTCATCATTGGAATAATGGGGTATGGTCACCCGCAGATCACCCTCTGCAACCTTTTGAGCCTGGATCACCAGTTCATTCACCGGCGTTGTGATGGCACGGGTAATCAGCACTCCCAGCAGCAAAGCCACCAGCGCACCGCCTATTGCCGCAGCCAGCATGATCATACCGGCCTGCTTGGCTGCCCGGCCGTTCTCGGCCGACAGTTCGCCGGCCGTTTTTTCAAGATTCTTTGTCAGGGCATCAATTGCCGTAATCTCATCTCTTACGGCACTGCTGGCGGCAGGACTGATCATATTCGCATAGGCCTCTTCACGCTTACCGGCAGCGGCCAGTTCCAGCATCTTTTCAAGATGCGGACGATAGGCTGCCCGGGCTGCCATAAAGCGTTCGTACAGCTTCTGCGCCTCGTCGTCGGGCAGGTGGGTTGCCAGGGCCTTGGATGAGCTATCCAGTCCTGCCCGCAACTCGCTAATCCGCTTGCTAAACCGCTGTACATCGTCCTGATTCGTCGCAGCAGCCAGATCTCGCAGATTGACCCGCATACGATGAAAGCTCATCCCCAACCCGCCCAGTTCACGCAGGGAAACGGTACCCTTTTGATAGAGCAGCAGGTCGTTATTGCTCAGTTTTCGCAATTCTGAATAGCCGAACAGACCTATGATCAAGGCAATCAGGGAAACTCCAAGAAAGCCGCCAAGCAGTTTGGCGCCCACGGAAATATCTTTTACCCAATGCATCTTCTTCCTCCTCACGAAGCTTCTTTTTCCACTTCTAACAAACTAATAATGTTATGCAATTCACGGATACCGACATCAAGCTGAATGGTCAGCAGACAGAACTCGTCTGCCAGGGCATCAAAGGTCTGCCTGCTGCACGGTTCATTGCCGTTACACAGGGCCAGCAAATGCGCCTTCACGGCAGCCGTCTGCATGTCGTGCAAGGTAAGCCCCAATTGTTCAAGCAGCTGCCGCAGTGCCTCATCGTGGGCTCTCATACCATCCCCTTCTCGTATCGGCCTCACACACCATCCGGCCCGACTGCACCATTGGCTGTAACCATTGACCTGTCCATCACCTGAATATGGTCCTTCAGCCAGATATAGGTAAGTTTCAGTGAGTTGGTCACCACGGCGAGCGATGTCCCTTCCTGCGCGCAATCTGTACGTACGCTTTCAAGCTGTTTTTTCAGTTCCTCATGCTGCCGGAGGTGCTCTCGCCTATTGGGAACGCCATGCTGTGTCAGGTACTCCTCTTCATCTGCAAAGTGGCACTGCACATAACGCTGCAGAAAGGCCAGCAGCTCAAGTACCACCGGCTTTTCCCGCCCCTGCTTGCAGGCGTCGATCAGCTCGTTAATCTTCTCAAACATTTCCCTGTGGTGTGCATCAATGTCTGCGTGCCCGGTGGACAATCGGGGGTGCCATTCGATCTTCATGGTGTCGGCCTCCTGCGCTGTTCTGGTCAGTACACGGCATAGTGTGTCCACCCCGGCAGGGCAGACAGGATAATAATTGTCTTGTTTGAACTATGCATCTTTTGGACAGTAAAATTGAAGACAGGAAATAGCGCGGGAGGCTTCTTAATTTCCTAGTACGGTATCAGGAAAAGCGAAACAGCATGCAGCGGGGAGAGGTCAGATGGAGGTAATACCTTCACGAATGGCATATTTAATCAGTTCAGCAATACTGGTCGCACCGACCTTTTTCATAATATTGGCCCTGACGGTCTCAACGGTCTTGGTGCTGACCTGGAGTTGGAAGGCGATCTCCTTGGTACTGGCACCATCGGCAAGATACTGCAGCACCTCGCGTTCCCGTGGCGAAAGGAGCGCCTTGGCCCCGGACGCATCCTTTTTCTGGAACTCATTGATAACCAGATCGGTAACCGATGAACAGAGGTAGGATTTTCCTGCGTGTAGGGCCCGGATCGCCACCATCAGTTCATCTGCGGCACAGTCCTTCAAAAGGTACCCCTTGGCGCCGGCCTTCAGACTTTCAGCAACGCAGCTGCGGTCAAGCACCATTGAAAGCGCCAGAACAGAGGCGTGAGGACTGACCGCAAGAATTTCTCTGGTGGCCTCAATCCCCCCCATGACCGGCATGGTCAGGTCCATGACCACCACATCAGGCAAACACTCCGCGTAACACTGGACCGCCTCCTGCCCGTTGGAGGCCTGGGCAACAACAGCAATATCCTCGGCCTGTTCAAGCAGTGACTTAAGCCCTTCGCGCATGATTTTATGATCATCAACAAGTAGCACTCTGATCTTCATGGGTACGTCCCCCCTTTCTGACACGCATCAGCAGCCCCGCGCAAAGGGACCTGCAAGCTGATCCTGCTGCCGCTGTCCGGTGCACTGGTGATCGTTACCTGCCCCCCCAGATGACGGATCTGACGCACGATATTAAACAGTCCAAAACAGCCCTCTTTGGGAGCGCTGAAGGCCAGGGCCGGATCAAATCCACGACCGTCGTCCTCAACCAGCAGTATCAACCAGGTATCCTTGCGGTACATGCTGAGCCTTGCCGATGAAGCAGCGGCATGCTTGGCAGCATTAATCAGCAGCTCCCTGGCGGCCTGATAGACAACAGAACGCAGCACTTCCGTGAGCGGCTTGCTGTTGGCGTCGTCGTCAAACTCAATCAGCAGGCCATAGTCATCGCTGATCTGCCTGCATAGCCAGGACAGGGCCGCCTCCAGACCGGCGCTGGCCAGCACGGGCGGCGTCAACTGCAGGGTCAACGAGCGGACATCGCTGATCACCTGTTCAAGAAGCAGCCTGACATCCGAGACCGCTTCCCTGGCCGACACTGCCTGCAGGGAGTGCTCGAGCGCCCCCAGCTTGATGCGCCCCAGCACCAGTGACTGGCCGATATGATCGTGCAGCTCTGTTGAGATCCGTAGCCTGATCTGTTGATCAAGCAGGGAAAGCTCGGTGGCCATCTCGGCCTGTTTCTCCTTGACGGCCACCAGACGCTGCTCTGTCTGCAGGCGCTGCTGTTCGCGTTCCATATGTTCCAGGGCGTAGGAGAGGTCTGCGGCCAGCTGTTCGAAAAGCGCCAGATAATCGCTGCAGAAATAGTTGCTGACCTGCGAGTAGACTGAGAGCGAACCGATCGGCTTGCCAAAGACCGTCAAAGGAAAGGCGGCCGATGACCTGATGTTGCTGCGCTGTGCCCTGGCTTGCCAGCCGCTGGTGTCCTGGTGCTGCATAAAGTCGTTGCAGACAACCGCCACCCCTTCACGGACAGCCGTGCCGGTCGGCCCCCTGCCGATATCACACAACCTGGAGCTGACCTGAATCCCGTCAAGGTAGCCATACCGGTCGCCGAACGAAGCCGCCGGCTGAATCAGGCCGGTTTCCCGCTGCTCAAGCCCGATCCAGGCAAACAGAAAACCGCCCTGTTCCACAATGATCCGGCAGAGTTCACCAAAGAGTTCTTCCTGGCTGGCGGCACGGATAATCGCCTGGTTGGCGGCATAGAGCGTTCCATACAGACGGTTGCTGCGGACCAGGGCCTCTTCGTTGCGCTTCAGCTCCGAGATATCGCGGGTAAAGCTCATCACGCAGGGTTCGCCGTCCACCTCAACCCTGCAGGCATACAAGAGTCCGGTCAGGATTGAGCCATCCTTGCGCCGGAACTGCGCCTCGAAATCAGTCACCTGATCCGTCTCCTCGAGGGCTCGGAACAACCGCTCACGATCCTCCGTCCGGCCCCAGACATTCAGCTCGAGGGCGGTCCGTCCGATCGCTTCATCGGCCCGGTACCCGGAGACACGGCAGAACCCCTCATTCACCTCAAGGTACACCCCGTCTTTCTGACGGGTCACGATCACGGCATCCGGGGACAACCGAAATGCCGTTGCCAGCTTTTCCTCAGAAAAGCGAAGCTGGCCAGCCTGCGCCACAACAGTCTGTTGTAACGAGTCATTTGCCTGACGAAGAGCTTGCTCGGCCTTTTTCAACGAGGTCAGGTCAGGGCTGTTGGTGGCCCAGGCCACCGGCTCGCCCTGTTCGTTACGGATCACGAAGGAGTCCCAGCGGGTGTAGATCGGCTCACCGCTCTTGACGTGCCGGAAACGGACCTCGCCGGACCAGCGCCCCTCCCGCTGCAGGGTGGGGATGGCGGTCTCCAGGATCAGCGGCAGATCATCGGGCCAGAAGACGTCGAGGATTGTCGGCGGAAACGGCTCCCCCGGCTCCAGGCCGATCATACGATAGCCGGCATCATTCAGAAAAAACGGTACCATCTCCGGCGTGCAGAGCCCGATAAAATCATGGCTGTTCTGTACCACCGAAGCCATCTGACGCAGCTCAAACTCCAAGTCCTTGCGCACACTGATATCATCTTTGATGGCCAGATAGTGGCTGATACTGCCGGAAGCCGACCGGATCGGCGCAATGGAAAGCGCCTCCCAATACAGTACACCTGACTTGCTGCGATTTCTCAGCTCGCCGCTCCAGACGTCACCGGCCGTTATGGTGTTCCAGAGACCGCGGTAAAGCTCTGCCGGGGTTTGTCCCGATTGAAACAGGCGCGGGTTTCTCCCGATCAACTCATCGGCCTGATAGCCGCTCATCCGGCACATCTGCTGGTTGACAAAGACGATCCGTCCCGCCGCATCCGTCAGCAGTATGCTTTTGGGGCACAGATCAAGGGCCTTTCTGAATGAGGAGGCGTTGTGCATATAATTCTCTGAAGATAGTGTAACAAAGCGAAAAAATACCGTAGAGATGCCGCCAATACCTTGCAATGGTAGCACGCTTTCAGCAGCAGACAACCAGATTCAGGTCGATGGTGACAAAAAAACGGGCAGCCCCTTCCGGGACTGCCCGTATCAACAACACTGATTTCAGTTTTATAGCAGCAACGAGGATTGTTACCCCGTAACCGCGGGGAACGATGCATTTTGTGTCCTGGCCAGGCTTTCCGGGGGAATGGCGCGCAGGCGTACAAACCGTACGTTGAGCAACCATTCCCGTTGGGAAACGAAGCCAGGCCGCAAAAGGCGCGTTCCTACCCCAGGATAGCCTTGAGATCTTCCTCAGCCGTGGTAATCGGCATGATGTTGAAGTTCTCCACCAGGAAGGCCAGCACGTTGGGGGTGATGAAGGCCGGCAGTGAAGGTCCGAGGCGGATGTTCTTGATCCCCAGCGACAGCAGGGTCAGCAGGATTACCACCGCCTTCTGCTCGTACCAGGAGAGGATCATGGAAAGCGGCAGGTCATTCACGCCGCACTCAAAGGCGCCGGCCAGGGCCACCGCGATCTGGATGGCGGAGTAGGCGTCGTTGCACTGGCCGATATCCAGCAAGCGCGGGATGCCGCCGATGTCGCCGAACTCCAGCTTGTTGAAGCGGTACTTGCCGCAGGCCAGGGTCAGGATGACGGTATCCTGGGGAGCCTTCTCGGCAAACTCGGTGTAGTAGTTACGGCCTGATTTGGCACCGTCGCAACCGCCCACCAGGAAGAAATGCTTGATCTGACCGGCCTTGACCGCAGCAATCACCTTATCAGCCACACCCAGCACGGCGTTGTGGCCGAAGCCGGTCAGGATCTCCTGGCCCGGGTTTTCCGGCAGGGACGGGCACTCAAGCGCCTTGTTGATCACCTCGGAGAAATCCCAGCCATTGATATGCTTGACACCTGGCCATTGTACCAGCCCCCAGGTGTAGAGACGATCCTTATAGGAATCAGCCGGACGCTGGATGCAGTTGGTGTTGAAGATGATGGCACCGGGGAAGTTGGGGAATTCCCTGGCCTGATCCTGCCAGGCACCACCGAAGTTGCCCACCAGGTGCGGATATTTTTTCAGGCCGGGATAGCCGTGGGCCGGCAGCATCTCGCCATGTGTATAGATGTTGATCCCTTTGCCTTCGGTCTGCTTGAGCAGTTCTTCCAGCATCTTCAGGTCATGGCCGGTCACCAGGATACCTTTGCCGGCCTTGGTGCCCAGGTTGACCGGGGTCGGTACCGGAGCGCCATAGGTTTCATTATGGGCCGTATCCAGCAGCCCCATTACGGTCAGGTTCTGCTTGCCGCACTCCATGCAAAGCCCCACGAAATCCATCAGCCCCAGGTTGGCATCGGTGGTGGCGGCCAGCGCCTTCTGGAAGAAGGCCATCACCTCATCGTTGCTGCGGCCCAGGATCATGGCATGATCCATATAGGCGGACATACCTTTCAGGCCATACATCAGGATCTCAATCGTGGAACGAATGTCTTCATTGACATGCTGGGTGTTGATACCGTGCTGCTCTCCCTGGGCAACCATGGTGGCCAGGTCGGCGGCAGGCTTCCAGTCAGCCACCGGGCCGCTGAGAGCGAGGCCTGAAGCGGCCTTGGCCTTTTCTTTCAGCTGGTAACACTTTTGAATCAGTTTGGCGATATCTTCTGGATCAAAGTCCACGTTGGTGACGGTGCTGAACAGCGCCTCAATGGTGAAGCGGTCGATCTCGGCATCACGGCCGAGCTTGTCGGCATACAGGGCCAGGGACTTCAGGCCGTACAGGAGATGATCCTGCAGGGCGGCCACATCAGGCTTCTTGCCGCAGACTCCGGAAATATTGCAACCGGTACCGTTGGCAGCTTGCTCACACTGGTTACAGAACATGCTCATGGTGAATCCTCCTTGTTGGTGTGGGTAACTCATGGATGAGTTTTACTCGTCTGTGTGGTATGAAGAGTATATCAGTCTTTTTTCAGAATGCATGACCTTGGTCAAAAAAACGGAGTATCTCATCCGGGCTCCCCATTATTTTACCCCGCCCCCGACCTTAACAATGCTTGACAAGTAGATGCCTGATAAGGCTTATTTCATTCACGGCATGACTTAGGAATTATTCAACAGGAGCTTTACCGATGTCTGATCTGCGCGTTCGCTTTGCCCCTTCGCCCACCGGCTACCTGCATGTTGGCGGTGCCCGCACCGCCCTGTTCAACTGGCTGTACGCCCGTCATTTCGGCGGCACCTTTATCCTACGGATCGAGGATACCGACACTGAGCGTTCCACCCAGCAATCGGTGGATGCCATTTTGCAGGGGATGGAATGGCTGGGACTGGATTGGGATGAAGGGCCGTTCTACCAGACCGACAACTTTCCGCTCTACAAGCAGCATGTCCAGAAGCTGCTGGATGAAGGCAAGGCCTACCGCTGCTGGTGCAGACCGGAGGAGCTGGAGGCGAAGCGTGAAGCGGCCATGGCCGAGGGGCGCAAGCCCAAGTACGACGGCACCTGCCGCCACCGCCAGGACCAGCCGCTGGATCAACCCCACGTGATCCGCTTCAAGGCCCCGGAAGAGGGGGAAACGGCCTTTGACGACCTGATCAAGGGCAGGATCGCCTTCCCCAATGCCGAGCTGGATGACCTGATCATCAGCCGCACCGACGGCACCCCCACCTACAACTTCTGTGTGGTGATCGACGATGCCCTGATGCGGATCTCCCATGTCATCCGCGGTGATGACCATGTCAACAACACCCCGCGCCAGATCCAGTTGTATGAGGCGCTGGGCTATCCGGTACCGATCTTCGCCCATGTGCCGATGATTCTGGGCAGCGACAAGGCCCGTCTTTCCAAACGCCACGGTGCCACCAGTGTGATCGCCTACCGTGATATGGGCTACCTGCCGGATGCGCTGAACAACTATCTGGTACGGCTGGGCTGGAGTAACGGCGACGATGAGATCTTCAGCCGTGAAGAGATGGTGCAGAAGTTTGATATCGCCAATGTGGGCCGTTCCCCCTCGGTCTTCAATCCGGATAAGCTGAACTGGCTGAACGCCCATTACATCAAGACCGGTGATCCTGCCCGGCTGGCTGAACTGCTGCAACCACACCTGGCAAGCCGTGGTGTGGCGGACTGTTCAACCCCTGACCTGGCCGGTGTGGTGGCGACCCTGCAGGAACGGGCCCAGACCCTGGAAGAGATGGCCGAGCGGGCCTTGTTCTACTATCAGGCGCCACACTCCTATGACGAGGCGGCCTTGGCCAAGTTTGACAAACCGCATCTGGCAGCAGTCTTTGGCGCTGTTGCGGCCAGGCTCTCTGCAGCAACCGCTGTTGCCGCACCGGAGTTTGACGCGCTGTTAAAGGAGATTTGCACGGAAGGCGGCTGGAAGATGCCCCAGGTTGGGCAGCCGCTGCGGATCGCCCTGTCCGGCAGCACCCAGGCACCCGGCATCGGCGAGATCATCACGGCCTTGGGAGTCAACGAGACGATCACACGTATTGAACAGGCCAAAGCGTTTCTGGCACACTAGCAGCCTGCAGTTTTCAGAGCCTACACGGTGGGAGCCCCATGGATATACTTGCCATAACTGACATACCGCGCATGACTGCGCTGTTTGAACGGCTTGCCCGGCAGATCACCGGCCTGACCGTAGTCAGCGAGATCCATCGCGGCATTGAAGAGCTTGAGAGCCGTAAGCCCGGGCTGGTCTTCATCCAGAATCACCTGGCAGGCCTGTCGGCCGACATTCTGCATAAACACCTGAAATCGCGCCTGGGACAACGAACGGCACGTTTCGGACTGATCAGCGCACCAAGCGCCATTGATAGCGACAGTGCTGCAGCATTTGAAGTCATACTTGATCCTGCCCTGAGTGACGAGCAGCTGGAGCAGGCCGTCCTGAACCTCCTGCAACAGCAGGATCAGCCGGCAAAACCGCAGATCTCAACACAAGGCCGGGCTGCGGCAGCACAGTACGGCTCCCCCGGGCAGGATCAACCCGTACCGCCGTCACCCCCACCCGCCGCTCCCTTGCAGACGGTACAGCAGCAGTTGCCGCTCATGCCCGACCCGCCAGTTTCGGTTGAATCCGACCAGGAACCGGCAGCACCGCTCATCTACGAGATGCCACGGCGGCCCGGCATCTCAATCATTTCCGATTTCAGCAAGCAGCTTGACACCAGATCCGACACCCTGCAGCCCGAACCGGTACCGTTCAGCCGGCGTGAGCATGAACTGCGTATCCGTGATCTGCATCAGGAACCGCACCTGATCAGCGACTCTGAACCGTCACAGCCCTGGTACCGCAGTACCGCTTTCCTGCTGGTCAGCGTCACCCTGCTGGTTGTTGTGGCGGTAAGCCTGTTCCAGCACCGTTCAAGCCGTACCGCAGCGCCCCCCAAGGCCGTTTCAGATCAAAAGGTACCGGCAGCCTCGACGGCTGCGGTTCCCCAGCCGGAAACGAAACAGGCGCTTTCCTCCCACGGCAGCGGGCGTCCCCGCAGCCTGCCCTCCTTTATCCCCAAAGAAGGGCTGGACCCCACCTACGGCAAGGATAATCCCGGCTGGGAAAACTATCGCGGCCAAACCAATGAATACCGTGTTTTTCGTGAAAAAGGGGGCGCAATCAAGGCCATTCAGGTCATCGACCGCAGCGGGGCAGGCATCCAGGAATCCTTCTATACCAGCATCCTGAAAGAATTGGCCGGTGCCACGGCAATGCGACCAACCTCTTCAGAGATAAAGGAAGGCTATGAGATCCGCCGGGGCGATCTGGCCGGTCTGCAGCTGGTACAATACCGGGATGCCCAGGGGGGCAGGATGCGGGGCTTTGTGATTACCTGGCCGTAACTCCAATTCCATTTCAAGGCCCTCTCGTCGTTGGCTCGCCTTCGGCTCCTCAACGTACTGTGTGTACGCCTACGTCGCCGAATTCCTCGCCGCCTAGAGATCATCCTTGAACTGGAATCGGAGAATATGGTGAGTGTACTGTGAGATATCAGGTTTAAAGCAAGAACGGGCACCCTAATCAAGGGCGCCCGTTCTTTTGGGTTAAGCAATCAGAGACAAGTATCGCGTGCTATTTTGTTGAAAGCTTCAGGTAGCACTCCGCCCGGTTCAAGGTTGCTTCCGGCAGCAGGGTTGAAGAGGGGTAACGGCTGATAAAACTGTCGAACTGCTTGATTGCCGTCTCGCAATCCCCCTTTTTAAAGCTCTCCAGGGCATGGCTGTAGGCATTCTTCTCACCCTGCCGCAGAGGAGGCTGCTGTGCTGTTTTCGGTCTTTCAACCACCGATTTTGACGGCTCAGCCGCCGGTGCCTGACCCTGATTGTGCTGCACCACCAGAGTGCTCTGCAGCTTCCGCCCGGCCTTGCGTGAAAGCGGCACCCGCACTACCTGCCCGATCTGAATCCGGTGCGGGTTCCTGATCTCGTTGAAGAGCAGGATCTGCGGATAGTAGTAGCCGTGCCCCGCATACCGTTTTGAAAGGTGGGAAAGGGTATCACCTTTTTTTACTGTGACCTCCCGCACCAGCACCCCCTCACCCGGCTCAGCACCGTCAACCGGCCGGGGAGCGTAGAGATAGTCGCCGCCCCAGCTTGCGGTCGCTCCGCACAGCAGTAGTGCCAACAGTGGAATCTTAACACCTGGTAGATGCATATCAGTACCTGTTCCCCACTTGATCCTGGTAGGTCAAGATGCTTTTCAGCTGGACGCCAGTGCCGACTCCGGTACCGGACTTGATTCTGAACGATGCCTTGACAACCCGTTTTTCACCGGCACCAAGCTCACTGAAGCGCCAGAGTGACGCGCCGGTTCCGGTCTTGCCGGCAGCCTGATCAGCTGCCACCAGCTCAATCTGTTCAGGCCAGGTCACTTCCAGTTCAACCTGTTTGGCCAGATTGGAACCACGGTTCAGCACATCCAGATCGATCGTCAGCAGGTCCCCCGGGACCATCCGTCCTTCACGTCCCTTCATGGTCAGCTGCAGCACCGGCCGTGAATAGCCTATCTCTGCCTCCACCATGACGGGCTTACCCTGAAGCGACTCAGGGGCTGCGCTCAGGGATACCTTTTCACGAGTGCCATCCTGGGCCGTCTTGGATGTCGTCACCTCAAGCAGCAGTGCCGCCTCTTCCTTTGGCCCCAGCGGCCCGATTGTTGTCACCTCGGACTCACCCGGCTGACGCAGGCCGTCACGATTCAGGTCATGGTACACAACCACCTTCTGGAACGGCCCCGCCCCGGCCACCAGGCTGAAACGCTCGCGCTGGTTGCCTTTATTGACAAGCCGGGCAGGGATCGTCACTACCTGACCCGGTACCGCCTTGACCCGCTCAGTGGCCATCTTCAGGGCCAGCTCACTGACCGGCAGTACAAAGGTGGCGTTAGAGAGGAAGGTCCCCCTGGTCTGCAGCGGGTTATTCAGAAGATCAGCCCGGACAATCAGCTCTTCCTTTGCCAGGGCCTCGCCCTTAAGTTGGAAAGTAGCCACCAGTTCACGGCTCTCGCCGGACTTGAGTGCTAGCCCGTCCAGCACCAGAGCGGCTCCCATCTCCTGCCGGAATCCTGCTGCAGCAAAATCAACCGCCTGATACTGGGGCGGGAAGCTCAGACGCAGGGTAACATCCTCTGCAGGTGTTGATCCGACGTTCAGCACCGTAATCCGGTACTGCACCGTCTCACCGGGCAGCAGCTGGGGTTTGTCGGTCTTGACCACGGCACGCAGCAGCGGTGCGGCAGCAGTAAGCGACACGGTCCGGCTCTGGGAGGCCTCCGGCATAAACTGGGAGGCGGCCTTTACCGGATGGGCAATCCTGAGGCCATCAATTGAGGCTGCAGGGACGCTCAACAGCAACAGACCCTTGAATTTCTCACCAGGCGCCAGTTGTGGGGTCTGATTGATCGACTGCTCCGGTGTTGCTGCAGCAGCAAAGCGTGCCCCGAATTCTGCCGGGAAGCTGGAGGCAAGGTAGAAACTGTCCTGACCGTTGCCGCGGTTCTGGATCTCAAACGGGATCGTGTTTTTACGGGCCACCTCAACCGGCGTTACCGGTGACTGCACCTCGAATTCAAAGGCGGCATACTGTGCCACTTCAAGGGTCAGCACCTGGGCTGTGGCGGTACTTTCAACCGGCTGAGCAGGCGCCGCTGCAGGAGGCACGACCACAGCCACCCCCAGCTCCTTCAAGCGTGTAGCTGCAGTACGGGCTGCCGGGGTATTGGGAAAGCGTTCCAGAATGCCTTTATACTCGGCAATCGCCTTCTCTTTGAGACCGAGCCGTTCCTGACGCAGCCGGTCAGCAGCAAGCTTTGCCTCCTCAGCCTTACGGGTGGCAGCGAGTTCACGCTCGTTCTGTTCAGCGGCAGCCATTGCAGCCTTCTCAGCAGCACGACGTTCTTCAGCGGCCTTTTGGGCAGCAAGCTGTTCTGCAGCGGCCTGCTCTTTGGCGCGTCGTTCTTCTTCTGCCTTGACTGCTGCCAGACGGTCAGCTTCAGCCTTTTCACGGACGATCCGGTCTGCTTCAGCCTTGGCCTTCAGGATACGGGCCTTCTCAGCAGCCTCTTGAGCCGCCTTTTCCTGGGCCAGACGCTCTGATTCGAGTTTTGCTGCTGCCAGACGGTCAGCTTCGGCCTTCTCACGGGCGATCCGCTCTGCTTCAGCCTTGGCCTTCAGGATACGGGCCTTCTCAGCAGCTTCCTGGGCGGTCTTTTCCTGGGCTACACGTTCTGCCTCCAGTTTGGCTGCTGCCAGGCGCTCCGCCTCGGCCTTCTCACGGGCAATCCGCTCTGCTTCGGCCGCGGCCTGTTGTTTTTCCTGTTCCAGTTTGATGGCCGCCAATCGCTCTGCCTCGGCCTTTTCACGGGCGATCCGGTCGGCTTCAGCCTTGGCCTTCAGGACACGGGCCTTCTCAGCTGCCTCCCGGGCGGCCTTTTCCTGGGTTACACGTTCTGCCTCCAGCTTGGCTGCAGCCAGACGGTCGGCTTCGGCCTTCTCTTTGGCAGCCAGTGCTGCGGCCTCTGCAGCACGCTGTTTTTCAGCCTCAAGCTGCGTTGCTGCAGCAACCTGAACGGCACTGCCCTGCCCCTTTTCATGCTGGGCTGCCAACGCCAGCAGCTCATCTTCAACCGTATTCTTCAAAGGGTTGTCAGGATACTCCCGGGTAAACTGGGCCATATAGCGGGCTGCATCAGCACGGTTGCCAACCTTGTAATGGGCACGGGCCAGCCAGAACAGCGTCATGTCACGCAGGGGGGTGTCAGGATATTTCTTCAGCACCTCGCCAAGGCGGGCCACTGCGTCAGGATATTCTTTCTGCTGGTAGGCATTAAATCCGGAGAGAAACAGTTGGGAGTCTTCAGTCTCTTGAGCAACGACCGTTGCTGCGCACAGCAGGGTGGCGATGAGCAGGCAGGTAAGAAATGCCGTTAGCCTTCGGCAGTATCTAAGCATCTTCACGGGGGACACCCTTTCCCCGGCTGACCGGGACGGCGGTGGTAACTGCCAAGAAATACTTGGGTAAAATGGGTATTCCTTAGCATCTTCACCGCCCCTTGTCAACCGCGGAAAGCGAGCAGCAGAGGGTTTTAAGCAATCAACAGCACACCTGATGAGGCTAAACAGACAAGCCCTGTGCAAAATGTTATGAGGAAGGCCGGACACAAGGCGCACGGAGCGCAGCATCTGAGACATAACAGTTAGTTAGGCAAAGATGCGAGCACCGCGCAACGCAGCAGACGGCCTCCGCAGTAGTTTTGCACAGGGCTTTACCGTTTAGCGGATATGATCCTCCGGATAGGCCCCGATCTTATGGATTGCCAGGTCAGGACCGTTATACTCATCCTCTTCATGCATCCGGATGCCGACCGTCTTTGAGAGCGCACCATAGACAACAAAGCCGCTGACAACGGCAAACAGCACCGCAGTCAGGGAACCGGCCAGCTGGGAAATAAAACTGATATTTCCCATCCCGCCAAATATTTTCTGACCAAAGATACCGGCGGCAATCCCTCCCCAGGTACCGATCACCCCATGCAGCGGCCAGACACCCAGCACATCGTCGATCTTCAGCTTCTCCTGTTCAAAGGTAAAACCATAGACAAAGATAACCGCCGCAATGGCCCCGGTCACCAGCGCCCCCAGGGGGTGCATCAGGTCACTGCCGGCACAGACCGCAATCAGACCCGCCAGCGCGCCGTTATGCACAAAACCCGGGTCATTCCGTCCTGCCACCAGGGCAGCCAGTACGCCACCCACCATGGCCATCAGGGAGTTAACGGCCACCAGGCCCGAAATCTTCTCAAGGTTGCCGGCGCTCATCACATTGAAGCCAAACCAGCCCACGGCCAGGATCCAGGAACCAAGCGCAAGAAACGGGATATTGCTGATCGGTAGCGGGTGGGATTTGCCATGCTGATAGCGCCCTTTGCGTGCCCCCAGCAGGATCACCGCCGGCAATGCGATCCAGCCGCCAATGGAGTGTACCACCACCGAACCGGCATAATCGTGGAACTCAAGCCCGCCGATTGACTTAAAGACTCCTTGCAGCAGCGCGGCGTTCTTGCCCCAGATCAGCGACTCAAACAGCGGATAGCACAGACCGGCAAAGATCGCCCCTGCCACCACCTGGGGCCAGAACTTGGCCCGTTCTGCAATACCACCGGAAATAATGGCCGGGATACAGGCAGCGAAGCAGAGCAGAAAGAAGTAATGGACCAGGTCATAGCCCATGGCACCCTGCATCAGCTGGTCAGCCGGCTTGAGAAACGAGATACCGTAGGCCAGCGGAAAGCCGATCAAAAAATAGACAACGGTTGAAACGGACCAGTCGGTCAGGATCTTTACAAAGGCATTGACCTGACTCTTCTTGCGGACCGATCCCACCTCGAGAAAGGCGAATCCGGCGTGCATGGCAAAGACCATCACGGCACCAAGCATCAAAAACAGGACATCTCCGCTTTGTTTCAGGGGGGTAAGGGGTGACAACTCCATTGCTGCTGCCTCCTGGGCATAATGTAGACTGCACTGCATCAATTGATGGCAGCATTTACGCAAGCAAAAACGTGGCCAATCAGCAACTTGCAGCTCAACTGCCTGAAAAATGGAGCTTTAGTATAAATTTAAGGCAGGCATGTCTGCACAATTTTAGCGCATGCATGCATTATATTTAATCAGCACTGTGCGCTTTTCTTTTTCAACGGCAATGCTACAATCACCCCATGGAACTTCGCGACAGCATCCGCAGCTTTCCCACCGCCCCCGGCGTCTACCTGATGCGGGATACCGCCGGCACAATCCTCTATGTCGGCAAGGCCCGTAACCTGCGGCAACGGGTCAGCAACTACTTCGGTGCGACCGATGGACGCCCCCAGGTCCGTTTCCTGATGGCACGGGTCAGCTCGATTGAATTCACCATCACCGACACCGAAAAAGAGGCCCTGCTGCTGGAAAACACTCTGATCAAACAGCATCAGCCTCGCTACAACCTCAATCTGAAGGACGACAAGACCTTCTTTTCGCTCCGTATCGACCTCACTGAGCGTTTCCCCCGCTTCACGGTGGTGCGCAAGGTCAGCCGCGACGGCGCACGTTATTTTGGCCCCTACGCCTCTGCCAGTGCAGCCCGGGAGGTCCTGCGTCAGCTGCAGCGGATGTTTCCGCTGCGCCACTACCCGTTAAAGACCTGCCTGAACCGCTCACGCCCCTGCCTGTACCACCAGATCGGCCAATGCAGCGCCCCCTGCCATAACCTGATTACACCCGAAGAATACAGCCTGCTGGTGGAGGGGGCCGTCCTGTTTCTGGAAGGGAAAAGCAGAGATCTGGTGAACGGCTTCAAGCAGCGGATGAAGGAGGCTGCCGAGGGGCTGCGCTATGAAGAGGCAGCCCGCTGGCGTGACCTGCTCAAGGCGATTGACACCACCCTGGAGCGCCAGAAGATGGTCAGCCAAGGCGGTGACAGCGACATCCTCGGGCTGGCCAGCAACGAAGAGCACCTGGCGATTGCCGTGCTGTTCGTGCGGGGCGGCAGCCTGTCCGGCAGCACGGTCCTGCATGGCTCGGGGGGGCTTGATACTGCCGACACCCTGGCCGCCTTTATCCAACACTACTACAGCGCTGAACGTTTTATTCCCGACGAGCTGCTGCTGCCGCTGGCGCTTGATGCCGGCAGCACCCTGGAGGAGTGGTTGAGCGAACTGAAGGGCAGGAAGGTACATCTGCACCAGCCCCGGCGTGGTACCAAGCTCGACCTGGTCAACCTTGCGGCCCGCAATGCCCAGGCCGCACTGACTGAAAAATCAGCAGCCAGCCAGGGTATTGAACGACCCCTTGCAGAGCTGCAGCAGAAACTTGCATTGCCCCGGCTGCCCCGCCGGATTGAGTGTTACGACATCTCCACCCTGCAGGGGCGTCATTCCGTCGGGAGTGGCGTAGCCTTCCTGGATGGGCTGCCGGACAAGGAGCGCTACCGGCGCTACCGGATCAGGAACAGTCAGGGACAGGACGATTTCGGGATGTTGCAGGAGGTCTTTGCGAGACGCTTTGCAGCGGAACGGATCGAGCAGTGGGGGCTGCCGGAGCTGGTGGTGGTGGATGGCGGTATCGGACAGCTGAACAGCACCCTGTCGGTCCTGGCGGAGCTGGGACTTTTAGAGCGGCTGGCAGTTGTGTCGCTGGCCAAAAGCAGGGTCAAGGGGGACGGCAAGGACATTCATGTCGAGCGGAGTGAAGAACGGGTCTTTCTGCCGGGCCGCCGCAACCCGGTCAGACTACGGCAGGATTCTGCCCCGCTGAAGCTGCTGGCAGCCATCCGGGACGAGGCACACCGCTTTGCCATCGGTTACCACCGCAGCCTGCGGGACAGGGAAACGCTGCGTTCAGCCCTGCGGGAGATTCCCGGTGTCGGACCGAAGCTTGAGCGGCTGCTCCTGACACGGTTTGGCTCTTTGGAAGGGATTAAAAATGCCACGGCTGAAGAACTTGCCGCCGTGGCAGGCATCAGCCAGGAGCTGGCCCGGCAGATCAAGGCCTAGTATCCCGGTACGACTCAATCTCCTCCCCTGACAAGGTGAGGCCGGGAGAGGTTTGGTGCAAAACAGCGAAAGTTACATTATTCTTCAGACGCCTGCACCACCACCCGCTTCATTTCAGCATGCAGGATACCAAGGTCGATCGGCTTTGCAACATAGCCGTCAAAACCGGAACCCAGCATATGCTCTCTCGTCTCTTTCAGCGCATGGGCCGTCAGGGCGATGATGGGGAGGTGTCCGCCGTTTTTCCTTTCATGTTCCCTGATAACCCGGGTTGTCTCCATACCATCCATCACCGGCATCTGAATATCCATCAGGACAACATCAAAACCACCCTTTTGCCACTGCTGCAGCACTTCAGCCCCGTCACCTGCCGGGGTGACGCTGTGGCCGAACCGTGAGAGCAGAATACTCAACATCATGCAGTTGGTTTCACTGTCATCCGCCAGCAGGATCCGTAATGGAGCCCCCTCCCACATCGGCTTTTTGTCCTGCGGCAGCGTTTCCTGCGGTAGCGGCTGGGAATTGATCAGGAACGGCAGGGTAACGGAGAAGGTACTGCCTTTCCCTTCCTGGCTCTCAACGGTTATCTCCCCGCCCATCTGCTGGACAAGCCGGCTGCAGATCGACAACCCCAGCCCGGTACCTCCAAAACGGCGGCTGACTGTGGCATCAGCCTGAATAAACGGTGCAAAGATCTTCTCACGTGCCTCCGGCTTGATACCGATACCGGTGTCACTGATGCTGAAGCAGAAGCGGGCCTTATCATCATGGCGCTCCAGCAACTCAACCACGACCCGGATCTCACCCTTACTGGTAAATTTGATGGCGTTCCCCACCAGATTGTACAGGATCTGCTTGAGACGCAACTGATCACCGAACAGGCTGTCAGGGAGATCGGCAGCGATTTCATGCGTAAGCACAATCGCCTTGGCGGCTATCCGCGACTCTTGGGACTTGAGCAGCTGGGCAACACAACTGCGCAGGCTGAACGGCGCACTCTCAAGTTCAAGTTTTCCGGCCTCGATCTTGGAGATATCCAGCACGTCGTTGATTAACGACATCAGATTTTTCGCATCAGTCTCAATGTTGGTAAGATACCCTGCCTGCTCAACGTTCAGCTGGGTCAAGCGCAGCAGTTGGGCATTGCCGATCAGCCCGCTCATGGGGGTACGGATTTCATGGCTCATGTTGGCCAGAAATTCAGACTTGGCGGCATTGGCGGCCTCAGCTTCGGACTTGGCCTGAAGCAGCTCCTCTTTGGCCTGCCTGTTCTCCTCGGAACGCTGTTGCAGCGAACGCGCCAGGCCGTTGACTGCTGCCGCAGCACGGCCCGGCTCATCATCGGAATCGACCTCAATCAGGGTACCGTACTCGCCATCCTGCAGGGCGGCAATACCGTTCACCAGGTTATTGAACGAACGGGTCAGCTGCCGCAGCACCAGATGGCTGAGCAGAGAGACCGCCAGCCAGAAGAGCAGGGCCAGGACCACGGACCAGGCAATCAGCTTACGGACGGCCCGGTCCATATCGGCCGTGCCACGTTCGATCCGCACGCTGCCCAGTAATGACGGCGTATCATGCCCATCAACCAGGGACTCGATCGGCGAGCCTGCCTGGGGGTTGCTGCAGACCTCGATCGTTTGCCTGAGCACCTCCTCAGAGCCGCCGGACGATGAGGCAGGGTAGACCGCTGCCAGGACCCTGCCGTCCGGGGCGCTGATCACCACCGCACGGACTTCCGGCAACCGGGCGGCCTGTTCGGCCATCTGACGCAGCAGCTCGGTGTTTTCTGCAAACAGCGGCAGCCGGATTGATTCAGCCAGATACTCTACCTGCAGCCGGAGAAGTGTCGCCGCAGTTCTTTTTGATTTTTGAATCTCATGGATAATAAAGAGGGTACTGAGTGTGGAGACAATCAGAAAGGTCAGCAGGGTAAAGATCAGGAAGAGCTTGCATTGAAACCTGGTACGGATGTTTGACCACCTGACGCATCGTAACATGGTCAACTCCTTAGAAAGGTAATCATGACACCGCCGGAATATCTTCCATACGGTCCGGATATCGGCAACGGCACTATTCGGTTTCCTGCCGCATCATTCTTCAAGGGATGCCCCCAGGCGCTTCAGGATGCCGGCATTGGTCTTGAGTACGACGCCATGGGGAAAGCGTAACGAGGTACTGTCAATGCCGTCTCCATCAAGCAGTGATGTCACCATCTCACTGGCCTGGCGGCCCAGGGCCGCACGATCGATCTCGAGCACGGCAGCTGCCCCCAGCCCCAGGTAGTTGGCAGCAAACGACACCACCGGCACCGCCTGTTGCTGGCTGAAATGGAAATAGGCCTCCGCCGTTTCCCTGGTTACCGCCGTAACATCCGGCAGCATCCAGAGCGCATCCACCTTGCCGGCCAGCGACGCAAGCCTGGCCAGGGTATCGCGGGGTTCCGTCACCTCGCGCGCCACCAGCACGATGCCCGCCCTTTCGGCAGCCTGCCGCGCCTGGCGGAGATACCAGCCGCTTCTGGCAGGATTATAGACTATCCTCACCCGCCGCGCCTTCATCTGGCGCAGCAGATTGCAATAGCTTTCCGGTGCCACGAACATATCGATGCCGGTCAGGTTCGGCTGGGCCGCCTGCGTCCGGCGCAGATCAAGTGACATCAGGGCCACCACCGGGATGGTGCGTACCTTGCGGGCCGCTGCCAGGGCCGCATCTCCCACGGCCAGGATCAATGTCGGACGGTCCTCCCGCGCAATCCGGACCACATCCACCTCGGCATAGTCGGACAGCACAATCACCCGCCGGGAAACGTTCCGCCTCTCGCTAAACCCTTTCAGCACCTCATCATAAGCCGGGCTGCGCTTGCTCTGCAGCACCAGCAGGTCATAGGCCTGGGCCAATGAGGGAAACAACAACGCCAGGGCGACTATGCACAGGACCAGGCGCCGCATCAGAACTTCACCCGCATTCCGCCTTCAAACCAGCGGCCCACACTTGGAAAAAGATCGCTGTTATAATAGCGGCTGTTAAACAGGTTGCGGCCAGAGACAAACAGCTCCAGTGCCGTATTCTCTTTTTGATAGAGAGTGGCCCCCAGATGCAGGTCCCAGATCAGGCCGTTCTTGCCATGATCATCAGAGGTATTGTTCCAGAAGATATGACGTCCGGTCAGGGTGCCGCGCACCACCGAATCATTATAGGTCACTGCCAGTTTCAGGGTCTGGGTCGGTTTGTCAAAATGCACCGGAGTACCGTCACTGGTGCGGTGGGTATCGGTGTAGGTCCAGCCCGCTCCCAGAGAAGTATGGAACACCGGTTTGGTCTTTACTTCAAGTTCAGTTCCCTGCGCCAACTGCTGCTCGGTGTCAGCCCCCCAGGTCATGTTGCGGAACAGGGTTGCCTTCAGCCAGATATAGGGAATGCTGGTATTTTCAACCCCCACCTGGCCTGTTAGGATCTTAGTTGGCTGCGGATCATACTGGGGCAGCAAGACCGGCATACCGTAGCCCCTGGCCAGATAGGCCCGCAACAGGGTGTTATCCGACACCTGCCAAGTGGCACCCAGGGAGGCACTGAACTGGTTTGGAGCGGTCTGAGGGTGGTCAAGCCGCACACCAGGGGTAATACTGACACTGCCCAAGCTAATAGTGTCGTTCAGGAACAGCCCCCAGCGGTTAGCTTGGCGGCTATAGGGACTGTAGGTGTAGGAATCAATCGAGTCACCTGCAATCTCCAGGTGGCGGTAATCAGCACCAAGCACCAGCAGGTGCTGATCACCCCGCCAAGTCAGACTGGCAGTGCCACCCAGGGAACTTTCTGTTGCAAGGGCCTTGGGCAGATCCGGCGATTGGCCCCACCAGACCGCGCCGTCACTGATATTGTAATAGGCTGATTCCTGACGAAGAAAGGTGTGATAGCCGCCGATTGCCAGCTCCAGGCGGTCGGTCAATGGCTGGCGCAGCCCGATCAGGGCATTGATCTGACGTTTATCATCCTGCTGGGTCAGGTCATAAGGCAGCTGAGGCACATACAGGTCACCCTGGCGACTGAAGAGGCCGGTGGCCTGCACAAAGAGCTGGCCCTTGTTGGCTAGGTCCCAGGTCAGACGGCCATGATAACTGCTGCTATTAATCCCGGTCTTGGGCACCAGACCATCGCTACCCAGAAAACCGGTAGAAAGGTAGTAGCCCAAACGGTTGGCAGTGCCGCTTAATTCCAGGGAGGTGTCACTGGTGTTTTTGGTACCGGTTGAGGCTGCAATGGCTCCACTTATGCCGCGGTCCTGTTCCGGTGCCTTGGTAACCACATTAATCACCCCGCCCAGGGCAGAGCCCCAGGCCGTGGAGGCAGAGCCTTTGATGATCTCTACCCGTTCAATGATCCGGGCTGGAATGGCACTGACATCGGAAAAATTGGAGCCAAGGTTGGTAAAGGGGATGCCGTCCAGCAGCACCAGCACATGCTCAAAACTGGTGCTCTGAATCAGGGTATAGGCAATGATGCCGGGGCCACCGTTATGGGCAAGCTGCAGACCGGGCACGGTATCAAGCACGTCAGCCAGGGTATGGGCATTCAGACGAGTAATCTCGGCGCTGGTGACCACCGTGACATTTTCAGCGGTCTGGGAAAGTGGTTTGGGGGAACGGGTAGCACCACCGGCATCTTCTTCCTGCCAGGCGCTGAATAGAGCCAGGGTATCATCTTCTTCAGGTTCAGAAGCATGCAGTAAAGCAGGCGCAAGACAGATGTACAGACAAAGCAGTGTCAGCACAATCTGCAGCCTATGTCTGAAGCAGGATAACGCCATGAATAGGCCCCTTTTATTGCTTGCATACATAACAAAATTCCAGGATTATTGTCCAGCAATCAATCCATGCATTTTAACAAAATCAAAGGAGGGAACGCAGATGAGCGAAGAGCTGGCAGTACTGTCGGAGGGCGAGGAAACGGTGCAGGCCTGCTGCAAAGGTACCACGAGCGCTAAACTGTAACCGCAACAAAAGCTGTTTCACACGGGGGAGGCCAACCTCCCCCGTCATTTGTATCTACCTGATATTTCACGAGCCCTCCATGCAGCTTACCTCCTATTTAAAAACCTGGCCCCACCCGGACAAACCGGGTCGTACCATCCTGCTGGCTACCCGGCGTTGCGCCCTGCTGGAACTGTCGGACACCATGTGGCAGCGGATTACCTCTGGCGCCTCCCTGACTGAACAGGAGCAGGCCACTCTGACTCGCCTGGGGGTGCTGGTGACTGACCGGGAAACAGAAAAGCAGGCCCTGCTGCATACCTTTGACAACCAGAACGCCACCAGCCGTTGCTTTGAAGTAACAGCAGTGCTGACCCTGGAATGCAACCTGGCCTGCCCCTACTGTTTTGAAGAGCCGTTTCGCGGCAACCTAGTCATGACCAAGGCCACTGCTGACCTGCTGGTTGCACGGCTAATTGAACAGATGGTCGCAGGTCTGGACGTGCTGGTGGATTTCTACGGTGGTGAGGCGCTGATCCGGCTGGACCTGCTGCTGGACATTGCACGCCGCCTGCAAGAGGCAGCAACGCAGCATGGGGTGAGCTTTACCTTTAACCTCTTTTCCAACGGTGTGCTGTTGACACGTTCTACCGTTGAAAAACTGCTGCCGCTGGGGCTGCAGGCGGTCCGCACCACCCTGGACGGCCCACCGGATATTCACAATCAACAGCGTCCCTTTGTCTCGGGCAAGGACAGTTTTGACCTGATTCTGGCCAATCTGGCTGCTGTACACGATATCCTGCCGCTTAAGATCGGCGGCAACTACACCCGCAACAACTACACCCGTTTCCCGGAGATGCTGGACCACCTGCTGGAGGCCGGCATCGACCCAGCCAAGCTGAGGGATGTCTCCTTTTCGCCGGTCATGCCCAAGGCCGATGGCAGTGGTCTGGGTGACCACGGTGCCACCTGCGCCTGCACGGCCGAACCGTGGGCCATTGAGGCCCACCTATTCCTGCGGCAGGAGATCATACGGCGCGGTTTTCCCACCGAAAAGATCGGCCCGAGCGCCTGCATGATCGAATTCGAGAAGGATTGGGTGGTGAACTACAACGGTGATATCTACAAATGCCCGGTCTTCATGGGGGACGAATCAATGCGGATCGGCACCCTGGCCGAGGGTGTCAGGGATTACCGCAAATCCCACCGGCTGGATATCTGGAAGAATGATGAATGCCTGGACTGCGCCTATCTGCCGATTTGCTTCGGCGGCTGCCGCTTCTTCCGCAAACTGCAGACCGGAGCCATTGATGGCGTTGATTGCCGGAAGGCGATGCTAGATGCCTCACTAAAGCAGTTGGTGCTGCAGGATCTGGCGGCACGGGAGCCTGCCCTGCAGCCAGCCTGCTGACACAGAAGCACTAATCACCCCAAAAGCTCTTAGCCGCCAAAGAACGCAAAGATCACAAAAAACAATCGTTCATATCCACCAAGGGCACAAAGTTTCACGAAGATTCAACAGGTTACAGCATACAGATGATTCGCCCAAAAGGTTGTTGCCGTCTTGGCCTAAACAATCAGTTTTTCTTGGTGTTTCTTCGCGTACTTCGTGGACAACTGCTTTTTCCAGGTTTAAAGCACTATGCTGGCTTTTCTCCGCAGGCTCTGCGGCTCCGCGTGAGCAACTGCCGTTTCAAGCACCATCCCCCATCACTCACTGCACTGATCCACCTTGAAGGCCTCATGCAGGACCCGCACGGCAAGTTCGGTGTACTTCTCTTCAATGGCCACCGAAACCTTGATTTCCGAGGTGGAGATCATCTGAATATTAATGTTGTTGTAGGCCAGTGCGGTAAACATCCGGGCTGCCACACCGGCGTGGTTTTTCATGCCCAGGCCGACAATCGAGACCTTGCTGATGTTCCGGTCAGCAAGCACCTCCCGCGCATTGACCTCTTTGGCGATCTGGGTGGTGATCTGGTGCGCCTTTTCAAGATCGGTCTTTGAGATGGAGAAAGTGATATCTGCCAGACCGTCCTGTCCCACGTTCTGGACAATCATATCAACTGAAATATCCTTATCAGCCAGACCGGTCAGGATCTTTGCGGCACTGCCCGGCTTGTCGGGCACGCCCAGCACCGCGATCTTTGCCTCATTCTTGTCTGCCACAATCCCGGTAACAACCACACCTTCCATAGGCATATGCTCCTTTACGACCAGGGTGCCCCGTTCGGCAGTAAAGGCCGAGCGGACATGAATGGTCACGTTGTGTTTCTTTGCGTACTCAATGGCACGGATCTGGACACCCCGCGCCCCCTGGCTGGCCAGTTCCAGCATCTCATCATAGGAAATTTTTTCGATCTTGCGGGCATTATCGCAGATGGCCGGATCAGCGGTGAAGATACCGTCAACATCCGAGTACAGTTCACACACCTCTGCTCCAAGGGCGTGGGCCAGGGCCACGGCAGAGGTGTCGCCGCCGCCCCGCCCCAGGGTGGTGATGGTGCCGTTGCGGTCAATCCCCTGGAATCCGGCAACCAGTACAATGGCGCCCTGTTTGAGATCGGCCCTGATCCTGGCTGGATCAATATATTCTATGGAGGCCCTGGTGTGCAGCGAGTCGGTGATGATCGGCACCTGCCAGCCCAGGTAGGTCTTGACCTTGTAGCCCAGCGAACTGATGCAGAGCGCCAGCAGACCAATCGAGACCTGCTCGCCGGCAGAGATCAGCAGATCATAGTCGCTGCCGGCCTGATACGGACAGATCTCCTGGGCCATCTCAATCAGACGGTTGGTCTCACCTGCCCGGGCCGAGATGACGACCACCAGGTCGTTGCGGTCGTTATAGGACTGAATAATCCGCTCGGCGATCTTCCTGATCTGCTCAGGAGACGTGACCGCGGAGCCGCCATACTTTTGAACAACAGATGCCATACCAACCTCGTGGTGTACGTTTATCTCTGTCTGCCAATACAGCTCTAGCCCAGCTTGGGACTGGGCTAGAGGGTGAACAGGACCTGCAGGGCGAACTCTAGATCAGACCATGGGCTACCATAGCATTGGCGACCTTGATAAATCCACAAATGTTCGCACCCAGTACGTAGTTGCCCGGTGCGCCGTACTCTTCTGCAGTCTCGTAGCAGTTGGCATGGATGTTTTTCATGATATTTTCCAGCTTGCTCTCGGTGTCTTCAAAGCTCCAGGAATCACGCTGGGCATTCTGCTGCATCTCCAGCGCCGAGGTGGCAACGCCTCCTGCGTTGGCAGCCTTGCCCGGTCCGTAGGCAATCTTGGCATCCAGGAACACCTTGACCCCTTCCGGCGTGGTGGGCATATTGGCACCTTCACCGACAGCGATACAACCGTTTTTGACCAACTTGGCGGCATCCTTACCATTTATCTCGTTCTGGGTTGCAGACGGCATAGCCACCTGACAAGGGATGTCCCAGATGTTGCCGTTTGGAATATACTTTGCATCTTTATGGGCGAGGGCATAGTCGGAGATACGGCGACGTTCCACCTCTTTCAGCTGCTTGATCAGGTCGAGGTCAAGACCTTTTTCATGGTAAATCACGCCGTTGGAGTCTGAGCAGGCAACACACTTACCGCCCAGCTGATGGATCTTTTCAATGGTATAGATGGCCACGTTACCGGAACCGGATACCAGACAGGTCTTGCCTTCAAAGGTATCTTTGCGTACTTTCAGGGCCTCGTTGATGAAGTAGGTGGCACCATACCCGGTGGCCTCGGTCCGCACCAGCGAACCGCCCCAGGTCAGCCCCTTGCCGGTCAGGACGCCCGGCTCATAACGGTTGGTAATCCGTTTGTACTGGCCGAACATATAGCCGATCTCGCGGCCGCCCACACCGATGTCACCGGCCGGTACGTCGGTATGCTCGCCCAGGTGGCGGTACAGTTCGGTCATGAAGCTCTGGCAGAAACGCATCACCTCGTCATCGGACTTGCCCTTGGGATCAAAGTCCGAGCCGCCCTTGCCGCCGCCGATCGGCAGGCCGGTCAGCGAGTTTTTAAAGATCTGCTCAAAGCCGAGGAACTTGATGATTCCCAGGTAGACCGAAGGGTGAAAACGCAGACCGCCCTTGTAAGGTCCCAGAGAGCTGTTAAACTCAACCCTGAAACCGCGGTTGATATGTACCTGGCCCTTATCATCCTGCCAGGGTACCCGGAAGATGATCTGACGCTCAGGCTCACAGATCCGCTCAATGATCTTACGCTCGAGATATTCAGGATGTTTGACAACAACAGGCCCAAGGGATTCAAGAACCTCCAGTACGGCCTGATGGAATTCGATTTCACCTGGGTTTCGCTTGAGTACGTCGTTGTAGATACTTTCGATTTTTTCGTCCAGCTTGGCCATGATGTCTCCTTTGTGTGCAGAACCAGGGTTCAGGTTTGTATAAACCCACAGACACTTGCAACACATATGCCTAATATTGAATCATATGCATATTAATTATGCAACATAGCGGCAATCATTGCACAAAATGTAGTCATACAAGCCGGAACGACGTCTCTATATCACATGCACTATGATCGATTATCGTATTTATAGGTAGCTTTACAACACACGAAAAGATACAAAATCAACACATTTGCTCTCGCTAGATATACTACAGTATCAGTAAATTCAAGCCATTAGCACTTGCATGATTTTTTTTGATGCAGTATGTAGATCAGCTGTTGTTTGAATTTAGCCGCATACCACAAAATGCCTTGTTTTTTGGCACAAAGAGGAATCGCATGTTGATAGTAGCCTGTATCAAACAAGTCCCTGATACAACCCAAGTCAAGATCGACCCGGTTACCAACACCCTGGTACGTGAAGGTATCCCCTTCATCATGAACCCTTACGACACCCACGCCATGGAAGCGGCGCTACAGCTGAAAGACCAGTTCGGCTGCCGGGTTGCCGTACTCTCCATGGGACCGCCCAACGCGGAGGCCACCCTGCGCAAGGCGCTTTCCGCCGGTGTTGATCGTGCCATCCTGCTGTCCGACCGTGTCTTTGGCGGGGCCGACACCCTGGCCACCAGCAAGGTACTGGCAGCAGCCATAGCCAAGCTGAATGCGGAGGTTGAACCGGTGGGGCTGGTCATCTGCGGCAAGCAGACCATTGACGGCGACACCGCCCAGGTCGGCCCGGGCATTGCCGTCCGGTTGGGCTATCAGCAGCTGACCCTGGTGGACAAGGTTGAAGAACTGGACCTGAGCAATAAGAAGCTGGTGGTCAGCCGCAAGCTGGAAGGACGTCATGAGCGGGTGCAGGCGCCTCTGCCGGCGATGCTGACCGTCGTGCGGGAGCTTAACCGTCCCCGCTACCCCACCGTTCCGATGCGCCTGGCTGCTGCAACCGCAGAGGTTGAGGTCTGGAATAACGAAGTATTGCAACTCGATCCCCAGACCATTGGCCTGAAGGGTTCCCCAACCTGGGTATCCAAAATATTCTCACCGGAACGCGACAAGGGTGAAATTGTAGGGGATGGCTATGCCGACCCGGAGGGAACGGTTGATTTATTGCTGGGCAAACTGATGGAAAAGGATCTGCTACCACTATGAGTGAAAACACACCAAAGATCAAAAAACCCCGCGGACGCGCCCGCCTGCTGGAAGGCACGTGTATCGCCTGCGGTGCCCGCTGTGAAAGCTCCTGTCCGGTCAACTGTATTAGCATGAACGAGGCCGGCGAGCCGGTCATCGTGGCTGAAAAATGTATCGGCTGCCTCAAGTGCGTCAAGGTCTGTCCGGCCCAGGCGATCGAGATGGCCTTTACCCCGGAGGAGCTGAAGATCCTTGAGCAACTGGCCGCCGCCGGTACCGCGGCTCCGGCCGAGGAGGAAGATCCTGAGGCCGCTGCCCTGGCAAAGTTGCAGGCCCAGTATCGCGGGGTCTGGGTCTTTATCGAACAGACCGACGGCGAGGCGGCCAAGGTATCCTGGGAACTGCTGGGCAAGGGCAAGGAACTGGCTGCCAAGCTGGGAGTTGAGCTGTGTGCCGTGGTGATCGGTCACAAGGTTGAGCCGCTCTGCCATGAAGCATTCACATACGGCGCAGAAAAGGCCTATCTGCTGGATGCGCCGCTCTATGGCGATTACCGCACCCAGTCTTACCTTGAAGCGATGTGCCACTTGATTGAGCAGCACAAGCCCGAGGTGATCCTGATGGGGGCCACCGGCATGGGACGCGACCTGGCCGGGGCAGTGGCCACCAGGGTCGGCACCGGCCTGACCGCTGACTGTACCGGCCTGGATATTGACGACAAGCGCAACCTGATGCAGACCCGTCCCGCCTTTGGCGGCAACATCATGGCCACCATCATGTGCGACAAATATCGGCCCCAGATGTCCACGGTCCGGCCCCACGTGATGCAGATGCCCGAACCACTGCCGGAGGCCACCGGCCGGATTATCAGGGATGCTTTTACCACTCCGGAAGATCAGGTGCTGGCAAAGGTGCTTGAGATTATCCGCGACGGCGACAGCAAGCACAAGGTGGATATCGGCGGTGCCGAATTCATCATCTCCGGCGGACGGGGCATGATGGGACCGGAAAACTTTGCCATGCTGGAAGAACTGGCCAAAGAGCTGAACGGTGTGGTGGGAGCCTCCCGCTCTGCGGTAGATGCAGGCTGGATGCCCCACGACCGGCAAGTCGGCCAGACCGGCAAGACCGTGCGCCCCAAGATCTATATCGCCTGCGGCATCTCAGGTGCCATTCAACACCTGGTGGGGATGCAGGATGCCGACCTGATCATCGCCATCAACCGGGACAAGGATGCACCGATTTTCGAAGTGGCCCATTACGGCATTGTCGGCGATCTGTTCCAGATTGTACCCGTCCTGACGCGTAAAATTCGTGAGCTGAAAACACGAGGCAAAAAACCATGACACCAACCCCGACCATCTTCGCACCGCTCTTTATTGCAGCCACCGCCCTGTTTGTCTGGAGCTGCTGGAAACGACTCTCACTGACCGCCCTGGGGCGTCCTGAAGAACGGCTGGACAACATCGGCCAACGGATCGGTGACACCCTGAGTTACGCCTTTGCCCAGAAGCGGGTACTGGCCAAGCCGTCCGGCCTGATCCACGTGGCCATCTTCTGGTGTTTCCTGGTCCTGATGATCGCCAACACCGAATTCCTGCTGCACGGCCTGTTTCCTGCCATCAACTTCACCAGGCTGCCGGACGGCATCTTCATGCCGCTGATGCAGATGATTGACGTGGTTTCCCTGATCACCCTGCTGGCGGTGACAGCTGCCGCCATCAGGCGGCTGGTGGCCCCCCCCTATCCTGAGGCCCGGACCTTTGAGGCGTTCTTCATCCTGTTCCTGATCGCCACGCTGATGCTGGCGAACTTCGGGGTCAATGCCGCCAAGATCTCCCGCATGCAAGGCAGCACCCTGACACTGGCAGCGGGTATCATGCCGATCTCCAGCTGGTTTGCCCCCTATGTGCCCTCCGGGGCCGGCAAGCTGGTACATGACCTTTCCTGGTGGACCCACGCCCTGGTGCTGCTGCTGTTCATGAACCTGCTGCCGCTCAGCAAGCACTTCCATATCATCACCGCCATCCCCAACGTATTCCTGCGGCGGCGCGAACACCCGCCCCTGCCTGAGCGGGAAGAGTTTCACGCCGGCAACAGCTTCGGAATTAATCAGGTTGACGGTTACACCTGGAAAGAACTGCTGGACTCCTTTTCCTGCACCGAGTGCGGACGCTGCCAGATGGCCTGTCCGGCAGATCAGACCGGCAAACCGCTGAATCCGCGCGGGGTGATTGCCCAGCTCAAGCATAACCTGATGGCAAACGGCCCGCTGCTGAAGCAGGGCAAGGCCGCCACCACGGCGCTGATCGGCGAAGGCGATGCCTCCATCTCTGAAGAGGCTATCTGGTCCTGCACCACCTGCGGCGCCTGCCTGCAGGCCTGTCCGGTCTTTATCGAACAGATGCCCAAACTGATCCCGCTGCGGCGGCACTTGGTGGAAATGGAATCCAGATTCCCGGAAGAGCTGTTGAACCTGTTTGAAAACATGGAAGGGCGCAGCAACCCCTGGGGCATCGCCCCCACCGAGCGGGGCAAATGGGCCACCCAACTGGGCGAACGTCCCTATGAGCCGGGCAAGACCGAGTACCTCTTTTACGTTGGCTGTGCCGGTTCCTTTGATGCCCGGGCCAAGCAGATTACCGTGGCCACCGCGCTGCTGCTGGACAAGGCCGGGGTATCCTGGGGCATGCTGGGCAAGGATGAGAAATGCTGCGGTGATTCACTGCGCAGACTGGGCAATGAGTATGTCTTTGACAAGCTGGCCAAGGAGAACGTGGCACTGTTCAAGGAGCGCGGTATCAAAAAGGTGGTTGTGCAGTGTCCCCACTGCCTGACCACCCTGAAAAACGATTACCGGCAGTATGGCATTGAACTGGAGGTAATCCACCACAGCCAGCTGCTGCTGTATCTGGTGCAGGATGGCCGTTTGAAGCTACCGAAACAGGCTGATCTGGGCAAGCTGGTCTACCATGACTCCTGTTATCTGGGACGTCATAACGCGATCTACGACGAACCCCGCGAGGCACTGGCCCTTGCCACCGGTGCAGAGCCGCTGGAGATGCCCCGCAACCGTGAAGACGGCTTCTGCTGCGGTGCTGGCGGCGGCCGGATGTGGATGGAAGAGTTTACCGGCGACCGGATCAACCTGGTACGGGCAGCCGAGGCCCTGGAGCAGCAACCGGATACGATCTGTACTGCCTGCCCCTACTGCCTGACCATGCTGGATGACGGTATCAAGGATCTGAAGGCGGACAAGGTACAGGTGAAGGACATTGCCGAGGTGATGGCCGAGGCGGCACTGCGGTAGGGGGCAAACCGGACAACCAATGTATTTTACACCGCGCCCCTCCCCTTGTCAGGGGAGGGGCGCGCAACGTGGCAGTTTTAAAGACGTCCCCCTGACAAGGGGGGACTGAGGGGGGTTGGTTTCAGCTGATACCGGATTACTATTTCTCCCGCGCAGCCAGGCAGTCTTTGACCGCCTGCAGCAGTTCCATGAAACTGATCGGCTTCAGGATGGTCATATCCGCTTCCGGGCAGTAATGGGCATCGTCATCATAGGCAGTGGTAATGATGATCGGGATATCGTGGTCCAGGGCCCGTATCCTGCGGATCATCTCCATACCGTTCATGACCGGCATCTCAAGATCGGTAATCACCACGGCCGGACGTTTTTCCTGATACAGCCGCAACCCTTCTTCGCCTTGCGACGCCAGCAGCAGCTCCCCCACCTGACGGCGCAGAAAACTGCCGATGGATAAACGGGCAATATCCTCATCCTCCACATAGAGCAAACAGAGTTGTTGTAATTCTCCAGCAGTCGTAGGTGTCATCAGACATTCTCCTGTCTCAGCGGAATAGCAATCGTCAACACGGCGCCACGGCCCTGATTAGCGGCCGTGACGGTGCCATTAAAGCGTTGTTCAATAATCTGCCGCACCACAAACAGTCCCAACCCCACCCCCTGCGTACGAAACTTGCTGGTAACATAGGGATCAAAGAGCGAATGCAGCAACTGTTGCGGAATACCGCCACCGGTATCAGAGACCGCAATCGTCAAGCAGCGCTGGTCCTGAACCGCGATCTCCACGGTAATCAGCCCTGCCGCTGCATGTCCGGCCACAATGGCATCCCTGGCATTACTGAAAATATTGAGTACGCATTGTACCAGATCCTGCAAGGAGCCCTGGAGTTCCTGTTCCGCAAGCAGCTTCAGCTCAAAACCAATCCCTGTCTGCTGATAGCTGTCCTGCACCATCTGGATAGCCCTTTTGACCGCATCCGACGGCAGCAGGGCCTGATCAGGAAGTGCCGGGCGGCACAACAGGTTAAACGCCTCGATGGAACGGGAAAGCTGCTTCAACTCCTGCATGACCTTATCGGCAGCAGCCATGGCATTTTCAGGAAGCAGCTCACCGGTTGTCAGCTGCCAGGCGTTTTCCTGAACCCGTGCCCCGATATTGTTGAGCGGTTGGCGCCAGTGATGGGCGATATTGACCAGCAGCTCACCCAGGGTCTGGTAGCGGGCCTGCTGCAGCAACAGGGCATCCTTCTCCCGGCTTTTGGCAACCTCCTCCTCAACTCGCGCCTCCAGGGTACGGTTCAGCTCAAGCAGCTCCTGTTCAATCCGGCAGAGCTCAGTGGAGGCATAGTTGAGGGACTCTCCCAGATCCTGCACCTCGGTCACAAAATGTTCCACCGGCAGGGTCTGCCCCCTATGCTGCGGCAGATCGCGGGCAAAGCGGGACAGTTTGCTGATGGATCTCAGCGGACGCCGCAGCAGCAAAACCACCAGACTGATGCCGATCAAGGTTTCTACAATACTCAGAATGATACCGTGTCGCCAGATCTGTTGCTGTAATTGCGTAATCTCCTCAAGGCTGTAGGTAAGCTGCAACCAGCCCAGCAGCCCGCCGGCCTGTACAGGCTGCCAGACAAGCAGTGTCGTGCCGGTCAGCTGTGTGGCCTGTTTTACTACAGCCGGCACCTGAAGCGTAGCCGGTCCGTCAGCCAGCTCTGCAACAGAGGTGTCAGTGACTCGGCAGAGTGCCGCCAGTACAACGCCCCTGGCATCGGTGGCAAGCACCTTACGCACCCCCGGCAGGCCTGTCGCATGCCGGAGATACTGGTCCAGCGACGCATAATCATCGAGCGCCAGCGAATGGGCACACCCCCCGGCAAGGTTTTCAGACAAAAGCAGTGCCTGCTGCAGACGAGCAGAAAGCAGCTGGTCTGACTGACTTGCGGCGGTCCAGAAGGACAGCCCCAGGGTTCCGATGACCATGGCCAGGGTAATCGCCATCAACATACGGGTATACAGACGTTGCGGCAGCAGATGCATCAGCTCAGATACCTTTGGTCATTGCGTCGTAATCCATCTTTTCCAATGACTTGTAATCGCGGTCATAGTCTGCCTCAATCGGCTTGCTCAACTGTACCGGCTTGAGCAGGGCGCTCGTTTCAGGCTTGGCAGCCATCCGCAGAACCGCATCGGACACGGCCTGCTGAACCTGCCGAGGTATGCGCGGATGTGCCGCTATTGAATGAGGTGCAATCTTTGGTGCAATCATCAGGACACGCAACTTCGCCTTCACATCAGCCGGCTGAGCATCAAAATCAACGTTCAGGACCGTGCCGGCAGCGGTCTTGCCCAGCATCACCATCTTATAGACATTGCTGCTTGAACCGACAAAGACCTCTTTCATATTCAGCTCGATATGTTGCTGAGACAAGATCTGCCGCAATGACAGACTGCAGACGTTACGACTGCCGACATAGGCGATTTCCTGATTATTGAGGTCTGCCAGTTCCTTGAAAGGCGAATCCTTTTTGGTGATCAACATACCGGCCAGGACATGGCTGCCCCGCACCAGCGGCCGGTAATTCCGGCTGTGATGCACCAGCATCAGTTGATAGGGGGTAGAAAAGGCAAAATCAGGCACCCCCTGCTTAAATTCCGCCTCAAACTGGTTCATGGTCTCATACAGTTTCAATTTAAACGTAAGCCCGGTCTCACGTTCAAGCTGATCCAGAAACGGACGCCAATTGGTGTGCATGGTCACCGGGGGCCGCTGGGGCAGCACGGCAAAGACATACTGTTTCTGTTCTGCACCCTGGGCCGGCAAAACGCCTGCCAACATCAGCAGCAGCGCTAATCCCGCGAACAGTCTCATGGCAGTTCTCCTCTCTGGCTGCAATGCACGGCATCCGGTGTTATCAGCCGGTTCACCTCTGCCAGCAGCCCCTCTACATCAATCGGTTTCGGCACATAGCCATCAAAGCCGCACTCCAGCAGCTTGCCACGGTCACCGGTTAAGGCATGGGCCGTCAGCGCAATAATCGGTGTTCGTACGCCCCCCTCCTGTTCACGTCGCCGGATGGTTGCAGTGGCCATTGTCCCGTCAATACCGGGCATCTGCACATCCATCAGGATCAGGTCAAAGCAGTTCTGTTCCCAGGCCTCAATCGCCTGCCTGCCGTCCTCCACCGCCGTTACCCGGTGTCCCAGCCGCTCAAGCAGGCGGGTGGCATAGAGCCGCCCGACCGGCTGATCCTCGGCCAGCAGGATCTGCAAGGCATCTCTTTCAAAACCCTCCTGCCTGGGCGGCGCATCGGCAGGGACCACGGCCCCCAACGGCGTCTTCATCGGCAGAATCACCGTAAAACAGCTCCCCTTACCCGGCGTGCTTTCCACCTCAATCGTACCGCCCATCAGCTCCGTCAGGCGCCGGCAGATGGTCAGCCCCAGACCGGTACCGCCATAGCGCCGGCTGATGGACTCATCTGCCTGGCTGAAGGGGTCAAAGATCCGTTTGATGGTCTCCGGATCCATACCGATGCCGCTGTCACATACCGCAAAACGGACCCGCAGCGACTGCCCCGGCACAATGATGGGGGAGATCGACAGGACGACCCGTCCCTGGTCGGTAAACTTGACCGCATTGCCCACCAGGTTATGCAGCACCTGCTTCAGACGCAACGGCACCCCGCGCAGCAGTCCGGGCATGCCGTCCGCCAGTTCAAGCTGTAGCAGCACCCCCTTGCGCTGGGCCACCGGCTGATGAATCCGCAGGATATCCCGCGCCAGCTGATCCAGTTGGAAATCGGCCTGCTCTGTCCCAAAGCCGCCGGATTCAATCCTGGTCAGATCCAGCAGGTCGTTGATCACGGCCAGCAGGCTCTGGGCCGAATCATCCAGATGGCGCAGGTAGTCCTGCTGTTCATCAGCCAGCGGGGTCATATGCAGCAGGTGGCTCATCCCCATGATCCCGTTTAACGGGGTACGCACTTCATGGCTGATGTTGGCCAGGAACTGGGTCTTGGCCCGGTTGGCCGATTCGGCAGCCTCCTTGGCGCTCCGCATCTCCTGTTCAACCCGTTTTTGTTCACTCAGGTCGGTAATAAAGGCAAAGGCGCTATCCACCGTACCCTCGACAGTACGATGGGTCGTGGCAGAAAACATGACCGGCACCGGATGACCACCCTTATGCAGCAGCGTTATTTCATAGTTGCGATGTTCGGTTCCGTCGATACGCCCCATCTGATACAGGAAGATCGCCCGGTTATCGGCATCCACAAACTCAAGCGGAGAACGGCCCAGCATCTCTTCCCGGCGGTAGCCCAGCATGGTGCAGAGGGCAGGATTCAGATCAATGGTCAGCCGGTTCGGCCCCAGCTGCCAGAACCCCTGGCCCGAGTTTTCAATGAAGGCACGAATTCTGGCCTCACTGGCAGACAGCTCACAGGTCCGCTCGATCACCTTCTGCTCCAGCTGGATGTTCATCTCAGCCACAGCTGCCTGTGCCTGTTTGACCGCACTGATGTCGGTAAAGGTCAGCACCACCCCATCGGTGCTGTCGTCCCCCCCCCTAAAGGGCAGAATCCGCTGTAACACCCAGTGTTCCGCCCCCAACTGCAGCTCCTGTTCGTGGCGGACCCCCTCTTTCAGCACCTGCAGCAACCGTTCGCGAAACTCCTGCGGCGAGCCCAGCTCATAGGCAATATGATCAATCGGCCGCCCCAGATCCTGGGGCATGAGCTTCATGAAGGCACTGATCGCGCTGGAAAACCTGCGAATCCGTAACTGTTTATCCAGAAAGATCGTTCCTACCTCGGTGCTGCTCAGCAGATTGTCATGATCACGGTTCAACCGCAGCAGCTCCTGGTTACGGCTTTCAAGCTCACTATTGACGGCATACAGGTCTTCATTGACCGATTTCAACTCTTCATTGGTACTTTGCAGTTCCTCGTTGGAAGAGATCAGCTCTTCATTGGCCAGGTCAAGCTTCTCGTTACTGGTCTGCAACTCTTCAATGGTTAACTGCAACGAGTGACGGGTTGAATGCAGCTCCTGTTCAAGATCGGATATACGCCGATGCAACGACGAATCAATCTCATGGTGAAGACTGCCCGGCTCATCCTGTTGCACCGGCTGCCAGTCTGAAGGCCGCAAGGTGACATGATAGTGCAGATCATCACTGCGATCATCGGCCATGCAGGCCACCGAAATATCGATGTAGCGGGTTGTTTCGTCCTGCATCAGCGGTACCCGGTCCATCACCATGGCTTCCCGGCGTTGTTCAGCCCGTAGCAGGGCAGTGGAAAGGGCCGGACGCAGTTCTTCCCGCAGATTGGCCAACAGGTCACCGGTCAGCCGTCCGGTCAACGGCTGTAGATAGTCAGACAGATCTCCGAAAATATGCAGCACTTGGCGCTGGCTATTGAGCAGCATACCGGGCGGGGCGTAGCGGTCCAGAATCCTGTCATAATCCTGCAGCAGATGACGATCCAGAGCAACTGCGTTCCTGGAAGGCTGATGCAGTGAGGCCACCAGGGGATTACGGGCAATCCAGGGGATACCGGGAACCGTGATACTATCGCGGGGGCTGCTCTTTTTCTGAAACAGCTTGCAGCCAGAATCCAGCACGCTAAAGGCATTGGCCAGATGACTGACCCCTTCACTGGGCCCCAACAGCAGATGCCCGCCCGGCACCAGAGCAAACTTCAGGGCAGACAGCACCCGCTGTTGCGCCTCTGGCTGCAGGTAGATCAGCAGGTTGCGGCAGACGGCAAGGTCAATCCGGGTAAATGGCGGATCAGAGAGCAGGTTATGATGGGCAAAAACCAGCAGACGGCGGATGACCGGGTCAATCCGGAAGCAGTCATCGCCCTCGCTGCGAAAATAGCGTTCAAGATAATGGCTGGGCAGCCCTGCAAGGGCCGCTTCACAGTAGGTCCCCCGGGATGCGACCTCAAGGGCACCTTTGTGCAGATCCGTGGCAAAGACCTTTAAATCGCCGCCAAACCCTACCTCCTGAGCCACATCGTAGAGCAGCACCGCCAGGGAATAGGCCTCTTCCCCACTGGCGCAACCGGCTGACCAGATCCTGAATCCTTCCGTGGCCGAGCGATCCCGTAACAGTTCGCGCAGCAGATCGGCCAGCCGGCGAAACACCTCAGGATCGCGAAAGAACTCCGTCACGCCAATCAGCAGATCCCGACCCAGCGCCTCCAGTTCTTCCTGACTGGCAGCCAGCAGGGTGGCGTAGTCAGCAACATCAGCAAGCTGCAGCAACTCCATCCGGCGCGAGATCCTGCGCCCCACGGTAGCGGCCCGGTAACAGCCGAAGTCAACCCCCAGCCCGCGGCGCAGCAGATCGGTAATCGGCTGCCAATCCGTGTTGTTCGTATCTTCAGCTGCGGACTCCGTCAGTTCTTCGTCCGGCAGCAGTGAGGTATCCTGTTCACTCATTCCTGAGGTTGTCCTTTCATGGCAAGTACCCGCCCCATTTCAGCCAGCAATTGATCCATCTGGACCGGCTTGCCGACATAGCCGTCAAAGCCGCTTGCCAGCAACGTCTCCCGGTCGCCTGCCAGGGCATGGGCAGTCAGGGCAACCACCGGCAGATGGCCACCGGTTGCCTGTTCTTTCCGGCGCAGCTGAAGCAGTACCTCTTCGCCCCCCATGCCGGGCATCTGAATATCCAGCAGCATCAGGTCATACGGTTCCCGTTCCAGCAGGTCCAATGCCATCAGGCCATCTGCGGCAGCGGCAATCCGATGCCCCTGCCGCTCCAGCAGGCGCTGTACAAAGGTACGGTTTACCTCCTGATCCTCAACCAGCAGGATATGCAGCGGTGCAAGCTGAAACGAGGCGGCGGCTGCCTCGGACTCTTCAGGATCCTGAGCCCCCAGGTAGCGCCCAAAGGGCAACTCGACAACAAACCGGCTGCCCTGCCCCAGACTGCTTTCAGCACGGATATCCCCCCCCATCAGCTCCGACAGGCGACGACAGATAGCCAGCCCCAGACCGCTGCCGCCATGCACCCGGGAGGTGGAGGCATCGGCCTGGGTAAAGGGATGGAAGATCTTTTGCAGGGTTTCCGCAGACATGCCGATGCCGCTGTCAGACACCTCAAAGCCAAGCCTGATCCCCGTGGCAGACTCCTCCAGACAATCCACCTGCAGGGTGACACCACCGTGACTGGTGAATTTAATCGCGTTTCCCACCAGATTGATCAGCACCTGCTTCAGCCGCAACGGATCACCGATCAGGGCAGAAGGCAGCTCATCGCAAGGCTGGATATCCAGCCCGATCCCTTTCTCGGCGGCTGCTTTTTCGTACATCCCCCCCACTTCCCGCAGCAGCTTGGCCGGGCTGAAGGCGGTTTGCCGGATGGCAAGGCTGCCGGCCTCAATCCGCGAGATATCAAGGATATCGTTAATCAAGACCAACAGATTACGGGCAGAGCTGTCCAGCATATCCATATAGCCGGCCTGTTCTTCAGTCAGGCTGGTGGTACGCAGCAGCTGGCTCAACCCCATGATGCCATTCAGGGGGGTACGCACCTCATGGCTCATGTTGGCCAGAAACTCATTCTTTGCGATGGTGGCCTGCAGCGCCGCATCCCGGGCCTGCTGCAGCTCCTGCATACTCTGTTTCCGTTCCGAGATGTCCCGTACCACCGCCAGCAGTCGCTGGCGGCCATTGATCTCGGCGGCCCGCAGGCTGACCTCTGCCCAGAAGGTGCTGCCGTCCGGACGCGCACAGAGCCACTCAAACAGCTGCGGCCCCCCCTCGATGGCAGCCTGGATGTAGGAGACGGCCTGTTCAAGACCGAAATCGTGCTGACCCGGCGGCGAGAGCTGCACCGGGTTGGAACCGATCAGCTCCACCCGTGGCCGCCCGAAAAGCTGTACTGCCTGCTTGTTGCAATCGATGATCATCCCCTGTTGGGCATCCATGATGAAGATCACGTCATTGGTGGCGTTGAAGATGGTCCGGTAGGCATTCTCCGCCGTCTGCAGGGCAAGCGTATTGTCGTGCACGGTGGTAATATCACGGGCTGAGCCGTACAGGCGCAACAGATCCGGATTGACCGGATCCTGCACACAGCGGCTATGCTCACTGATCCAGCGAACGGCCTGATCCTTGCGCACCAGCCGGAATTCGGAGCGGACTTCATCACCGGCAGCCAGCCGCGACAGGCCTGCCGCTACCCGTTCCCGATCATCGGGGTGTACCAGCGGCAACCAGCACCCCAGGGCCAGCAACTCATCGCAGTGATAGCCGGTTATCCGCTCAAACTGTCCGCCAATCCACTGTACCCGGTAGGGCCCACCGGCTGTACGGGTACAGACATGGCAGAAATCGGAACTTAACTCGGTAAAAGCCTGATAGCGCTGTTCCGAATCGAGCAGCTGCCGCTCAAGCGCCAGGCGTTCCGTGACATCCCGGGCAATGGTCAGAAACTGGTCGGTTTCGGCGATATAACTGATGGAAAGTTCCAGATCCCGTGTTGTGCCGTCCTTGCAGCGATGACGGCTGACAAAGCGGTCAAACCCCTGCTCAACGATTTTGCGGGTGTGGGCATCCACCTCTGCCGTTGTCTCATTTGCCTCAATCTCATGGATGCATCTGCCGAGCAGCTCCTGTTCCTCATAGCCCAGCAGCGTACAGTACGCCCGGTTGACCGACAGAATACGGGTATCAGCTGCGGTGGTCAGCAGGCCGTCACGGCTGTTGTCCAGGATGATGCCGTGGTGGATATCCTGAAGCGCCAGCTGGTGCTCCCGCTCTGCCCGTTCGATCTCTCCGGCGGTGCGCAATGCGAACAGCTCCATCAGTTTCAGGGCCAGCGGCACCAGTTCTTCCGCTAACGGCTTGCTGTCCATCAGCAACAGATTACCCAACGGCTCATGGCGGGATGAGTACAGCGGCACCCCCAGATAGCACTCGACCTGCAGCTGACGCAGCAGCTCGTCGTTCGGGAAGAGATCGGCAGCGCCGGCGGCAAAGTACCGTGGGGCCAGCCCCACCACATGTTCGCAGGGGGTTCCGGGCAGGGGATACACGATGTTTTCCACCAGCTCACCATCAGCACAGACCTTCAGGGTCTGCACCTCGGCACGCTGCGGCAGTAGGCGGCCAACAACAGCATAACGGACGTTGAACACCCTGGCCAGCGTGGTAACCAGGGCTGCCAGAAAGGCATCACCAACCGTTGTGGCGGTACCTTCAAGCACCTCTTCCAGCAGGGGACCGATACGCAGCAGTTCATCAACGGCATGCTGATCCGCAGCTGTTGTCATACGCGCCTCTCCTTGCTGATCTGCTCCAGTACCCTGGCCATCTCCTCAAACAGGTTGGCGACCTGCAACGGTTTGGCCAGATAGCCGTCAAAACCGGCATTCAGCAACCGTTCCTGATCGCCGACGATGGCATGGGCCGTCAAGGCCACAATCGGGGTGTGGCGTTTGGTCCCGTCTTCTGCGGCACGAATGGCAGCCAGCGCCTTCAGGCCATCCAGAACCGGCATCTGGATATCCATCAGTACCAGATCAACAGGGTCGCTGTTCCAGATATCCACCGCCTCCTTGCCGTTGTTGGCCAGCAACGGCTGATGCCCCTTTTTGCGCAGGATCTCGGCGACAAAGCGCTGGTTAATCGGCTGGTCTTCTGCCACCAGGATACGCAGCGGCTGATCAAGGCCGGTCACCGCCACCGGCTCCGGCGTTGCCGCCGGCAGCACACCCGGTTTGAGCGGCACAACAAAGCAGAAGGTGCTGCCGTTTCCCGGACTGCTGGAGACCGTGATGGTGCCATGCATCAACTCAACCAGCTGTTTACAGATTGCCAGCCCCAGGCCGGTGCCGCCAAACTTGCGGCTGGTGGAGCTGTCTGCCTGAATGAACGGTTCAAAGATGGTCTGCTGGGTGGCCTGATCCATGCCGATCCCGGAGTCCTGCACCTCAACCACAAACAGCACGGTTCCGTCATCATGGCAGCGGGTGGCTGCCCGCACCACAATCTCGCCACCGGCGGTAAACTTGATGGCATTACCCACCAGATTGTTCAGAACCTGGGTCAACCGGTAAGGATCTCCCACCAGAACCTCCGCCAGATCAGGAGGATAGACCAGGCTGAGCAGCAAACCCTTGGCCTGGGTCCGCAGCCGCATCACCCGCAGGGTATCATGCAGCAGCCTGGAAGGCTGAAACGGAACCAGCTCCAGCTCCAGCTTTTCAGCCTCGATCTTTGAGAAGTCCAGGATATCGTTGATCACATTCAACAGGCTGTCCGCAGAGCTGTCGATAAAGTTGAGATACTCCCGCTGGGCCGGCGGCATCTCCATATCCCGCAACAGCTGCACCATGCCGGTAATGCCGTTGAGCGGGGTGCGAATCTCATGGCTCATCACGGCCAGAAAGCGGCTCTTGGCCTCGTTGGCTGACTTGAGTTGCTCCATGGCGCTGTTCAGGGCCTCAATGTGAGATTTCTGGTCGGTGATATCCTCAAAGAGCGTGGCAAACCGTTCCGGCCCGATCCGGCAGACTGAGATGCGAAAATGCCGGCCAAAGGGGGCGTAATAACTCTCAAAACGGTTTGGCTGACCGGTTGCCACCACCGTGGCATACTCCTGTAGGTAGGGCGGGACATCCGTTTGATACGCCTCAGTGGCAGACTTGCCGACAACCTGCTCCCGCCTCAATCCCAACAGCTGTTCAAAAGCCTGGTTAGCCTCCTCAATCAGGTAATTCACCGGAGTGCCGTCATGGTTGTACTGGATGCGATGCAGGGCAGAGCCTTCTACCATGGCATCAAACAGGGCATGAAAACGTTCTTCGCTACTGGTCAGGCGCTGCATGCTGTCCTGCAGCCTGGAGGAGATCTGCAGCAGGGTATCCTGTAACAGCGCAAGCTCATCACCACGCAACGGTAAGCGGGCCAACGCTTCGGTCTGACCGTCACCAAACAGCTGGACGGCATGGGTAAGGGCCTCAAGCTTTCGGCTGAACCGCCCGGTCAGGTAGTAGGCGACCAGAGCTCCGAACGCCAGCAATACCAGTGTCAGCAACAGTTTCTGCAGCAGTGGCAGGGCAGTCATGGAGGAGCAGACCAGCTCGGCTGTAATCAGCAGTAACGCCAACACACTATAACTGATTGTCAGCCGGGTCCGGAGCGTCATGGAACAGGTCCTTGATCGGGAATGGTCGCTCTATGACAGTGTATCACCAGGCGGCTGATGCGCAACTGTCCGACGCTTACAGACGGCCCACCTTGATTGACAGCGGCCAGACTATCCGGCGCCTGTTTTCACCCCAGAGCGGGGCAAGCGGGACGGTCAGTAGCGGCACCGGATCACTGCCATGCCGTTCACAGTAGCGGCTGGTGGCTGACCAGCTGCGCAGGTAGCCGGCCAGGTCATCCAGACTCCAGTCAACAGCCATGGCGCACGTGGGGGGAGCCAGTTCATGAAAGGGGAAAGCCAGGTCGGCATACCCGTTCTCGACATGACGCCGTTCCGGTGGCCAACAGTCTCCGACGGTCTCGTAATAGAACCGGTCCAACAGGGCCTGTATTCCGGCGGTGTCAGTCCCCTCAACCCGAAAGACACCGTAGGTCCAGACCGCCAGCAGACCGCCCGGCCGCAACACCCGGCGCACCTCGGCATAGAAGCGATCAAGATCAAACCAGTGCAGGGCCTGGGCCACGGTCACCAGATCGGCAGAGTGTTCAGGCAGACCGGAGCAATCAGACGGCGCGGTATGATACTGAACATTCGGGCAGGGTGCAGCGGCCTCAATCTGGGAGCGGCTGGCATCGGTGGCCCAGACCTGCTCAAAATGCTCTGCCAGTCCCAACGCTGCCTGACCGGTCCCGGTGGCACAATCCCAGGCCAGCCTGCGTGCCGGGGCCTTTTCAGCCAACCAGCTGAACAGCGCGGGCGGGTAGCTGGGACGGTGGCTGGCATAGTGGGCAGCCACCTGTGCAAAATGGTCAGTAAAACCGGTGCCGGTCATCCTCTCTCCTTTGCGGTGGCCTGCGCCAGCTCGGCGCAGAGCAACTTGATATCCACCGGCTTGGCCACATAGCCGTCAAATCCCTCTGCCATCAGCCACTCCCGATCTCCCTGCATGGCGTGGGCCGTCAGGGCAATCACCGGGGTATGACGACCGGAAGCCTGTTCCGCCTGCCGGATCAGACGGGTGGCCTCAACACCGTCCATGACCGGCATCTGGACATCCATCAGGATACAGTCCCAACGTTTGCTGTGCCACTGTTCAAAGGCCTTTTGCCCATCCTCCACGGTTACCACCCGATGCCCGAAGTGCGTCAGAATGGCACTCATACTGCGTGCATTGATCTGATTATCCTCTGCCAGCAGCATGGTCAGCGGACGCCCCTCCGACACCGGCTCCGGCCGGTCCTCCAGGCGCAGAGCACTACCGGCAGAGGCCTCACGAACCACAAACGGCAGCTCAACAAAGAAGCTACTACCGCTGCCGGGTGTACTGACAGCCCAGATCCGCCCCCCCATCAACTCGACCAGGCGGCGGCAGATGGAAAGTCCCAGGCCGGTGCCGCCATATTTACGGGTTGTGGAGCTGTCCGCCTGTTCAAAGGGTGCAAAGACCCGCTCCAATACCTCTGGCGACATGCCGATACCGGTATCGGCAACCATGATACGCATGACCAGCCCGTTGTCATTGCGGGAAGACGGCCCGGCCACAATGCTGATGCGGCCCTGTTCCGTAAACTTGATGGCATTGCCCAGCAGGTTCAGCAGGATCTGCTTGAACCGCAACGAGTCCCCCTGCAGGATCTCAGGAAGTTCGTCAGACAGCTCGGTGCAGATATCCAGCTTTTTCTGGGTGATACGTGGCATCTGAGAGGCCACGACCTCCTCAATGGTCGCCCGTACTGAAAAATCGGCATATTCCAGTTCAAGTTTGCCGGCCTCGATCTTGGAGATATCCAGAATGTCGCTGATCAGCGCCAGCAGGTTTTGTGATGAGATCTGCAGACTGGCCAGAAACTCCTGTTGTTCGGGAGTCAGGTCCGTCATCCGCAGCAGATGAGCCATACTGATGATGCCGTTCATCGGGGTACGGATCTCGTGGCTCATGTTGGCCAGAAATTCCGTCTTGGCCCGGCTGGCGGCCTCTGCCCGTTCCTTTGCCTCCTGCAACACAGCCTCGGTCTTTTTTCGTTCCGTTATATCCCGAATCAATCCCAGATTATAACCTTGGCCGTTAAACTCGAAATAGTTGGCAGTAATCTCCACCGGGTAGACCAGGCCGGAACGGTTTTTGTGTACCCCTTCAAAGATGATGGTCCGCCGCCGGATCAGTTCCTGCCAGAAGGCGGGCCACTGATCCTCGGAAAACTCCGCATCAACATCGCCGATCTTCATTTCCAGCAATTCTTCACGGCTGTACCCGGTGGAGCGGCAGGCCTCCTGATTGACGTAAATAAAGCGGGTGGTCTCATCCACCAGGTAGGCTGACTCATGGATCGTATCCAGGGCAAAATTGAGCAGGGTCATGGTCTGCTCGGCCTGTTTACGCTCCGTAATATCAATGGCGCTCCAGACCACCCCGTTCTGGCCGTCGGGCAACTGCAGCCGGACCCCGGTAAAAAAGCACCAGAAAAGACTGCCGTCCTTGTGGCGCATGGGATATTCGGCACTCAGGTGGGTCTTGCCGTCACGCACGCTCATGAAGGTGGGGGCCCAGCCTTCATAATGCTGCTGATCAAGGTGCAGCAGCCGCACGGATTGCCCGATCAGCTCCTCTTCCCGGTAGCCGAACAGCTCACAGAACTGCTGATTGACCTTCAACATCAGACGTTCTGAGGAGACAATCAGGTTACCGGTACCGTTATGCTCAAACAGGGCCTGCCAGTAGTCCTGCTGCTGCTGCAGCCGTTTGTTCAGGCGCCGGGTGACCAGTACCAGGCCTGCCAGCAATGCAATCACCAGCAAGGCAGCCAGCAGCAGCTTACGATAGTCAATCCGCGTCTCATAGGGATTCGGAATCCAGCGATCGGCAATCGCCGCCCGCTCCGCGGCCGGAATTGCAGCCAGTGCCTTGTCCAGAATACCCCGCAGCTCTGTCTGTCCCTTTGCCACCCCGAACTGCAGCACGGAGCGGGGTGCGATCAGGGTGCCCATCGGGGCAAGTCCGTTCAGTTCCAGCGTGTCAAGCAGATGCTGCACCACGGCACGGTTGCCGGCATAGGCGTCGGCTTCTCCCCGGGCAACCGCCTTCAGCGCCTCGGCGGTACTGCCGTACTCACGGACCGTGACCGACGGGAAGTTGTTCCTGAAATAGGTGACATTGTTAAACCCCTTTTCAAGGGCGATGCTCTTGCCGGCCAGGTCGGCTTCCTGTCTGAAAAAAGTCCCTGACGTGCGCCCCACCAGCACATGGGGAATGGAGATATAGGGCCGGGTAAAGTCGAACAGCGCATCCCGCTCCGGAGAACGGGTTATATCCATCAAGGCGTCAATCTGCCCCTTCTGCACCCATTCATAGTTTTCCCTGAACGGGCCGGGGACCGGGACCAGCATCCCCCCCAGCATGCGGTTGATCGCCTTGAGATAGTCTGCACCGATCCCCTGCACCGTGCCGTTGCGATCAAGATAGTTCATGGGTGGCCAGTCCTGCATTACCCCGACATGGATGATCGGGTGTCTGGCCAGCCAGCCCTTCTCGGCATCGCTCAGGGCAAGCCCTGCCGGGACGGTATCAGCCTGATTCTGTTCTGCGTAGACCGGCAGCAGCGTGCAGACCAGCAGCAGTACCAGCAGGACTGTCAATAACGGTAACGGTAGACTGCGGATCCGGTTCTTCATAGCAACCTGCGCAGTGCTGCGGTCAGAAATGCAATATTCACCGGTTTGGCCACATGGGCATCAAAACCCTGCCGCAGCAGCCGTTCCCGTTCCTCATCCATGGCATGGGCCGTCAGGGCGATAATCGGGATATGCCCACCACGCTTTTTTTCCTGTTCCCTGATGATCCGGACAGCAGCATCCCCCCCCAGGACCGGCATTTGAATATCCATCAGGATGCAGTCAAATGACCGGTCAGCCAGACAGTCCAGCGCCTGCCTGCCATCTCCCACAACCGTTACATGATGCCCCATCCGGCTCAGGACCTTGTGGACAAACTGGGCGCTGACAAGATTATCCTCAGCCAGCAGAAGCTCCAGCGGCCGGTCTTGATACACGCCATCCGCTTCTTCGCAGTTGCCCTCCTGTTGCCGGTCAGTCTGTTCCGGCAACAGAAACGGCAATTCAACATGGAAGGTGCTGCCGCCCTCTGTTCCGCTTTCAGCCCAGATCCGTCCCCCCATCAACTCTGCCAGACGGCGGCAGATGGCCAGCCCCAGCCCGCTGCCGCCATAGCGCCGGGTGGTGGAGTTATCAGCCTGCTCAAAGGGGGCAAAGATACGTTCCAGCAGATCCGGCGGCATGCCGATACCGGTATCCGAAACCGCGAGATGAATCAGGACCCGGTTCTCCTCAGACGTCACCAGCTGTGCGGTAATGGTGACCCATCCATGCTCGGTAAACTTGATCGCGTTGCCCAGCAGATTCAGCAGGATCTGCCGTGTCCGCAACTGGTCGCCCCGCAGCAGCTCCGGCACAGCCTCCGCTATCTCGGTGTGAATGCTGATCTTCTTCTGATTGATCTGAAACTGCTGGCTGCCCAGCAGATCCTGAATGCATCTGCGCAACGAAAAATCGACATTTTCCAGCAGCATCCTGCCGGCCTCGATCCTGGACAGATCCAGAATATCGCCGATCAAGGTAATCAGGCTGTTTGCGGAATTTTCAATATTCTCAAGATACTGCTCCTGCTCCGGGCTCAGCTCAGTGGTCCCCAGCAGGTGGGCCATACCGATCACGCCGTTCATCGGGGTACGGATCTCATGGCTCATGTTGGCCAGAAACTCGCTCTTGGCCCGGCTGGCAGCCACGGCAGCCTCTCTGGATGCCCGCAGTTCCTGTTCGGCCCGCTTGCGTTCGGTAATATCCCGGGCCACGCCGATCACCCCGGCCACCTGACCGTCAGCATTCCGGAAGGGGGTCTTCTGCACCTCGACCAACCCCTTCTCGCCGTTTGCCAGTGTCAGTTCAATCTCCAGGGTATAGCTGGTGCCCGCTTCAATGGCGCACAGATCCGAGGCGCGATAGAGCGCGGCCTGATTCCTGTCAGGAGCGATGTCGATATCTTTCCGGCCAATGATCTGCTCCTTGCCAAGGCCGATATAACGCGAGGCGTAGGCCTGATTGCACCCCAGATAGGTGCTGTCGGTATCTTTGTAAAAGATCATGTCACTGATGGAGTCCAGCATGGTCTGCAGAAAGCGCTGATCTTCCTCCCGTTTTTTCTCAGCCCTGACCCGCTCGGTCACATCGCGTCCCATGACAATCAGCCCTTTGCGGTTACCCTGTGCATCAAAGGTGGGCACCTTGATGATGTCAAAGGTCTTGAAACTGCCGTCCGGGCAGGGAATCACCTCATCGGCACGGGAGAGCGTCCCTTTGTTCCAGGCCAGCTCATCGGTCACTTCGCAGCCTAAAAAGGCCTCCCGGTAGAAACTGCTGAAGGCTGCCAGTTCTGAATCCTTCTTGCCGCGGTACTCAACCCCCTCCAATTGAAACAGCTTCAGATCAAAATCATTGGCCTCAAGCCATCTGCCTTCGGCATCCTTGAAGCAGACGATATCCGGCATGGCATTGATCAATGTCCGCAGCCGTTCCTCACTTGCGACAAGTTCTTGTTCCGTTTTCTTCCGCTCATCGATCTCTGCCTGCAGGCGTCTGTTCAACCTGCGAAACACGATGACCAGAACCGCTAAAATACAGAGCAGGCAGAGCAGGACGATACGTTCAGTCATGGGCAACCCTTTGATAATGGCAGTTCAACCGTAAAACAGCTCCCTTTGCCCGGCTCAGAACGAACCCCGATCCGCCCCCCCATCAGCTCGGTCAGGCGCTGACAGATGGAAAGTCCCAACCCGGAACCGCCAAACCTGCGGGTGATCGAGCCATCGGCCTGGGTAAAGGGGGCAAAAACCAGCTCCTGCTGTTCAGGGGAAATACCGATGCCGGTATCCTGTACTTCCAGATGCAACCACGGCGCGTTGTCCGGCCCTGCCAGGTGCAGCGCCTTGACGGTAACACTCCCCTGTTCGGTAAATTTGATCGCATTGCCGACCAGGTTCAGCAGGATCTGCCTGAAGCGGATCTGATCCCCCAGCATCTGCTCAGGCAGGCCATCCGCCAGTTCAAGCACCATTTCCAGCGACTTCTGCCGGGCCGCTGCACTCTGCAGCGCCAGTACCTCACGAATCGTCAGCCCCAGCGGAAAGACCGCCTGCTCCAGATCAATCCGGCCGGCCTCAATTCTGGAGAGATCCAGAATGTCGTTGATCAGTGCCAGCAGGGTGCTGGAACAAAGCTCCATATTCTCCAGATACTCTTTCTGTTCCTGGCTCAACTGGGTATAGTGCATCAGCTGCACCATCCCCAGCAGCCCGTTCATCGGGGTACGGATCTCATGGCTCATGTTGGCCAGAAATTCAGACTTGGCCCGGCTGGCGGCCTCGGCGGCATAACGGGCTGCAAGCAGTTCCTTTTCATGCTGCTTGCGGTCGGTGATATCCCGCGACAACACCACAAAGCGGGGCTGATCCGTCACCGGACCGGTTTTACGGGCAACCGACAGCTCGAACCAGAGTTCACCGCTTGGCAACGGCAGAAAAAACTGACGGCCATGGGAATGGCCGCTTCTCTCAGCCTCCTGCAAGGCCTCAAGACAAACCTCGGCTGCCTGGAAGGGCAGCATCTCACGCACGGTCCTGCCGACCAGTTGCTCTGCGGGCGCCGCCAGCTGTTCAGAATGACGGGCGTAACAGGCATAGTAGCGGCCATCCAGACCGACCTCAAACAGCAGGTCCGGCACAGCCTGAATCAGACTGTCAAGTTTGTTGCGTTCCTGTTCCAACTCCTGTTCAACGCTAATATGGTGTTCCATCTGCAAAAAGAGCTGACAGACCAGCAGTGTGGCAACGGGGTAGACCAGCAGCACCGGCAGTGTAATGTTGGCCAGCACCACCTGCGCAACTGCTGCGGGCAAAAAGGACATGCAGCCAATCATCCAGAGATGCACCAGCAGACCGAACAGGTAGAAACCGACCGGACTGACAACCCGGGGCCAACTACGCCGCAGATAGTAGCCGGCCACACCAATGGCACCGGAGCCGATAATGACCGCCACCCCCATCGGTGCGCCAACCCCGCCCAGCCAGTAACGGTAGCCGGCAGCCATGGCAGCGGCAACCGCTGCGGTAACCGGGCCGCCAAACAGACCCGCCACGGCGATGACAATGCTGCGTCCGTCAAAGATCAGCCCCGGTTGCAGGATCATCGGGGTCATCATCCCCACCAGGGCCACACTGCCAAACAGCAGGCCGGACAACAATGCATAGGCATGCCCCCGTTGCCGGATATGCCGGATCAGCAGACCATGGGCAAAGGTCAACGCCACCAGCAGGGCGATATTTTGTATCAGGGCAAGATAGATCATCAAAACCTCAAACAGAAGATACAGCGGCCACAGCCGTAGTTACCCGCTTCAGCTCCGCTGCCAGCTCGTTGAGTTGGAACGGTTTGGCAATATAACCGTCAAACCCCTCGGCCAGCAACCTTTCACGGTCGCCGGCCATGGCATGGGCGGTCAGGGCGATGATCGGGATGTGGGCAGCGCTGCCCTGCTCACGCTGGCGGATAAAACGGGTTGCTTCACTGCCGTCCATGACCGGCATCTGGATATCCATCAGGATCAGATCAACATAGCCTGACATCCAGTGCGCCAGGGCCTGTTTGCCGTCTTCGGCGCGAAGCACCTTGAGCCCCAGTTTGCCTGCCAGTCCTGCGGCGGCCATCAGGTTGACGGGATTATCTTCGGCAATCACCGCAGTCATGGAGGAACCCTGCCAGAGCGGCAGCGGGACGGCTTGATCCCTGACCGTCTCAGCCGGGTCGACGGCGGCATACAACGGCAGCTCAAGGGTAAAACAGCTCCCCTCGCCGGGGATGCTGTCAACATGGATACGGCCCCCCATCCGCTCTGCCAGCCGGTGACAGATCGCCAGTCCGAGGCCGGTGCCGCCAAACCTGCGGGTGCTGGACATATCGGCCTGCACAAAGGGTTCAAAGATCCGTTGCAGATCTTTTTCAGCAATACCGATGCCGGTATCGCTGACCCGCAGCTGCAGCCGTAGCTCACGCTCGCCACAGGGAATACAATCTGCGGCAAGGGAGACCCCGCCCTGTTCGGTAAACTTGATCGCATTGCCCAGCAGGTTGGAGATGATCTGGGTCAGGCGGTGCCCATCGCCAATCACCATCTGCGCCAGACTCTCCGGCAGACTGGTTGTAAGCGGCAATCCCCGCGTCTCCAGTGAGCTGCGGTGCAGACTGATGGCCAGTTTAATGCTTTCCAGCAGGTTGAACGGCCCTGACTCGACCTTCAGGCCTGAAGATTCAAGTCCGGCCAGATCAAGCAGATCGTTCACCAGTGCCAGTTCATTGACTGCCGATGTCCTGATCATCTGCAGGAACTCACCCTGTTCATCGGTAAGCTCGGTCAGTTCAAGCAACTGCACACCACCCATCACGCCGTTCAGCGGTGTGCGCAGTTCATGGCTCAGGGTGGCCAGCAGCTCTGTCTTGGTGCGGCTGGTGGCCTCGGCCGTCTCCTTGGCACTGGTCAGCAGTTCCTCAATCTGCTTGTGTTCAGTAATATCCTGCAGGGTGCCGGCAATACAGTCGCCGTCCTCCCCTTCCAGCCGGCCGATACAGCGCAGCTCACCCCAGAAACGGCGGCCGTTGGCACTGATCATCCGGCAGGTCAGCCTGAAAGGTGTGCCGTGGGTAAATGCCTCCTGCAGGGACTGCAGCACCAGAGGCCGGTCCTCGGCATCAAAATAGTTCAAGCTGGCTTCCTGGCTGATTGCGTCTTCAACGGGATGTTCCAGCATCCGGCACAGCTCGTCTGTCCAGTAAAGCATGCTGGTATCGGCATTTAACTTCCAGCCGCCAAGCTGGGCAATGGTTTGACTTTCCCGCAGGAACAGGGCCTGATCCGCCAGGGCCGCCTCTGTCTGTTTGCGTTTGGTTATGTCGGTGATAGTGCCGACATAGCCGACAATCCCCCCCTTGCTGTCAAAGATCTCGGCTGACTGGCCATACACCCAGGCAACACTGCCATCGGGCCGCATAAAGCGATATTCCAGGCTAAAGGGGCGCTGCCCGGCAACCGAGCGTTGCCATTCTTCAAAGACCTTGGCCCGGTCTTCAGGATGCAACGCCTGCGCCCAGCCATCACCCAGCGCCTGTTCAAGCGGTAACCCGGCAATGGCTGACCAGCGTTCATTGACATAACAGCAGGCTCCGTGCGGGTCGGTCTGGAAGACACCGGTGGGAGAGGCAGTGGTCAATGACGCATACAACGCCTCCTGGGCCCGCAGCTCGTCTTCGGCCTGCTGGCTGAGGCGTTGTTGGCGCAGATAAATGGCGCTGGCAATCGTGATACCGATCATCCCCACCAGCCAGATGCTGCCGTGGGCCAGACGGACACCCCGCAACCCGTTCTCGCCGGCCCGCAGATGCGGCGCCAACGGCACGGCGGCACTGATGCCGCCTCTGATCCCTCCCACCGGAATCCTGGTGTCGGCATGGCACTTCAGACAGCCCTGCTCCATCTTCATCGGCAGGATCAGACGGTAGTAGGGGGCACCATTGATGGCGGTCAGCTCACTGACAGAGGAGATCCCTTTCTCAAAACGGAGCAGGGCATCCCTTTCCCAGGCATCCGGGGCATTGACAGGGTTTTTGGCGTGCAGGCTGGTGATATGCCCCTTGACGCCGAACTGTTCGCCAAACAGCCCCATGACCTGGCGGGTCATATAGGCCGGATTCATCAGGGTCAGCTTGTCGCCGTCAGTCGTCACAACATCGCGCTTCGGTACGGTTAACCAGGGGTTGGGCGGGGTCTGCGTAGAGGGATGCACATAGACGCCGCCATGCATGGTGGCCCAGCGTCGGAAGGCAAGATCTTTATTGATAATGGTGGTTGCTTCATGGCGGGAGTAATCATAGACCTGTTGCCGGATCAGGCGTTCATTCCAGAGTAGCGAACAGCCGACAATCAGGCTCCAGAGCAGCCCCCACTGCAGTAACGCCATCCAGATGGTACGATACTTTTTCATGGTAGCTCCAAACGCAGCCGGACTACCTTAAACAGACCAGTCAACAAGCGGTCTAAGGCATATAAAGTCTGCCATTAAACTAGGAAATGTCAAGCGGGATCACGCCTGTGCGGCGCGGGCAAAACGAGGGAAAACAGGGCGGCAGAACAGGTGATGGCGGCAGCGCAGAGATAGGCCGGAGCAAAGCTGCCGTAACTGCGTGCCAGCAAGCCGGCAACGGCGGGCCCGACGGTCTGTCCCACGGCAAAGAAGATGGTAATGGTGGCAAATGAAGCGGCAGCCCGGGCTGTACCCAGATAGTCACCCACAGCAGCAGCCATGATAGCTGGTATGGCAAAAACGGCTGAGCCGTACAGGACAATGGCAAGCAGCAGGCCAATGGCCCCCAGTTTGAGTCCGGCCAGCAGGTAGGCTGCGCTCTGCACCAGAAAGACCAGCGCCAGCCCCTGCTTGCGACCGATCCGGTCAGACAGGCTGCCAAAACCGACCCCGGAAAAGACGCTAAAGAAGCCCACCCACGACCAGTAGTGGCCGGCTTGCGCTTCACTCAAACCGGACTCCCGCACCATGCTGGTGACGATAAAGGTGCCGAAGACCATAAAGGTTGCGCCAAAGGCCAGATACAAAAGCCCCAGCCTGAGCAGCAGCGCGCCGTCCCCCTGCTGCTCGTGGAGAACGGGCATGCTGCCGTGCTGTTCCGGCTGCAACGGCCCCAGCGGTTCCAGCCCCTTTTCCGCCGGGGCATTGCGCAGCCACAGGGCGGCAACCAGGGCGGTCAGCAGGGAGATGGCTGCCAGCAACAGCCAGGCCAGACGCCAGCCGTCAGCGGCATACTGGCGGTTAAGCAGCGGAATCAGATACCCGGCACAGATAATAGCCAGACCGTTGCCGCCAATGATCAGACCGGCAGCCCTGCCGCGAGTCCGGCTGCGGAACCAGCAGGGAACCAGCGCCATGAGGGGGATGTTTGCAAGACCACCACCCAGGCCGGTAACCGCATAGAGCAGCGCAACCGTCAGAAAACCGTGGGATTGGCTGATACCGGCCATGCAAAGTGCGATCAGCAGCAGCCCGGCACTGATCACCGCCCTGGAGCGGAAACGGCGGATCAGCCAGGGAGACAGCACCACGGCAACCAGATACCCGCTGAAGTTGGCGGTGCCGATCAGACCCATCCGGTCATAGCTCAGCTGCAGGCCGGCCTGCATGGCAGGCAACAGCATGGTGTAGGCGTAACGGGCCAGCCCCAGACAGGAAAACAGCACCAGGACACCGACCGCCACGATGACCCAGCCGTAGTGCAGGAAGCGACTCTGATGTGAGGTAGAATTGGACATGGCGCATCATGCCGCAGCTGACTGGCGGAATCAAGCGGCATCGGCATCAGTGTCCTTAAAACCTGTTGACAGAGATGCAATGATTCGGTAGGACTCCCCCCTGCACGTAACCTAACAGACGCGTAAGGAGCACCGAAATTATGAACAAGCCGTTGGTTGGCATTTTAATGGGCAGTGATAGTGATCTGCCGGTAATGGAGAAGGCAGCCGAGGTGCTGACGCAACTGGGAGTTAACTGGGAAATGGATATCAGTTCGGCCCACCGTCTGCCGGACAAGACCGCCACCTACGCCCGTACCGCCCGTGAACGGGGCATTGAAGTCCTGATCTGCGGGGCAGGCATGGCCGCCCATCTGGCCGGCGTTGTGGCCTCCCACACCACCCTGCCGGTGATCGGCGTACCACTGAAATCCGGTGCCCTGGCCGGTGTGGACGCGCTCTATGCCACAGTCCAGATGCCTCCCGGCATTCCGGTGGCCACGGTGGCCGTTGACGGCGGCAAGAATGCCGGTTACCTGGCTGCTTCAATCCTTTCCATCAAACGGCCTGAACTGGCAGAAAAGCTGGAACAGTTCCGTGCAAGCACCCGGCAGGAGCTGGAGGCAAAATCCAGTGAGCTGCAAACACGTCTGAAGCAGGCTTGAGGGAGAAGCTGTAATGCAGGAGATCCAGAAATTTATCCACGGCTTCCGCAACTTCCAGGAGGAGTATTTCCACGAAGACCGTGAACTGTTTGATTGTCTCAAAAAGGGGCAACGCCCCAAGGTGGTCCTGATCGGCTGCAGTGATTCACGGGTTGACCCTTCCATGATGGTCCGTTCCGAGCCGGGTGACCTGTTTATTGTCCGCAACGTGGCCAATCTGGTCCCCCCCTGTGAACATGACCAGGCCTATCACGGGGTCAGTGCCGCCCTTGAATACGCGGTCTGCCACCTTGAGGTGGAGCATGTCATTGTGCTGGGACATTCCAACTGTGGCGGTATCCGGTCCCTGATGGAGGGGATCCCGTCTGACAAGAACGGGGAGTATATCAGCAAGTGGGTCAGTATTGCTGAACGGGCCAAGCAGCAGGTGCTGGAAACGTTTTCTGGCGCCTCAGCAGAGCGTCAGGCCAAGGCCTGCGAACATGCCTCGATCCTGGTATCCCTGGAGAATCTGTTAACCTTCCCTTGGATCAAGGAACGGGTTGATGCCGGGAAACTGGACCTGCATGGCTGGTACTTTGACATCGAGTCCGGCAACCTGTACAGCTACCACCCGGCCAGTGGCAAATTCACCCTGCTTGTTTAAAAGCTGTTGAAATAACGCAATAACAAGACGTATCGAATCCCCTTGACAAGCATAGCAAGGCTGATTATGATTTCACTACGTAAAGGGGAGTAGCTACCGACCGGAGACATGGTCGGCCCACGATTCGTCAAGACAGCTCTCCGATTTCAAATTCAGGATGATATCAAGGCAGCGAGGACTGAGGCAACGAAGACGTACTAAAGTACGTTGAGGAAGCCGAAGACGAGCTAACGAAGATAGCGCCTGAAGTGGGAATCGGAATAAGGCTCGGACGTGGGACGAGAGATCGCAAGCAAGACCTTTATCCAGGTGCCGAATAAATTAATTTATTTTGCCGTGGGTAAAGGTCTTTTTTATTTGGCCTCCCCGGTTTTATCAAAGCGACATAATGGAGGAACCAAACAATGATGAACCAGTTTAAAACGACCTTACTGCTCTCCCTGTTGACGGTGCTGCTGGTGGCCATGGGCGGCGCAATCGGCGGATCAGGCGGCATGCTGATCGCCTTTGTCATGGCGGCAGTCATGAATTTCGGCAGCTATTGGTTTTCAGACAAGATCGTGCTGCGGATGTACGGCGCCCAGGAAATTGAGCGCAGCGACAACCCGGCCTTCTACGACATGGTGGAGCGGCTGGCGCAGCGTGCAGATCTGCCGATGCCCAAGGTCTACATCATCCCGGACCAGTCACCCAATGCCTTTGCCACCGGCCGCAACCCCAGCCATGCTGCGGTGGCAGCCACGGAAGGGATCCTGCGGATTCTCTCCCCTGAGGAGCTGGAAGGGGTAATGGCCCATGAGCTGGGGCACGTCAAGAACCGCGACATCCTGATCTCCACCATTGCCGCCACCTTTGCCGGTGCCATCTCCATGATCGGCAGCATGCTGCAGTGGGGAGCCATGCTGGGTGCCGGTCGCGATGATGAAGAAGGTGGCGGTCTTGGCGGCCTGGTGGGATCGCTGGCCATGGCAATTCTGGCTCCCTTCATGGCGATGCTGATCCAGATGGCGGTCTCCCGCTCACGGGAGTATCTGGCCGACGCAACCGGCGCCGAGATCTGCGGCAAGCCCCGCGCCCTGGCCAGTGCCTTGGGACGGCTGCAGAACGCCTCTCAGCAGATCCCGATGCATGACGCCACACCGGCCACGGCCCATATGTTCATCGTCAACCCGCTGACCGGCGGCGGTATGATGAGCCTGTTCTCCACCCATCCGCCCATGGAAGAGCGGATCGCCCGTCTGCAGGCCATGGCCCAGCGCTGATGCTGCACTGGAGCCTGCGCAAGGCCCGTCAGCTGGTGGTTGGCGTGGTTGGGGTCACGGTGGTGCTGATCGGCATCATCATGATCTTCACCCCCGGTCCGGCAATTGTGGTGATACCGCTGGGGCTGGGAATCCTGGCCACGGAATTTGTCTGGGCCAGGGACTTGTTGCACAAGGTCAGGACTTACATCGAAACAAAAACCAGAAAGAATACCAAAACGGAGGAAAAACAATGAAGCGAATCATGTTGTTAATCATGGGCACCCTGCTGATGGGAATGCTGTCCGGCTGCGGCTACAACACCATGCAGGCCAATGAAGAGGCGGTGATTGCCGCCTGGGGCGATGTGGAATCCGCCTACCAGCGCCGTAACGACCTGATCCCCAATCTGGTTGAGGTGGTCAAGGGCTATGCCAAGCATGAGGCCGACACCCTCAAGGCGGTCACCGAGGCCCGCGCCAGCGTGGGCGGCATGAAGGTGGGCAAGGAGATCATCAACGATCCGGCCGCCCTTGCCAAATTCCAACAGATGCAGGGCCAGATGTCCGGCGCCCTGTCCCGTCTGATGGTGGTGGCAGAGAAGTACCCCGATCTGAAGGCCAACCAGAACTTCCTTGATCTGCAGAAACAGCTGGAAGGGACCGAAAACCGGATCAATGTGGCCCGTGAGCGTTATAACAAGCAGGTGCAGGCCTTTAATACCAGCATCCGCACCTTCCCCAACTCCCTGACCAACTCCATGTTGCTGCACCTGCAGCGCAAGGAACCGTTCAAGGCTGAAGAAGGGGCCAAGGTTGCACCGAAAGTGAAATTCTAGGTGGAACTGTCCACCTTTATCAGCAGCTTTGGTCTGATCTTTCTGGCGGAGCTGGGTGACAAGACCCAGCTCACCGCCATGGCCCTGGCACTGCGCTACCCCTGGAAACGGATCTTCATCGGTATTGCCGCCGCCTTTACCGTGCTGAATCTGGCAGCGGTGTTGGTGGGCAAGCTCCTGTTTCTGGTGCTGCCGATCTTCTGGGTCACCCTGGTTTCGGCACTGCTGTTTCTGTACTTTGGGTACAGCACCCTGCGCCATGCCTGCGACGCCGAAGATGACGACACTCCGCCTCCCACTGCGGCTGATGCGGTTCGGACCGCCTTTCTGATGATCTTCATGGCCGAGCTGGGTGACAAGACCCAACTGGTGACCGCCAGTCAGGCTGCCCAGCACTCCGGTAGCCTGAGCGGCATTGCGACCGTTTTTGTTGCCTCAACCCTGGCACTCTGGCTGGTCTCTTTGATCGGCATCTTTGCCGGCAAACAGCTGGTCAAATATATCCCGGTCTGCTGGATTCACCGCACTGCCGGCTTCATGTTTCTGGTGTTTGGCGTTGCCATGGGCTGGCGCCTGTTCTCACTCTAAACAGTTGTTGTAAAGGAACTACCATGTCACCTACCACCATCATGTGGATCATCTTTGCAGCCCTGATCAGCTTTATGCTGGTCATAGACCTGAGCCTGAACCGCAAGAGCGGCCGGGTCAGCTTCAAAAAAGCAGCCACCTGGACCGTGGTCTGGATGCTTCTGGCTCTGCTGTTCGGTGCCGGAATCTGGTACACCATGGGCCAGCAGAAGGCACTGGAGTTTCTGACCGGCTACCTGATTGAACAGTCGCTCTCGGTGGACAACCTGTTTGTCTTCATCATGATCTTCACGGTCTTCGGGGTACGGGGTGAACTGCAGGCCAAGGTGTTGAAATGGGGTATTCTGGGTGCCATCGTGATGCGGCTGGTCTTCATCTTCATCGGCGCAGCCCTGCTGAAAGAGTTCCAATGGCTTTTCTATATCTTCGGCGCACTGCTGATCTACACGGCCTGGAAGATGGCCTTCAGCGGCGATGACGAGATCGAGCCGGACAAGAACCCGCTGGTCAAACTGGCCCGCCGCTTTCTGCCGATGACCAAGCGGATCAGGGGCGACTGGTTTGTTACCCGCCGCATGCAGCTCTGGATCGCCAGCCCGCTCTTCATGGTACTGCTGGTGGTGGAGAGCAGCGACCTGGTCTTTGCCATGGACTCAATTCCGGCCATCTTTGCCATTACCCTGGACCCGTTTATCGTACTGACCTCCAACGTGTTTGCCATCATGGGACTCAGATCACTCTTCTTCCTGCTCTCAAACCTGATGGGGATGTTTGCCTACCTGAAATTCGGCATCGCCCTGATCCTGGCCTTTGTGGGGGCCAAGATGATCCTGATGATGCTGGGCTTCCACATTCCGATCAGCCTGTCACTGGCAGTGATTGTGGTAACCCTGGCGCTTGCAGTGGTTGCCTCACTGCTTTTACGGAAACCTGAAACCGATGAGCTGCTGGAAACAGCTTGACAAACAGCGCACCAATTCCCTACTGTAACAGTATGCTACAAACACGTATCCGCATAGTCGCCACAACGCTGCTGAGCGTACTGGCACTGGCAACAATCCTGATGGCTCCAGTGGCTGCACTGAGCCATCAGGTGCTGCCCGATACACGCAGTACAGCCTTCTCCAGTGCTGATTGCGATGGCTGCCACGGTGAAACCCCTGCCGACACACATCAGGATGACGACTGTGCAACAACCGCCTGCGCCTGTGCCTGCCATGCACCGCTGACCCTTGCCCCGGTCACCGTTCCTTTGCCGGTTGCCGTTGCCAGCAGCTTTAACATCCCAACACCCCAAACACCACCGCAAGTCTATCTCTCCATCTTTGTACCTCCGCAAAACCGTTTCTGAACCCTGAATACCCCTTTTAATCAACCAATATTACGGTAGTGGCCCGATACTGAGCCACCGGCATCGTACGCTGTCGGCGACAACGGTATTGAGACGCCATAGCTACATAAAACATCAGGAGTTTCATTATGAAACGCATTTTGATGGTGCTGTGCATGATTGTTGTAACAGCCTGCAGCAGCGGCTCACACAAGACGGTGCAGGCAGACGGCAGCGTGGTGAAGATCCCGCTGGCGGAGCTGCAAGCGATGCAGGCCTCTTTTTACCGGATCGAACTGGACGGCAAGGAGGTTCGTTTCTTTGCGGTCAAAGGGAGTGACGGCCGGATCAGGACCGCACTGGACGCCTGTGATGTCTGCTTTAGGGAACGTAAAGGCTATCAGCAGCAGGGCGACGTGATGCTCTGCCGCAACTGCAACCTGACCTTCCCGATTGACCGGATCGGACCGTCTTCCGTGGGGGGCTGCAACCCCCACTTCCTGCCGTCACAGGTGTCAGGTGACCAGCTGCTGCTGCCGGTGGCTGAATTGAAACAGGGGGCACGGTTCTTCCCATGAGACCCTATCAGATCGCCTTTAAAAACCTGCTGCGGAGACCGGCCAGGATGTTCTTCCTGACTGTGGCGCTGGCAGTGGGGCTGGCTGCAGTGGTGACACTGGTCACCCTCTCAAACTCCATGACCGCCGATATTGAGCACACCATGGACCAGTTCGGGGCCAACATCCTGATCACCCCCAAAAGCAACGATCTGGCCCTTTCCTACGGCGGCATCAGCCTGGGACGGGTCTCCTTTGATCAGCGTGAGCTTGATCCGTCGGTGCTGGATCGAATCCGCACCATCAAGAACCGTCAGAACATTGCTGCCGTCGCCCCCAAGGTGCTGGGGGCGGTGACGCTGCAGGGCAGGGAACTGCTGCTGGTGGGGGTGGATTTTGCGGCTGAGCTGCGGATGAAACCCTGGTGGCGTTTGACCGGCACGGAGCCGTCTGCTCCGGACCATGCCCTGCTGGGCAGCAATACGGCGCGGGTGCTGGGGCTCAAACCCGGTGACCGTTTGACCATCACCGGCCGGACCTTTACCGTGGCAGCCCTGCTGCAGGAGACCGGCTCCCAGGATGACGGCCTGCTGTTTGTACCGCTGGCAGCTGCCCAGGCCATTACCGCCAAACAGGGTAAAATCACCCTGATCGAGGTGGCGGCACTCTGTTCCGGCTGCCCGATCGGCGATATGGTGGAGCAGATTGCCGGGGTGCTGCCGGATGCCAAGGTCAGCGCCATCAAACAGGTGGTGGAGGGACGTCTGCAGACCATCGGACAGCTCAAGCGGTTCTCGCTGGGGATGGGCGGTGTGATCGCGCTGATCGGTCTGTTGGTAGTCTTCATCACCATGATGGGCAGTGTCAACGAGCGTAAGGTGGAGATCGGCATCTTCCGGGCCATCGGCTACCGCACCGGACATGTGATGGGGATTATCCTGCTTGAGGCCGGGCTGGTGGGGCTGGTGGCAGGTCTGGCAGGCTACCTGCTGGGGGTCGGAGCCGCCGCCGTGGCGCTGCCCCTGCTGGCGCAATCCGGCCACCCGCATCTGCTGCTGCAGTGGCAGGTGGCTATTGCCGCCATTGCTGCCGTAGGGCTGGTCAGCCTGCTGGCAGCGGTCTATCCGGCGCGGCGGGCAGGCAGGATGGACCCGGCTGATGCACTCCGTAGTCTGTAACTGGCGCGGCTGGGCACCTTCAGTTCAGAAGTCACGCTTCTGCCGCTCTACACTCATTCCGCTACAGCCGATAAACTCGCCCGTTGGGCTCAGACACTATCGGCTGTGGCCGCTTCATTTCGCCAAGAGCGGCAACGAAGCGTTACCATTCACTTACGGCGCCCAGTCGCGCCTTGGAGTATTACAATGATAACCGCGCAACATATAACCAAACAGTATCCTTCCGGTGACGGAGAAGTGGCCGCGCTGCGTGGGATCGATCTGACCGTGGAGACCGGCGAGTTTGTCTGTATCATGGGGCAGTCCGGCTCCGGCAAGAGCACCCTGCTGACCATTCTGGGGGGGATGTGCCACCCCGGCAGCGGCAGCGTCGAAGTGGACGGCACCGCCATCTACAGGCTTGATGACAACGGCCTGGCAGATTTCCGCGCCAGGCATTTCGGTTTCGTCTTCCAGTCCTTTCATCTGGTGCCTTACCTGACCGCACTGGAAAACGTCATGCTGCCGCTGGCCCCGCTGGCCATGGCCGCTGCGGAAAAACGGCGTCTGGCACATGACGCGCTGGCACGGATGGGGCTGGCCGGCTGCGCCGGACGCCTGCCCGGCCGTCTGTCCGGTGGGGAACAGGAACGGGTGGCAATCGCACGGGCCGTGGTCAACCGGCCGGCAATCCTGTTTGCCGATGAGCCGACCGGCAATCTGGACAGTGCCACCAGCGACCAGGTCATGGGGCTCTTTACAGAGCTGCATCAGGCGGGCCAGACCATCGTGATGGTGACCCACAACCCGGATAACGGCCGCTACGCTCAGCGCACCATCCGCCTGAAGGATGGGCTGCTGCTCTGACCGGCCAGCTCTGTTTTATCGCTATGTCCAACATCAACAGACACTGAGGTCTCAGCCATGCTTCGTTATTGTGGTGTCATATTCATGATCATCTGCCTGCTGGGCGGCAGCCTGCACGCCGGGCACGACCAGGCGGTGGCAGATGCCCATGAGGCCGGTGGCTGCCTGATATCGGCAGGCAGCGGCTCAAGCATGAGCCCCAGCCATGATGACACACACAGCTCGGATGGTGACCACTGTTGCGACACCCACACACAACTGCAGGCAGTTACCTCACAGCTGCCGGCAGTCCTGATGCCGTCCCAGACCAAACAGTTTACCGCTGTGGTCCCCCACCTGGTTCCAAGGGATTTTTCCCGCATCCCGTTCAAGCCGCCTCGATCCGACGCCTGACTCCGTAGCAACACCCTTGCCGTAGCTTCATCACATTACGAGGAGTACGTCCATGCGCATTGCCAGATATGCGTCGGCGTTCTGCCTGTTTGCATGCATCTGCGCCATCCCCGGCCTTGCCCCGGGAGCGGAGCCGCCCTTATCTGCCGAGGCGGCAGTGATTGTGGTGACCCTGGCGATCGCAGTGGTGCCTCGTTGCTTTTGCGCAAACCGGAAACCGATGAGCTATTGGAAACAGCTTGACAAACAGGTCTGGGTAAAAAAACGTAAATGTCAGCAAGGCCCTATATTGAAGACGGCTCTATTCTCAACCCCAAACCTGCAAGGCCCTGTGGGCTTCATCAGTCTGGAGATATTTAATTAACTGCAACGCTGCTTCCCTATTGGCACTCATCCGTGTGACCGCAACAGCGTATTCCAGGCTTGACAAGATCTGCCAATGATTGGACGTTCTTTGGGTTTTCCTTTCCCGGAGGATTTTACAGAATGCACTCAAGTGCAGTAACCCAAATATCATCCGAAACCGTGCTGTCCCCCCCCACGCTGCGATCAAAAATAATAGCAGCCCCAGTTTAATTCTACCCGGCAATCGTTTTGTGATTCACCATCGTCACTTAAACTTACGCCGACTAACGCTATCCCTTTAAGGTAGAGCTCAAGATTGGTGACGCCGGGACAAAAGTAGTTCCGTGGGCAGGGAAAACTATTATCTTGCAAACTGCCGTGATAAAACTCATGCATGGGTAAACAGGGCATCCATACCGCATTGCTCTCGGCAATTCTATTCGGCATATCACCGGTGGCCTGCAAGGCAATGACGGGGGAAATGCCGCCCGCGCTGCTGGCCGGTCTGCTTTATCTGGGTTCAGGCCTGGGACTGGCCGGCGTAGTGCTCCGGCAAAGAACACCTGTCTTCACGGCACTACACTCCCTGTCCGGCCGCCAGTGGCTGCACCTTGGCGGCGCTATTGTCTCCGGGGGAGTGCTGGCTCCTCTCTTTCTGGCGTACGGCATTCGTTTCGGTTCAGCAACAGAGGTGTCGTTGCTGCTTAATTTCGAGGCGGTGGCAACAACGCTGTTGGCCTGGCTGGTGTTCCATGAATATGTCGGCATGCGGGTCTGGGCGGGCAAGTTACTGATCGTCGGAGCCTCTGTTCTGATTGTACTGAGCGGCAGTGGCGGGACAACGCTTTCCCTCCCCGGCCTTGCGGTGCTGGCAGCCTGCTGCCTGTGGGGAATTGACAACAATCTGACCCGCGAGTTGGAGTCCTTGCCAGCCACACTGCTTGCCTGCCTGAAAGGTCTGAGCGCCGGGCTGTTCAACATCCTGCTTGCCCGTCTGCTCTCCAGTGAGTCAGGCTCTGCACTGCAGGTGACAGCGGCTTTGGGTATCGGGGCCCTCAGCTACGGCGTAAGCCTGGTGCTGTTCATTCATGCGCTGCGCGAGATCGGAGCGGCCCGCACCAGCACCTGGTTTGCCACCGGACCGTTCATCGGCACCCTGCTTTCGGTTCTCCTGCTGGGCGAGCGTCCCCCTGAAGCATACTGGTTGGCAGCGCTGATCATGCTTTCAGGGATCCTGTTCCTCTACGGTGAAAGGCACCGTCATCCCCACACCCATAATCCTCTGGAGCACAACCACCAACACACCCATGACAAGCATCACCGGCATGCCCATGATGAGCGGGATATCAGCGGGCCCCATGAGCATCACCACTGCCACGAACCGCTGACCCACACCCACGTGCACTGGCCGGATATTCATCACCGTCACAGCCATTGAACCATTGCATGACACGACAGTTCCGCTTACTCCTGCTGAGCCTCTTGTTCCTCTCCGGGTTCACCGGACTTTGCTACGAAATCTGCTGGATCAGGGCAGCCGGCAGGATATTCGGAGCCACAGCCTTTGCCGTCAGTTCCGTGGTTGCGCTGTTCTTTGCCGGAATGGCGCTGGGTGCGCACTATTTCGGCAACTGTGTGCAACGGTGGAAACAACCGTTACGGGTCTACGCACTGCTTGAGATCGGCATCGGCACCGGAGCCATGCTCAGCTTGCCCCTGCTGACCCTGCTTGAACAGCCGTACCAGCTGCTCTACCAAGCCGGTTTTCAGAACGATAGCACCCTGGCACTGACTCGTCTGCTGCTGATCGGTCTGATCATCATTCCGCCGACCTTTCTAATGGGGGGAACACTACCGCTCTTTACCCAGTTTTACGATACAGCAGGCAAGGAGCTGGGATTTCTCTATGCCCTGAACAGCCTCGGTGCAGCAGCCGGTTGCCTGCTCTGCGGCTTTATCTTGCTGCCGATGCTCGGCATCAGCAGCACGCTGCTGCTGATCGGCCTGATGGCCCAGGGGACGGGGCTGCTTCTGCTGTACCTGCTGAAATATGATCCGCATTCCGTAGCTATCCCTGCAGCAGTTACAGCCTTTCCTGACCGGAGCTTTAATTCAACCGGACAGGCGCTGCTGTATCCCGTTATCTTCGGCACCGGCTTCTGTGCACTTTCTTACGAGATCATCTGGACCCGCTTTCTGTCGCTGATCACCCACAACACGGTCTATACCTATACCATCAGTCTGCTGGTAACCCTGCTGGGGATAAGTGCAGGCAGCATACTGGCCCGCCTGCACCGGCCCGCCCTGCGCCACCCGACTGCATTGGCTGCGGCCTACATCCTGAACTCGCTGTTTGTTCTGCTATCGCTACTACTGCCGACAGCGGCCTGGGACTGGGCCGGATCAAGCGAATCACCGGTGATGGTACTGCTGATCTGTCTGGCGCTGATGTTTATTCCGGCGCTCTGCTCCGGTCTCACCTTTCCTTTGCTGTTTGATCTGATCAGGCAGGCACGTTACAGCAGCGGCAAACGTGTGGGGAGGCTGCTTGCTGTCAACACAGCGGGCTGTGTTGCCGGTTCGCTGTTGACCGGCTTTATCCTGCTGCCGTTGCTGGGCATGCACGCCACCCTGCTGGTTACCACCGGCCTGTGTCTGCTGTTGGGAATTCTAGTCATGCTCTTTTTTGAGCGGGGCAGACCCTGGCGGGTCAGGGGGCTGATTGCGTGCGTCAGCCTGGCGGCGTGGCTGTGCCTGATCAGCACAACAACCGTACATCTGCCGCAGAGTTATCTGGCCAAGGGGAAAAAGCTGGTCGATTACGTGGAGGGCAAGAACAGTTTTATCTCTGTGGTTCAAAAAAACGGCGATCTGACCATGGAGTTGGATCGTCTGTGGCAGGGCAAGAAAGGCACCGGGCACCAGATCATGGCGGCCCACCTTCCGATGCTGCTCCACCCGGCTGCACAGGAGATCCTGGTGGTTGGGATCGGCGCCGGACAGGCGCCAAGCAGGTTCCTCTACTACGACATCACCCGCCTGGATTGCGTGGATATTGAAAGCAGCCTTCCGCAGGTGCTCAAGAAGCATTTTCAGGGAAGCTGGCTCAACGATCCACGGGTCTCATTCATTGCCGAAGACGGTCGCACCGTGGCACGGTACGGCAAGCGGCGGTATGACCTGATCTCGGTTGAGGTGGGGCAGATCTTCAGGCCGCAGGCATCGGCCTTCTATACCCTTGAATTTTATCGCAACGCCAGGGAAAAACTGGCTCAGGACGGCATCATCGCCCAATTTCTGCCGGTCGGCTTCTTCAACCAAGACCAGCTCAAGTCGGTGATCAGAACCTTTCTGGCAGTGTTCCCCCACAGCACCCTCTGGTACAATCAACATGCCGAACTGTTGCTGATCGGTTCCCCCGACAGAGATTTAGCGATTCGGGCGGAAGGGGTCAGGGTATTGAAGCAGAACAGCAGGGTACGTGCCGAACTGTTCTTCGGCTACCCCGGCACCGAGGAGCATTTTTTGAATCTGCCGGAAGTGCTGGCTGCAAGCTTCCTGATGGGGCCGAAAACTCTGGCAAATATCTCGACAGACGCCCCTCTTCTAAGCAACGACAGGCCAGTGCTTGAATACGGAACCGCACGGACAACCTATGCGCCACAACGTTTCAAAAAACTCTTTACCGAGCAGTATGACTCACCACGCAGTATCATCAAGTTTACCGATCCCGAGGCAATACTGCCGAAAAGCACCAGAATCCAGGAATACTACCTAACTAACGGGTTTAACTGAGAAAGTTTATCTCATGATGCAAGCGGCGATTAAAGTGCCGGTCAAGCGCTGCCTCAAAATTGCCAACAAAAGGGTAAGACCATTTTAACGTTTTTAATTGTCTTTCCATCTACTGTAATCATCCAGCTTTAAACATTAATTTTATAATTCTTGACAGATAGCGTAGTAATTTATATTTTTAAGACTAAATGCGCAAACTACCTTTCATAAAATTTTTAACGCAGCTCATGCTTCTGGTCATGCTGGCCATTACCCTGCATGGCGTGGCAGAAAGTGCCCATGCCCTTCAGGGATGTTCAGCCGTACCGAACGCCTCGGCATACATTCACCATCCTCCCTGTGCAAACGATCACTGTCCCTGCAGCACGCCGTCGTTCGAGCACAAGGATTCTGACGGCTGCGATAGCTGTGTCAACTGCATCTGCCACGCCCCTCTTCCCATGCAACAGCTGGCATTACACTACAGCCCTGTTGTACGTGACTTGATCTTTTCCGAGCCCTATCAGTTTCTTCCTGAAGTTTTCCTCTCCAAGTTTATTCCTCCGCAAAACCAAGCCTAGCACGCTACGGAGGGAGCAGTTCGCCCTGATCCACAGGGACACCTGCGTCCATTTCCCGTCGTAGTACGCCTACAACCGCTGTTCAGCCGATCATACAACTGAATAAAAGGAGAACATCTCTTGAGCAGAACACTACGCGCACAGGGAGCATTATCCCTGTTGACAGTCATTTTCGTCATGGCCCTGTCCAGCACGGCCTGGGCGGTAGAGTCAACACTCTCGTTGTCCCATGTCATTGCACTTTCGATGCAGCACAATGCCGAGCTGCGGGCGTTGCGCGAGGAGCTGGGTGTCCGCGACGCCGGTGTGACCAGAGCCGGTCTGCTGCCGAATCCAACCCTTGACCTTGAAGCCGGCACCGGCGCACTGACCGGCAGCAAAAATGAAAACAGCCTGGCACTTGGCCTGTCACAAGAGATCCCGCTTGTCGGCAAGCGCGGAAAACGCCTTTCAGTTGCCGAACAGGAACGGGATCTCTACCGCTGGCAGTTGCTGGATAAGGAGCGTCGGTTACGAGAAGAGGTGAAGACCGCCTTCTATGATGCCCTGCTGGCAAAAGAGCGCGTTGCGCTGGCTGACCGTTCCATTGCGCTCAACCGGCAACTCCTTGACGTAACCAAAGAACGCCTGTCCGCCGGAGACATCCCGGAACTGGAGATGAATCTCGTCAAGGTTGAACTGGCGCGGAGTGAAGGGGCCAGGATCGAAAGTGCGAAAACGATGCTCCAAAATCAGGCGCGACTCTGGACGCTGATGGGACTTGCCAGCGGCAGTCGGCCAGAAATCACCGGCACGCTGGACATCGGCACGCTGGTGGCGGGGACTCTGGCAGACCTGCAACAGCGTGCCAATGCCAACCGTCCTGACCTCAGGGCGCTTAAAGCGGAAAAAAAGCGGGGAGAGGCTGATATTACGCTTGCCCAAGCCGAAAAGATTCCCAACCTGACAGCAGGTCTGGTGCTGCGGCGTGACACGACCTCCATGGAAATCGCAGGCCAAGAAGGCAAGGATACCGCCTATACCGTTGGGATACGGCTCTCGATACCGATTCCGCTCTTTGACAGAAACCGGGCAGGCGTTCAAGAGGCAACTGCCAGGAAGAACAGCACTGAAAGCCGCTTAAACGGTACTTTCATGGCTGTGGAACGTGAAGTTGCTACCGCATATGCAACGTTTGAGCATGCCGTATCGGTGCTTTCTCTCTACAGAATCGACATAATCCCGCAACTTGAGGAAAACCTGAAGCTGACCCAGGAAGCTTACCGTCTGGGCGAAACCGGCATCATTGCAGTTATCCAGGAACAGAAAAAATTCTTTGAAGTGAGTGAAGGCCACCTGACGGCCCTGCGCGACCGGCAGGTAGCGTTGGTGAGGCTTGAGTCAGCCACTGCAACAGAACTCACCGGAGGTGAAAAGTGAAGAAAAGGACATTACTCGTCAGCTTGTTGCTGTTGGCAGCCATTGGCAGCGGACTGTATTACCGCATCACCACCCAAGGTGATGCAGAAAAGGCTGAACCAAAAGAAGCCGGCAGCAAAGATACAAAGGCTGAAAAGCACGAGGAAGACGGCAAGGTCAAAATGACCGCTGAGCTCCAGCAACAGAACGGCGTCGCGGTCGGAACAGCCGCAACACAGCGTCTTGCCGGTGTTATCAGCGCTACCGGCAAGGTTGATGTCAATAGCGACAGGATCGCCCATGTATCCCCCCGGATCTCCGGCAAGATCGTATCCGTCAGATCCTCGCTCGGGGATCAGGTCTCCGCTGGCCAGGTCCTGGTGACCCTGGACAGTGTGGAGCTTGGTGAGGCCTTGAACCGCTACCATCAATCAAAGACCAAACTGGCTCTGGCGCAATCCAGCATGGACCGGATCAAGCTCCTGGTGGACAAGAAGATTGCGGCACGCAAGGACATCCTTCTGGCTGAAACCGAATTCAAAACCGCCCAGACAGAACTCCATACCGATGAGGAACGGCTTGCCCTCTACGGCGTCTCTCTTGCTGACCTGACCAATACCCGGCATAGAAGCCCCTTGTTGCCGGTACGTTCACCAATCAGCGGCATCATTACAGAGAAGCACGCCATTGTTGGAGAATTGGCTGATCCTTCCAAAAACCTCTTCACCATTGCAGATCTTTCCTCGGTTTGGATCATGGTGGATATCAACGAAAAGGATCTGGCAAAGATCCATCGCGGCCAGATCGCCTCGGTTAGCGTGAGTGCCTTCCCGGACCTGAAGCTGCAGGGACGTATCACCTATATTGCCGATCTGGTGGATCAGAACACCCGCACGGTCAAGGCGCGTATCGAGGTGGCCAACCTGCAGCGTAAATTGAAACCGGAGATGTTCGCCAGCGTTGAGTTGAAACTTGCCGCAGATGCACCACCGGTACTGGCGGTACCGGAAGAGTCCCTGCAGGATCTGGACGGCAAAAAAGTGGTCTTTGTTGTGGAAGGTAAAGACACCTTTGTCCCGAGGCCGGTGCAGGCTGGCCGGATGGCAAACGGCAAGATTGAGATATTGTCCGGCTTGCAGGAAGGCGAGCTGTACGCGGTCAAGGGTGCCTTTATCCTGAAGTCAGAACTGAAAAAAGCTGAAATGAAGGATGAGCACTAACGTGGCTAGACACTCGACAATGGAAGCGAGGTTCCGATGCTGGAAAAATTAATTGCGTATACCTTACGTCAGAAGGGCATGGTTATCTTCCTGGCGCTGCTGATTATCACTTTTGGTTTGTACTCCTATAGCAGGCTGCCGATCGACGCCTTTCCGGATGTGACCAACATCCAAGTAGAGGTGGTCAGCCAGGCCGACGGCCTTTCAGCCGCCGAGATTGAAAGAAATGTGACGTATCCGATTGAGATGGCCATGCGCGGTTTGCCGGGTATCGAGCAGATGCGCTCGGTTACCAAGTTCGGTCTCTCCATCGTCACCATCGTTTTCAAGGACAATGTGGACATCTACTTTGCCCGTCAGCTGGTGTTTGAACGGCTGGCCGAGGCACGAGAAAAGCTGCCGAAAGGGGTCGAGGTCGCCATGGGTCCCATCGGCACCGCCATGGGGGAGATCTACCAGTACACCCTGGAAGGCACCATCCCCACGGACCCGCAGCAGAAGATCGCCTACCTGACCAATCTGCGCACCATCCAGGAGTGGATTGTTACCCCGCAGTTAAAAAGCGTGGCAGGGGTTAACGAGATCAACTCTTTTGGTGGTTACTTCAAGCAGTATCAGGTGCTGGTGTCGCCGGAAAAACTGGTGAAATACGGCTTGACCGTTGACGACGTCTACACCGCCATCGGCAACAACAACGAAAATGTAGGCGGCAATCTGCTGGAGCGTGGCAGCGACCAGTACATTGTCCGTGGAGTCGGATTGATTAAGGATGTAAGCGACATTGGCAATATCGTGCTGAAATCGGTTGGCGGTACCCCGACATACATTCGCGACGTGGCCGAGGTAAAAGTCGGTGAGGCGGTCCGGATGGGGGCTGCCATGAAAAACGGCAAGGATGAATGCGTCGGCGGCATTGTCATGATGCTGCGGGGCGAGAACAGCCGCGAGGTGGTCCGCCGGGTCGCAGACAAGGTTAAGGAGATCAACAAAAACAACATCCTGCCCGAGGGTATCAAGATCGTGCCGTACTATGACCGCAGCGATATCGTCAAGGCCAGTGTCGGTACGGTCAACAAAGCGCTGATCGAAGGGTCCATCCTGGTTCTGATTGTGCTCTATCTGCTCCTAAACAGCATCCGCGGGAGCATTGTCGTGCTCATCGCCCTGCCGCTGTCGCTGTTGGCCACCTTCATCATCATGAGGCTGACCGGTATTACTGCCAACCTGATGTCACTCGGTGGCCTTGCCATCTCCATCGGCATGATCATTGACACCACCATTATCCAGGTGGAGAACGTGCAACGGCATCTAAGTGAAGCCGGAGAACATCACCCCAAGCTGACAACCGTGTTGAAAGCGGTCATGGAAGTGCGCAAACCGAGTATCTTTGGTGAGCTGATCATTGCCATCACCTTTATCCCGATCCTGGCGCTGGAAGGGATTGAGGGGAAGATGTTCGGTCCGTTGGCCATCACCGTGACCGTAGCGCTCCTGGCCTCGCTGCTGCTTTCCATCTTCATCATCCCCGTACTCTGCAATCTGATTCTGAAGCCGCAGCCGGAACAGGAAAGCTTCATCATGAGGCATGCCAACCGGCTCTACCTGCCGCTGCTCAACTATGCCATGAACCAGAAACGGGTGGTACTGGGGGTGGCTGGGGCACTGCTGGTTATTTCGCTGGTGTTGGTGACGCGGCTGGGAACCGAGTTCATTCCGATTATGGATGAAGGCTCGTTTGACATGGATGTAGCCATGCTGCCGGGTGTCTCGCTGACCAAGGCCATGGAGGTTAACCAGCGTGTCGCAGAGAAACTCAAACAGTTCCCTGAACTGGATACCGTCATATCCCGTACCGGCCAGACCGGTGTGGCCCTTGACACACGCGGTGCCGACAAGACCGGCTATGTCGGAATCTTTAAACCAAAGGATCAGTGGAAGCGTGATCTGAACAAGGATGAACTCACCAACCGGATGCGTCAGGCGCTGGAATCGATCGCCGGTATTACAGTGGGGTTCAGTCAGCCGATCCAGTGCCGGATCGACGAGCTGGTGGCCGGTACCAGGGCACAGTTGATCGTCAAGCTGTTCGGTGAAGATATCGCTGTGCTCAGTGAAAAATCGCAGGAGATCGCCAGGGTGCTTGCAAGCGTGAAGGGCGGGACTGACCTGAACGCCGAGAAAGTATCCGGCCAACCCTATCTGACCGTTACGATCGACCGCGCGAAGATCGCACGCTACGGCCTGAATATCAACGATGTGCAGAAGGTCATCGAAATCGCGGTGGCCGGCAAGGCGGCGTCACAGCTGTACGAAGAGAACCGCAGTTTCCCGATCACCGTACGTTTGCCGGAAGAAAAAAGGAATTCCCTTGATGCCGTCAAGAACCTGCTGATCACCACCAAAAGCGGGGTGAACGTGCCGCTGGAACAGTTGGCCGATGTGGCGATGCGTGAAGGACCGGTCCAGATCAGCCGTCAGGACGGCGTCCGCAGGATCGGTATTGAGATGAACGTCACCGGCCGGGATATCGGCAGTTTTGTAGCCGAGGCCAAGCAGCAGATCAGGCAGAAGGTCAAGCTGCCACCCGGCTACTACCTGACCTGGGGCGGCCAGTTTGAAAATCAACAGCGAGCCATGCAACGGCTTATGATCATTGGACCGGTGGCGGTCGGCATGATCCTCTTGCTGCTGTATGTAACCTTCAGATCGCTTCGGCTGGCACTACTGGTCATCTCCAACCTGCCATTTGCCCTGATTGGCGGGGTGTTTTCGCTTTTCATCTCCGGGCAATATCTCTCAGTGCCAGCCTCAGTCGGTTTTGTGGTCCTGTTCGGGGTGGCGGTCTTGAACGGCCTGGTGCTGGTATCGCGCATCGCTCAGCTGCGTGATGAGGGGCTCGGGCTGGAGGAAGCGATCAGACAAGGGGCCACTGACCGTCTGCGGCCGGTCCTGATGACCGCCTCCATTGCGATCTTCAGCCTGATCCCGATGCTGCTGGCAAGCGGCACCGGTTCGGAGATCCAAAAACCTTTGGCAACCGTTGTCGTCGGCGGGCTTGTGACCTCAACGGTCTTAACACTTCTGATCATTCCGTCAGTATACAGCTGGTTTGAGAAGCGTAAAGCTGACGAGGAGATGTAGGTTCACAACCCTGCGAAGCAAAGGAAATATCATGAAAGAGATAAAAGCTATTATTCGACCGGCAAAACTATTGGACGTCACAACGGAACTCCACCAAATCGAGGGACTTCCCGGCGTAACAGTCTTCGAAATCAAGGGCTTTGGCAAGGGCAGAGCAAAGAATGCCAAGGACAAAGTCAGTTATGAAATGGTGGAGTTCATGCCGCGCATACAACTGGAAGTTGTGGTGGACGACGCAATGGTCGAGCGTGTCGTCACCATCATTCAGAAATATGCTCACACCGGCAATACCGGTGACGGCAAGATATTCGTATCGACCATTGATGACGTTGTGAAGATTCGAACCAACGAAAGAGGCATCGCCGCAATTTAACATTCTTCAAGCGTATAAAAGGGAGAACACTCATGAAAAAAATATATATGCTATTTGCCACGGCCGCCCTGCTTTCCGGGTGTGCCTCAACAGCAACCATCAATCGCCTCGAAACCCAAAATGGGCAGGGAGTGTTTCACGTCGTTGAGCAGCGTCGCTCGCAATCACCAGCCGGGTTCGGTGACCTACAGGTTACCCTCAACCTGAAGACAAGAAACCCCGGTAGTGTCCTCATCGATACGACCGGTTACGGTACGGAAAAATATCAACTGCTGATTGGCGTCAATGGACAAACGCAACGGGTAACCGGCGCCATGAAACAGGAAGTTGGCGAGTACCGTGGCAGCATGGATCCTGAAGCCGGCAACGGAACGCGCTACCGTTTTGCAACCACCCTGCGGCTGCCGATAGGGCCCCATCAGGTTACCTTTGCGCTGCCGGTTGACGGTGTTGTGCTGGAGCATGAGGTGATAGTCGGGCAAGGAGCAAATGCAATTGAGCTTAAACCGGTATACCGGGCCAAAGGGAACCACCGCCTGCTGGGGTTCCATGGCGATAGAACCTTCTATGGCGGTGTTAAGACACTGATTGCAGCAAAACAGTGCTGACACTCCTTGCGGCAACCAGACCGGCCCTGAAAACAGGGCCGGCTTTTTTCAAGCGGGCTGATCCGCTTGGAGGTCTGGACAATCTGCCAAGGACGTTGCGGGGGGACTAATCACCATCAGGAGACAGGGGCTGACACGTCATTCACCATCCTGATTAGCGTCAAAGCTTCCGCTTTACCCTTCTCCCTTGAGGGAGAAGGGGACCAAAGGCCGGATGAGGGGGATGAGGTCAAACACTATCCATCAGTTTCCCCCTCACCCTGGCCCTCTCCCTCAGGGAGAGGGGATACATACTGATACGGCGGAAGATCAGCGCTAATCTGATTCACCATGAACCGTTTCCGCTATTCTCACCGGCACGGCAATCCTGAAACGGGTGCCGCCAGGACAGTGTTCCACCGTAATCGTACCGTTAAAATTACCCTCGATGATCTTTTTGGAGATATACAGTCCCAGCCCTGTACCCTGTGCCTTATGCTTGGTGGTAAAATACGGATCAAAGACCTTGTCGACAATATCGGCGGCAATGCCGCCGCCATTATCTTCCACAATGATCACAAGCATCCCCTGGGCCTGCTGCGACGTCACCGTGATGGCCGGCGCAGCCACCGCTCGCGCCAGCAGAATATCCCGGGCGTTATTCAGGATGTTCAGGATGACCTGGGAAAAGTCGTTGGGCTGCCCCTGCAGCAGGCACTCCGGCTGAAGATCAAGCCTCAGACTGATTCCGGCCGCCTGCAGAGAGGCCTTGAGCAGCTCCACTGTTGCGACAATGCAGACAGATGGGTCAAACTGCTGCAACGACCGGTCCTTTTTAAAAAAATCACGGAATGTATCAATGGTTTTTGACATATGCAGGATGGTCCGCATGCAGTCATCGCTAAACTCGTCAATCCGACTGCCGTCCAGCAGCTTGTCGTCATATTCAAGTCTGAGCGTCTGAATCATGATACCCAGTTCATTCAGGGGTTGCCGCCACTGATGGGCAATGTTCGACAGCATCTCTCCCATGGCGGCAAGGCGCCCCTGCTGGATCATGAGGGCATCCTTCTCGCGGTTCTTGGCCAGCTCTTCTAGTACCCGTGCCTCCAGTGTCAGGTTAAGTGCCTCAAGCTGGGTCTGTTTGACCTGCAGGTTATGCTCTGCCAGTACCCGTTCGCCGATCTCCTGTTCCAGCAGTAGCGCCTTTTCATGCAGCTCTTCCTGCGCATGCTGGCGCTCTGCGATCTCATCTTCAAGCAGACGGGCCCGTTCATGCAGGCTTTCAGACATCTGCTGCAGGCTGTCTGCCAGGGCATTGAATTCGACAATGGTCGAGTGCGGCCAGTCGGTTGCCTCTCCGCCACGGGTGACCAGCTGCGCATGTTCAGCCAGTGATTCAAAACGTTGCGACATCCGGCGGGTCAGGACCATGGCCACACCAAAGGCGGCCAGGGTGGTGGCGGCAAGTGTTACGGCCATGATCCCCAGCGACGTCCAGAGCTGACGATAGGCAGCATGCCTGGGACGGGCCACCAGAATCCACCAGTCAACCGTGTTGATTTTATGCAGGCTGCCCACCATCTCGATCCCGTTCAGCACCAGACTGCCACGCACCTCTTTGGTTGACGTAAGACGTTCATGGATCAGCGGGATATTATTCAGATTCAACTGCTGGGCGGTCCAAGTCCCTGCCTGGTCGGCAACGACCTGTCCGTGCCGGTCAATCAGCATGATCAGCTGCTCGGAGCCGGGGGTTGTCTGATGCAGAAACTCACTCAGATGGGCAAGATCAAACTCCTCAATCACCACGTTACTGCCTGCAGGCATTGCCACGGCAACCGACAGGCCGCCGCCCACCACGGAAAGAAAGCTGTCGGACCACTGTTCCGTGCCGCTGGCGCGCGCCTTCTGGAACAGTTCGTTACGGGAAAGATCCAGCCCGAGCAGGTCGCCCTGCAAGGCCTTGGACATATTACTGACTCCAACGGCCCGTACCCGGCCTGTTGCATCAACCAGGTACATGGCACGTAGCCGCTTGAGCAACTGCAGGTTGGTTGCAATCGCCTTCTGGACAACGGCAAGATCGGTCTGGCCGGTGACGGCTGCTACGGAAACAGCTGAGACGCGCGATGCCTTGAAGTAGGAATCAACCTGGCCGGCGATTGTTAACGCCAGTTGACGATGGTAGGAAGCGATCTCCTGCTCTGCCTCGGGCAGCAGCCACAGACTGCCCAGCAGCGCTGTCAATCCCAGGGGCAGCAGGGTGATCAGTGCCGCGAAGCGGACCAGCATATGACGCAGCGGACGTGCAACCATAGTAAATGCCTACTCCAGGGTTTGGTAGCTTCCGTTACGGATGACCGTCATCAAGGTTGCCCGGTTTGCATCACCAAAACGATCAATCTGGTACTTCTGCTGTACGCCCTGATAACTGTTCAGCCGGATCAGCGTCTGCTTGAGCATTTCACCCTCCCGACGTGCGCCATAAGCCTCCATGGCCGCCAGAGCGGCATCATACCCGGCAAGCCCGGCAAAACCCGGTTCCTGTCCGCCAAAGCGTTCATGGTACTGTTTCAGAAAGGCCTGATAACGCTCTGAGCGATCATTGCGATCAAGAAACTGGGAAACAACCACCCCCTCGGCAGCGCCCCCTGCCAGCTCGACAAACCGCTCGGTTGAGGCCCACTCGGCTAATCCTATTGCAACGACCGGATCCAGTTTGCGAATCTGCTGGCAGATCAGGGCGGCATCAATGGCATTACCGATAATCATCACCAGTTGCGGTTTGCTTTTCAGCAGTACGGTTGCCAGCTGATTGAATGAGGTTGCGGGAGAGGATTGGTAGGTTTGTACGGTCATGACTGAACCGCCATGCCGCTCAAACTCAGCCTTGAAATCATTCAACCAGCTTTCGGTGTAGGAACGGTTATTCAGGTCATAGATAACCGCCACGTTGCGCCGGCCAAGTTTCACGGCCTGGTAGACGGCTGCCTTGCTTGCGTAGGAACGGGTATCGCCGATCACCCGCAGAAAGTTATCGTCCTTACCGGTCAAGGCCGTGGTGGTCACGGTGGGAGAGAGCAGGACACACCTGGAGGCATTGATCTGCTCCAGCACCGCCATGGCAATGCTGCTGGTCATGGGGCCGATAATCAGCTCCAGCCTGCTGTTCAGCAGCTCGGCAACGGCTTTTTGGGCAATTTCAGGATTTTGCCCGTCATCCTTTACCACCAGCTCCACTGTCCGCCCATGAATGCCACCGGCAGCGTTTCTCTGCTCAATGGCCAGCATGGCACCATTACGGCCAGCCACCCCCAGATCGGCAACCCGGCCTGACATGCCGCCGATAAAACCGATCCTGACCGGTTCCTTGGGCGTACAGGCGGCCAGCAGGCCGAGGAGGCACCAAAAACCTATAACTTTGCGGAACAGCTGCATGGAAAACTCCAGTCCTTTGTGTGTGGTTTTAGAAGCTTACCGTAAAAGCAAAGGCTGTCAATGAAACGGCATGCATCGGCTCCGCACAGACTGTCTGCCTTAGAAACAACAATGGCCGGGTAAATACCCGGCCATTGTTGTTTCATTTTATTGTCAGCGTCACCCGGACGCTAGTATGCACTGCCTCAACAGTTGGCTACCACATTGATATCGTAGCCGTTTTGCTGGAACGCGGTCTTCAATGCGGTGCGCTGCTCCTTAGTCATCCCTTCGAGGGTTGCCAGCAGGCGTTCCTTCACCTTGTTGCTGTTGCAGATGCCATCCTTCAGGTCCTTCTGGAGGGCGTCCGGCAGTTGCGAGTCTTTCGCTATTTTTGCCATATCACCGGAATCGCACAGGATCCTGCGCAGTTCAGGCCCGGTGCTGGTCACATAAAAGTGCTTGGAATCCTTGTAGACCAGAAAGTTACCGGAACTGCAGCCGATTATGCCAAAAGCTGCCACTGCCACTACGCCAAACTTCAGCCAGGAATGCATACGGGTCACCGTCCTTTCAGATAGCTGGTTATTTTTGCCCTGATCTGGGGCGAGTTCCAGTCCACGGCACCAATCATCTTTTCACGCACCAGGCCGGTACGGTCAATAATAACGCTGACCGGCTGTCCAAACAGGCCATAGCTGTCAAAGTAGACATCCTTGTTACTATCAAGCACGACCGGAAACTCCAGCCTGAGCTTGCCGGCCAGTTCATGAACCGGCTTTTCAGCAGGATCAAGGGCAATACCCAGCACCAGGAGTCCGGCCTGTTTCTGATCTTTGTACAGATCGTTCAGTGACGGCAGTTCCTGTACGCAGGGGGGGCAGGTGGTGGACCAGAAGTTAAGCAGTACAAGCTTGCCCCGGTAGCCTGAAAGGGTTTGTCTGCCCCCCTGCAGGTCTTTGAGGGTAAAGTCCGGAGCCGGGGTGTTGAGTTTTACCGCCAGACAGGGAGTTACGGAAAGGGTGAGCAGGTTGAGCACAAAAAGCAGAAAAACAAGAGCACATCGCATGTCGTAGCTCCTCAACAGCTTTTCATTTCTTAAAAAGCCGACACAAACAGCCGGATTCTTAATGAGTATAACTTGACAACAACAGTAGAGCAATAGGGATTATCGAGGAGCAGAAAGATCGGACCGTACAACAGAAGAAAGGCCTGCGTAATTTTTTACGCAGGCCTTTCTTCCCCGAATACCTCGGCAGAGAAGATATAGATCTCACAATCCTTCTTCCAGGCCGTCTCCGGCAGGCCGGCCTTCAGGCAGGTATGGCGCAGGAAGGTCTCCCGATCCCAGCCATATTCGGTGGCCACCTGGGGCAGCAGCACACCGTGGGCCTGTCCTTTGATCAGGTAGAGGCCATGCCTGCCGACCTGAATCTCTTCAATGGACTGAATCAGCTGTAACGGCGAGAGTACCGAGATCTCCAGCTGAAAGTCAGCCAGGTCAGCCGGTCGCATCGGGTAAAAACGGGGATCACGGGTGGCAGCCGAGACCGCCATCTCCCGCACGGTCTGCCAGAGCGGCTGCTGGGCCACGAAACTGCCGATACAACCCCGCAGCTGCCCCTGCTGTTTGATGGTCACAAAGCAGCCCGAATGGGACAGCAGGGTCTCCGACGGCTTTTCAAGTACAGGCAGGGGCTGACCATGAACCTGCGCAACGATGGTCGCCCTGGCAAGCTGCAGCAACACCTTCTGTTCTGTCTTTTTCATCTGTCCTCCTAGCGGTACTGTTTCCGCCGGAAAAGCCCGGTGGAAACACTGATGATCCGATCCAGAAAAAGCAGACCATCCAGATGGTCCATCTCATGCTGGATCGCCACCGCCTCAAACCCGGAGGCAGCCACCTCCCGCTGCTGGCCGCTCCGGCTGTCCAGAAAACGGACCGTTATCTCGGTGGCACGCTCAACATCACCGGTATAATCCGGCACGCTCATGCAGCCTTCCCGCATCACCGCCAGGCCAGAGCGGCTGATGATCTCCGGGTTGACCATGCAAAGCAGGCCGTGGTTGTTATCTTTGCCGTGACGGCTGTTGGAGACATCCACCACGCAGACCCGCAACCCCACGCCGATTTGGGGCGCAGCCACCCCGACCGAACCGGGACCGGCCTGCATGGTGTCAAGCAGATCCTGCACCAGGGTATGGATAGCTGCGGTCAGCGCACCAACAGGATGAGCCATCTTTTTCAGCAGCGGATGCGGGTATTTCAAAATCGGCTGAACCGCCATTACAGCTCCACCGGCGTGACGATCCGCACACTGATCTCAACCTGCAGTTCCTGTTTCAGGCCGTTTAAGAGCTGCTCCACCTCTTCCGGCGCAAGGCCGTCAGGCAGGACAGCCTCCAGCAGCATGATATAGACCGGCTCCTGCTCTGTGCCGGCCAGCTTGGTCTGCAGATCCATGATATTGATCTGGTGCGTTGCCAGCGTATTGGTCACCCGGTAGACAATCCCCGGCTGATCGGCACCGTAGACCGTGATCTGGCAGATCTCTCCCGGCGTTTCCTTACGATCCTCTTCACCCAGCGGCAGATGACGCACGGACAGCGTCATGGCCATCCGCTCGCAGACCGGCTTCAGTTCTTCAATCAGATTTGCCTTGGTAAACGGCTTGCGGTGAGAGACGATCAGAATCATGGCGAACTCACCGGCCAGCATGGCACAGCTGGAGTCGGCGATATTGCAGCCCAGTCTGAAGAGGGCCCCGGTCACCCCGGCAACAATGCCGGGACGGTCGGCACCGACAACTGAAACAGCATAGTGGGTCAACTCGCGATGGGGCATGGCGCTCTCCCGGCAGGAATAGAGTGTGTAATGGCTGGTGCGGACTGGTTACCATTATTACAACTGTGCTGCAACGGTTTTTGACGATTGACAAGCAGCGGGCCCCTCTTTAGACTGACCGCTCCCATGAACAAAGAACAGATAAAACAGCGGATGAAGGCTATTCTGGCCCTGGACAGCCACCCCGGCCATATTGCGACAGGTTTTGCCGTAGGGGTTTTTATCAGCTTTACCCCGTTTTTCGGCCTGCACACCCCCCTGGCCATTGCCGCAGCCTTTCTGTTCCGCCTGAACAAACTGACCACCATCACCGGCGCCTGGGTCAACACACCCCTTACCGTTGGACCGGCCCTGATAGCCAGTTTCAAGCTGGGGCGCTGGCTGCGGGGACTGCCCCCCAAACCTTTTGTCTTCACACATCTTGAGTGGCAGGAACTGAAGGTGTATTCAAAATCGCTCCTGCTCGGCAGTTCAGTCATCGGCATAGTAGCGGCCATCATCGCCTACTTTCTCTGCTACTGGCTGGTGGTACGCTTCCGCCGTAAAGACCCGGGGTTGGCGGAACTGACCCGCGAATCAATCATAGTCGGCGAAGACCTTGAGCAGGAGCAGGAACAGGAAAAAGTAACACCATGACCCGCGAACGGATTATTGAACGGGTACGTAAACTGCTGGCCCTCTCAAACAGCAGTAACGAACATGAAGCGGCGCTGGCCGCGGCCCATGCCCAACGTCTGCTGGCTGAGCATAACCTGGCCATGTCTGAACTGGAGATGCAGGAGGAAGGGGCTGGCGAGGTTGAACTGAAGGTGGCCAAGACTGTCCCCAAGTGGCTGTCATCGCTGTTTGCTACCGTGGCCAACGCCTTTGACTGTTTTCCGATTGTCACCACCAATCAGGAGCACAGCCGCCTGCGTTTCATCGGGGTTGGGGAGGATCCAGGGGTGGCGGCCTGCACCCTGCAGTATCTGATCAAGGAGCTACGCAGGCTGGCCTCAGGCTACCTGAGCAGTCTGGAGCTGCGTGATGCCAAGCTGCCTGCCACGGACCGCCAGAGAATTCGCACCTCCTACCTGCTGGGCGGTGTGCACGGGGTCCGTCAGGCCATGGCAGCGCAGAAGGCCCAGACCCCCACCACCAGCAAGGCGCTGGTACCGGTTAAGGATGCCCTGATCCGGCAGTATCGGGAAGAACATGTCGGTGAGCTGAGAACCCGGCGCAACCGCAGCTCCACCGTGGTCTCAGAGGCCTTCCATCAGGGCCGGCAGGATGGCGCCTCGCTGCAGCTTAACCCCGGCCTGAAAACCCTCCCCGAGGAGTAATCCCCCATGAACCTGCTGCATGCCGCCCTGCTGGGCCTGATTCAGGGCGCCACCGAAATACTGCCGATCAGCAGTTCCGGCCACCTGATCCTGATTCCCCGCCTGCTGGGCTGGCCCGATTCCGGGCTGACCTTTGATGTCGCCCTGCACTTTGGCACCTTTCTGGCCATTTTTGTCTACTTCCGCAAAGATGTTGTTACCCTGGTACAGGATGGCCTGACCGGTTTTTACCAGCCGGAAGCCCCCCGACGACTGCGGCTGCCCTGGATGATCGTACTGGCCTCGGTACCAGCCGCCATTGCCGGCAAAACCCTTGAACAGCCGATTGAAGAGCTCTTCCGCAACAGCCCGTTGATGATCGCCCTGATGCTGATCCTGTTCGGACTGGGGTTGGGACTGACTGACCGTTACGGCAAAAAGCTGCACGACGTCGCCTCAATCACCCTGGGTACGGCCATGCTGGTGGGCTGCTTTCAGTGTCTGGCCCTGGTGCCGGGTGTATCACGCTCCGGCATCACCATCACTGCGGGCCTGCTGCTGGGACTGGCCCGGACCGATGCGGCCCGCTTCTCGTTCCTGCTCTCGCTGCCGATCGTGTTTGGTGCCGCCCTGTTGAAAGGGCTCCACCTGCTGAAACATGGCATTGAACCGGGCATGGCCCAGCCGATGCTGGTGGGGGTAGTGGTTTCGACGGTTGTCGGTTACCTCAGCGTTGCCTTTTTGCTGAAGTTTGTACAGAACCGTACGCTCTGGCCGTTTGTCTGGTACCGGTTCGCTGTCGGTATCGGCATCATGGCGCTCTTGGGGGCCGGTCTGCTGTCATGAGTACCACGGCCATCAAAGACTGGCCGGAGGATGAACGGCCTCGGGAAAAGCTGTTTAAGCGCGGCGCAGCAGCCCTGTCCGATGCAGAGTTGCTGGCCCTGGTGCTGCGTACCGGTGATGCGGCGGCAGGCAAGAGTGCCATTGATCTGGGGCGGGAACTGCTGGAGCGGTTTGAGGGCAACCTGCGGGAGCTGGCCCAGGCTGAATTGAATGAGCTGCAGCAGATTAAGGGATTGGGGTTGGCCAAGGCAGCCTCGATCAAGGCCGCCTTTACGCTGGGAAGCCGTTTTCAGGCCCGGCGGTTGGAGACACTGGAGCGTTTTACCTCACCGGCCCAGGTCTTTGAATTTTTTCACCATGAGCTGCGGGACAACCGCAAAGAACTGTTTCTGGTACTGTTGCTGGACGGCAAGAACCGGATCACCCGCAAGGTACAGGTATCAGAAGGCAGCCTGAATCAATCCATCGTTCATCCGCGTGAGGTCTTTGCCTCGGCAGTGCGGGAATCGGCCGCTGCCGTGATCTTTATCCACAACCACCCATCCGGTGATCCGGCCCCCAGCCGCGAAGACCGTGAAATCACCCGGCGCCTTAAAGAGGCCGGTGAAATCCTGGGGATAAAGGTACTGGATCATATCATCATCGGGGATGGCAGCTACTTCAGCTTCGTTGAATCAGGACTGCTGTAAAACTGCTGCGGAGGCCGTCTTGTATCCGGCCTTCCCCATGACGTTTTACTGCTCTAACTCCTCCATCAACTCCAGCGCAAAATTCTTGGCCCTGCCGGCCGGGGCGATCACCCCGTAGGCCATGGCCTCCTTCAGTTCGGCGCTCCCGGCGCCGGCTTCCTTCGCCAGGGCGAAGTGCTTCTTCAGTCAGGTGGGGCACCCCACCGCCACGGCGCAGCCCACCCGGATCAATTCACGGGTCTTGGTATCCAGCACCTCTTCGTACTCAAAATCAGCAAACAGTTTTTTTCTGATCTTCATGGTTATCCTCCAAGTACGGCCAACGCCCTATCAACCGTGGCCTGGGAAGCGGCCACACAGTCATTCAAGCCCACCCCTTTGAAGGCGTTTCCAGTCAGCAGCAAACCGGGCAAACTGGACAAGCGCCCTTCAATCGCCTCCAACCGCTTGCCGTGTCCCACCGTGTATTGCGGGATCGCCTGTTGATGACGGATGATCCGACTAAAACAAGGAGTCTGGCTGATCCCCATGGCAGCCTGCAGATCATCCCGCACCCGTTGCAGCAGCTCAGACTCCGGCAGCTCCATCAATTCCGGGCGGCAGGCGCCGCCGGCCATGCTGCGCAAAAGCGCCATGCCACCTGGCGCCCGTTCCTCAAACATGCTGGAATCCCAGAGGGTCCCCAACACGGTACGCCCTTCCTCCTTGGGCACCAGATAACCGAAACCGTCCAGTGGATGCCCCAGACCCTCCTTCTTAAAACCGCAACAGACCACATTCAGGGTGGAGTAGGGGATCTGACGCAGGATCTCAACCAGAGCAGTATCAACCCCCTCCAGCATACCGGCAGCAGCAAAGGCCGGCGCTGCCGAGATCACCAGATCAGCCTGCAGGGTTTCACCAGCCGTGGTTCTGACCTCCCAGCCGTCATCTGACCTGGTAACTGCTGCCACCGCGACCCCGGTCCTGACCCGCCCACCCAGTTGCGCAGCCAGGGTATCTGTCAGGAACTGGATCCCTTCCTTGAATGAGGTCAGGGTGCCACCTGGACCGGCAGCAGAGCTGCTGATCTTGCCTTCCTTGCGTTCCTGTTTCTTTTTCTTTGCCAGGGCCAACATGGCCACAAACAGGCCGCCATATTCCCGCTCCAGTTCGGCAATGCGGGGAAAGCAGGAGACCAGCGACATGGTTTCAGGATCTCCGGCAAAAATGCCGGAGGCCATCGGTGCGATCAGTTTCTGCAGTGCCTCTGCGCCGAGACGGCGACGGCCAAAGGCCGCCAGACTTTCGTCTGTGCCCGGCGGGTTGGCGGCAAACGGCTCACCCAGCAGCCTGAGCTTGCCCGGCCAGGAAAGCAGGCGGCTTTTCAGAAATGAAGGGCCGTTTTCCGGCAGACGATGCAGCTCACCACCGGTGAAGATATAGCGTTTGCGGGCATTATCATTACTGCGATGCAGACGATCAGTTATCCCCAACGCCGCGCAGAGTTCCAGGGTCTGGGGCTTGCTGTCCAGAAAACCGTTGGGGCCCCACTCGCACAGAAAGCCATCTTCACGAACCGACTTAATCTTGCCGCCAGGCTGCTGTTCCTGCTCAAGCAGACAGAGATCAAGGTTTATTCCGGCCTCTCCGGCCCGCTTGTCCAGCAGCCAGGCAGTGGAAAGACCGGATATGCCGCCGCCAATCACCAGTACTTTTTTCATGATACTCCTCTCGCACTGTGGTAACGATAGATAGTACGGTGCACCTCCCGGACTGTCAAGCAACGTTGACAGCGGACCAAAAGCTGCCTAAATTGTTATGAGAATGGATGAAAGGAGCAGTGACAATGGCACAGAAAGACTACTACGAGGCACTGGGTGTTGCCAAGGATGCCTCAGCTGACGATATCAAGAAGGCATTCCGCAAACTAGCGGTCAAGTACCACCCGGACCGTAACCAGGGTGATACAGCGGCAGAGGAGAAATTCAAGGAGATCAACGAGGCCTATGCTGTCCTCTCTGACCCTGAGAAACGTAAAAAATACGACACCTTCGGCTCTTCCGACTTCCATCAGCAGTACAGCCAGGAGGACATCTTCCGCAATTTTGACTTCTCCGGCACCTTCAAGGATATGGGGATGGGCGGTGGCGAAGATATCTTCTCACGCCTGTTCGGCGGTGCCTTCAGCCGGGGTGGGGGACGCGGTTTTTCCAGGGGTCCCCGTCAGGGTGGTGATCTTTCCTTGACCGTTGATCTCGGATTCCGTGATGCGGCCGCCGGCGGCGAACGGCTGGTGGCCTTCCGCCGTAACGGCCAGCGGGAGGAGCTGAAGGTAAAGATTCCGGCCGGCGTAGACAACGGCAGCAGGATCAGGATTGCCGGCAAGGGAAGCGACGGCGAAAACGGCGGCCCCAATGGTGATCTGTTTCTTGATATCCGGGTGGCCCATGATCCGGTCTTTACCCGTGACGGCGGCGACCTGTTTGTGGAACGGACCATCCGTTTCAGCGAGGCCTGCCTGGGAGTCAGCCTTGAAGTGCCCACCCTTGAGGAGCCGAAACGGATCAAGGTACCGGCCGGCATCCAGCCCGGCACCAAGATCCGCCTGAAAGGATGCGGTATCAAGTCGCTTGGCTCCAATGCCAAGGGCGATCTGTACGTCAAGATTAGCGTGCATGTACCGGAGGGGTTGAACAGCAGTCAGAAAAAGCTGGTGGAAGAACTGGCCAAGGCAGGGCTCTGAGTCGCCGCCAGCCAGTCCGTTTTCTTCGCCCGGATTTGATGCAACATATTGTTTCTTGCAGTACTACCGCCTGATTTTGTATAATTTTGGTATGGGATAGCACTTTCAGGCAGGGATGGCAGGGTATGGACCCTCTTGGCATCATCAATAGCGGCGCCGGTTACAGCTCGGCAGCAGCGGCACCGGAAGCCCGGACAACGGAGAGCGGCCAGTCTGAGACCGCTGCCGGACGTAGTGCCACGTCTGTCCAGGCACAGGGCATCCGGTTGCCGGAGGATCAAGTGACTCTGTCCGGCCAGGGTTCAGAGACAGAGGCGTCCCAACCCCAGGCAACTGCCCAGAACGGCACCAAAAAGCAACCCAAGCCGGGCGAAAAGACCACCGCTGATGGCAAAAGCATCGATGATCCCCAAGTTCAACAGCAGATTTCGCGTCTGAAGCAGACCGAGGAAAAGGTCAAGGCCCACGAGGCTGCCCACAAGGCGGTCGGAGGCAATCTGGCCAGTTCCGCCTCCTACAGCTATACCCAGGGGCCGGATGGCCGCAGCTACATCACCGGCGGCGAGGTCCAGATTGACATGTCCAGCGGCCGGACCCCCGAGGAAACCATCTCCCGCATGCAGCAGGTCATCCGGGCGGCCCTGGCACCGGCTGATCCCTCAGGCCAGGATCGGGCCGTGGCGGCCCAGGCCTCCAGTCAGATGGCAGATGCCCAGCAGCAGAAACTGCAATCAGAAAGTCCGACAGCCAAGTCTGACCCGACCCAGCCGGTGGATCCTGCCCAAGAGGCCGCCACGGAAGCTGCTGACCCGACCGCCGCCAAGGACGACAAGACCGCACCAAACGCCTCCAACGGCACGGATACCCGGATTCAACAGGCCTACGGCAACCCTGCCGTACAAGGCAGCGACCGGACAACGGATAAATACAGCAACCCCACCCAATCGGCGGCTACCAGATCAGGCAGCAGCTCTTCTCAAACCCGCGCTGACCTGCTTATTTCAGCCTTTGCCTGATCCCGCCGTGCCACGTACCGCCCTCGTCTATTCATCCCGTTTTGAACAGTTCAGCTACGGTAGTCAGCACCCGTTTCAGCTGCACCGTTACGGCCTGGCACTGGAGCTGCTGGAGGCCTATGGCCTGCTTGACCTGCCCGGCATGGAACGCCGTGACTGCACTCCGGTGACCGACGAGCAGATTCTCAGCTTCCATACCCCGGCCTATCTGCAGCGCCTGAAAGAGTTCAGCGCCTCGGATGAACCACGGGCCGACTTCATGTTCGGCCTGGGTGATGCCGATTGTCCGGTTTTCAAAGGCCTGTACGACTATGCCGCCCTGGGGGCAGGCGCCACACTGGAGGCCTGCCGCCTGATCGAGGAAGAGCGGTTTGACAGTGTGCTGTCTCTGGCTGGCGGCTGGCACCATGGCCACCCTGCCAGGGCTTCAGGCTTCTGCTACCTGAATGATGCGGTGATCGCCATCAACTGGCTGCGGGAACGGGGGCGCCGGGTGGCCTACCTTGATCTGGATGCCCACCACGGTGATGGTGTCCAGGAGGGGTTCTATGCTGATGATCAGGTACTGACCATCTCGCTGCATGAAAGCGGGGTCTACTTCTTTCCCGGCACCGGCTTTGAAGATGAAACCGGCATCGAGCGCGGACAGGGGTACAGTGTCAACCTGCCGCTCCTGGCCCATACCGATGACCCGCTCTACATGCGGGCCTTCGATGAGGTGGTCTACCCCTTGCTGGCCGCCTTTAACCCGGATATCATCGTTGCCCAGATCGGGGCTGACGCCTTCCGCACCGACCCGCTGACCAGACTGGAGATTACCACCCACAGCTATGCCTACATCATGCGCAAGCTGCAGGCTCTGAAGATCCCCTGGGTGGCGCTGGGGGGCGGCGGCTATGACCTGATGAACACCGCCAGGGCCTGGGCTATCGCCTGGGGCGCCATGAACAGGGTGGCGCTGCCACCCCGGTTGCCGGCGGCCTTTGTAAAAAAAATCCGTCAGCAGGGCTACCCGCACACCATGCTGCTGGATGCCCTGCACTGGGCTGACGAGCATGACCGCGGCCTGGCGCTGGATGCCCTGGAGCGCAGCATCAGCTCCATCAAGCAGCAGGTCTTCCCGGTTATCATCGGTGGAGAGCTGGCGGTACTGCTCTGATGCCGAAGCTGCCGGGAAACAGCCCGATGCTTGGCCGGCATGGCCACGTGCTGACCTCACTGGCGGCCATCAACCGGCTGGAGGCACCGGAAAAAGAGGCGATCTATGCCGGACTGCTGCCGGGGCGTCTGTTACAGCTGCTGCAGCTTGACCCCGCCACACTCTGCAATCCCTCACAGGAACGATTGGTACAGGTCATTGCGCCGGAAGGCCTGAGCTTTGCCAGGATTGAGGTGCGTGCCCGGCCAGAAGATACCGATGTAGTCTTTTTTGCTGAACTGAGTGATACGCAATTTCATCAAATGGAGCTGGCCTTCTGCATCATCTGCGATCCGTCCGCTCCGCGCTTTGCGGTTGACGTAAACGAAGCCGGGGCGGTAAACTACTTTTCTTCCAACGGCAGAAACCTGCCGGAGGAACTACGGGCCATGCAGGCCGGACTGTTTCCGCACCAGACCAGGCGGGGACTGCGAATGTTCGGCGAGTTTTTCGCTTTGGCCGAACGGTTCACCGACCGCCTGGGGATGGAGATGATCGTTGCCGAACCGCTCTCCTACGACAACGCCATCCGTTATGAGCACTACGGCTTTGACTACCTGACCGGCAAGCGTTTGATGCTGGAGATTGACCGTGAATTCCAGCCCGGTGGCAAACTGTACCAGCGGCTGGACGGCTCCAGTCCGTTCAGGATGCCGGGGATGGAGCTGACCGTACGGGGCCGCAGTTGGGCCATCCATGACGGAATCCTGGATGAACCCTGGGACGAAATACGTATCTACAAAATGATCGGCGTTGATGCCGGGTTGAACACCTTCCCGGGCCGCCAGTTTGAGGAGCACCACTAATGCAGAACTGCATTGCACCAACCCCGCTGGACGGGATCAGCTACTTTCAACCTCCTGCAGATTTCCACATCACCGGTCGTGATGGCCGGGTCAACATCCCGTGGGAATTTCCGATACCGCTGGTGGAGGAGAGCTACCGTGCCGCCCTTGAGCATGGCGCTCCCGATTATGATCAGGTTGGTCAGGGCATGTTCTTTGCCCTGCGCCAGAACCCGGACTGCACCTACGCGGTTGACTATGCGCGGGTCTTGCAGACAGGTTACCCCCACATCATTGCCGAGATCGGCGGTGAAGCGATCATGCTGGATGCAAAAGAGGTTGACTCGCCGTACCTGGATCGCAAGGTCAACCTGCTGAAGATCATGGCCCTGCTGGAGCAGGATAATGCCGGCCTGTGGCGGGAGATCGGCCGTACTCTGATGGAAAAAGGAAGCCGGATGGAGGCTGCCCACCTGGCAGTACAGTCCTGGTACGGTGCAGAAAAATACCTGAGCCGTTCGGTTGAACTGGCCCCGGATGACCTGCATACCTGCTACCAGTTGGGAGAAACCCACTATGTGCTGGGCCACTATGATCAGGCACTGGCCTTGTGGCAACCGTTGCTTGAGCGACTGCAGGCCGGCGAGCGTCTTAGTCTTGAAGCCCGTATTGCCGCCATTCAGCGTGGTGAACTGCCCAAGGTGCCGGCGGTGGACTACCTGACTGCCCTCTCGGTTGCCTTTGAGCAGCACCAGGATGACCAGTTCTATGAGGCGGCGGCCATTGCGGAGGATGTACTGCTGGACACGGTCTTCTGCGCCCAGTTCCCGATGGCAGGCGTCTACCGTTTTCTCGAGCAGTGCTATCGGGCGGTCAACATGACCGACAAGGCCGATGCCTTGAAAGGACGGTGCTAGATGTTCGGCTTCAGCACCGCCGACTGGCTGTTTATCGGTTTTATCCTGCTGGTGATCGCCTTTTGCGTCGGGATCAGCGATATGCGAAAAAAGAAGTCATGATCGAGGAGCTGCCGGAGGATACCGAAGAGGTACAACCACGTTCCCAGGCCATGATCATGCTGACCGGCCTGTACCTTTTCCTGCTGGTCATGACGGTCATGAGCTATGGTCAGCCGGTGCCGTTTTTCGGACGTATTCTGGAGGGAAGAGCAGCCCAGATCTTTATCGGGCTGGACAGCCTGGTCTGCCTGCATCTGTTTCTCGGACTGTTGAAACGGCAGCGCCTGACCTGGTATCTGCTGTTGAGCTATAACGGTTATGAAGTGCTGAACACCCTGGTCAATCTCTGGCTGGTGCCCCGCAAGGAACTGGAGCGGATACTTGAGCGGACGATTGATCCAGGCGGCATGCTGTTCAGCAATCTCTGCACGGTCGGGATCGTACTCTGGATCAGCTGGGTTATCCGGAGGCAGCGGGAGCAGTTCACGAATCACTCTCCCTACCTGTTCTGACATACTGAGGACGCAATGGGAAAAATTCTGTTGATAGATGATGATCCAGCCTTTACCCGCCTGTTGGGAGAGTATATCGCCGAACAGTACCCCCTGCTCTCGGTGGATGTCTGCAACAACCCCCTTGAAGCGCTGACCGCCATCCGCCGCGCCCCCTATGACCTGATCCTGATTGACTTTGAAATGCCCACCCTTGATGGACGTAAACTGATGAATTTTGCCGTGCAGTCCGGCATCGAGAAAAACAGGATTGTGATCCTCTCCAGCCGGGATGCCGACTTTCTGCATGAGCAGTGCCCCATGGGCAGTTGCCTTGCCGTTCTCAACAAACATGAAGTACGCCAGAAGGCGGTGCTGGACATGATCTTCAGCTCCTTGAGCAAGAAGGCAGTTCAGGGAAACTGAGCGGCCATGCGCCACCTGTTCTTGACCGGCCTGGTGCTGGTCTTCATCATCTGGCTGCTGCGACGCAAGGTCTCCATGGCCGCCGTAATGCCGATCGGCGCCGCACTTCTGGCACTGCTGTACCTGCTGCCCCTACCGGATCTGGGCCGGGCAGTCTGGCTGGGTCTGGCATCCCCCAAATCGCTGGAGATGACCGACACCCTGGCCCTGACCATGGTGATGGAAAATCTGTTGCGTACCACCGGCATGTTGAAGCGCATGGTCAGCTCCCTTTCGGCAGCACTGCCGGATCGCAGGATGGTGATGGCTGCCCTGCCTGCCATGATCGGCATGCTTCCATCCCCCGGCGGGGCGGTCTTTTCAGCCCCGATGGTGGCCGAGGCTGCCAAAGGGATAGCGGCAAGCCCTGAGCAGAAGGCATTAATCAACTACTGGTACCGCCATATCTGGGAGTATGTCTCACCGCTGTATCCCGGCATCATCCTGGCTGCCGGCCTGAGCGGACTCTCAACCCGGCAGCTTTTTCTGGCCCACCTGCCCTTTGCCCTGACGGTGATCTTTGCCGGAGCCTGGTTCTGTTTCAGGGGGATTGGCTCCAACCCCGCCGCAGCAGGTCACCGGCAGGATGACCGGGCAGCCCAGTTCGGCACGTTTTTGCTGATGTCCGCCCCGATCCTGATCTCACTGGCACTGGTGGTGCTCTTTCAGATCAGCGCCGTGCTGGCGCTCTCCGGCGGTGTGGCGGTCCTGTTTGCGGCCCATCGCTACAGCCCGCCGCAGATACTGAAGACGCTGCACGAGAGCCTTTCAATCAGGGCCCTGCTCCTGGTGGCCGGCATTATGGTCTTCCAGGAGGTGCTGCGTGCCACCGGTGCTCTGGCGGGCATTTCAAGCTTTTTTGTCACCTCACAGCTGCCGATACCGTTGCTGGTGGCGTTGATTCCGTTCATTGCCGGGGTGATGACCGGCCTGACGGTCGGCTATGTCGGGATTACCTTTCCGCTGTTGCTACCACTGATGGGGAGCGGCCAGCCCAATCTCTGGCTGGAGGCGTTGGCCTTTGCCAGCGGTTTTGCCGGGGTGATGCTCTCGCCGGTCCATCTCTGTTTTGTACTGACCCGCGAGTATTTTGAGGCGGACACCGCCCTGGTCTACCACCGGTTGATGGCTCCTTCGGTAGTGGTGCTGGCAGCCGTACTGGTCCCGTATCTGATCTATCGCTGAGGAATGCACGATGGCACCAAAAAAACAGAAGACACCCAAACCGGCAGCCCCCCCCCCTTTCCGTACGAATCCCTTTGCTGCTCTGAAAGGGATCGCCGTTGAAACGGCGCCTCCTCCTGAACCGGTCAAAAAGGCGGTAGCGCCGAAACCTGAACCGGCGGGTGACGAGCTGTTCCGGCAGGCCATGTCCGGGGTACGCCGGCTGGATGATGAGGACAGCCGGACCATCACCCCGGCGCCTGTCAGCCCCGGCAAGAGGGGTGCTCCCCCCAAAGCCCCGGCACGATCTGTCGCAAAGCCGCTGCCCCGGGAAGAAGCTGCGGCCCGCAAGGCCTTCCTGCAGGAGGTGGAGAAACTGCAGCTTGATGTCCGCTTTAAAGACCAGCTGCCTGAAGAAGAGGAGTTGCGTCCCCTGACCGGCAACCGGCTGCGCCAGCTCAAGCGGGGTATCATCCAGCTGGACCGCCAGCTGGACCTGCACGGCCTGACCCGTGAAGAGGCGATTGCATCGTTGGGACCGTTTCTGCAGGCAGCCCGCAATGCCGACGAAAAGGGGGTGCTGGTGATCACCGGCAAAGGGAATCATTCTCTCGAAGGCCCGGTACTGCAGCAGGTCGTTGCCGCCTGGTTACGTGATCAGGGGCGTGACCTGATTACCGAATATGCCCCGGCCCCGGCAGAAATGGGGGGCAGTGGCGCCTTTGTTATCTTTCTACGCCCCCTTGACAAATAGCCAGAAGAACTACTATATTCAAAATAAGCTATACTAGAAGGAGGCTGTTGCCATGCCGATGTACGAATACCGTTGTCAGTCCTGCGACAATCAGTTTGAATTACGTCAAAAGTTTTCCGATGCCCCTGCCACAGAATGTCCGAAGTGCGGCGGCGCAGTAGAAAAGATGATTTCCCAGACCGCCTTCAGCCTGAAGGGTGACGGCTGGTTTAACTCCGGCTACTGTCCCTCAAGTGGCGGCCCCAAGCCGGCAGCCTGCTCAGCCGGTGGCTGAGGCGTCTAGGATTCCGGCCGGGCGTCGGAAACAGCAGCAGACAGAATCCCCTGATAAACAGCATCAGGGGATTTTTTTTATGCACAAACATGGTATACCGGCTTTACAAGCAGCAGACCTGAACGTATCATGTTGGGATATTTTAAGACTCGTTCTGATTTCAGACTGAAGCTGCCAGCCAACGCAGCCAGCTTGTACTGGAATTGGAATCACACTGGAGGGCAGCCATGGCAGCACAGATTATTGACGGCAAGGCGATTGCGGCAAAGGTTCGTGAACGGATCGGCAGCACGGTATCAACCCTGAAACAGCAGGGGATCACCCCCGGTCTGGCGGTGGTGCTGGTGGGTGATGATCCGGCCAGCCGGGTCTATGTCGGCATGAAGAAAAAGATGTGTGTGGAACTGGGGATGTACTCGGCTGACCATGAACTGCCGGCCTCCACCAGCGAGACAGAGCTGCTGGCCCTGATCGGACAGCTGAATGCCGATCCCCGGGTACACGGCATTCTGGTGCAGTTGCCACTGCCTGACCATATCGATACTGACAAGGTGCTGGAGGCGATCTCGCCGGACAAGGATGCTGACGGATTCCACCCCTATAATGTGGGCCGCCTGGCCATCGGCAAACCGACCTTCCAGCCCTGCACCCCCTATGGCGTGATGGTGATGCTGGATGAGATCGGCTATGACCTGAAGGGTAAAGAAGTGGTCGTTGTAGGACGCTCCAACATCGTGGGCAAGCCGGTGGCACTGATGTGCCTGTCCCGCCATGCCACGGTCACCATCTGCCACTCCCGCACCAAGGATCTGGCGGATGTGGTCCGCCGGGCGGATGTGGTCATTGCAGCGGTGGGCAAGGCCGAGATGGTCAAAGGCGACTGGATCAAGCCGGGGGCCGTGGTGATTGATGTCGGCATCAACCGGGTAGGTGAGAAAAAGCTGGTGGGGGATGTGGAGTATGCTGCGGCTGCCGAACGGGCCAGCGCGATCACCCCGGTACCGGGCGGTGTTGGCCCGATGACCATTGCCATGCTGCTGCAAAATACACTTGAATCTGCCCAACGGGCTGCAACGAGGTAATGCATGAAAGTCCGCAAGGCGATCTTTCCGGTGGCCGGCCTGGGAACCCGCTTTCTGCCTGCCACCAAATCATCTCCCAAAGAGATGCTGCCACTGATCGACAAACCGCTGGTGCAGTATGTGGTTGAAGAGGCGGTGGCAGCCGGTATTGAGCAGATCATCTTTGTGACCGGCCGCACCAAACGTTCCATTGAGGACCACTTTGACAGCTCACCGGAACTGGAGAGCCATCTGGAGGAAAAGGGCAAGGAAGAAACCCTCCAGGCCATGCGCGAGATCTCTGATTTGGTGGATATCTATTACGTTCGCCAGAAAAAGGCCCTTGGCCTGGGGCATGCCATCCTCTGTGCCCGCGACTTTATCGGCAATGAGCCGTTTGCCGTGTTGCTGGGGGATGACATTATTGACGCCCCTGACAATCCCTGCCTGCGCCAGCTGCTAGGGGTATACGAGCATTACAAGGGCAGTGTGCTGGCCCTTGAGCAAGTGCCGATGGAGCAGATCTCCTCCTACGGCTGCGTGGCGGTCAACCGGATCACGGATCGGGTCATGGAAGTGACCGACATGGTGGAAAAGCCGAAACAGTCCGAAGCCCCCTCTGATCTGGCCATTATCGGTCGCTATGTCTTGACCCCGGCCATCTTCCCGATTCTGGAACAGCAGCAACCGGGCCGGGGTGGCGAGATCCAGCTGACCGACGCCATCAAGCGGCTGTCTCAGGACGAAGCGGTCTATGGTTGTCTGTTTGAAGGGTTACGCCATGACTGCGGGGACAAGTTGGGGTTCCTGAAAGCGACGGTGGATCTGGCACTGAAGCGGGATGAGTTCAAGGAGGATTTTACCGCCTACCTGAAACAGCGGCTGGGATGTTTGTAAGCTGATAAGGGCGAGGCCTGCTGCCTCGCCCTTATTTTTCGTTCAACAGTTTTTTAACCAGGTTTTCGATCACCTTGCCGGCCTGATCAGAAAACCCCATGATCTGCTCACGTACCAGGCCGTTTTTGTCAATTACATACAACACCGGCAGCGCCCGCACCCCATAGTCGGAACCGATCCTGCCGCTGGCCATCACGATCTGGTAGGGGATGGCATGGTTTTCCGCGTACTCCTTGACGGTCCGTTCCCCCCCCTCATCCACACTCATCCCGATAATGACCAGTCCCTGCTTGCTGTACTTGCGGTGCAGTTCAGCCAGATGCGGGATTGATTCACGGCAGGGAGGACACCAGGTAGCCCAGAAATCCAGCAGCACCACCGAGCCTTTCAACCCTTCAGTAGAGACCGGCTGGCCTTTGATGGAAAAGGTCTTGAAGGGCGGAGCCGGCTGGCCACGGCGTGGTGCAGCCTCCGCGTTGTAAGGGCAGAGGCTTAACAGAAGGGCTGTGACGATCAGCGTCACAGCCCGGAAACAGCCTTGCAAGGATACGAACGGCATCCTAGAGCGCCTTGGCGATCAGGGCATCGAGTTGGGACTTGGGAACAGCGCCAACCACCTGATCAATCACCTTGCCACCCTTGAACAGGATCAGGGTGGGAATGCCGCGCACACCGTATTTACCGGGTGTGGCCGGGTTGTCATCAACGTTGACCTTGCCAACCTTCACCTTACCAGCATAGTCTGCTGCAACGGCATCAATCAACGGGGCAATCGCCTTACAAGGGGCACACCAGGTAGCCCAGAAGTCCACCAGCACCGGCAGGTCGGACTGAAGTACGTCACGGTCGAAATTGGCATCGCTCAGGGTAAGAACAGCATCACTGGCCATGGAGAGCCTCCTTAAGTCTCGGTAATGTATTCAACTTTTTGAATACTACCGTGTTTCAGAAAAAATGCAAGCAGGAAATCCCGCAGAGAGAATCAACCAACGAAAAGCTGTTGACGGTGGGAACAGCAGACCCGTACAATACACCCTTGCCGATCACTATGCAGGTTTATTTTTTATCCTGAACACCGGCCTCTGGCCCCTGGACCCTATCCAATGACCCAGATATCTTTTTACCTGACCCTCTCGCTCTACGCAGTTGCCACGCTGCTCTACCTGAGCTGCCTGTTACGCAACTCCTCCTGTCAGTCCATTCTGGGCAGCAGGGTGCTGCTGGCCGGTTTTCTGGCCCACTGCCTGGCCACTATCCATCGTTTCATCGCTGCCGGGCACCTGCCGATCACCAACATGCACGAGTCACTCTCCTTCTTTGCGCTCGCAATTGCAGGGGTCTATCTCTTCTTTGAGCAGCGCTACAAGGTCAGGATCCTGGGCTCTTTTGTGGTGCCATTCACCCTGTTGCTGACCCTTGGCGCCGGCATCGCACCGACCGCAATCAAGCCGCTGAATCCGGCCCTGCAATCGCTCTGGATCTATTCGCACACCATCCTGGCCTTTGGTGCCTACGCCTTCTTTACTATCTCCGGCGGCGTAGCCCTGCTGTATCTGATTCAATCCCATTTCCTGAAAAAGAAGCACCTGGGACCGCTCTTCCTGAAGCTGCCATCGCTGGATGTACTGGACGAGATCGGTTACCGCTGTCTTGCCTTCGGCTTCCCGATGCTGACGGTTGCCATCATCACCGGTGCCATCTGGGCCTCCCGGGCCTGGGGCAGCTACTGGTCCTGGGACCCCAAAGAGAGCTGGTCGCTGATCACCTGGTTTATCTATGCAGCCCTGCTGCACGGGCGGCTTACCACCGGTTGGCGCGGCAGGCGGGCCGCCATCCTGACCGTCATCGGCTTTCTGGTCATGCTCTTTACCTTCCTCGGGGTAAACCTCTGGCTCCCCGGCCTGCATAGCTACACCTAAGGGACGGCCGTATGAACATCATCGTTGTCGGCCTGTCCCACAAGACGGCGTCGGTTGATATCAGAGAGAAGGTCGCCTTCTCCCCCAACAGCATCGAGAAGCCCCTGCACGAGCTGGTTAATCTGGACGGCATTGTGGAAGGGATCATCGTCTCCACCTGCAACCGGGTCGAAATCTACGCCACCACCCGCGACATTGCCGGCGGCATCGCCCGCATCCGCCGTTTTATGGCCGAGTACCACCACCTGGCCCACGACCTGCTCGAACCGCATCTCTACAGCTACCATGGTGAAGAGGCGATCCGCCACGTCTTCCGGGTGGCCTCGTCACTGGATTCAATGGTGGTTGGTGAGCCGCAGATCCTGGGACAGATCAAGACCTCCTACGGCTACGCCGCCGAGTACAAGAGTTCCGGCATCATCCTGAACCGTTTCCTGCACAAGGCGTTTTCCGTTGCCAAGCGGGTGCGTACCGAGACCAGAATCGCCTCATCAGCAGTTTCGGTCTCCTTTGCCGCCGTTGAGCTGGCCCGCAAGATCTTCGGCAATCTGACCGACAAGACCGTGCTGTTGATCGGTGCCGGCGAGATGTGTGAACTGGCAGCCCGCCACTTCCTGACCAACGGCGCCAAGGGGGTGATGGTCACCAACCGGACCTTTGAGCGCGCGCAGCGCCTTGCTGAGGAGTTCGGCGGCGAGGCGATCCCGTTTGACGAGCTGTTCCTGCATCTGCACAAGGCGGATATTGTCCTGACCTCCACCGGTGCGCCCCACGCCATCATCACACCGTCTGACCTGGAAGAGGTGATCAAACGCCGCAGGATGCGGCCGATGTTCCTGATCGACATTGCCGTACCCCGCGATATCGATCCGGCAGTCAACGAGATGGATGCGGTCTACTTGTATGATATGGATGACCTGCAGCAGGTGGTGGCTGCCAACCTTGAGGGACGCAAACAGGAGGCGGATAAGGCCGAGGCGATCATTGCCGAGGAGATCATCCAGTTCTACAAATGGGTGGCCACCCTTGAGGTCACTCCCACCATCGTTGCCCTGCGCAACCGCTTTGAAGAGCTGCGCAAGGCGGAACTGGAACGCACCCTGGCCGGCTGGAAGGATGCCCCGCCGGACGCGGAAAAACGGCTGGAGGCCCTGACCAGCGCCTTTATGAACAAGCTGCTGCACCAGCCCACCACCGTGCTCAAAAAGGCAGGCCAGGGGAATCGCACCGACCTGTACCTGGATGCCCTGCGAGCGCTGTTTGACCTGGAACTGGGCGGTACCGACACGAATGAATCACTTGAACTGGAAGAATAACCGGAGATAAAGGAGATTGTACACATGGCACCTAAACGCCTCCGCATAGGCACCCGCGCCAGCCAACTGGCCCTCTGGCAGGCCAACTGGACCAAATCGGAACTGGAAGCACGGTATCCCGGCATCCAGGTTGAACTGGTCAAGATCAAGACCATGGGGGACAAGATCCTGGATGTCCCGCTGGCACAGGTTGGTGGCAAAGGACTGTTTGTCAAAGAGATCGAAGAGGCAATGCTGCGGGGTGAGATCGACCTGGCTGTCCACAGTATGAAGGATGTCCCGACTGAATTCCCTGAAGGACTGGGACTGGTGGTAACCACCAAGCGTGAAGACCCCCGTGATGCCTTTATCTCGGACAAAGTAAGATTCAGCGAACTGCGTCAGGGAGCCAGAATAGGCACCAGTGCCCTGCGCAGACAGGCCCAGCTGCTCAAGGCGCGGCCTGACCTGGAGATGGTGATTATCCGCGGCAATGTGGAGACCCGCATTCGCAAGCTGAAGGAAGACAATCTGGATGCCGTGATCCTGGCAGCGGCCGGCCTGAACCGGCTGGGCTTTACCGATGTGGTGACCGAGCTGCTGGATACGGACTTCTCAATCCCGGCCATCGGCCAGGGCGCCCTGGGACTTGAATGCCGCCTGGATGACAACGCCACCATCGAGGCACTGGCATTTCTGAATCACGCTGACACCGCCGCTGCAGTGGCCGCGGAACGGGCGCTGCTCAAACGCTGTGAAGGTGGTTGCCAGGTACCGATTGCCGCCCACGGCACGGTGAGCGGGGACACCTTGACGCTAGTTGGTTTTATCGCCTCAGTGGATGGCAAACAGGCGGTGCGGGACAGCATCAGTGGATCAACAGCGGATGCGGTAAAACTTGGAACTGAACTGGCCGACCGACTGCTGGCAGCTGGCGGCAAGGCGATTCTGGAAGATGTCTACCAGCGGGAAATTGCCCACTAGCCCCCTGCAGGGCTGTCGGATTCTGGTGACCCGTGCGGCAGAGCAGGCTGCCGGGTTCTCTCGGCAGTTGCAGCAGCGTGGCGCTGTGGTGGTGGAATGTCCCACCATTCAGTTGGTACCTCCCGAAACCTGGACCGCTGTGGATGCTGCCATCCACGATGTATCCGGCTTTGACTGGCTGATCCTGACCTCGGTAAACGGGGTCAGGTTTTTCTTTGGCCGGTTACAGGAACTGGGACTTGCCCCCGCTGCACTGCAGAGCTGCAAGGTCTGCGCGGTCGGGCCAAAGACCGCAGAGGCCCTGACGCAGCTGAGTATCACACCTGATCTGATACCGGAGCAGTTCACCGGAGAAGGAGTGGTGGCCGCGTTTCACGGACATGACCTGCAGGGGCGGCGGGTACTGTTTCCCAAGGCAGATGGTGCCCGCGACCTGATTCCTCAGCAGCTGCGCAGCATGGGGGCTGTGGTGATTGACCCGGTGCTCTACCGCAACAACATCCCGCAGGGTCTGCCTGACTCTGCCCGTCTGGCCCTGGAACAGCACCGGCTTGATGCTGTTGTCTTCAGCTCCCCTTCAACCGTTCGCAACCTGGCACAGTTGACAGGCGGCATCACCCGGCTGCAGGCGTTGCTGGCAGATCTGGCAGTGGTCTCCATCGGGCCGGTAACGACCAGGGCCTGTCAGGAGCTGGGGCTTAGCGTTGCAGTGGAACCGGAACAGTCAACCCTGGATGCCCTGATTCGTGCCCTTGAGCAGCATACCCTGTGCTGCCCCCCCGCTGTACCTCCCGTCACCTAATTCACCAGGCGCTTCAATACCCCGATTGCGAACTCCTGTGCCCCAAGCACGGAAGCCTGGGTCACCACCATGTTTGCGTTCTGCAGCTGCTGCGCCACCAGGATCTGATCTGCCACCATACCGATATTATCAGCCATGGCCAGAATGACATCACCCATCTCCAGGACCCGGTTGGCCATCAGGCCGATATCGGCAGACATCTGCAGCATGCTCTTCATGGAATCGGTCAAGGTTGGCTTGGAGGTGATCGCCTGCAGCCCGCCGATGGCTATGGTGTAGCCATCCAGCACATTTGCCAGCGAACTCAACATGATAGTCATGTTCTGCTGGTTCAGCAACGTCGTTGTACTGAGGTAGCTGGTACCTGTACCAGCCTGGAAAAGCATGGTCGTGTGGAACGCCTTGACCTTGTCCAGATAGGTCCGGATGCTGGTAGCCGCATACTGCATCTGCGTCTTCATGGTAAACGGATTCAACACAAGTGCGCTTAACTTGGCAGTCAGCACTGTCCCCTCGGCAATCAGGCTGCTCAGTGCCAGGTCATTGGTCGCCGTCTCCAGCACCCCCACCAGGGTCAGTGCATTGGTCTGGGTCTGCAACAGCCCCTGTTGCGTCAGAGCCAGATTCTGGCTCTGCAGCTGCTGGCTGACCAGGATACGGTCGGCCATGACACCGATATTATCCGACATCACCAGAATTTTATCTGACATCTCGCCAATCCGGTCGGCCATGGTACCAATATCATCAGACAACTGCAGCATTGCGGTCATGCCATCCTTCAGGGTGATGGCCCGGCTGACGGTGCTGAGAGCCTTCAGGTCGAGGGACAGTCGCAAGGACTCATTGGAGATATTCAAGACGGTCATGGACAAGGTATCCATGGCTGTCAGCAGCGCTGCGTCGGTCTGCAACGGCGCTGCCAGACTGCTGTTCAGGGCCGCAATGCTGGTAGACAGGGCACGGGCCTGTTTGTTTGCCTCGACCAGCGGACCACAGACCGAGTCAGGATTAAGCGTTATATTTTTCAATTGAATTTCAAGGTTCTGTGACTGAACAATCAGTCCCTGCAGATCTTCTGAAAGATCTGCCCGGGCCGGCACAGCTCCTATAAACAGGCAGACTGCAGCCAGCAGAATCAGGTGCATGCTGTTTTTCAGATAATTTTTCACGCTGGTATCTCCCTATGCCGCTATCGGCTGGTGTCAGTTCATATTTTTGATCAGTGCAAGCATGGTACTCTGGGCTGTCTGGGCAGAGCTCAATGTCAGCGCCACATTTTCACGCTGAATCACCTGGGTTTCCACAATCCGGCCCGACATGATGCCGATGTTGTCTGCCATGACAATAATCTTGTCACCCATCTCCACAATCCGCTTGGACATCGTGTTAATATCTGCCGTCAACCGGAGCATGCTACGGGTGGCATCAGAGAGCAGCGGCGTCTGCATTAGCGGCGCAATCTGGCTGACGGTGTCGGCATAGGTCTCAAGTACAGCCGCAAACTGCTTTTGAGCCACTGTCAGGTCACCAAGGTATGACAGGGTGGTGCCATCAACGTAATGACTTGCCTGTCGGCTGTCTTTGGTTATCAGGTCATACACCACCAGCACACGTGCTGAGAGTGCCGCTGTTTTGGTCTCAAGGTAGCTCAACGTGGCAGCTGCATTGGATGTATCAAGCGTGAGCTGCCCCATCTCTGCCACCTGAAACTGTGTATCAGTCAACAACAACCCCAGCGTGAGGTTGTAGCCGATGGTTGACAGACTCTTGCTGAGGGCAATCATGTTTGTTTGGGTACTCAAGATTGCGTTCTGGGTAAGGGCGATATTTGCTGCCTGGATCCTCTGCGTAGCCAGGATCCGGTCCGCCATGAGCCCAATATTATCGGCCATGGTCAGGATCCGGTCGGCCATTTCCAGAATCCGGTCCGCCATCGTGCCGATATCATCGGACAGCCGCAACATGGCGCTCAGGGCGGAACGATATTCAAACAGATCCGCCACCCCCTCAACGGTGCGTAACTCCAACGACAGACGGATGGAATCAGCTGCCAGGTCACGGGCGATCCCTGACAAATCCTCCAGCGAGGTCAGATCGGCAGAGGTAAGGGTCAGCGGAGCGGCAAGCTGGTTATAAACACCCTGCACAACCGACAGGTAGTCTTCGATTGAGGTATTAAGCGTTCCGAGCTGGCCGCAGACACCGCCGTTATTGACCTGAATTGTTGCCAGTGAAGAACGCAACGCATTCCCCTGCACAACCAGATCCTGCAGCGAGGTCGTCAAGGCAGCCTCTGCAGGCACGGCAGCGACGGCCAGCGATAGCGTGACAATGCATGACAGAATAATTTTCAACATAGGCACCACCCATATATTTATATATTTATATACATTGATGCTATGGCGCCTGTTTTTTGTCAAGCATTCATTTATCCTGTGGCAGTTGCCGGCATGTTTTGAATCAAAGGGGACTTGCAGAATACCCGTGCGATGAGGTGCCCGGAAGGCGCTGCCCGTGCCTGGGCGGTGAAACACACAGAAGGCCCTGCCGGTTACCCGGCAGGGCCTTCTGTTATTCAGAGGTTGTGGCTATTTTTCAGGAAGTGAGGGCCATTAACATCTTTTCAGCCACATCCTGGCCGCTGATATTGTAACTGCCACTGGCCAACTGCTGGCTGATATCCTGTACCTTCTCAGGGCGGATCTCACCGCTGGACGGTTGAACGCCGGAGAGTTTCTCAACCATATTGGTCAACTGGACGCTGAACGGGCTTTGCACCGCAGCGGTTGATTGCGCTGACCGGCTGGCCTCACTTTTTGCCGTCTTCATGACCGGCTGGGCACCGAAAATTGCTGTAGTTGCGCTGTCTATTCGCATGGCAAGACCTCCATTAATTATCCTTTCGGCAACCCTGCCAAAAACCTTAAACCTAAAAAACTGTTGCACGCAGGAACCCCAGAGACACGGCGCAAACAGCAAGCAGTTATTCCGATTTCAGATCAAGGGTCGTAACCGTACCAAAGCTTGACAGCGGCTTGTCAAATCCCTTCTGATCACCCACCACCACCAGCTTGAAGGCCTCAGGATGCAGGTGCTTCTTTGCTGCCTGCAGCAGATCTTCACGGGTCACTGCAGCGATCCTCTCCCGGTAGCGCTCCAGATAGTCCGGCTGATACCCGTAAAACTCAAGCCGAGCCTGTTGAACAACAATGGAAGCCGGAGTGGTAAAACCGAACAAAAACGAATTGATAATCGAGTCCTTGGCCAGCTTCAGCTCCTGCTCACTCACCGGCTCCGTGCGGATCGCTGCGATGATGGAGGTCATCAGGCCAATCGTTTTCGCCGTTGCCTCGGCCTTGGTCTCGGTCTCAGCCGTAAAGCTGCCAATAAAGTGCCGCCCCACATCAAAATGGCTACCCACGTTATAGGCCAGTCCCTGATTGGTACGGATCTCCATCATCAGGCGCGAGGTAAAACTACCCCCCAGGATAAAATCCAGCACTCGAATGGCGTACAGGTCAGGATCCTCCTTGGTGATCCCCAGATGCCCCAACCTGATCACGGACTGATTGACCTGCTTGGGGGCATACAACACAGCCGGCTCAAACCGTAGCTTCAGCTGCGGAATATCAGGCAGCTGCAAGCGCCCCTCCGGCTTGATCTGGCCAATCAGCCGATTCAGCGCAGCCAGCATGCGCGTCCGGTCAAAATCACCGGCAACGGTCAGGATCATGTTGTCCGGCCGGACAAATCGTTGATGAAAAGCCTGCAAGTCACTGCGTTTGACAGCGGAGACGGTGGCGGCTGTAGGGATAACTCCCAGTGGATGCCCGGCATAGAGCACCTTTTGCAGCTCCCTGTCCCCCAGCTCCTTGGGGTCGTCATTCTGGCGGCGGATCATCTCAAGCGCCTGCCGTCTGGCCACCTCCAGCCGTTTTTCATCAAAGCGCGGCCGAAACAGGACATCACTGAAGAGTTGCAGGGTGAGATCAAGATTTTTAGTCAGGCTGGTCAGGGAGACCGTCCCCAGATCACTGCCAAAGGAACTTTCCACCGAGGAGGCCATGAACTCAAGCTCAGCATCCAGGGCAGCCGGTGCAAGCTCTTTGGTGCCGCCACCGCGCAGCTGGGAGCCGGTCAAGACCGCCAGTCCGCTCTTGTCTGCCGGATCATAAACCGAGCCGGTATGGATCAGGGCAGAGATTGTCACAATCGGCAGTTCGTGATCCTGCAGCAGATACACCGGTATACCGTTCTGCAACAGCACCCGCTCCGCCTTGGGTATGTTGAAGCTCAAGGCGGGAAAGGTCATGTTGCGGGGATTGGCCAACTCTGCGGCATAGGCTGCAGAGAGACAGAAGAAGCTAACAAGCCCGACAAGGAGTACACGGAGCTTCATTTCTGGGCACCTCCCGGTTTTTTCGTTACAAGGGTACCCACCATCCTGTTTTCACGGGTAAAATACTGCTGCGCCACCCGTTGAATAGCAGCCGGAGTAATCTTTGTCAGCTTGGCTCGGTAGGTGGTCAGGTAGCGCCAGCTACCGGCGATGGCCTCATACTCGGTCAGATTACGGGCCAGGCCGCCGTTGGTTCCCATCCGGCGCGCCTCTTCAAACTCAAGCTGATTCAGCACCTGCTGCAGCTCCTGCTGGCTCACCGGTTCTTTTTTCAGCCGTTCCAGCTCGGCCAGCAAGGCCTGTTCAACCTCAGCAGCAGTGTGGGGGGCTCGGGGCGAGGCATACAGCACAAACAGGTTGGGGTAGCGGTTACCCGGTGCATCAAAGACCGAAACCTGGGTTGCCAGCTGTTTTTCCAGCACCAGCGAGCGGTAGAGACGTGAGGTACGGCCCTGTCCCAGAACTGACGAGATCAGGTCGAACACCTCATCATCTGCGGCTCCCAGCGCGGTCTTGTGGAAGCCGATTATCAGCTCCGGCTCGGCATCACCCAACACCTCAACCCGCCGTTCGCCCTGCTGCAGCTCCTCCTGTGCCGCCACCTCCGGCACCGGCGTTCCGGGTGGGATATCGCCGAAGTAGCGTTCCACCAGCGCAATCGTGGCAGCAGGCCTGATATCCCCCACCACCGCTATGATCGCATTATTGGGGGCATAGTAGCGTTTCAGGAACGACTCGGCCTTGGTGCGGGAAAGCTGCCTGATATCCGAACTCCAGCCGATGGTGGGCTGGCCATAGGGATGGGTCTGGTAGGCAGCAGCTACGAAGGTCTCCCACAGCTTGGACGATGGCTCGGCATCATAGGAACGCCGCCGTTCCTCCATCACCACGGAGCGCTCGGTATAAAACTCCCGCAGCACCGGGTTTTTCATCCGGTCAGACTCGATGGCTGCCCACAACTCCAGCTTGTTGGCAGGTAGAGAGATCAGGTAAGTGGTACCATCCCGGCTGGTAAAGGCGTTGTAGCCGGAACCACCGTTGCGGGCATAGAGGTCAAAGAATTCATCCTTGATCACATACTGCTCCGCCTGTTTTTCAAGTCTGGCCAGCTCAGCCCGCAGGCCGGCAAGCGTCGCCTTGTCAGCCCCGCCCCCCTTGGCCTCTTCAGCCAGCATCCGCTGAGCCGTCTCTTCAATCTTCTCCAGCAACGGGGCCTCTGCCCCGTAATCCCGGGTGCCCAGGGTCTTGGTTCCCTTAAACAGCATATGCTCCAGCAGGTGGGCAATCCCCCGCTCATCACTGCGCTCGTGGACGCTCCCCACCTTGAAACGGATCCAGGCCGAGACCGTGGGTGAGCTGTGGCGTTCCACCATCAACAGCTTCAGGCCGTTCTTAAAGGTATGTTCCACCACCTTGTCCTCAAGATTGGCAGCTCCCGCCTGGGAGGCGATGAACAGGAGCAGGAACAGACCGGCAATGGTTTTGACAACAGGCTGCATCATGGTTCAGTATCCCTTTCTAAAACAGTGACAGCTTGACATACCGGCCCGGGTTCTTCTTGATGTCCACCATCAGGGCATCCATGTTGTCCACGGCACGGTTCAGTTTCTCGTACAGTTCTTTTTCATTGATCAGTTTCCCTGCCGTGCCTTCACCGGCCTTGATCCGGGCCGCGGTGCTTTCCAGATCCTTCATGGAGTTATCAGCCCGGGTGATCAGCGACAGCCCCTTGTCGTACAGCTCCCTGTCGCTCAGCAGCATCCCCAGCGTGGTGTCCTTTGAGGTCAACCTGCGGTTCAGCTCCCGCACATCATCAGCGGCCTGGTTGCTTTTCTCTGCCAGACTGACCAGCTTGGTATAGAGGGTCTTGTCATGGACCAGGCGGTTCAGGCTGCCATCCGCGGTCTGGATATCCTGCAGGGTCTTGTCAGCCCGGCTCAGGATCTGCATCAGCTTGTCGTACGGCTCCCCGCTGCGGGCCAGCTTGCCCAGGGTACCCTGGCCCCGGTTGATGTTGCCGGCCAGGATATTCAGTTCACTGGAGAGCTGTACCGCATTGATATACAGCTTGGTGTCGGTCGCCAGCAGCCCCAGTGTTCCTTTGCCGGATTGCACGTTATCCACGATACTGTTCAGTTTTTCAAAGGTGGTGCCGGCCTTCTGGGCCACATCATCCAGAGTATGCACGGCCTTGCCGTTAAACCGGCTGACCGGGCGGTCATGGTAGCTGGCAGACGGCAGGATATCGACGTACTTTTCCCCCATCAGGCCACGGGTCTTGATGGTGATGATCGAATCCGGCCCGATCTTCTTGTGGGCCTTGGAGTCAACCTCGGCAACAATCAGCACTTCATTGGTGTCACGGGGATTCTCAAAGCGGATCTGTTGCACCACCCCCACATCAACCCCTGCCAGCCAGACCGGTGCCCCCTCCTTCAACCCCATCACGTTCTTCATAGTGATGCGGATGGTGCTGGTGGGGATAAACAGCTTGGTCTTCTGCCCCATCAGCAGGATCGCCCCTGCCGCCAGCAGCAGCGTAATCAGGATGAATACCCCGGCCCGTACCTGGGCCCAGCCGATCTGATTGCTTCGTTCCATAGACGTACCCTTCCTTACGCAGCAGCCGGCTATTCAAGGTCCTTTGGCCGCACCGTCCAGACCTTGATTCCCTGCTCTTTGGCCACCGCCCTCAGCCGCTTCAAAAAGCGCTCATCATCCTTGTCCCGCACAATCACCAGCACAGCCGGTTTACGTCCGGTACTCTGCCCATAATACAGTGCCTGACCGATCGATTCGGCCCACTTCGGGGCATACTCCACCTCAAGCGCATACTCTTTGGTCAGACAGTCAACCCGCGTGTTATCCGGCAAGCGATGCTCCAGCTCGCCGCCATGCTTTTCACACCACCAGCGCTGATAATCCTTTTCATGCAGCGGGGCGTGGCTGCAGCCTGCAATCAGTACCAGCACAACCAGTATTAGCATCAGACGCATACTTGATGTCCCACCCTATACAAACAATGACTTGTCTGTCGGCTGCAGAAATTCCTGCACATTGGCCAGTGGACAGTCCCGCAGCTCTGCTTCGGTCCCCTCAAAGGCCAGCCGTGATTCATGAATCAGGGAGAAACGTTGCGAGGTGGCAAAGGCCGTGGGCAGGTCATGGGTCACCATCAGGGTGGTCTTGCCTGCCTCCTGCAATCGGTTCATCAGGGAGACAATGTTGTAGACCCCGATCGGGTCAAGGCCGGTGGTGGGCTCATCAAAGAAGATGTACTCAGGGTCGGCAGCCAGGGCACGGGCAATGGCCACCCGCTTTTTCATGCCGCCTGACAGTTCTGCCGGGTAGAGGTCAAGGGCCGGCTCCACTCCCACAAAGCGCAGCTTCTCCCGTACGATCTCTTCAATCTCGGCCTGGGACAGCCGCCCCTCTTCAAACAGCCGATAACCGACATTCTCCCCCACGGTCATGGAGTCAAACAGTGCGCCGCCTTGAAACACAATCGCAATCTTCTTGCGCTGCTCACGGTACGCGGACTCCGGCCTGTTGGTAATCTCCATGCCGTTAATGCTTATTCTACCCGATTGCGGATGGATCAACCCCAGGATCAATTTCAGGATGGTAGTCTTGCCTGAGCCGCTCACCCCCAGGATGGTACGGTTCACCCCCCGCTCCAGCTCCATGTCGAAGTCACTCAGGATGACCCGGCCGCCAACCGTGTAGCAGACCTGTTCCATCCGTATGCACTGTTCTTCCATCACCTGGTTCACCTGAACACCACAAAGATCTTGGCAATAAAAAAGTCACACATCAGTACCAGCACCGATGAGAGTACCACCGCCCGCTTGGCTGCCGCCCCGACCCCTTCGGCACCGCCACCGGTGTTCAAGCCGGTCTGACATGAAATCATGGTGATCAGAAAGGCGAAGACCAGCGGCTTGGTAACCCCCTCCAGATAATCCAGCGGCACCATAAACTGGGTAAAGGTGGAGAGATACATAACCGGGCTGATGCTGTAGCCTGAGGCGATCAGGTACCCCCCCAGCATGGAGATTGCATCGGTGATGATCGTCAGCAGCGGCAGGGCCAGCAGCATCGCCTTCAGGCGGGGTGTCACCAGGCGCTGGATGATATCGGTGCCTTCCACCCGCATGGCATCCACCTGCTCGGTCACCACCATGGTGCCCAGCTCAGCTGTGATGGCTGATCCAACCCGGCCAGCCACCATCAAGGCAGCCAGCACCGGTCCCAGTTCCTTGATCATGGTGACCGCCACCATACCGCCCACATAGCTGGTGGCAGCAAATGGTTTAAGCTGGATCAGGGCCTGCAGGGCCATGACCATACCGGTAAACAGGCCGGTCAGCACGCAGATGAACAGCGAGGAAAAACCAAGTTTATCAAACTGGATCGCAAAGTCACGGTAGTAATACGGTTTGTGAAAGATACGGACAAAGGCCTGCCAGGCCAGGAAGAAGAATGCCTGAAAACGGGCAAAAAACTGCAGCAGCTGCTGGTCAATTGCAGACAGCCTGATCATGGTTACAGCACCGCTGCCACAGCCTGAGCCGCCTCATCAATGAACTGGAACTCCAGTTCCTGACGGACATTCTCCGGGATATCATCCAGGTCGTCCCGGTTGCGGCTGGGGGCCAGTACGATCTTGACCCCGGCCCGGTGGGCTGCCAGCACCTTTTCCTTCAGGCCACCAATGGCCAGCACCCGTCCGGTCAGGGTAATCTCGCCGGTCATGGCCACGGTGCGGCGGGCCGGTTTGCCGGTCAAGAGGGAGACCAGGGCGGTGACCATGGTGACACCGGCTGATGGGCCGTCTTTGGGAATGGCACCGGAGGGGACATGGATATGGATGGTACGGTTCTCAAAGGCGCCGTCCGGTATGCCGAACTCTGCTGCATGGGCCTGGATGTAGGAAAGGGCGGCCCTGGCCGACTCCTTCATCACATCCCCCAGCGACCCGGTCAGGATCAGCTCCGCCTTGCCCGGCATGCTGGTGGCCTCGATGAAGAGGATATCGCCACCGGTCTCGGTCCAGGCCAGCCCGGTCACCACCCCTACCCGGTCAGATTCCGCAGCCACCTCGTCATGAAACTTGCGTGGCCCCAGCAGTTCTGCCACCACCTCCGGGGTAATCTGCTCGCGCAACGGCTTACCCTGGGTGACCTCTTTGGCCAGCTTGCGCAGCACCTGGGCAATGGTACGCTGCAGGTTGCGCACCCCTGCCTCACGGGTGTAGTCGCGGATCAACTTCTTCAGTCCTTCTTCAGTGAAGGTTGGCGGCGTCTTGGCCAGGCCGTTCTCATCGATCTCGCGGGGGATGATAAAACGGTTGGCAATATGCTGTTTTTCCTCACTGGAGTAGCCTGCCAGCCGGATGATCTCCATCCGGTCTTTCAAAGGGCCGGGGATCGGGTCCATCTGGTTGGCGGTGGTGATAAACATCACCTTGGACAGATCGAACGGCACATCCAGGTAGTGATCCTGAAAGGAGAAATTCTGTTCCGGGTCCAGCACCTCCAGCAGGGCAGAGGAGGGATCGCCGCGAAAGTCGTGGGAGAGCTTGTCGATCTCGTCCAGCATCAGCACCGGGTTGTTGGAACCGCAGCGGTAGATCTCCTTGATGATCCGGCCCGGCAGGGCACCGATGTAAGTCCGGCGGTGGCCGCGAATCTCGGCCTCATCCCGCACACCGCCCAGAGAAACCCGCACAAACTTGCGCCCCAGTGAGCGGGCAATGGAGCGTCCCAGCGAGGTCTTGCCCACCCCCGGCGGCCCCACAAAGCACAAGACCGGCCCCTTCATGGTATCTTTCAAAGAGCGCACCGCCAGAAACTCCAGGATCCGCTCCTTGACCTTTTTCAGGTTGTAGTGGTCCTCATCCAGCACCGCCTCGGCCTTGCTGATATCCAGCGAATCTTCGGTGGATATGGACCAGGGCATCCCGGCCAGATAATCCAGGTAGGTGCGGCTGACGTTGTACTCCGGCGAGGCCTGATTGATCTTCTCCAGCCGTTTCAGCTCCTTGAGGGCAATCTTACGCACCTCTTCCGGCATCTCCGCCTCATCAATCCGCTTGCGCAGATCAGCCACATCGGCATTGCGGGGATCTTCCTCTCCCAGTTCCTCCTGGATCTGCTTCATCTGTTCCCGCAGCAGATAATCCTTCTGGTTCTTACCGACCCGCTTGTTCAGCTCGGTTTTCATCTCACCATGCACCTGCAGCTTCTGCACCTCGTTGGTCAGGTGGACATAGACCTTCTTGAGCCGTTCCAGCGGATCAACCGTCTCAAGCAGTTCCTGCAGATCAGACTGGGGCAGGTTGACATACAACGCCACCAGGTCGGACAGCCGGGCCGGGTTGTCGATATAGTCAATCATCTTCATCACATCATCCGGCAACGGCTTGCCGTAGGAAAGCGAGATCTTCAGGAGACCGATCAGCGACTGCACCAGTGCCTCGGATACCAGCCCCTTTTCAGCGAACTCCCGCACCACTGCCGCCTGCACCAGCGGATAGGGAGCCACCCGCTCCAGCTCAATCAGCCTGATCCGGTTGATCCCCTCCAGGGTCACCTTGAAGCGACCGCCAGAAACCTTCTTGATCTGGGTTACCCGGCAGACCGTACCGATCTCGTGCAGGGTTGCCAGAATATCGCCGCCCTGCGGTTCCTTACGGGGAAACGACACCGCGACAAAACCATCGTACTGATCCTGAGCAGCACGAAACAGGGCCAGTTCAGGTTCATCCAGGTAGAGCGGAAACACCATGTAGGGGAAGGCCACCATATCCTTCAGCGGATAGAGCGGCAGGATCGCAGGTATGGTCAGTTCATTATGGGGCATATAGATACATCGTCTCCTGTACTTAGTGAAGAAGCTTACTGGCCCTGGCCTTTTTCAGATCAGACTTCAGGACAGTATAGGCGGCCTTGTCCGCAGGGACCGGAATCGAAAAGTCACCGGAGACCTCCCAGACATCCAGATAGGCCCAAGGGGCAAAGGCCGACAGGGTATACCCCTTTTCCAGCTCAATCCTTTCAAGGGCCTGGATATCCTTGATTTTCAGACTGTGTTTTGACGCGACAACCGTATGACTACCTTTAAATGCCTCGGCACCGGGATCAGTATACTCCCAGGTCACCTGCTGCACCTGACTGCCGGTCAGCAGGTCAGCATGGCAGGAGTCGCAGCTGCGGGCCTTGCCCAGCTTGTGGGACATTTTGTCAATCTGGATCCAGGTCAGGGCCTTGTTATTGTCCGGCAGGCCACCATGAAGACCGGTGTAGGCCCAGGCATCATCGGTGCGCTCTCCATCCGGCAGACCGGCAGGATAACGCCAGTACAGTCCCGGCTTGAAGGGGGATGCCTTCTGATTCATCGCTGCCATAGGGAACGGTTTGACCGGTATCCAGCGTCCCTTCTGATCCTTGATCAGGATCGGCTGCGGCATGATGCCGTAGTAGGCCTTGAACTTGAAAAACGGGGTGACAACGCCGCCGATCTTGCCCGGCCCCCAGTAGGTTCCCTGATACCCGGCTACCTGCTGAATATGGCAGGCCTCGCAGGTCAGCTTTCTGTGGAGCGACGCGGCATGTTTCATCACCGCCTGCTGGTGGCAGCGGATACAGGAGCCTTCAGCCTGCCGTACCACGCTGGCGTGTCCCAGCTTCTTGTTGGTCTTGGTGCTTTCATGGCAATCCAGGCAGCCCACCTTGGCCTTCAGGTGCAGATCCGGCTGGTTACCCTCAGGGAATGAAAAAGATGCGCCAAAATAGCCAGCCCCACGGCGGCGGTCTTCAGGGCCTGCATGGCAGATGGAGGCCCGGCCATTGCCGTAGCAGCTGAGTGATGGAGGGGTCTTAGCAAAGCTATGAGCCCCGACGCTCTGGTTTTTTGCGTCCTTTGGCTGTGGGTTAAAGTGACAGTCAAGGCAGCCGACATGGCAGGTATTACAAGCTTTCTGATTTATCTTGTGCCCCTCCTGTGACATGGGAACGGCGGTGTTTGCCTGCATAGCATCAAAATTGCCTTCAAACCAGGGCCCGCAGTTATGGGGGCCACGCCTTGCATCAGTCCACCCTTTGTACTGGCTCTGCTTGGCATTTATCCCCATCGTGCTTTTGCTGAACTCCTCAAACTCTCCCGGATGGCAGCTGCCACAGGTCTTCTGCATGGTTTCAAAATTCTGGGTCAACATATCAGCCGTCTTGTCATGCCACTGAATGGCTGCCACCGAGGCATCACCGACCTTTTTACCATCACGTTCCGTTACCACCTGCAGCCGGTTTGATTGATCAGTACCATATTCCAATGGGAATTTACGGGGCATGGTGATATCGGCGGTTAGCCCCTTTTTCCGGACCAGCTGCAAGCGGGCCAGCCCTTTGTGGGCCTCCTCCCTGCTACCGGCTTCAGGATTGCCGAGATGACACTGATTACAGTCGGCCGGCATACGGGTTTGGGCCTGGACTTCCTGTTGTGTTACGACAAAGTGAGGAAAACCAAGCTCTTTCATTTTTTGCCGGTTTTCATGACAGACAAGGCAGCTGTTACCCGTAGCGGCAGCGGCTGCAGGCAACGCATATGACATCAGCAGGAGGGAAAGGCCAAACAGTCTGTAAAGCACGACAACACCTCCTTTGTAGCGCAAAAATCGGGGGTTTATGGTATCACAGCCCCGCCTTCACTGCAATCCGTCAGGTCACTCGCCCCTCCCTGACCTGAACCTGCACCGTCTCGACCCGACGGAGATCGCCCCCCAGTTCACGGTACAGCAGGGACAGAAAACGGACCGTTACCAGGCGGTGCAGGGTCGCCTGGGTCAGGCGGTACAGCCAGCGCCGGACAGCAGAAGGGCGCTGTGAACCGAGCAGCAGCGGGCAGTAATCCGACAGCCGCAGGGTCACCCTGACCGGACCATCAGGTAACGGCTCACAACGAAAGGCCAACTCACCCCGATCACACTGATCCCGCTGCACCAGCAGACCACCGCAGATCCGCAGGGCCAGCCAGTCACCTTCCGGCTCAGGCCTGAGAAAGCGGAGTAACGCTAAGCGGCCCAAAAGACAGAAGGCGATCCCGTCATCTGTCACCTTCGGCTGAATCAGTCCCCAGGTCATCCGCCTGATGGCTCTTAGATAGGCTTCCAGCAGGCCTTGCGGGGTCATCCCTTTCGCAAGCTCAAGGGGCAGGTCGGTCCACTGGATTGAGAAGACCGAACTATCCTCCTGTAGCACCTGCTGACAGGCGATCTGGAGCGGAGTTTTGGCTGACATGGCAAACAGTGTGCCACACAAACTGTCCACTTGCCAGCACCAGAATTTGTGGCAGAATAGCGCTACTATGATCAGACAGGAACAGACCACCATACTGGTTACCGGCGCAAACGGCTTTATCGGCAGGCGCCTGGTGAAAGAGCTGCTGCAGCGGGGTTACCGGGTGCGCTGCATGGTGCGCCGCCCTTCAGATCTGCCTGCTGAGGTTGAACAGATTCAGGCTGATCTGCTGAGACCCGACAGCCTGCCTGCTGCCCTGACCGGGATAGATACGGTCTACTACCTGGTGCATTCAATGGGGCAGAGCAAAGGTGATTTTGCTGAGCAGGATCGTCAGGCAGCCCGTAACTTTGTTGCTGCCGCTGATCTGGCCGGCGTCAAACGGGTTATCTACCTGGGGGGACTGGGGGAAACCGGCGACAACCTTTCCCACCACCTGGCAAGCCGTCTTGAGGTGGCCCATATCCTGCAAACCGGCTGTTTCAGCACCACCTTCCTGCGGGCTGCCGTGATCATCGGCTATGGCGGCGCATCCTACGAGATGGTGCACAGCCTGGTGAAACGGCTGCCGGTCATGATTACCCCGCGCTGGGTTAGCACCCGTAACCAGCCGATTGCCGTGGCTGACGTGATCGCCTATCTGGTAGGCTGCCTGGAAGAACCGAAAACTGCCGGCGAAACCTTTGATATTGGTGGCCCTGATATCATGACCTACAAGGAGATGATGGAGCGGTTTGCGGCGCTGGAAGGCAAGCGGCTCTGGATTATCCCGGTGCCGGTGTTGACACCAAAGCTCTCCTCCTACTGGGTGGGGTTGGTTACACCGGTCAAGGCAGCCATTGCCATTGCCCTGATTGAAGGACTGAAGAATGAAGTAATCTGCCGGGACAACCGGATTCAGGAACTGTTGCCGATCCGGCTGACCCCCTATGATGACGCCATACGAACGGCCCTGGCCGAACAACATGCAGGAGGTTCCTTATGAAAAAGATCGGTGTGGTACTTTCAGGTTGCGGTTTTCGTGACGGCAGTGAGATCCATGAGGCGGTCTGCGCCCTTTTGGCCATTGATCAGGTCGGTGCTGAGGCGATCTGTATGGCCCCGGACATAGAGCTGCATGAGATGAATCACTGCAGCATGGAGCTGACCGGAGCAAAGCGCAGGGTGTTGGTGGAATCAGCAAGGATTGCCCGTGGCAAGATCAAAAATATTGCCGAAGTGAAGGCTGCTGACCTGGATGCCCTGGTCTTTCCCGGCGGTTTTGGCGCTGCCCTGAACCTGTGCGACTTTGGCCAGAAAGGTGCTGCTGCCTCGGTCAACCCGGAAGTGGCCCGCCTGACACAGGAGATCCATGCTGCCAGGAAGCCGATCGGCGCCATCTGTATTGCACCGGCACTGATCGCCGCCATCCTGGGTAAAGAGGCACACCCAACTCTGACCATCGGCACCGACCCAGGTACCGCTGCAGAGGTCGAAAAAACCGGCGCAAAACATCAGGATTGCCCGGTAAACGAGATTGTGATTGATCAGGCTAACAGAATTGTGAGTACACCGGCATACATGCTGGCAGAGCGGATTTCCGAGGTGCATGAGGGGATTGGGAAGTGCGTTAAGACCGTGGTTGAGATGGCCTGATGCCGGAGACAGAAAACGCCGGTTGCAGAGTACCTGCAACCGGCGTCCGGTACGAGAGCGAAACAGGAGATTATTTCGAGTAGAGCACCGCAACAATCCGGGCCTTCTGGTCCCCCACCGACACCAGCCCGTGGGGTTCGCTGGAGTCGTAGTAAACACTGTCGCCGCTTTTTACCCGGTGGACTTCATTGCCGTAATGCAGGTCAATCTCCCCCTCCAGCACATAGAGGAACTCCTCCTCTCCTTCATGCCGGAAAAAGAGTTTGTCATCCCAGGTTGAGTTTTTCACCTCCACCAGAAACGGTTCCATATGCTTCTGGCGCATGCCGTGGGCCAGGGAGTGATAGGTGTACGGCCGGTTTTCGGCATTGACCGCCTGGCGCTGCAGGTCAGGCCGCAGATCATCCCCCCGGGTCAGCACCAGTCTCTGGCGGTTGCCCTCATCTTCGAAGAAAAAATGGATATCAACCTTAAGGCCGCGGGAAATCTTCAGCAACGTAGCCAGGGGAGGCACCACCTGCTCATTTTCTATCTGGGACAGCAGCGGTTTGGAAAGGCCGGTCAATTCCGACAATTCCTGCAGGGTCAAACGCCGTTGCTGACGTTGCCCCCGGATCTTTTCGCCAATCCGGAACTCCTTGATTTGTGCCTTAATATCCGTCACGGTATGCCTCCTGGCTGCTGCCGTCGCCCCAGCGGGCGAAGCAGTTGACAGCCTGCCGCCTTTGGGCTAGCCTAACCCCGTTCTATGGGGCAATGATGCTCCTGTATACAATCCATTTAACAAGGTTGTCAATATGATGCGCACACCGATCCGACTGCTGTTGCTTATTTCCGCCGCCGTCATCCTTGGCTCCTGTTCCTCCTCAAAGGACGAGCCGCTCTTTTTCAAATCAAAACGTCCTGCTGCCGAAGCTGAACCGCCGGTCAAGGATGTACCGGCCGATATCCTCTCCACTCAGCGCGCCTTCAGCCAGGTCTCAAAAAAAGTGACCCCGATTGTGGTCAACATCTCAACCATCAGCCGCAAAAAGCTGGTACGCCCGTTTCCGGACCTGCCTCCCCTGTTTGAGGAGTTTTTTGGCGGCGGACCCCAGACCCGGCGTGACAAGAGCCTGGGGTCCGGCTTCATCATTAGCCGGGACGGCTTTATTGTCACCAACGAGCATGTGGTCCGGGATGCCGAGAGTATCCGGGTCAAGCTCTCCAACGACAAGGTCTATGAGGCCAGAGTCGTGGGCGGTGACCCCAAGACCGACATTGCCGTGATCAAGATTGATGCCGGTGACCTGCCGGTGGCGGTACTGGGGGATTCGGACCGGCTTGAGGTGGGCCAATGGGCCATTGCTATCGGCAACCCCTTTGGTCTGGAACGTTCCATGACCGTGGGGATCATCTCTGCCACTGGCCGTTCCAATGTGGGGATCGAGAGCATAGAAAATTTTATACAGACCGATGCCTCCATCAACCCCGGCAACTCGGGCGGACCGCTTTTGAACATCCACGGCGAGGTGGTGGGAATCAACACCGCCATCGTGGCGGCCGGGCAGGGAATCGGTTTTGCCATCCCCACCAATATGGCCCGCCCGATCATCAGCCAGCTGGTTGAAAAGGGCAAGGTAACCCGGGCCTGGCTGGGTGTCAGCATCAAGCCGGTCAGTGAAGAAGAGGCACGTTCCCTGGGGCTCAGCAAGCCTTCCGGCGTCGTAATTGCCGCTGTGCAGGGTGATGGCCCGGCTGCCAAAGGGGGCATACAGGCAGGTGATCTGGTAGTCGCATTTGGCTCTACCGAGGTACGGGATCCCTCCCATCTGCAGCAGCTGGTGGCGGTTACCCGGATCGGTGCTGCAGTGCCGGTGGTGGTTCTGCGCGGGGGACGTAAAATAACGGTCACGGTCAGGCCCGGTAATGCCGATAGTGCTTCCTCGGCACGGCGTATTGAGCAGGAAGACAGCGCACGCTAAGTCAATTGATTTACTTTGCGGTAAATCTGAGCTAGAGTGTTGAGAATGCTTGGATGACTTCCCCCCGAAAGGAAGAACCATGAATATCATCACCACCAAGGAACAGGCGGCACGTCTGGCACGGGCCATTATCTCCGATGTGGCGATCTACAATCAGGAGAAGGTGGAAAGCGGCATCAAGAATGACAACATCTTTGATGTGCTGTCTGAAGAGATCGAAGAAGGACGCCAGCATTTCTATTCCCGAGTTGCCCCGGAGCTTGACCCGGAACGGATGTTCGATCTGACCCTGGTGGATATTCTGATCAAGCGGGCCGGCAAGATTGAATCAGCTATCTGGTAGCAGTTCAGCAAGACCGGATTGCATATAAATCAGAGTGAGGCGTGTCCTGGTGGCGCGCCTCTTCTGTTTGGAGTCTCTGTGGAAACAACCCATTACTGCATTGAGGTACCGGCTGAGGCGGCCGGACAACGGCTGGACGCCTTCCTGGCTGCGCGATTGACCGATCTGAGCCGCGCCGCGGTACAGCGCCTGATTGACGATGGCCAGGTGTTGCTGACGGAAGGAAAACCACGTTCATCAATGAAACTGGCTGGTGGCGAGCAGATTACTGTGGAGATACCGCCGCCGGCACCGGCAGTGCCGCTGGCAGAACAGATCCCTCTGGATATCCTGTATGAAGACCACGACCTGATCGTGATCAACAAGTCGGCCGGTATGACCGTCCATCCCGGCGCCGGGGTGGATTCCGGCACCCTGGTGAATGCCCTGCTGGGCCATTGCACTGACCTGTCCGGTATTGGCGGAGAGATCAGGCCCGGCATTGTGCATCGTCTGGACAAAGGCACCTCCGGTGTGCTGGTGGTTGCCAAGAATGATATCGCCCACCGGGGCCTGGCGGAACAGTTTGCCGCACACAGCATTAAGCGGCTCTACTGGGCCTTGATCTATGGCTCCCCCAATGAAGATACCGGTAAGGTCAGCAACAGTATTGGCCGTCACCCCACTGACCGCTTGCGGATGTCAGGCAAGGCAAAGCACGGCAAGGAAGCGACCACCAACTGGCGGGTACTGGAACGATTCGGAGCAGCCAGCCTGGTGCAGTTGCGGCTTGAGACCGGACGTACCCATCAGATCAGGGTCCACCTGAGCGAGGCCAACATGCCGCTGCTAGGTGATCCGCTCTATCCTGATGGTGGCCGCTTCAACAACCTGAAGGACACCCGCCTGAAGGGGATGATCTCCCATCTGGGGAGGCAGGCTCTGCATGCCCGCGTGCTGGGCTTCATTCATCCGTTAACCGGCCAGTACCTGGAGTTCAGCAGCGAACCGCCTGAGGACTTCAGCGGGATCCTGGCCTATCTGCGGGAGACCGCTGCTGCGGGCGCTACTTTTTCTTGACGCTGCAGATACACGATACTACAACCCCTGTATGGATTTATTAGCCCACCTCAATACACCGCAGAAACAGGCCGTGCTGCACACTGAAGGCCCGCTGCTGATCCTGGCCGGTGCCGGTTCCGGCAAGACCCGCGTGATCACCCACCGGATTGTCCACCTGATCCGGGAGCATGGCATCCGCCCCTGGAACATCCTGGCCGTGACCTTTACCAACAAGGCTGCCAAAGAGATGGCCGAACGGGTGCAGCACCTGCTCGGCTCACACGACACGCCCCTCATCGCCACCTTCCACGCTACCTGCGGCCGGATTCTACGCCAGGATATCCATCAGCTGGGCTATGAGTCATCCTTTGCCATCTATGATGACAAGGATAGCGAACGGCTGTTGAAGGATCTGATTAAAGAGCTGAATCTGGACGACAAACGCTATCCGGCAAACGGGATCGGTGCACGGATTGATGACTGCAAGAACCGGGGACTGTTGCCGGAAGAACTGCCAGCCGGGGATCTCTGGAACCAGCAGTTCACCAGGATCTATGCCGCCTATCAGGAACGGCTCAAGCGCTGCAACGCCCTTGATTTTGGCGATATGATCCTGCAGACTGTGCGGCTGTTCGAGCAGTTTCCCGAAGTTTTATCCCGCTGGCAGCACCGTTTTCAGTGGCTGCTGGTGGACGAGTATCAGGACACCAACCCGGTGCAGTACCGTCTGATTCGGCTTTTGGCCGGTGAGCGGCAGAACCTCTGCGTGGTGGGGGATGATGACCAGTCAATCTACTCCTGGCGCGGGGCTGATATCCGCAACATCCTGGAATTTGAAAAGGACTTCCCCAAGGTCAGCGTGATCCGGCTGGAGCAGAACTACCGTTCCACCCCCACCATCCTGCAGGCGGCCGGGGCGGTGGTGGCCAGAAATTTCGGGCGCAAGGCCAAGACGCTCTGGACCGAAAACCCGGATGGTGAGCCGATCCGCTGTGAACGGTTGGAGTCTGATCGGGCCGAGGCCCGCTTTGTCTCATCAGAGATCTCCCTGTTGCAGCGTAACGGGCTGCCGCTGTCGGAGATGGCTGCCTTTTACCGCACCAATGCCCAGTCCCGTCTGTTGGAAGAGGCGCTGGCAGCCGAGGGGATTCCGTACCATATCGTGGGTGGCGTCCGGTTCTATGCCCGGCTTGAGATCAAGGATATCCTGGCCTATCTGCGCCTGCTGGAGAATCCGTCCGACGATGTCTCGCTGAAGCGGGTCATTAATGTGCCGCCACGCGGGATCGGGGCTGCCACGGTGGAGCGGGTGGCAGAACTGGCCAGACAGGGCCAGCTCACCCTGTTTGAGGCCTTTGAGCGGGCAGTGGATGCAAACCTGCTGGGTTCCGGCCCCCGCAGCAAGGTGGCCGCCTTTGTGGAGCTGCTGCAACGGTTCCGGCGGGTTGCTGCCACCACAACCATGCCTGAACTGGTTCGAACCATACTGGAAGAATCCGGTTATCTGGCGCGATTAAAGGAAAGCAGGGATGAAGAGGACAGCGAACGACTGGAAAACCTGGCCCAGTTGGTCTCGGCAGTGGAGGAGTTCAGCACAGCCAACCCTGAGGCCGGTCTGGCCGATTTTCTGGAACAGGTGGCCCTGGTCTCTGATCTGGAACGGGGCGAGGCAGGCAGACCATCCGTGACCCTGATGACCCTGCATGCCGCCAAGGGCCTGGAATACAAGGCGGTCTTTATGGTGGGGATGGAAGAACGTCTCTTTCCCCATGTCCGTTCACTGGATGACCCTGACGGCATGGAAGAAGAGCGCAGACTCTGCTACGTGGGCATGACCAGGGCGCGGGAACGGCTCTACCTGCTGTATGCCCGGCACAGGATGATCTTTGGCCAGGAGCAGGCCAACCTGCCTTCACGTTTTTTAAAGGAGATCCCGGCGGAGTTGATGGAGCGCAATCATGTCTCCTACAGCCCGGAACCGGCCCCGCTATCACAGCATACCGGTTCTTTTTCTCCTGCCCCCACCCACAACCTTGCCGCGGTGGCTTCAGCCAGTGCCGAGATTGAGATGGTGCCTGAGCCGGGCGATGACTATGGCAGCGGTATCTATGTCGGACTCAAGGTGCGTCACGCAAAGTTTGGAGTTGGTACCATCCGCAAGATTGAGGGTAAAGGTGATGACCAGAAGGCGATCGTCTGGTTTGCCGGTTGCGGCCCGAAAAAACTGCTGCTGAGATTTGCCGGACTGGAGCGGGCATAGGCCATGGAACCAATAACTCTTAACTATGAACTGGTGCTGGAAGCCCAGGACCGCCTGCGCAAACGGGTCCGCCATACGGAGCTGATCAGCTCCAGGCATTTCAGCCAACAACTGGGCTATCCCCTGCTGCTCAAGTGCGAAAACCTGCAGACCACCGGGGCCTTCAAGCTGCGCGGCGCCATGAACTTTATGACTGCCCGCGATCGCAGCGAACTGGCCCAGGGGGTAACGGCAGCCTCGGCCGGCAACCATGCCCAGGGGGTGGCCTATGCTGCTGACCTGCTGGGGGTAGCGGCCAAGATCTTCATGCCGGAAAGCACGCCGCCCCAGAAGGTACAGGCCACCCGCGACCTGGGGGCAGAAGTGGTCCTGACCGGCGCCAACTTTGATGAATCCTTTGCAGCAGCCCAGGCAGACAGCAACCGGAGTGGGACCGTATTTATCCACCCCTTTGATGATCCGCTGGTGATGGCCGGTCAGGGCACCATCGGCCTGGAGATCCTGAAAGATCTGCCGGATATTGCCAACCTGCTGGTGCCGATCGGCGGTGGCGGTCTGCTGGCCGGCATTGCAACCGCCATCAAGGAACATAACCCTCAGGTGCGGATCATCGGCGTGGAATCAGCGGCAGCCCCCTGCATGTACCGGGCCGTGCATGACAACACCATTGCCGAAGTCCCGCTGGGTACCACCATTGCCGACGGTATTGCGGTCAAAAAGGCCGGTCAGATAACCACGCCGATCATACAAAATCTGGTGGATGACCTGGTGCTGGTGGAAGAGGAAGAGATCGCCCTGGCCATTGTGGCCCTGCTTGAAAAAAGCAAGCTGTTGGTGGAAGGGGCCGGTGCCGTCCCCCTGGCTGCCCTGCTGAATGGCCGTGCCAAGGGAATCCGCGGCAAGACCGTCTGCCTGCTTTCCGGTGGCAACATTGATGTCCGCACCCTGGCGCTGGTGGTGGAACGGGGCCTGCTGGCAGCAGGCCGTTACCTGAAGCTGCGGATCGAGATGCAGGACACCCCCGGCGCCCTGGCCCATCTGGCTACTGATCTGGCGGAGGCCAAGGCCAATATTCATGACATTACCCATGATCGCCGCACCAAGGGGCTGGTGATGGGTACCACCGCCGTACAGCTGCTGCTGGAGACCCGTGGCCAGGAGCATGCCCACGAGGTGCTCGGCCTGCTTGCAAAACGCGGCTATTCTGTCACAACGGAGCAGTAAGCTATCATGCGGATACTTGTTACCGGCGCTGCCGGCTTTATCGGTTTTCACCTCTGCCAGCGCCTGCTGGCACGGGGCGATGCGGTCCTGGGACTGGACAATCTGAACAGCTACTATGATGTCAGCCTGAAACAGGCCCGACTTGCACAGCTACACCCCCACCCCGGCTTCAGCTTTGTACAGACAGATCTGGCAGACCGGCCTGCAATTGAACAGCTGTTCAGCTCAGAAAAGTTTGACATCGTGATTCATCTGGCAGCCCAGGCCGGTGTGCGCTACTCACTTGAAAATCCCCATGCCTATGTTGACAGCAACCTAACCGGTTTTATGAGCATTCTGGAGGGCTGTCGTCATAACGGAGTCAAACATCTGGTCTTTGCCTCCTCCAGCTCGGTCTATGGCGCCAATACTGCCATACCTTTTTCCGTTCACCAGAATGTTGATCATCCCATTTCTCTCTATGCGGCCACCAAAAAGGCCAATGAACTGATGGCCCACAGTTATGCCAGCCTCTTCAGCCTGCCGGTCACCGGGTTGCGGCTGTTCACGGTCTATGGCCCCTGGGGCAGGCCGGATATGGCCTATTTCTCCTTTACCAAGGCCATCCTGGAAGGCAGACCGATCAACATCTTCAACCAGGGCAGGATGCAGCGGGATTTTACCTATGTGGATGACATCGTAGAGGGTATTATCCGCATAGCAGACAGGCCGGCAACGGCAAATCCGGCCTGGTCCGGTGCGCGACCTGATCCCGGCAGCAGCTTTGCCCCCTATCGCATCTACAACATCGGCAACAACAAACCGGTTGAGCTGTTGCAGTTCATTGAGATCCTGGAACAACAGCTGGGGAAAACCGCTCAGAAAAACTTTTTACCGATGCAGGCCGGCGATGTACCTGCCACCTTTGCCGATATCGATGAGCTGGCTGCCGAGACCGGTTTCAGACCTGCCACCTCCCTGGAGGACGGCATTGCACACTTTGTTGCATGGTTCCGCTCGTACTACAACCGCCCCGTATAAAATTGTATTGAAAGGAAAAACCAGCATGAACCGAAAAGGCATTATCCTGGCTGGCGGAGCCGGCACCCGTCTGCATCCGGCAACCCTGGCCGTATCGAAGCAGTTGCTGCCGGTCTACGACAAACCAATGATCTATTACCCGCTCAGCACCCTGATGCTGGCAGGTATCCGTGAGATACTGATCATCTCAACACCGCAGGACACCCCCCGTTTTGAGCAACTGCTGGGCAACGGTAGCCAGTGGGGGCTGGAACTGCAGTACGCCGTACAACCCAGTCCCGATGGTCTGGCCCAGGCCTTCATCATCGGCGAGCAGTTTATCGGCACGAGTCATTCTGCGCTGGTTCTGGGCGATAACATTTTCTACGGCCATGACTTTCATCAGCTGTTGGGCAATGCCATGCAGCGCGAATCCGGGGCATCAGTCTTCGCCTACCATGTCAATGACCCTGAACGGTACGGCGTCGTTGCCTTTGACGCTGACGGAAAAGCGGTCAGTCTTGAGGAAAAGCCGCAGCAGCCGAAATCAAACTATGCGGTCACCGGGCTCTACTTCTACGACAACAGTGTGGTGGAGCGGGCTCGCGAGCTGAAGCCGTCAGCCCGTGGAGAGCTTGAGATTACCGACCTTAACCGGCTCTACCTCGAGGAGCACAGGCTTTCGGTTGAGATCATGGGGCGCGGCTATGCCTGGCTGGACACCGGCACCCACGAGAGCCTGCTGGAGGCAGGGCAGTTTATTGCTACCCTGGAAAACCGCCAGGGCCTCAAGGTCGCCTGTCCAGAAGAGATTGCCTGGCGCCAAGACTGGATCACGGCTCAACAGCTTGAAAAGCTGGCTCTACCGCTTGCCAAAAACGGCTATGGCCAATACCTGATGCGGCTTTTGAAGGATCAGATACTGTAGCTGTTACCATCACTGCTGGAGATTTGGCATAGCCGGTACAGGCACCACAACCGTACAGCGGGACTCAGTAACCCAAATCAAGAACCGGATACCTCATTTGGGGCATAAAATTATTCCCGCAATTGGCCACAAGGACATCTTTGTTTGCAACATATTGACTTTACTAAAATTAACATTAATCACAAAACTTGGCATGACTACTGCTATAACAAAATTATCAAAATTCCTTTAGGAGGATGTACCCCATGAAAAAGATTATCGCTTCCCTGATCGCAACTGTTGCTTTCGCTGGTTTCGCTTTCGCTGCTGAGCCTGCTGCTCCTGCTGCTGCTCCTGCTGAGAAGGCACCTGCTGCTGAGAAGGCACCTGCCAAGAAGAAAGTTGCCAAGAAGAAAGCTGCTAAGAAAGCAGAGAAGAAAGAAGCTGCTGCTCCTGCCGCTGCTCCTGCTGCTGCTCCTGCTAAGTAATTGCTTCTTAGCCAAGCGTAAAAAGGCCGCATCCTCCGGGATGCGGCCTTTTTTTATCCAAACAGGGATGGCTCCGCAGGCAGAAATGGCTCCAGCCGCCTGAAGAGCTGGTGCAGCCGTTCGGCATACCAGGGGATATTCAGATCCGGGTGCGTTGGATCAAAGTCAGCAACCAATCTGCAACTTTCATGCACGATGACATTTTTTGCATGTCCTGACACGTAATACCGGATCTTGTCCCCCACACGCCAGGCCCCAGGCCCTGCAAGCGCCAGCTCGTACACCGCCGCCCGATTACGTTTCCCGCTTTGTACAGCCTGCAGATAGTTCTCCCGGGTATCCAGCACGGTTTCACTCCGCGTGACCCAGCTTACCGGGCAGGTATGATCCGTTAAACGCCGCAAAAACGCTTCATACAGCCGGTAAACCTGTTCCCCCTGACCGAGCAGCACCAACCTGACCGCCTCCAGAAGAAACTCCCGAAGAAACGGCTCCATGGCACGGGAGACAAAACTGCTTCCTCTGACCACCATCTCCCCACCCTGTTCCAGCAAGGCATAGTTATTCTGCTTGTAGACAAGCATGGCCTGATAGCGACCACTACAGTACAAATCTGCACCGCAGGGCAGTATCCCGGCCAGACGTTGGATCAGCATGTCGATTTCATCGTCGCCGTCATGTCCGGCCGGTGGCATGAAATAGATGCCCTGCAGATCAGCGGCCACCGGTTCCGCCCCCTTTTCTCTGAGCCAGTCGAGCAGATCCCTGACAAACACATTCCTGAGGCGCTCAAGCTCTCCGGCTGCTGCCGGGTCGGAAAACGGGTACTGCCCACGAGCCAGCAGTTCGGACCAGGCCGGCAAAAGCAACCTGCATGCTGCTTGCTTTTGCTTACCCAAGATGCTTTCCGGCTGTTCAGTGCAGAGTTGCAGCACGCTACGCAGTACTGCCGGAAAAATACCCAGCTCATCTCCGTGCGGGGCAATCCGGTAGGCCAGCATGATTGCAGCTGCCAATGCAGAAAGTTCGCAGTGAACAACAGGCCCCAGCCGTCCCCGCCGCAGCATCTGGCTGTCATTGTACTCGGCGGCCTTCCGCCGGGTAGCCGGGGCCGGTACCGCATGCTGCCGGAAGAGGTATTCACGCACCAGTAACGCATTGACTGCTGCCGCTGACGACCGGGAAAGCAGCCCCTGCAGGCTGACAGGGTACAACTGTGCCTGGCGATACCAGTAAGGTATCAACAACTGGTACAACGCAACCGTCTCCCTGACAGCAGTCAGGAGAGGATGCTGATCCGCATCAGACAGCATACTACAACCAAACCATGCCGCTGCCTGTTGCAGCCCGCTACCCGGCAGCGGCCGGACCTGCCGGTCATACTGGCGGACCAAGGTCCAGGTATCAAGCAGGGTACGGCCATAGACGTCATAATGCGGCCGGCCGGTATGATGTTCCGGTATATGCTGCTGATACGGCTCAGTGCCGTTTCTGCCCCATTCAAGCCGTACCCCGTGCCTGCGTGCACGGCTGACAAGGCATGGCAGATCAACCTCACTCAGCTGATACCCGGTTATGATATCCGGGTCCTGTTCCTGGATGATCATGGTCAGCCGCCTCAGCATCTCCGGCTCCGTCAACCGCTCAGCGCTGATCACCTCTTCAAAATCTGTCCCGTTGCTGACTGCTATGGCAGTAATTGCCGCGTTTCCGCACTGACCATGCCCGGGCATCTGCGTATCAGCCCGGTTGACGCTAACGGCAATGCAGAGCAACTTCAGGTCACTTGGCTCTAGGCCTTTAAAACAGGTGATCCCGCTTGCCACCAAAAACTGCTGGCTGCCCTCGGGAAAGGCGAACCACACTGCAGGCCTGTTTAACTGCTGCAGGTGTTCCCGCAACTGACACCAGTCACGCCAGCTGTCGAACTGTACGAGCCAGCAGAGTCCGCCGCTGCCTTGTAAGCGATACCGCCAGGTTACGACAGGTACGGCATCGGCCAGACCGGGATCTGCCAGTAGTACAAAGGGATGAAAAGGATGGTCACGGAAGGTTACGCCAAGCTTACTGCGGGTAAAGACCCGGAAAAACTGGCCGACAGGCTCAAGTGCGACCACGCCGTCAACAGTGGTTCGGCTTCCTGACGCAGTATGCGGAGGCAGTTCGGAATGCGGCATAGCTGCAGTATACCGGTAAATCAGCACCTGTCACCCAATCGATCAAAAAAATCGGCGTCACCTGAAAGGTAACGCCGATTGGACAGCTTCGTACAGATTGTCAGCATGCTTATTTAGCATGCTTTGCCAGATAGCTGGCAACGCCCTCTGCGGTCGGCTTCATCGCTTCATCGCCCTGCTTCCAGTTAGCCGGACAGACTTCGCCATGGGTATCGGTAAACTGCAGTGCATCCAGCATCCGCAGAGCTTCATCAACACTGCGGCCCAGCGGCAGATCGTTGATCACACAATGACGTACAACACCTTTCGGATCGATCAGGAACAGACCACGCAGGGCAACACTGGCAGGATGCTCGATACCATAGGCCTTGGTGATTTCCTTATTCAGGTCTGCAACCATCGGGAACTGAACCTGTCCAATCCCGCCGTCCTCAACCTTGGTATTTTTCCAGGCCAGGTGGGTAAATTTGGAGTCGATTGAGATCGAGATCAGTTCGCAGTTGCGCTGCTTGAATTCATCCAGCTTCTTGTTAAAGGCCAGGATTTCAGAGGGGCAGACAAAGGTAAAGTCCAGAGGATAGAACAACAGATAGACATACTTGCCTTGGTAGCTGGAAAGAGATACCTGGCCAAATGAGTTGTCGGCCATAACGGCATCGGCAGTAAAATCAGGAGCAGCCTTGGTTACGAGGGTACAGGTTGACATAGTGGTTCTCCTTGTTGGGATGGTGTAGTTGATTGCATGAAATTGATACCAAGCAATCTGCCTGCTGTCAAGAGGATAAAAAGAGTCTTTTGATCTTTTTACAGATACGGCGTAAAAAGTCGCGCTGCGCCGTCCCTCAACTTGATTGCCAAGGGCCTTGAGTCCATTTCCTGCAGGGAGACCAGATATGAACCGGCCTGAATCGCATCAAAATGTTCATTCAATACAGCGGCAAACTGCTGGTCATAGACCGACAGGTTCAGCTCAAAATTGAGACGGAAACTGCGGGTATCCAGATTGGCCGAGCCGATCAGACTCCAGAGATCATCCACCAGCAGCAACTTGGTATGTGCGAAAGGCGGAGGTTGTTCCAGAATCTGAATACCGTTCTTGATCAGCTCCCAATACGAGGCACGCGAGGCCCAGGCCACAAACGGCAGGTTATTTTGCTGCGGCAGCACCAGTGTTATCTCAACACCACGCAGCGCAGCGGTGATAAGCGCGGTGACCATGGGACGATCAGGTATAAAGTAGGGCGTCATGATCCGGACGCGCTGCCTTGCTGTCGAAAGAGCACCCATTACTATCCACTCCAGCTTGCGGAACTCCCGATCAGGGCCATCAGCAATGGCACGGACCAAGGCAGTCCCACAGGCATCAGGCAGCGGGAAATAGGCCTGATCATCCAGCCGCTGGCCACTGACAAAGTACCAGTCTTCAAGAAATATCCTCTGCAGGTCATTCACCACCGGGCCTTGCACCTGGAAATGAAGATCACTGGCCGCATGCAAAGGTTCTGCAGTCTCGACACAATGGTTGCTGCGGATATTCATGCCACCGGTAAAGGCGACCCTGCCGTCAACCAGCAGCAGCTTGCGGTGATTACGAAGATTGATGAACGGACCTTTATAGAGTGGTAGATAGTGCCGAATATCCACACCACTGCCCAATAAAGCGGCACGCGCAGTAACAGCACTGTAGCGCTCACCCATGGCATCAATAATCACTCGCACCACAACCCCGCGCTTTACCGCTGCAGCCAGGCTGTTGACAAAAACGCCACCAATCCGGTCACCGTCAAAAATATAGCTGCAGAGATGAATGGAGTGGCTGGCGGCGTCAATGGCAGCAAGCATTGCCGGATAGGCTTCCTCGCCGTTTTTCAAGGGTAAAAGCCGGTTGGAGGTATGATTACGGGCACGCACAATTCTGTCGCTCAGGATTTCAAGGTTATGCAGTCCCTGAAAAAGGGGCGGTAAAGAAGGGGGTTGCGTAACTACCGATGGATACAGATCCTGAAAACCGAGCCGGCGGCCACTTTTATGCCAGTGATGCGCCCGCCTGGTAATACGGTTTATTCCCAGCAACCAGTACAAGAGCGCCCCAAGGACCGGCAAGGTGAGGCTGAGACTGACCCAGACCAGTGCAGAGCGTGGGTCGCGCTTGTGTAACAGGGCATGTCCGGCAGACCAGACTGCAGCAGCCAGCACAGCCCCCAGTAGCAGCAGCAGCGTTACATCATCCAGTATGGTCTTTTCACGCCAGGTCAACAATGATCTCGTTATCTTCCAGCCGTACCGGCCAGGTCTTGAGTTTGTATTCGGGATGTTCCTTGCAACTGCCGTCCTTCAGTTCAAAGCGGTAGCCGTGGCGGGGACAGGAGAGGTAGGTATCCTTCAATATCGCCCCGGCCATCGGAGCCCCCTGATGCGGGCACTCATTTTCAACCGCATGGATAACACCCTTCAGATTCACCAGCAGGATCTCCTGCCCGGCAACATGTACCAGCTTTTTCCCCATTGGCGGGACCTCATTCAAATGTGCAACAACCGGCATGGCCATACTCCTGTCCAGATATATTTGCCAACAGCCTACCACATTTCCTGCAATGGTCAAAAAACAACACTAACTGCCTCACTTCCGGGCTCCCCTAAAGCGCAGCAGCTTATTTTTTAATCATCAACAGATTAACAATCGCCCATTTATCAACACAACACCCTGATTTTATATATTAATCAATTATGGCACGCTCACTGCTACAGGAAAGTCACGACAGGCGCCATACGGCGCAGGCATGACAAACGCCGCTGTCCTCCTTCTTTTACCGGGGGCGTCAGGCCCCCGGGCTTTTTAGCCACAACGCAGGATCATTATACATACTCAGAAGGACCGAAAGGAGGCTGACACCATGAAACTGGTAGAAGCGATCATCAAGCCGTTCAAACTGGATGAAGTCAAAGATGCCCTGAACGAAATCGGCATCGAGGGAATCACGGTCAGCGAGGTCAAGGGATTCGGACGCCAGAAAGGCCACACGGAACTGTATCGTGGCGCTGAATATGTCGTCGATTTCATCCCCAAGGTAAAATTGGAGATCGCTGTTTCTGACGAGCTGGTAGCCAAGGTGGTGGAGAGCATCCAGAACACAGCCAAGACCGGCCGTATCGGTGACGGCAAGATTTTTGTAATCGGCCTGGAAGAAGCCGTACGTATCCGCACCGGCGAGACCGGTGGCGAAGCAATCTAAACACACATCAAGAAGCCATTTAAATAGTCAGGAGGCTGGTTATGAAACTCAAGCATTCACTCATTGTTGTCATGTTGACCCTCTTCACCGCTCTGGTAGGCGTTTCTGCCATGGCTGAAGAGAAAAAAGATGCGGCGCCTGCTGCTGCAGTTGCAACTGAGGCGCCCAAGGCACCTGAAGCGGCAGCTCCCGCAGCTGCACCGGTTGCTGCTCCGGCCGCTGCTGCTCCGGCTACCCCGCCAGACGTCAAACCGGTTCTGAACACTGGTGATACCGCCTGGATGCTGGTCTCTTCAGCCCTGGTACTGCTGATGATCCCCGGTCTGGCCCTGTTTTACGGCGGTATGGTCCGCCAGAAAAACGTCCTGTCCACTATGATGCACTCCTTTGTTGCCATGGGTATTGTCGGGGTACAGTGGGCCGTAATCGGCTACTCACTGGCCTTTGCACCTGACATGGGCGGCATGGGTTTGATCGGCAACTTCAGCAAATTCATGCTGAACGGTCTGATCGTGATGAAAGATGCCGCATCCGGCACGGTGGAGTGGACCCTGTTCCAGAACTACACCAAAGAACCCGGCGCAATCCCGGAGCTGGTCTTTGCCATGTACCAGGCGATGTTTGCCATGATCACCGTGGCCCTGATCTCAGGCGCCATGGCTGAGCGGGTCAAGTTCTCCGCCTACTGCCTGTTTGTACTGCTCTGGACCACCCTGGTTTATGATCCCCTGGCACACTGGGTCTGGATGACTGAAGGCTGGTTGTTCAAGAAGGGCGCACTGGACTTTGCCGGTGGTACGGTTGTTCACCTCTCCTCCGGTATCTCTGCCCTGGTATTCCTGGCCTTCCTTGGTAAGCGTCACGGCTTCCCGAATGAGCGGATGGCCCCCCACAACCTGCCCCTGACCCTGCTTGGCGTAGGCCTGCTCTGGTTCGGCTGGTTCGGTTTCAACGCAGGTTCCGCAATCGTTGGCGTTAATACCTCTGACGCTGCTGGCGGCTTGGCTGGTCTGGCCTTTGCCACCACCACCATCGCCCCTGCAGCAGCCGGTCTTTCCTGGATGATCGCCGAGTGGATCCACTCCGGCAAGCCCTCCGCCCTTGGATTCGGTTCAGGTGTTGTTGCCGGCCTGGTTGTGATTACCCCTGCTGCCGGCTTCGTACAACCCGGCGCTGCCCTGATCATGGGTGTGGCTGCAGGCCTGGTCTGCTACGGCGGCATCCTGCTCAAGGCCAAGCTGAAGTATGACGACTCCCTTGACGCCTTTGGTGTTCACGGTATCGGCGGCACCTTCGGCGCCATCATCACCGGTGTATTTGCCACCGTAGGGGCAACCGGCCTGCTGGCCGGCAACGCCAAGCAGCTGATGATTCAGTTGATTGCGGTCCTGGCAGCCGGTGCCTACGCAGTGGTTGTAACCCTGATCATCACCTTCATCCTGGACAAGACCATCGGTCTGCGGGTAGAGAAGGAAGACGAAATCATGGGTCTTGATCAGACACAACACAGCGAATCAGGCTACAACATGTAACAGCTGTAGCAGCATAGCAGTAAACGGGCCGGTCTTCACATGGGGTGATGACCGGCCCGGATTGTTTTTTTACCGGAAGCTCATAAAAAATGCTTGCATTTGTCGGCATGCAGTGCTAATAAATTTTTTCCTTGCCCAGGTGGTGGAATTGGTAGACACGCAAGATTCAGGTTCTTGTGCTCGCAAGGGTGTGCTAGTTCGAGTCTAGTCCTGGGCACCATTCAAAGAAAATGCCTCCGAAGTGTAGACTTCGGAGGTTTTTCTTTTTCAGCAAGGGACCACCATGCCTCTGGATCTGTTGAGTGTTGAAAAACCGGCCCGCTACATGGGTGGCGAAATGGGATCGGTCGTAAAGCCGGTCGCTGATCTACGCATTGCCCTGGCCTTTCCCGATGTGTATGAAGTCGGCATGAGCCACCTCGGGCTTCGCATTCTCTATCAGATCCTGAACGCACAGGACGGCATTGCCGCCGAGCGCGTCTACACCCCCTGGCCCGACATGGCAGCCCAGATGGCAGCCGAGCAGGTTTCTCTCACCACTCTTGAAACAGCCACACCGCTCGCAGAAACCGATATTATCGGTTTCACACTTCAGTACGAGCTTTCCTGCACCAATATCCTGACCATGCTACGCCAGGCCGCCATCCCTGTGCGGTCTGACGATCGCACACACGGCTGGCCGCTCATTATCGGCGGAGGACCCGGCGCCTACAATCCCGAGCCGCTGGCCCCGTTCTTCGATGCCTTTTTACTGGGTGACGGCGAAGAGGCAGTGCTTGAGATCGCACAGTGTGTACGAGACTGGAAGCGCTTGGGCAATGGAGACAAACAGGAGCTGCTCGAACAGCTTGCCAGCATCCCTGGCGTCTATGTGCCTTCATTTTTCAACCTTGCCTACCATGACGACGGCCGGGTTGCCTCGATACAGCCGCTAAAACAGGACTACGCAACCGTACGCAGACGTTTCCTGGCTGATATTGAAGCAGCCGCTTTTCCTGACAGCCCGATCATCCCGTTCATGAAGACTATTCACGACCGTGTTGCGATTGAGGTTGCGCGCGGCTGCACCCGCGGCTGCCGTTTCTGCCAAGCAGGCTACATCTATCGCCCCCTGCGCGAACGTTCTCCGCAACGGATCAACGAGCTGATTGAGACCTCGCTAAAAAACACCGGTTATGAAGAGATCTCGCTACTGTCACTCTCCACCGGCGATTACAGCTGCATTGCACCGCTACTGCAGGAGCTGATGGCCCGCCATGCCCAGGGACGGGTTGCCGTTTCGCTCCCCTCATTACGGGTAGGCACTCTGACCCCGGAGTTGATTGACGAAATTCGCAAGGTACGTAAAACCGGCTTTACCCTGGCACCTGAGGCCGGCAGCGAGCGGATGCGCCAGGTCATCAACAAGGGGATCTCGGAACAGGATCTGCTTGAAGGCGCTTACAACATCTTTGCCGCAGGCTGGCGATTGATCAAGCTGTACTTCATGATGGGACTCCCCACAGAAACCCGGGACGACCTTCAGGCGATCCCCGAACTTGCCCGTCAGGTCAAAAACCAGGCCCGCCGTTCCGGTGGGCAGGGTGAAGTCAACGTGGCGGTCAGCACCTTTGTGCCCAAGCCCCACACCCCCTTCCAGTGGCAGCGCCAGCTTTCCCTTGACGAGACCCGTGATCGCCAGCGTTTTCTGAAGGACGAGATGCGGCGGCGCAAACTGAACTTCAAGTATCAGGATGCAGAACTTTCCTTCATGGAGGGGGTTATTGCACGGGGAGATCGCCGTCTGGCCGACGTGCTTGAACGAGCCGTTGAACTGGGTGCCTGTTTTGACGGCTGGAACGAGCATTTTTCTCTGCAGCGCTGGCTGCAGGCCTTTAGCGAATGCGGCATTGATCCCAACTGGTATCTACGGGAACGGGACCAGAACGAACTGCTGCCCTGGGATCACCTGGATGCCGGCATTGACAAGGCCTTTCTGCTGAAAGAGCTTAACCGGGCCCATAGCGAGGCAGCAACCCCGGATTGCCGTTTTGGCGCCTGCTCAAACTGCGGGGTCTGCGATTTTAAAACTGTGACCAACCGTGTTGTACCGGAGCAGCGACCCGCGGCTACCGCCAGCGGGCTACCGGTGACGCCCGATGCAATTACCCAACGCCGCCTGCGGATGCGTTTCTCCAAGACCGGCCCGATCCGCTATCTAAGCCACCTTGACCTGATCAATCTCTTTACCCGTGCCGTACAACGGGCCGGTGTACCGATCCTGTACAGTCAAGGGTTCCATCCCCACCCACGTTTTTCCTTTGCCACTGCCACGTCGGTCGGCGTTGAATCGCAGGCCGAGTACCTGGACCTGTTTGTGGGTGACATCGGGGCCGATGAAGCACTCCGGCGCCTTAACCAGGTGCTGCCGGCAGGCATCGCCATACTGGAAGCAAGCGAGGTTGACCTGAAGGCCCCCTCGCTTTCCCCCTTGATTGAGGCCACCCGTTACCGGGTCACCCTGCCCGGCTATGACCCGGAAACGCTCCGGAATCAATGTGTGCAATTTATGGCACAGGAATCCTGGGTACTGGTACGCGCCAAAAAAGGCCAGCAACAGACCATCGATCTACGCAAGGAAACCCGAGAGCTGTGCGCAAACGGACACAGCCTTGAGCTCACCATCGGCCGGGGCAAGGCGATTGAACTGACTGCCGCAATCACCGGTCTGACACCTGCTGCCTTAAAAACTGTACATATTGAAAAGACATCAGTTGTTTTTGTGGCATACTAAGTAAAATTTCATCCAACTTTTTTATAGAGGTATCACCATGGCATCAGAACTGGTTATTAACGTTACCGCCCATGAGACGCGCATCTCCTTGATTGAAAAGGGGACCATTGCAGAGCTGTATATTGAACGCACGCGAGAAAAAGGGATCGTCGGCAACATCTACAAGGGCCGGGTAGTCCGGGTACTGCCGGGCATGCAGGCGGCCTTTGTTGACATCGGCCTTGAAAAGGCGGCCTTTCTGTATGTGGCCGATGTGTTCGACGCCATTGAAGAGTATGAAAACCTGATGGATGGCGGCAAGAAGGAAGACCATCACGATGACAGCAGCGACCAGGAATTCAAGGTGCTGCATCCGATCGAAGACCTGCTGCAGGAGGGCCAGGAACTGCTTGTACAGGTTTCAAAGGAACCGATCGGCACCAAAGGGGCTCGCATCACCTCACACATCTCGCTGCCGGGCCGTCATGTCGTCTACATGCCCACCGTTGATCATGTCGGCATCTCCCGCAGGATTGAAGAAGAAGAGGAACGGGAACGGCTGCGCGAAATCGTTGACCGCCTGCGCCAGCCCGGCTGCGGTTTCATTGTGCGCACCGCATCAGAAGGCAAGACCGAAGAAGACCTGCGGGCTGACATGGAATATCTGGCCAAGATCTGGGCCGAGATCGTCAACAAGAAGGAGAAAGCAACAGCTCCCTGCCTGATCCACGCCGACCTTGATGTGGTGCAGAAGGTGGTCCGGGATATCGTGACCGATGACGTCAATCGTATTGTGATCGACTCCAAGGCCGACCATGACCGGATTGTGCAGTTTATCTCAACTTTTATGCCCAAGATGAAATCCTCCATCGAGCTGTATGATGAGGAGGAGCCGATTTTTGATCAGTACGGCCTGGAGGTTGAAATCAGCCGCGCCCTTGGACGCAAGGTCTGGCTGAAATCAGGCGGCTATATCATTATTGAACAGACCGAAGCTTTGACCGCCATTGACGTCAACACCGGCCGCTTTGTCGGCAAGCACAATCTGGAAGACACCATCCTCAAGACCAACCTTGAAGCGGTCAAGGAGATCGCCTACCAGCTGCGTCTGCGCAATATTGGCGGCATTATCATCATTGACTTTATCGACATGGAAAAAGAGGTCAACCGCGAGAAGGTCTATGCAGCCCTTGAAGATGCCCTCAAGAGTGATAAATCCAAGACCAATATCCTGAAGATATCCGAACTGGGACTGGTGGAGATGACCCGCAAGCGGGTGCGGGAAAGTATCGGCAGAATGATGTGTGAACCCTGCCCCTACTGTGAGGGGCGCGGCTACGTCAAGTCCAAGACCACGATCTGCCATGAGATCTTCAGGGAGTTGCGGCGCGAAATGCTGGATATCCGCGGCACAAAGGTCTTGCTCAGCGTCCACCCCCAGGTGGCTGACCTGCTTTATGATGAAGAACGGCGCGGACTGGAGGAGCTTGAAAAGAAGTTTAAGAAGCGGGTCACGGTCAGGGCCAAGCCGGGCTTCCATCAAGAACAGTTCGAGGTGGTTATCAGCTAACCACCCCCCGGCTAGCGGCACCATTTGATCACACAACACAAAAGCGGCGCAGGATTTTTCCTGCGCCGCTTTTGCTTCTCTCAGCCTGTACTAATATAAGCTTAGGCTGCCTTGCGGAGATCGCGATGATCAAGCTGCATGGTCAGGGCGACCATGGCTTCGCGCATGATGTCGGATACCGACTTATGGGTACGCCGCACCAAAGACTCAAGCTGCTCACGCTCTTCGTCACTAACCCGCATTGAAATCACATTATAACGAGGATTTTCTCTCATTCTGCCCATGTTGTCTGTTCTCCTTGGTATGGAAATGGTGGTGGTGTTTACGTTATGACTCCATATATGCCAACACCATGCCAAAACAGAAACAAACATATTAAATACAATGAATTTAATCATTTACCAAATTAGACCATTCTCATCTTATTACATCCGGACTCTTTTGTGTGCCACAATCGACACATAAAAGACAAAAGTATACACTATTCTAGAACGAGTTACTGTACCTCATTAGACAACCTCCAAGCCCCGCTCCAGTTTGCGCTGTACCGAAATCCCGTTTTTTTCCAGCAGGCGGTAGAAAGTACGGCGCGGCACATCGGCCAGACGGGCGGCCTTTGACACATTCCCACCGGCCTCCTCCAGATAACGCAGAATCAGGTTACGTTCCAGACGCACCACATGGGTCTCCCGCTCTGCCTTAAACGAGGTCCGCCGCACACCAGGCAGGACACCGGCCCGTTCTTCAAAGATTTCCCGGAAAATCGAAGGCAGATTTTCCAGACGTACCACCCCGTCTTGCGAAAGGACCGCGGCCCGTTCAATAATATTCTGCATCTCACGAATATTGCCGGGCCAGCGGTAATTCCGCATAGCGGTTACCGCCCGCTCTTCAATCCCGGTCAAGCGTTTATTCAGTTTTTTGCGTGCCTTCTCAAGGAAGTGGCGGGACAGGATCGGGATCGACTCTGGACGCTCCCGCAACGGCGGCAGGTCAATTGAAAAGACATTCAGGCGGTAGTAGAGATCCTCCCGGAACCACCCGTCCCGGACCCCCTGTTCCAGATCCTTATTGGTGGCTGCAATCAGACGCACATTCACCCTTTTGACGGCGGTCCCCCCCACCGGCCGCACCTCGCCCTGATCCAGCAGGCGCAACAGCTCGGCCTGCAGCTTGGGGGTAATGTCACCGATCTCATCCAGGAAGATGGTGCCGCCATCCGCTGCCTCAAACAGACCTTTGCGATCAGCAATGGCACCGGTAAACGCCCCCTTCTTATGGCCGAACAGTTCACTTTCCAGCAAGGAATCCGCCAGCGTCGTGCAGTTGACCGTAACCAGCGGCTTATCGGCCCGTGTACTCAGGCGGTGAATGGCCCGTGCCGTCAGCTCCTTGCCGGTACCGGTTTCACCACGGATCAGGACCGTTGTTGGGGTCGGCCCGACCTGCCGGATCAGATCAACAACAGCGGCATTTTCCCGATCATCGCCAATGATCATATCCTCACCCAGCTGCTTGTCCAGCTCACGCGACATCAGCTCATACTTCTGCATCAGGAGGCCGCGGTCCTCCTCCATCTTGCGCAGGTTATAGGGGAGGCACATGCCGATATCGGCCAGCCCCTGGAACACGGCAACAGCATGTTCCCGACAGGTGGCATAGCCGCAGGCCCGGCAGTTCAGTTCGTCTCCCTGGCTGAATTTTGCGGTGGCGTGCAGTATTCTGCGTACATCGTCACTTTTCGGCGCAGGCAGTTTGATCGATTTATCCTGAAAGCTCTGGGAAAGCTGGGCAGGTGAGACCGCCGAGCGGTAATGGGCAGCGGTACGGTAGGGGATATCGCTGCTGTTATACCGGATAATCAGATTCCGCTTAAAAAGGTTTGTCAGATCACGATTTTTTCCGGGTCCGTCAACACAGCCGCCATCACAGAAACGCAGGTCAACATAGCGCGGGCTGATCCGGCCGGCCGCCAGATCCCGGACAATCTCCAGTGTGTGGCTTTCCCCCTCAGCAGCGACGGTCTCCGTATCAAGAAAATCAGTGGCGATGTCCAGTGCCCGCAACGGTCCGCCGGAGAGGGTAAACATCCGCCCCTGCTGCGGATCAATGCCATCAAAGGCCGCCTCTGCCAGATTTGCCGGCGTGATGCCGCGGCGACGGAAAAAGAGCTCGATCTCACTGTAGGTCAGCACCACATCCACCAGACTGGCCACCTCAGGGGACTGAATTTCAAACTTTGCCGCGATGCAGGTACTGAGATAGACCACCTTGGCCTGCGGCCCCAACGCCTCTTTGATAAAGCGTCCCATTGCCACCATGGGTGAAACCACCGGCATCAGATTGGGCAGCAGCTTGGGGTAATGCCGTTCAATCAGATCAACCACCGCAGGGCAGTGGGTAGAGATCAACGGGCGGTCTGTTCCGGCAATCTCGTGTGCGTAATGGGGGGCAATCATCCGGGCGCCATACGCCCCCTCATGCACCTCATGAAAACCAAGGCTTTTCAGACCCGCAACCAGCTGGCCGGGCGTATAGGAATGAAAGAAGGCAGGAAATGAGCAGCCCAGCACCGCCACAACCGGATCACCCGACGCCAGCAGTTCCTGGGTCTTCACCATCCGATCCACGACCACCTTGGCCTTCTGGGGACAATTCAGACAGTTACCGCAGCCGATGCAGCGTTCATAGATGATTTCGGCATAGCCCTCATCCACCTTGATCGCCTTGACCGGACAGGTCCGGACACAGGAGTAACAGGTACGGCAGCGCTCTTTGTAGGTAATAATCGGTTGCATGGATTAAGCCCCCAGCAGAAGTTTAGGCGACTATACACTACAACCGCGACCATGTGTGCAACTTTTGACACACCCCGCACAAATCAATCCATCGGCCATTAATTTAGCATTTTCAGCCCGGCAGCCTTGCTTAGTAGACAATAAGGCGTAAAATAATTACAAATACATGAGGCTGCAGCGCAGGGGGCAGATATGGCGGTTGATACTCTTCTACGCAAGTTTCTGATTCCGGAAATGATCTATGGCAACGGCGCCCATCAGCTGACAGGGCAGTATGCAGGCCGTTTCGGCATCAGCAACGCTTTGGTGGTGAGCGATCCAGGCGTTGTGGAGGTCGGCTGGACCGGACGGATCATGGAAAATCTGGCCCTGGCAGGTATTACGGCTGTTCCGTTTACCGAGATCACCCCCAACCCAAAGGACCATGAGGTCATGGCCGGTGTCGAGCGCTACCATACGGCCGGCTGTGACGGCATTGTGGCCGTTGGAGGAGGAAGTCCGATGGATTGCGCCAAGGGGATCGGTATCGTCTGTTCCAACGGCGGGCATATCCTCGATTATGAAGGTGTGGATCAGGTGCCGATGGCAATGCCGCCTTTGATCTGCATCCCCAGTACCGCCGGTTCAGCTGCAGATGTCTCTCAGTTTGCCATCATTACCGACACAGCCGACCGGAGAAAGGTTGCCATCATCAGCAAGTCTGTGGTTCCTGACCTGGCCTTGATCGATCCCCTGTTAACCACCACCATGCCTGCCGAACTGACCGCCTGTACCGGCATGGATGCCCTGGTCCATGCCATTGAGGCCTATGTCTCCAACGCCAGCTCATCTTTTACTGATCTGCATGCACTGCATGCGATACGTCTCGTCACACGTCATCTCGCCGAAGCCATCGAAAAACCGGCTTCGCTGGAGGCCCGCAACGGCATGATGCTGGCCAGCACCCAGGCAGGCATGGCCTTCTCCAATGCCAGTCTGGGGGCGGTCCATGCCATGGCCCACAGCCTGGGCGGATTGATTGACTCCCCCCACGGCGAATGCAACGCCCAGCTGCTGGAACACGTCATTGCCTACAACTATGGCTCTGCTGCAGAGCGTTACCAAGAGGTCAGCCACGCCATGGGAATCGACTGCCCTGCGGGACAGGATTCCTGTACAGCGCTTACTGCGGGGATCCGCACACTGCGGATGTCGATCGGCATCACCAGCACCATTGCAGCGCCGGGGATACACTATGAGCAGATCCCCTTGCTGGCAGAAAAAGCGATGCTGGATGCCTGCATGGTTACCAATCCGCGACGACCGACACAAAAGGATATTGAAAAGATCTATGCGGCGGCGTTCTGAAGAGCATAGCGGGGACTGGTCTGAGCTGCGCAACCGGATCATTGGTTTGGGAGAACAGTCATCCCACAAAAACTACTATTCCGAGCTGAAGGCAAGACTGCGTGAACTTGAGGAATCAAGGAGATCGCTGGCCGCAGCCAACGCCTCGCTTCAAGCCGTAATGGATGCAGCCACTGAAGTAGCCATCATCGCCACCAGTCCGGACGGCACGATCACCATCTTCAACCAAGGGGCCGAAAACCTGTTGGGCTATCGCGCGGAAGAGTTGATCGGCACAGCAACCGTACTGCTGTTTCATCTGCCTCTGGAGGTAGAACAGCGTGGCGCCGAACTGAGCGCCCAGTACAGTCATACCGTTACCGGTTTTCAAACCTTTATCGAATCCACAGAACATGGACACGCAGAAAAACGCGAATGGACCTACATCCGCAAAGATGGGAGATACTTGCAGGTAGAGCTGGTAGTAACGGCCATCCGGGGAGAAAATGGCATCATTACCGGTTACCTGGGGGTGGCACAGGACATCACCGAGCGTAAGCAGGCAGAAGCATCGTTGCGCCGGATGAACCTTGACCTTGAGGAGGCCCGCCAGGCCACCGAAAAGCTCAACCGGCTATTGGAACAGCGGATCAGCGAAGCGCTCGTCGATATCCGCCATAAAGACCGGTTGTTGATCCAGCAGGGACGTCAGGCCGCCATGGGTGAAATGATCAGCAATATCGCACACCAGTGGCGACAACCGCTCAACAACATCGCACTGTTGATCCAAAACCTGCAGCTTCTCTGCAACAGCGGTGAACTGTCACCGAAGCAATGCGACCAGGATGTGGCCAAAGCGCTGGAAATCATCCAGTTCATGTCCGGTACCATCAACAACTTCCGCAATATTTTCCGCCAGGATGCTACACCGCAACGCTTCAGTGTTAATCAGGCTGTGGCCAAGATAGTCGATTTTCTGGCTGCCGGTATGACCGGCCACGGCATCACGGTCAGCTGTGTCGAGAAGGAAGAGGTCAGCATCACCGGTTATCCGGGCGAGTACCATCAGGCGCTGATCAACATTCTCAACAATGCCAGGGAGGCACTCCTGTTCCGCGCGGTACCGAAGGCCTTGATCCGGATAACGATCTTCAAGGAACAGGGTCAGGGTGTAGTGACCGTCTGGGACAATGGTGGTGGTATTGACGCTGCTATCCTGCCCAAGATTTTTGATCCTTACTTCACCACTAAATTCAAGAGCCAGGGCACCGGGCTCGGCCTCTTTATGGCCAAGGCGATTATTGAAAACAGCATGCAGGGACGGCTGACCGCCCGGAATATCAATGGCGGAGCAGAACTCAGGATTGAGGTTTCATCACCGGAGACAACCAGCGGCCGGCCTGTCAGCGCATAGAATGGCTGTTCCAGCCCAAGACAACCCGTTTCCCTTGCTTTTGGATTGCTGAATCGGGTAAGTTTTATCTTTTTAACTACGGTTGACACGAGGTACCCATACAATGCTGGCCCTGTCCATTATCGAAGAACTCCGTGCCATTGTCGGCCCTGAAAATCTTGCCACTGAAAAGCAGGACCTGATCTGCTACGGCTACGATGCCACCCAGATGGAGTTTCTTCCTGCTGCGGTGGTGCATCCGGCCAATGCGGAAGAAACGGCAGCGGTTTTAAAACTTGCCAATCAGCGCAAGTTTCCGGTTTTTCCCCGCGGTGCCGGCAGCGGTTTTACCGGCGGCGCCCTGCCCAAGGCCGGTGGTGTGGTGCTGGTGACTACCCGGATGAACCGGATCCTGCGGATCGACACCGAAAACCTGATCGCCGAAGTGGAGCCGGGCGTAGTGACCGAGGATTTCCAGAAGGCAGTAGAAAAGCTGGGGTTGTTCTATCCACCCGATCCGGCCTCGCTGAAGTTTTCCACCTTGGGCGGCAACGTGGCGGAGAATGCCGGCGGCCCCCGCTGCGTCAAGTATGGCGTCACCAAGGATTTTGTGATGGGGCTGGAGCTGGTGCTCCCGACGGGCGAGATCATCCGTACCGGCACCGAGACCTACAAGGCGGTGGTGGGCTATGACCTGACCCGCCTGTTGTGCGGCAGCGAAGGCACTCTGGGGGTGATCACCAAGATCATCTTCAAACTGCTGCCGCTGCCTGAAGCAAAGAAAACCATGCTGACCATTTTTGACTCAATCGATGGCGCAGCCCGGGCTGTTTCCACCATCATCGGAGCCAAGATCATCCCCACCACGCTGGAGTTCATGGATTATGCCACCCTGCAGTGCGTTGAAAAACGCTTTAACCTGGGAATACCTCCGGAAGGCCGGGCCGTGCTGCTGATTGAGGTGGATGGCGACAGGGAGCTGATCGAAAAGCAGGCTGCCCGCATCCATGACCTGATCAAACCACTGGGGCTGGTCCAGTTCAGGGCTGCCAAGGACAACGCCGAATCTGAGGCACTCTGGAAGGTACGGCGGCTGGTTTCTCCTTCACTGCGGGATGTCAATCCCCACAAGTTCAACGAGGATATCGTGGTGCCTCGCAGCAAGGTGCCGGTGGTAATCCGCGAGATTGAAAAGATCCAGCAGAAGTACGACATCCCGATCGTCAACTTCGGCCATGCCGGCGACGGCAATATCCATGTCAATGTAATGATCAACAAAGAGATTCCCGGCCAGGAGGAAAAGGCCCATGGCGCGATCAAGGAGATCTTCCAGGCGGCCCTGGACCTGAACGGCACCATGTCCGGCGAGCATGGCGTGGGATTGGCCAAACAACCCTTTATCGAGATGGAACTGACCCCGGCCCAGATCAGGGTCATGCAGGGAATCAAACTGGCGCTGGACCCCAACAACATTCTGAATCCGGGGAAAATATTCCCCTGGAAGGACACTCCCCATGCAGCATGATGATCAGAAAGAACTGCAGGAAGCCTCACTGGTCGGCCGGATTTTCTCACTGGAAGTGGCCCTGTTCCTGATGGGTGTAGCCTCACTGATTTATGGTCTGATCAACCATATAGAGTCAAATATCTTCTTCGGCATCCTGATTATCCCGGGGGTGTTTATCCTGCACAAGGTCAAGAAAAAGGACTGGAAGGCCCACTGGGCCGAGCTTGAGGAGCAGAAACGGCGCGAACAGGCACGGGAAGAGGAGCGTAAACGTGGCGGCAACTGAATCATCCATCGTACTGGCTTCCGCCTCACCCCGCCGCTCCGAGCTGCTGGAACTGGCGACGGTCCGGTTTCGGGTTGCAGCGGCAGATATCCCGGAAGCGCCGTTACCGGGCGAAGAAGCGGTTGCACACGCCCTGCGCCTGGCCGAGGAAAAGGCCCGTGCTGCTGCTGCGCGCGAAACGGACGGCCACTACTTTATCGGTGCTGATACGATCGTAGTTCTGGATGGCCGGATCATGGGCAAGCCCGTGGATGAAAACGATGCGGTGCGGATGCTGACCGAACTGTCCGGCAAAGGGCACGAAGTGGTCACCGCCTACGCGGTGCTGGACAAGCAGAGCAACGTCTGCATCAAACGTGCGGTGAGGACACAGGTTGTCTTCAAGCCGTTATCACAGCAGGAGATTGCAGACTACGTCAAGACCGGTTGCCCGATGGACAAGGCCGGTGCCTATGCCATTCAGGGCGGCGCAGCACATTTTGTGCGGGAGATCCACGGCTCCTACACCAATGTGGTGGGACTGCCCACCTGTGAACTGGTGGAAACCCTGCATACCATCGGCGCATGGCCTCAAGAGGAGCAACACTAATGAAACGTTACCGTGACTGGTGTATCCAATGCAAGATTGTCAGCATCACCCTGCTGACCATGCTGTTACTGATTTCAGCGCTCTTCGGCTACATCCTGCCGATGTTCAGGGACAACCTGATGACGGAGAAAGAACTGGCCACCCGCCACATCGTAGAACTGGCCATGGGGGTCCTGGAACAGTATGATGCCGCGGCAAAATCCGGCAAACTGCCCCTTGAGCAGGCCCAGCAGGAGGCAGCCGAGCAGATCGCCAGACTGCGCTACGAAGGCAAGGAGTACCTCTGGATCAATGATCTTGGCAAACCTGCCCCCAGGATGATCATGCACCCCACGGTGCCGGCCCTGAACGGCAAGGTCCTGGATGATGCCAAGTTCAACAAGGCTACCTTGATGCAGGACGCTGCGGATGGACCAACCAAGAAACTTGACAAGATGAACCTGTTTTCCGCCTTTGTTGAAGTGGCTGACCGTGCCGGGCACGGCTTTGTGACCTATCAGTGGCCCAAACCCAAACAGGGTGGCGGCACAACGGAAGAACTGTACCCCAAACTCTCCTATGTCAAAAAATTCGAACCATGGGGATGGGTGCTGGGGAGCGGTATCTATGTGGATGATGTCGACAAACAGGCAGCCAAGGTAATGTGGACCCTGCTGATCGGCACCCTGCTGATTGCCGCCTGCGGCATCGCCATTGCCGTTGCCATTGGCCGCGGCGTAGTACGCCCGCTGAACAGTATGCAGCAGGCCCTGGAACAGATGGCCAGCGGCGAAGGGGATCTGACCCGGCGCCTGCCGATCCAGCGCGAGGACGAGACCGGGGTGCTGGCCCGCACCTTTAACCGCTTCCTGGAAAACCTGCACACCATCATCCGCGACGTGTCACAGGGGACCCAAGGGCTCAACTCCGCAGCCGATCGCCTGCATACAACCGCAGAACATATTGCCGACAGTTCGCTTGAAATGTCATCCCAATCTGTCTCGGTGGCAACCGCTGTTGAAGAGATGGCAGCCACCTCCCAGAGTATTGCCCAGAGCTGCGCCCAGGCCTATGAAAACGCCAACCGGGCCTGTCTGACGGCCCAGGACGGTTCTGCGGTGGTCAGCCAGGCTGTGGCCAGTATCCGGGCCATTGCCGACCGGGTCGAGGAAAGCTCCCATACCGTGGAAACACTGGGGGCCCGTTCTGATCAGATCGGGCAGATTATCGGCACCATCGAAGATATTGCCGACCAGACCAACCTGCTGGCCCTGAATGCCGCCATTGAAGCGGCCCGGGCCGGCGAGATGGGACGGGGGTTTGCCGTAGTGGCCGATGAGGTACGGGCCCTGGCAGAGCGGACCACCCGGGCCACCCGGGAGATCGGCGAAATGATCAAGGTCATCCAGCAGGAGACCGCCACAGCGGTCGCCAGCATGGGCGCCGGGGTGCAGGCGGTAGAGCAGGGTACCATCGAGGCGGCAAAATCAGGGCAGGCCCTGGAGGAGATCCTGGCTCAAATCTCTGAGGTGACCAGCCAGATCAACCAGATCGCCACTGCCGCCGAAGAGCAGACCGCCACCACCAACGACATCAGCGGCAACATGCAGCGGATTGTCTCGGCAGTGGACAAAAGCACTGCCCAGGCCCATGCCACCGGCCAGGAGGCGACTGAACTTGCAAACATGTCCGGCAGCCTGGCCAGCCAGGTTGGCCGGTTCAGGGTCTAGCTGATGCCTGTCGCCGATACCCTTGCAGCGGTGCGGGCCCGGATACAGCGGGCCTGCGCGATCTCAGGCAGAGCTCCGGCTGCGGTGCGGCTGGTGGCGGTTTCCAAGTTGCACCCGGCAGCGCTGGTCGCTGAGGCCGCGGCAAGCGGGCAGACTGTTTTCGGCGAAAACTATGTCCAGGAGCTGGTCGACAAGGCCGCTCAACTGCCCTGTCCCGTTGAGTGGCATATGATCGGCCACCTGCAGAGCAACAAGGTCAAGTATCTCCCCGGTATTGTCAGCATGATCCATACGGTTGACCGGCTGTCACTGGCCCAGGAGATTGACCGGCAGTGGCGCACAAAGCTGGCCGTTCCCTGCGATATCCTGGTGCAGGTCAACGTCTCCGGTGAGGCCACGAAATCTGGCACCACCAGAACTGAGGCCCTGGCACTGGTGCGGGCGATCGCCCCGTTGCCCAACGTCAGAATCCGGGGCTTGATGACCATGCCACCTTTTTTTGATGACCCGGAGTCGGCCCGGCCCTATTTTAAGGAACTGCGGCTGCTGGCCGACCAGATCAGAAGCGCGGAGATCCCCGGCGTTGAGATGACTGAGCTCTCCATGGGGATGTCCGGCGATTTTGAAGTGGCGATTGAGGAAGGTGCCACCCTGGTACGGGTCGGTACGGCTATTTTTGGCGAACGTTAGGAGTCTGTTGGAAAGGAAGGTTTCAATGACACGTCTGGCGCTGTTGGCACTCCTACTGCTGCTGCCGGTATCATCAGGGGCAGCCACCTATTCCTGGACCGATCCTGCCGGAACGATCCACTTTACCGATGATATCGGCGCCGTGCCCCCCAAATACCGGACCAAGGCACTGCGCCAGGCAGCCGGTGAGGAGACAGGCAGTGACACTCGGCCTGCCGTTACCGCACCAGCCTCCACGGCTAACGCTGCACCGGCAGCCAAAGCCGCCCCACCCGCCCCAGACGCCGGCGGTGGTGCAACAGCAACACCGGCCACCAGATTCGGTGATCGCAGCGCTGCTGCATGGCAGACCGAGTTCCAACAGCTGCGAGCTGAACTGAAACGGATTGAGCAGGACCGGGAAACGTTGAGGCAGGAAACCGGGGAGGGCAAACGGATGCTGTCAAGACAGCAGATCGCAGATATGAACACACGCAACAAACAGCTCAATGACCAGTATGAGGCAACACGGCTGCGCTTCAATCAACTGGTGGAACAGGCCAACAAGGCCGGGTTGCCACCGGAGTTCAGCCAGTAGCGGCTGCTACTTGGTATACTCTTCAATCACCTTGATCACAAAACGTTGCGCTGCCTCCACGGCCCGGCCGATATCCCAGCGTGACATGTCGCGGTCTTCCACCAGATTGCTGATCCCCCGGATCTCGAGGCAGGGGATCCCGCCATAGCGCAGTGCCGTCAAGGCAATGGCTGCCCCCTCCATATTCTCACAGACCGCCTGGTAGCGCCGGGCCAACTCCAGGCCACGGGCCTTGGTACCGCTGCAACTTGACACCGTTACAAAGCGCCCCCGCACCAGCTGCAGACCATGGCTGTCTGCCAGCTGCATCGCCTTTTGCGCCTCATGCCGGGCCAGCGGGATGCTGTTATACCAGGCGCGCTCCGCCTCGGAAAAGAGCGGCAGCCCCACCTGTTTCATATCCATCCAGCCGACCGGGCTCAGCACCCCTTCATCACCAAAGATCTCATCGCTTGCCACGGCCAGATCACCCACCGAAAGCCCGCTGCCGGGGTAGGCACCGCCGCAGCCGATATTAATGATCAGCTCCGGATGATAGCGCTCAATCAGCGAGGTGGCTGCCGATGCGGCATTGGCCTTGCCGATCCCGCCGGCGCAACAGACCAGCCGGGTAGCGCCGAGCTTCCCTTCTGTTGCAGAAAAGACGGCGTTGGGGTCACAGTACGGCTCGTCCAGTGCAGCGACCAGCAGCTCAATCTCACAGGGCACGGCAGAAAGGATCAGGATCGGTCTCATGGCCGCGTTGCATCCCGCCGGTCCAGCTCCACCGCAGCATAGGCCGAGTGGTTGTGGATCGATTCAAAGTTCTCTGCCTCAACCGAGAACCAGGTGATGTTCTCCGAGGCGGCCAGCCGCAGGTAGGCCTCCCGCACCATATCCTCCACAAAACGGGGATTCTGGTAGGCCTGTTCAGTGACATGCTTTTCATCAGCCCGTTTCAGCAGGGCATAGAGTGGACTGCTGCCGCACTGTTCAATCAATTCCACCAGATCTTCAATCCAGATAAAATCCCGGTAACGCACCTTGACCGTCATGATGCTACGCTGGTTATGGGCGCCAAAGCGGGACAGCTCCTTGCTGCAGGGGCAGAGCGAGGTGACCGGCACCTTGACCCCCAGCACAAAGTCAAGCTGATCGCCACTGAGGCAGGCGTCAAACTCGCAGGTGTACTCCATCAGGGAACGGGCCTTGGAGACCGGTGCCGCCTTGTCGATAAAGTAGGGGAACTCCACCCGCAGGTGGGCCGTCTCGGCCCCCAGCTTCTGACGCATCTCCTGCAGGATCTCCTCCAGCCGGTCCAGGGCGATCTGCTCCCGGTGCCGGTTCAGGATCTCCACAAAGCGGCTCATATGGGTGCCCTTGAACTGGTGCGGCAGATCCACATACATATCCACCGTGGCCACGGTATGCTGCAGGGAGCGATGCTTGTCCTGCACCACAATCGGGTAGGAGATATTCTTGACCCCCACCTTGCGGATCGGGATCTTGCGGTGGTCACGGCTCTGCTGCAGGTCAGGCATGGTTCTGGTCATGGAGCATCCTCCTCCACAGCATCCTGGATCGCCTGCCAGACCGCATCGCGTCCATCCTTTGAGAGGGCGGAGAAATGAATCAGCAGTGACTTGTCCATCTCCAGCTTGGCGGCAATGGCAGCGGTCTGTTTGGCCCGCTCGTTTTTGGTCACCTTGTCGCACTTGGTCAGTACGATGATCGGACGGCGCTTGTAGGAGCGCAGCCAGTTCAGCATCTGCAGGTCTTCGTCGGAGGGGATCCGGCGGATATCCAGGATCAACACCACCCCGCGCAGTGACTCACGGCCCGAAAGATAGCGCTCCATCATCGGCCCCCACTGGCGCTTCACATCCAGCGGCACCTTGGCATAGCCGTAGCCGGGCAGGTCAACCAGGTTGAGCGAGAACGGAACGCCGGTCACTTGGAAGAAGTTGATCAGCTGGGTCCGGCCGGGGGTGGAACTGGTGCGGACCAGTGCCTTGCGCTCAACAATGACGTTGATCAGGGATGATTTACCCACGTTCGAGCGCCCGGCAAAGGCGATCTCAGGCAGGTCAACCGGTGGATAGTCTGCCGGTTTTACGGCGCTTTTGATGAAGGTTGTCTGATGAATATGCATAGTTTATGCAGTATAGGTGCTGTCCCGCTACGGGGCAAGCGGATAATCAGGCAAAACGCCGGAAGCGGTGGATCGCCTCAGGGATCGCCTTTTCCTTGATGTTGCCGAATGCCAGACGCAGGTACTCTTCCAGGCCGGGGCCGAAGACCTCGCCCGGCAGGGTCAGGATCCCGGCCTCGACGGCCAGTCGCCTGGCCACTTCACGGCCGCTCTTGCCGGGAAAGGGATGTCTGACCCAGGCAAAGAAACTGCCGCTGGCTGCCAGCCGGAAGCGGTTACCCGGCAGGGAAAACTCCTCGGTAAACAGATTATGACGAAAGGTCATCATCCGCCGGTTCACCTCCACCCACTGATCCAGGTAATCCAGGCCGTACTGCAGCGCCAGCTGGGTAATGCGGGGCTGGCAGACCGTCATGGTATCCTGAATCTTTAAGGCCTGTCTGATCACCTCCGGTGCCGCAGCCAGCATACCGGCCCGGTAGCCGGTCAGGGCGTAGCTCTTGCCAAAGGACATGATCTGCAGCAGGGTGCTGCCCCACTCTTCCATGGTAAACAGGTCATGGGGCATCCCTTCGATAAAATCGCTGTAGGTCTCATCAAGAATCAGGGCGATCCGGTGCTGCTGGGCCAGAAAATACAGCCGGCGCAGCAGATCGGGCGGGATGACGGTGCCGGTGGGATTGCTGGGGGAGACCAGCAGGATCGCCCTGGTACGGGGGGTAATCAGCCTGGCAATGGCATCCGGATTGGGCAGCCCTTTCTCGCTTTCCTTGTAGGGGGCATAGATCGGCCTGATCCCCAGGCTGCCAAGGGCCATCGGGTGATCAAAATAGCAGGGCAGCTGAACAATCACCTCATCACCGGCATGGCAGAGGGTCAGCATGGCCAGCCAGAAGGCGGCACTGGCCCCGACGGTCAGGCAGACCTGCTCCGGGTTGATCTTGGCGGCATAGCGGCGCCGGTAGCGATGACAGACAGACTCCCGCACCTCCGCCAGCCCTTCATCCGGGCTGTAGCGACTGGTCAGCGGATCCAGCGCCACCTGTTGGATATGGCTGATCAGCTCCACCGGCGGGGCGTAGTCGGGTACCGCCTGACAGAGATCAATCAGCGCTGCCGCATCGGCAGGGCGCTGGGCGGCCCACTCCTTCACCTCGCTGATCGGCGGAGGATGGACCGCCTTGACATGTTCATTCAGGGAAAAACGCATGGTACAACCCGGCCCCTCTGTACAATCGGACATTTATTGGTATACATGATGATGCAGACGTTATCAGAACTCTGTTATAGCACATCTTTATAGGGAGGCAAATGCGCATGGGGCGAGCAACAGTAGCCTTTTGGTCGGTAATCCTGATTCTGGCCGGTGCTTCCGCATTTTACGGCATCAACGCCGAAAAGCAGCGGCGCAGTGTGCAGAGTGCCGGTGGCAAGATCGAGAGTGGCGATCTGGTCCGGCTGGTCAAGGTAATTGATGGTGACAGTCTGGTCGCAGCGCGGGAAGGCCAGCCGCCGGTCACCATCAGGATTGTGGGGATCAAATCCTTTGACGCCAAGGTGGAAAAGGATGTGGTCACCCCCTTTGCCCAGGCTGCCATGGAGACGATCCAGCGCAGCATGCTCGACCGGCCGGTGCGGGTCCTGCTGGCCACCACCCCCAAAGACAAGTATGGCCGCTATCTGGCCACCTTGTATGTTGATGATGAGGATATCGCGATCCGCCTGATACGGCAGGGGCTGGCACTGGTCTACACGGTCTACCCCTTTCCGGCCATGCAGGGCTACCTGCAGGAACAGGAACAGGCCCGGGCCGGGCGGCGCGGACTCTGGTCAAACGCAACAGCCACCGAGCGGGCGCTGGCTCTGATCCGTGAGTGGCGCAACCAAAACCAGTAGGAGTTGCCACATGTATCAGGTTCTTCACTATTTCATGAAAACCATGCTGCGCAATCCGCCCGAATACCTGCGGGTGCTGGTGCTGATGCTGGCGGTGCTGCTCTACGGCACCACCGGTTTTCTCTACTTCGAGCTGCCTGCAAATCCCGATTTAAGCTGGGCTGACGGGCTCTGGTACACCATTGTCACCATTGCCACGGTCGGGTATGGCGATTTCTTTCCCAAAAGCTTTGGCGGTCGGTTTCTGGTGGGCTGGCCGATCATGGTCTTTGGTATCGGCCTGTTGGGCTATGCCCTTTCCATGGTGGCTGCGGCGCTGGTCACCTCCAAGACAAAGGAGATCAAGGGAATGTCAACCTTCAAACTGTCTGACCATCTGGTGATATTTAATTTTGCAGGATTGGCCAAGGTTGAGCGGATCTTGTTGGAGCTGGCGCTGGACAAGGCGGTGGGAATCAGCATGCCGGTTATTCTGGTGGATGAGCAACTGGATGAGTTGCCGGTTGAGCTGCAGAAGCGGGGTATCCAGTATGTGCGCGGCAATCCCACCCGTGATGAGACCCTGCAGCGGGCAGCCATTGATCAGGCCCTGCATGCCGTTATCCTGACCCGTGACCCCACCGATCCGGCCTCGGACAACCTGAATGTGGCCATCGCCCTGGCGATTGAAGGACGCTGCAAGCAGGTCAATACCGTGGTGGAATGTATTGATCCCACTTCTGAAGAACTGCTGCGCAAGGCCGGTTGTGACCGGATTGTCTGTACCAGCCGTTTTGATGCCCACTTTTTGAGTCAGGAACTGCTGAATCCGGGGGTGCAGGAGGTGCTGGGGGATCTGCTCAGCAACGGCCAGGGACAGCAGATCTATCTGGTACCGGTCTCAAATACCGGAAGTTTTGAAGGCCTGGCAGCCCGCTGCCGCCAGCAGGGGCATCTGGCCCTGGGAATCAGCTGCACAGACGGCAAGGTCAGGATGAACCCGCCCGGAGCAGAACAGGTAACAGCAGGCTGCCGCCTGGTGACTATCGGACCATCACGGCTGGATGGCGTTTAAAGCTACAGTCTCCTGAAGGCCGACGCCTTGATGGCGGCCCAGATGATACTGCCGGTGGTGACCTCCAGTTCCCGCACCGCATCAGGCACCACCTCGGCCACCAGTATCCCCCCCTTGCAATCCAGCTCGACGCCGATCTTGCTGCCGGCCTCAAAGAGCGAGCGGACTGTGCAGGGCAGTAGATTGCGGGCGCTGATGGCGTCGGGATGGCGTTTGCAGAGGATGATATCCTTGGAAGACAGTTCAAACATGCCGGCTTCCGGCTGTTTGGTGCCGGACAGCAGCAACTCCAGACCGGCCCAGGGATAGGCCAGCAACCCCTGGCGCTCCTGCGGCACTCCCAGTTCCAGCAGATTGGTGTAGCCTGCAGGACTTTGCCCCATCCGCTGCCGGGCCAACTGCTCCGGCGAGACCACACCGGCCAGCCCTCCCTTTTCCAGCACCGCCACCTGATCGGCCATCAGCCGCATCTCCACCAGCGAGTGGGAGATGAAGACAAACGGAATCCCGAACCGCTCCGACACCAGATTCAGATAGGGAATGATCCGGTAGCGCAGGTCATCATCCAGGGCAGAGAGCGGCTCATCCATCAGCAACAACCGTGGAGAGGCAAGAATCGCCCGCCCCAGGGCCACCCGCTGACTCTGACCACCGGAAAGGGTATCCGGTTTCTGCTCCAGCAGGTCACCTATTTCCAGCACTTCGGTCACCTCGTCCAACTCAATCCTGCGTTCATCGGCAGGACAGCGCTGATGGCCGTAGAGCAGGTTCTTGCGCACATTCAGGTGGGGAAACAGCCCATGCTGCTGAAACACCAGGGCGATCCGGCGGCGATGGGGCAACAGGTTAATCCTGTTGCTACTGTCAAAGAGCGGTTGACCATCCAGCAGGATCTGCCCGACATCCGGCCTGGCCAGGCCTGCCAGCAGATTGACCAGGGTTGATTTGCCACTGCCGGAAGGCCCAAAGATACCGATCCGTTCACCGCTTACCTTCAGATCAAGCTCCAGGGCAAAATCACCCTGTTGTTTGCGTAGCTGTAGCTGCAACTCCATACTGCCTTACCCCTTTTGTGGCCGTGGCTTCCAGGCATACATCCCCAGCAGCACCAGAAATGAGAAGATCAGCATAACGGCGGCCAGCCGGTGCGCCTGTCCATATTCCAACGCCTCAACATGATCGTAGATCTGCACCGAGGCAACCCGCGTCACGCCGGGGATGTTGCCGCCGATCATCAGCACCACGCCAAACTCCCCCACGGTGTGGGCAAAGGTCATGATTGAGGCGGTCAGAAAACCGGGCTTTGCCAACGGCAACGCAATGGTGAAAAAGGCATTCAGTGGCGATGCGCCCAGGGTGGCTGCCACCTGCAGCGGCCGTTCACCGATCGCTTCAAAGGAGTTCTGCAGCGGCTGCACCATAAACGGCAGTGAGTAGAAGACTGAGGCCAGCACCAGCCCCCAGAAGGTGAACGGGAGCGGGCCAACTCCCAGTTTTGTGGTCAACCAGCCAAGGGGACCGTTGGGCCCCATGGCCAACAACAGGTAAAAACCCAGCACTGACGGCGGCAGCACCAGCGGCAGCGCCACCATCGCCCCTAACGGTCCCTTGGCCCAGGAACGGGTACGGGCCAGCCACCATGCCACCGGAGTCCCCACCAGCAGCAGGATCACGGTAACAATGGCGGCCAGCCGTACGGTCAGCCAGATGGCCTGCAAATCTGCCGAATCAAGCAGCATCGCTACTCCTAGATGTCATACCCGTAGGTACGGATGAATGCCTTGACCTTATCGCTTTTCAGGTAATTTGCCAACCCCTCGGCAGCCGGATTACCTTTGCCTTTCATCAGCAAAACGGCATCCTGACGGATCGGAGTATGCAGGCTACCCGGTACAACCCAGCCAGAACCGCTGGTGATCTTGCCACCCTTCATGACCTGCGACAGGGCAACAAACCCAAGATCCGTATTACCTGTACCAACAAACTGAAAGGTCTGGGAGATATTCTCACCCTGTACGATCTTGGGCTTGATTGTGGCTGTCAGGCCGCGCTTGGCCAGCAGCTCCATGGCTGCAACGCCGTAGGGGGCCAGCTGCGGATTGGCAATGGCGATCTTGTTAAATGTCCCCTTGGCCAGGATATCTCCCTTGGGATCAACCAGACCGGGCTTGGCAGACCAGAGCACCAGGGTGCCGATGGCATAGGTAAAACGGCTGCCCGGAACCGTCAAACCTTCTTTTTCCAGTTTGGCCGGTTTCTCATCATCGGCGGACAGGAACAGCTGGAATGGCGCACCGTTCTTGATTTGCGCATAAAATTTACCGGATGCCCCAAAGGCAAGCACCACCTTATGACCGCTGGCCTTTTCAAAATCCGCTGCGATCTGTTTCATCGGTGCGGTGAAGTTGGCAGCAACCGCAACACTCACCTCTTCGGCAGAGGCAACAGGGACAATGGCCAGGATACCGGCGCAGATCAAGAACAGATAGTTCGACAGTTTCATAGTTCAGACTCCTTTCACACGTTAGCAATCATATCCGTAGGAACGGACGTTTTTTCGTCTCAGGCTCAGGCCTCTGAGGCCATGATCACCGCCCCGATATCGGCAGGCTTGCCGAAATAGACCGATGACAGCACCAGGATATCAACACCGCTGGCAGCGTATTCTGCCGCGTTCTGCTCATTAATCCCCCCGGCAGCCGAAAGCTTGACGCCGGGATTGACCTGCCTGATCTCCCCCACCAGTTCCTTAAGCCTCGCCGGTGCCAGCTTATCCACCTGAATCACATCCACCCCGGTCAAGGCGATCCGTTTTGCCTCCTCCGGCGTATCTGCCTCCACAATGATCTTTGTCTCCAGGGCCTGGCGCTTGAGTGCCGCAATCTGCTGCAAGAACGGCTCAAGCCCTCCCAGAAACACCGTATGCTGTTTGAACACCAGCACCGTCTCCGACAGCCCCAGGCGGTGCGGCAGGGCTCCACCGGCACAGATCGCCTTGATGGCGACCTTCTTGGTGCCGGGAAAGTTCTTGCGGGTGGTCAATACCGCAATGTTGGGGTTCACCTCCCGGACAGCAGCCACAATCCCGGCAGTACGGGTGGCAATACCGGAACCGTATTCCAGCAGATTCAAAGCCACCTTCCAGCCAGCGTGCAGGGCCATGGCAGGGCCGGTGGCCCGCAGAAAGGTCTCGTGCGGTGCCAGCCGGGTTCCACTGGCACTCTGCTGCACCACCCGGCAGCCGGACTTTTCCAGCACCCGGCCCGCCTCTTCAGTACAGCAGAGCGTGGTCTGATGGCGGGTACTGAAGCGGATCTCGCCCGCTTGCTGCCCGATCCCCAGCAGGTGGGTGGTCAGATCGCCATAGGGGAGATCCTCTTCCAGAAACCGCTCTATCTCACTATCCGCCAGACAGTTAACCATGCCAAGACCCCGCTCACCGTTATGGTGATCAAAATATAACGACAGTGCTGAAAAAAGGGACAGCTGCGTTGTTGCCCCTTGTATGCTTACTTACCCCCCCAATCCCTCCTGGCAGGGAGGGATTAAGAAGCTGCCTTCATCCGGTCAACTGACCCCCAGGATGACGCTGGAGGCCTTGAACAGCGCCGTTGCCGTGCCGCCAACCTTCAAGCCCAGCCGTTTGGCGCTGCCATCGGTAATCACGGCGCTGATGGTATTGCCGCCCGACAATTCCAGATCAACCTCACAACTGACCGGTCCCTCAACCAGCTTGGCAATCGTACCGGTCAGCTGGTTGCGGGTGCTGAGCTTTGCTTCTGCCAGATCTGTGCCGATTACCACGGAACTGGCCTTGACAATCGCATAGGCAGACATGCCTTCCTGCAGGCCAAGGTTCGTGATTGCGCCGTTGGTTACCACGGCGGTAATGGCAGTAGCACCTTTCAGGCCAAGTGAAACCTCGGCGTTCACGGCCCCTTTGACAATGGATGTGACGGTACCGCTGAATACGTTACGTGCGCTTACTTTCATGGAAATCCTCCGTAAAAATTGGTACAGATTGTTGGTGTCCCCAAGACGCATATCCAGGTTTTTCAAAAATTTGCCGTGTTCTTCCTGCACGACACGAAACTGCTCCAGCACCTCGCGACCTGTTGCGGTCAGGCTGGCGCCGCCCCCCCCTTTCCCTCCGGTGGCACGGTCAACCAACGGCACCGCCGCAAGATTATTGATCTGGTTCACCATCTCCCAGGCGGTCTTATAACTGATACCGACCGCCTTGGCAGCCCTGGTGATGGAACCGAGTTCATCGATCTTTTCCAACAGGGCGATCCGGTCGCTCCCCAGAAATTTACTCGTTTCTCTGGTAAACCAGAGATTCCCGTTAAGTTCTACGGTCCCCGCACTGTTCATGCTGACGCTCCATAAATGAGATATCCTGCCTGGCAGCTGTTCATAGTGAGAAAATTATACTCAAAATGACGTTATGTATAGTCATAAATAACGGTCGATACAGTTGGACAGCACGTCCATGCACGTCCCGTCCCTATCGTTCAAAAACACCCCGGGTAGATCCGCTCTTGTCATATGCAACGGCTGGGCCAAACAACCTGCCGTACCACGCGCACTAAAAATCTGCAGACACTCCGAAAATCACGTTATGGATATCGCCTACCACCGCTCTGCGCAGATCCACGGCTCAGAAGTTTCCGGCGATCTCCTCCCCGTTGCGCAGGGCATGGCGCACAGCGGTCAGGCGGGCATCCATCTCTTCAAACAGGGTCAGGTTTGCCCGTTCTGCCGGACTGGTGCTGCGGATGCTGGAGACACCGCCATTTTTAAAAATCAAACGCTGCTGCCCCATCAGGGCCAGGATCGGGTCATGGGTGGCCATCAGCACAATCTTGTCCTGATCCGCCAGCAGTGACAGGGCCCGCTTGCGATCGATTCCGGCGTTTTCTATCTCATCAATCAGGACTATTGGCGAGCTGCTGAGACAGGCCACATCGGCGATCATCAGGGCACGGGACTGGCCGCCGGACAGGGCCGTAACCGGCGTAGCCGGGGTAAACTGTTCGCCAGCCAGGCTGTTGGCCAGCTCAAGGATGGTGGCGGTTATGGCAGCCGGATCAGCCACCATGCGGCTTTCAGCATGCAGCCGGATAAACTCTTCCGCCGAGAGATCCATCACAAAGTTCATGTTCTGCGAGAGCTGGGCCACCAGCTTCTGTTCTACGGCATAGCGGCGTGCCAGATCAGGTACAGCACCGTTAATCAAAACAGTCCGCCCGGTGGGGCTGTCCCCCTGGGCCAGCCATTCAATATCAGCCAGAAAGCGGCTTTTGCCTGATCCAGTGGGACCGACAATACAGGTCACCTCGCCGGGCCGCAGTTCAAGCCTGAAGTTTTCCGGGCTGCCGCTCTTGTCGTGCCCTCCCAGCACCGTGACCGAGGCAACCAGTGCCTGCTGCTGGTTGCGCAGCCGCTCGACCCCTGCCATATAGTTGCAGAACTGTCCCAACAGCTCCTGACGTTCAATCCCCACATCAAGCAGCAGCTCTTCATCCAGTGCCGCCACGGTCGAGGCAAGTGTCTGGCCTGCAGGCAGTGCCGACAGGCCAAGGGCTGAAAAAAACTCCCGCGCATGGGGATGTTCGCAAAACAACCGGTCAAGCGTCATATCTGCATAGCTGTTGTCCATGTCGGCTACCCCAATTCCATTTTCTTGACGTTACCCATCTGAAAATCGGCGCCGATCCGGCGCTGCCCCAGACAGTAGGAGCAGAGTGCCGCCGGCATGGAAAAGCGCAGCAGTTTGCCCTGCAGCGAATCAACCGCAGCAGCATCCCGCAGCAGCCGCCCCAGCTCATGCCCGCCCTGCCCGGTCAGGCCGTTGACATGGATGATCACGGCACTGCTGTTGACCTGACGGATGCGATGGACAAAGACCTCCCGTTCTGCCTGGGAGACAATATCACCCTTGGTGATCACCACAATATCTGCCATCTTCAGCATTGGGCCGATCTTGCGCGGGGTTTCCACACCGCTCAGGTTATCGACCACGCAGACCGCACAGACATCCTTGATATGGGGGGCGCAACGGTTGCACAGGCCGGCGCTTTCGCTGATCAGCAGATCAAAATTGCTTTGCAGGCCCCAATCCAGACATTCCTCAATATTGCTGACATAGAAATGATCCGGGCAGAGGTTGCCGGACAGCCCGGTGCGGGCCGGTATGCCACGCCGCTCATACAACGCCTGATCGCCGGATGAAAGGCAGTCAAACTTGATCACGCCAACGGAGACACCATCTGCCTGTAACGCCTCGGCGGTCTTACAGATGATGGCGGTCTTGCCCGAAGAGGGCGGCCCTGCAACGGTTATCAGGCGCATCTGATGTTCTCCCCGCGGCCCTGCCGGAAGGCAGCATTCACACCGCTGATCAGCTTTTTGATGTCATTGTTGATGATGTAATCCCAGCCGATCCACTTGAAGGTTGCAGCCTCGGGCAAGTGGTTGTCCACCTGGGGATGGACTGCCGGGAAAAAGGCACCGCTGAAGATGGCCGCCACCCGGGGACCGGCCCAGAAGGCCAGCAGGTCATCCAGTTCAGCCCGTTTCTCCGTCTTGACCAGCATGGTCACCGGACTGATCAGGGCACCGTCGTCGGGCCAGATGATGCTGTACTGTTCCTTGCCAACCAGGGTCTGGGCAAAAAAGAGCGGCATGACACTGATGGCCGGTGCATCGGCACTGCTACCCAAAGCTGCCTTGACCATCTGGGAGGGATGCCAGCCATAGCGGACATTCCTACCCATCTTGCGCAGCCCTTCCACGCCGGTATCCTTGTAGATGGTCAGCAGCAGGGTCTCACAAAAGGTGCCGTCCTTATGGCCGCGGATGGCCAGGCTGTTCTCGTACTCCGGCTTGAGCAGATCAGCCCAGCAGCGGGGCACCGGACGATCCCCCAACCGGCGGTGATCCACCACCGGCACCAGCAGGTTCATGGCCAGCATGGTGTAATGCCCGGTGGGATCACAGACCCCCAGCGCTGAAAGATGCCGGTCACCGGCATAGTCGTTGACGCTGACAAACCGGTTGGTCTGGATGAACCGCTCCACAAAGGGACGTTCAAAAAGGCTGTTGAAGCCGGGGGAGATGATGATATCCGGAAACTGGTCCAGCTCGGTCAACTGCTCCACCGTGTTATAATAATCTGACTCAATGTTGGCATTCCCCTCCAGCTGGCAGCGCAATGCAGCTGCACGCTCAGGTGACAGAGTGGCCAGATACTCGTCAAAGGCCTGCTCAATCGGCACCTTGACCGGACAGGGCAGCAGGGCCAGCAGATGCAATCCGGCACCAATCATGGCCGCCTCCCGCACTGATCAGCTGCCGGCCTGTTTGCGATTCTTTTTGCCATTACCGCCATAGCATTCACCTCACGACCCTTTCACTGCCTACGGGGAAACCGTTGCTCAGCTATTCTGCAACTCTTCCTTTCATGTGCCGTGCCAATCGGACACAACCAATAATGCATGCGAAATAGCCACCTTACAAAGATGCCCGCCAGTTCGTTATGGGGTCATGTATATTACGATTGCATAATCAGCCACAAAATCAAGCAGAAAGTGCGCTACGCAGTAGTTCGGCAGCCTCAAAACAGATGATTGCCGTACCGCATGCACGCCAGCCGTTTCGTACATTCAGGAACTATTCACGGTAAAAGGTACGTCCCGGTACGTTAAAAACAGGGCGCTGGCAACGCTGAACCTGCGCAGATCCATACTCCAGCCACGAATACGCGCGTCACCAACAACACGGCAACAGTCGGTATTTACGCAACTATTTTACATCTGCCCCTCTACCCAACCATGTTTAGCGTGCCGCAATCCATAAAAATATTCGGTGCTGGCACACTCTCTGCTCTAGGGGATTCCAGCGCTGATGAACCGGTTCCACCCATTTCCTGTTTGAAACAAAAGGAGTCATCCCATGACCAGAAAAATTGCAATCTACGGCAAAGGCGGCATCGGCAAATCCACCACCACCCAGAACACAGCAGCGGCACTGGCCTACTTTCACAACAAAAAGGTCTTTATCCACGGCTGCGACCCCAAGGCCGACTCCACCCGCCTGATCCTGGGCGGCAAACCCCAGGAAACCCTGATGGACATGCTGCGCGACCACGGCGCGGAAAAAATCACCAACGATATGGTGGTTAAGACCGGTTACAAGGGGATTCAGTGTGTTGAGTCCGGCGGTCCCGAGCCGGGTGTCGGCTGTGCCGGTCGTGGAGTCATCACTGCCATTGACCTGATGGAAGAAAACGGCGCCTACACCGACGATCTTGATTTTGTTTTCTTTGACGTTCTGGGTGACGTTGTCTGCGGTGGTTTTGCCATGCCGATTCGTGACGGTAAGGCTGAAGAGGTCTACATCGTGGCCTCCGGTGAGATGATGGCGATCTATGCCGCCAATAACATTGCCAAAGGGTTGACCAAATACGCCAAGCAAAGCGGCGTGCGCCTGGGTGGCGTCATCTGTAACAGCCGCAAGGTTGATGGTGAGAAAGAGTTTTTGGAAGAGTTTACCGCTGCCATCGGCACCAAGATGATCCACTTCGTACCCCGTGACAACATCGTGCAAAAGGCCGAGTTCAACAAACAGACCGTCACCGAGTTTGCCCCGACCGAGAATCAGGCCCTGGAATACAGCGAGCTGGCTCGCAAAATCATTGAAAATGAAGATTTCGTGATTCCGAAACCGCTGACCATGGATCAACTGGAAGAGATGGTCGTCAAGTACGGCATGGCTGACTAATCCCGATTCCGTTTCACGGTGTGATGATCTCAGGATCATCCTGCCGTGAGATCACACAAGACCAATCCAATTTCAGGTGAGTCCTCTGAAAACGTCATGAGGAAGGCCGGATACACGGCGCACGGCGCGCAGCGACTGAGACATAACGAGCTAGTTAGGCGAAGAAGCGAGCAACGCGCAACGCGCGTAGACGGCCTCCGCAGTAGTTTTGCAAGGGGCTCAGGCACAAGGAGATTGCGCCATGCCATACCACGAGTTTGAATGCAGTAAAGTCATTCCTGAACGCAAGGAACATGCCGTTATCAAGGGCAAGGGGGAGGATCTGACCTCCTGTCTGCCCAAGGGCTACCTCAACACCATACCCGGCTCCATATCCGAACGCGGCTGCGCCTACTGCGGTGCCAAGCACGTGATCGGTACGCCGATGAAGGATGTTATCCATATCAGCCACGGTCCGGTGGGCTGCACCTACGACACCTGGCAGACCAAGCGCTATATCAGTGATAACGACAACTTCCAGCTTAAATACACCTTTGCCACCGATGTAAAGGAAAAGCATATCGTCTTCGGGGCTGAGAAGCTGCTCAAGCAGAACATCATTGAGGCCTTTAAAGCCTTCCCCGGCACCAAGCGGATGACCATCTACCAGACCTGCGCCACCGCCCTGATCGGCGACGATGCCAACGCCATTGCCGAAGAGGTGATGGAGGAGATGCCGGATGTGGATATCTTTGTCTGCAACTCCCCCGGTTTTGGCGGCCCCAGCCAGTCCGGCGGCCACCACAAGATCAACATCGCCTGGATCAACCAGAAGGTTGGTACGCTGGAACCGAAGATAACCAGTGACTACGTGATCAACTACGTGGGTGAATACAACATCCAGGGCGATCAGGAGGTGATGCTGGACTTCTTCAAACGGATGGGGATTCAGGTGCTGTCATCCTTTACCGGCAACGGTTCCTACGATGATCTGCGCGGCATGCACCGCGCCCACTTAAACGTGCTGGAATGCGCCCGTTCCGCCGAGTATATCTGCGACGAACTTCGGGACCGTTACGGCATCCCGCGGCTTGATATCGACGGCTTCGGCTTCAAGGCGCTGGGGGATTCGCTGCGCAAGATCGGTCTGTTCTTCGGCATTGAAGACCGCGCTGAAAAGATCATTGTTGAAGAAACCGCCAAGTGGCAACCACAGCTGGATTGGTACAAGGAGCGGTTGAAGGGCAAACGGATCTGCCTCTGGCCGGGCGGTTCCAAGCTCTGGCACTGGGCCCATGCCATCCAGGAAGAGATGGGGGTCAAGGTGGTGTCGGTCTACACCAAATTCGGCCACCAGGGGGATATGGAAAAAGGTGTTTCCCGCTGCGGCGAGGGAGCCCTGGCCATTGACGACCCGAACGAACTGGAAGGTCTTGAGGCCCTGGAGACACTTAAGCCGCACTGTATCTTCACCGGCAAGCGTCCCGGCGAAATGGCCAAGAAGGTCAACGTGCCGTACCTGAACGCCCATGCCTATCACAACGGCCCCTGGAAAGGCTGGGAAGGCTGGGTGCGCTTTGCCCGCGACATCTACAACGCCATCTATTCGCCAATCCATCAGCTCGCTTTAGTCGATATCAGCAAGGACGAGATTCAGACCGATTACGGTTTCCAGACTCGCCGGATGCTGTCCGACAAAGAGCTGCCTGAAGAGATCAGGGCGTCAACGGAGCTTTCCGAATACACCGGCAACTACGATGTCATCGCCGACCTGCGCAAGAAGACCTATCCCGAATTTCCGCGAACCTCGGCCGATACGCAGAAAGACGCGGCCTGATAAAGGAGTTTACGTATGGCTGCCAATCACACAATCAAAAACATGGCCGAACGGAAGTATCAGAAGGTCTACACCAGCAACCCGCTGGATGAAGTAGATGCCGACACCAAGGAAAAGGTCAGTCATCTGGAAAACTACATCATGAAACACTGCCTCTGGCAGTTTAATTCCCGGGGCTGGGACCGGCGTAAACAGAATGCCGGTATCCTGGGCCAGACCACACAGCTGCTCTGTGGTGAAGAGGTGAACATTACCACGCCACAGGAGAAATGTTACTGGGTAGACGCAGTTATGCTGGACCGTAACTACCGGGAGCTCTTCCCCTGGCTTCTGGAGCTGTCCAAAGATGAGATCAAGGCGCTGATGAAGCATTTGAATGCGCGTCTGGATTGGACGCTGATTGACGGCTCCCTCAATCTGGAACTAACGGTAGTGAATTATTAAGGAAAAGGAGTCCGCCATGTCCTGTGAAATACAAGAAAAAAGTCGCATCGGCACCATCAATCCGATCTTCACCTGCCAGCCTGCCGGAGCCCAGTTCGCCAGTATCGGTATTAAAGACTGTATCGGCCTCGTTCATGGCGGCCAGGGCTGCGTGATGTTTGTGCGACTGCTGTTCTCACAGCATTTTAAAGAGAGCTTTGAGATCGCTTCATCATCACTGCACGAAGATGGCGCCGTATTCGGCGCCTGCCATCGGGTTGAAGAAGGGGTTGATGTGCTGCTGATGCGCTACCCGCACATCAAGGTGCTCCCGATCATCAGCACCTGTTCAACCGAGATTATTGGTGACGACATCGACGGTGTGGTCAAGAAGCTGAATGAAGGCCTGCTTAAAGAGAAATACCCGGACCGGGAAGTCCACCTGATTCCGATCCACACCCCCAGCTTTGTCAACAGCATGATCGGCGGTTATGACATAGCGGTACATGACTTTGTCAAATATTTCTCAAAGAAGGGCACACCGAACTTCAAGATCAACCTGATCACCGGCTGGGTCAACCCCGGCGATGTCAAGGCGCTGAAGCACCTGCTGGCTGAGATGGATATTGACGCCACGGTACTGTTTGAGATCGAAACCTTTGACTCACCCCTGATGCCGGACGGCAGCGCCATCTCCCATGGCAATACCACCATTGAAGACCTGACTGACACGGCCAATGCCCAGGGTACCATTGCACTGAACCGCTACGAAGGTGGCAAGGCAGCCAAGTTTCTGGAAAAACGCTGGGATGTACCGGCTATCATCGGACCCACACCGATCGGTATCCGTAACACCGACATCTTCCTGCAGAATCTGAAACAGATGACCGGCAAGCCGATCCCGCAGTCACTGGTGAAAGAACGGGGCCGTGCCATTGATGCCCTGACCGACCTGACCCATATGTTTCTGGCCGAGAAGCGGGTAGCCATTTACGGAGCCCCCGATCTGGTGATCGGACTGGCTGAATTCTGCATTGACCTTGAAATGAAGCCTGCATTGCTGCTGCTCGGTGACGACAGCACGCAATATAAGGACGATCCGCGCCTGGTGGCCATGAAGGAGAATGTTGACTGGGATATGGAGGTCATCACCAACGCCGACTTCTGGGAACTGGAAGACCGGATCAAGAACAAAGGACTGCAGCTTGATCTGATCCTGGGCCACTCCAAGGGACGCTTTATCTCCATTGATTACAACATCCCGATGTTGCGGGTCGGCTTCCCCACCTATGACCGTGCCGGTATGTACCGCTATCCGGTGGTGGGTTACGAAGGGGCCACCTGGTTGGCTGAACAGATGGCAAACACCCTCTTCACCGACATGGAATACAAGAAGAACAAAGAGTGGATTCTGAACATGTGGTAATTCCAATTTCAGGTCAAGGCCCTGTCTTCGTTGGCTCGTCATTGGCTCCTCAACGTACTGCGTGTACGCCTGCGTCGCCAATATCCTCGCCGCCTTGATAGCATCCTTGACCTGAAATCGAAATAAGGGGTAGCCGATGAAGATTGCAAGCTATGTAAATGCAAATGGTGCGGTGGTCGGCTTTCAGGAAAAGGGCCAGATCTGTCTCTATGAAAATGAGGCTGAAACCTGGATAAAAATCAAGGAAGTACCGCTTGACCTGAATCCTGACCTGCCGCTTGCTGAGATAAAGACAGGTATTCGCGAGGCGGTTACTGAACTTGATGATTGCAAGGTCTTTGTGGTTCAGGAGTTCAGGGGACTGCTCAATGCCGTGCTGCAGGAAGAGTTCGGTTTCCGTACCTGGAAGTCGGAAGGATCATTGCTGGAACAGCTTGATGCGGTTGCACAGCATGACAAGGAGTTTGTGATCGCAGAGGCGGCGCGCAATGCATCTGCCCACACCTGCAGCGTGCCGAGCAGTGGTGGCGGTTGCGGGGGCGGCTGTTCCTCCGGCAGCGGCAGCCCGTACCGCTATAAACGGGCTGATCACCCGGACTTCGGCAAGGCCATACCGGCCCCGCAGGCAGTGGGTGACGGCTGCTACCGGATCAATCTGGCCAACATCCTTGCCAATGACAGCGGACTCAACTCCAAGCAGGTACTGGTACCGTTTATGGAAGAGGTTGCCTTCACACAGTTGGAGGTGCTCTGTGACCATCCGCCGCGTTGGTTTGCCAGAGAACTGTACAAACTGAACCTGACGGTTGCATCCGAACAGCCCAACAGCAACGGCAAAGGTGTCAATGTGCTGGTTGTGCCGATCACGGGTACGGCTACCCAGGGAGCCCGTTCATGAGCCTCTTGATCTTTTCCTATGCTGCCAACCTGAACCCTGAACTGATTGCGTCGCGCTGTTCCAAACCGGAACCGTTCTGCGTTGCCCGTCTGCCTGATCATGCCCTGGCCTTCTTTGATTATTCCAAACGCTGGGATGGCGGCGCCGCAACCCTGATCAGCAGCCCCGGCACCGACCTCTGGGGTGTTATCTACCAGCTTTCCTTTTGGGATTCCGAACGGCTGGATTCCTGGCTGGATGTCAGATTGGACGGTACCGGCGACTATTTTCTGCTGCCCGTCGAGGTCATCGGTGTAGACGGCACACCCCATTCCGTTATGCTGTACCGTAAATTCTATCACGGCGGCCCGCAACAACCACCCAGTACCGGCTATCTTCAGACCATCCTGGCAGGCGCTGTTGCCCGTGGCCTGCCTGCCGCCTATATCGAGATGCTGCGCCGGATTCCAACCAAAGCAGAAGAGTTCCCGGTGCCACAGCTGTTTGAACATGAAAAATCAGCCACCTTCGGCACGCTGGCCTGTGATTGCAGCAGCCTTAGACACTAAAAAACAAGGAGTATGACGCTATGCAGGAGGCAGCCCAGCACCCACACGGCCCGATGAGGCGCAAAGACCGCGAGATTACTGACCGTACTGAGATGGAAAGCATCATCAAGGCAACCAACCTGCTGCATATGGCTTTGGTGGATGGCGATATGCCGTTTCTGGTACCGGTCTTCTACGCCTTTGACGGGACATCGCTCTACTTCCACTCTGCCCAGTCCGGGTCCAAAATTGAGATTTTAAAGCGCAACAACAACGTCTGCTTTGAGATCAGCATTGATAACGGCTTTATCGAGAGTGACGAACCCTGCGACTTTGAGGCAAAGCACCGCACCGTCATCGGTACTGGCAAGGCGTTCTTTGTTGAGGATGAGGCCGACAAGATCAAGGCCCTTGACCTGATTGTGGCGCACTTTACCGATAAGAAATTTGAATATCCCAAGATAAACCTTGACCGGACCGCCGTAATCAGGATCGACATTACGTCACTGAAAGGCAAGAAGCACGGCCTGTAAAACTGGCTCAACGTATCTGCGATTCTTGACGGAGACTTATTGCCATGAAAATTGCTTTCGCTTCAACAGATGGAAAGATGATCAACCGCACATTCGGAGAAGCAACCGAATTTAAAGTGTGGGAGATCGGGCCGGACCGGGCGGACTACCATGACGAGAGATTTGCAATCACTGCGAACCCCGTCAAAGATGAACGGATCATTGCACGGGCCAGCGCGGTGGCAGATTGCTCAATTGTATGCAGCCTGGACATCAGCACGGTTGCCCTGGCCAGGATTGTTGCGCAAAACGCATTTCACCTGAAGACCGGCACCGAGAAACCGATTGAGGAGATAATTGAAAAACTCCAGAGAGTCCTTCAGGACAACCCGCCGCCCTGGTTAAAGAAGGCTATGGCCAACCGATTTGAATCGGCAGCGTCTGCATAAAAAGTTACGCAGTGCGGGAAAGCAATCACCATGGACACCAGAAGAAACCTTGATCACTGCTTTGAGCGCAACTGTCAGGCATATATAAAATTTCTGGCCTTTGCCGCAAAGGCAGAGGCTGAAGGCCATGAGCTGACAGCCAAGCTTTTTCGCGCCGCTGCCGGCGCCAGAAAGATCTACATCGACGCCTACATGAAAACAACGGGACTGGTCAAATCAACTGCCGACAATCTGAAAACGGCCATTGACGCCGAAGTATTTGAAGCTGATGTACTGTATCCCGGCTACATTGAAACGGCAAAAACCGAAGCATGCCTTGAAATGAAACACAACTTTGTCCGGGCCAGATCGGCCAAGATGAAAAACATCCACCTGTATGAAGCAACCCTTGAAGAACTGGGAAGAGCAGAGCCGGCAGACTGTTTTCTCTGTTCTGCGTGCGGCTATCTCTACAAAGGCACGGAGGCGGTGGATTGTCCGGTCTGCGGCACGGGGCCGGAGGCGTTGAAGCGGATCTGACTCCTACCGCATCCGCTCCACCCGGTACTCGCCACCGATAAGCATATACTCGCCCCCCTTTCAGAATTCTGCCGTAAAACTAGCACCATTCATGGATGTCCCTAGTTTTCCAGTTTTTCTAAGCAAAACATACCGATCAGTAAACCTGCTTCAACGAACCTATGAGCCGCAGTATTCTTATGTCGTGACATCTACGATCATATATATTTAGCTGTCAAATGGAAGAGCAGCGTGTTATATCTATGATCGTATATGATGCAGGAGGACGTATGAAGATAGCCACAGCCAAAGAGATCGGGCAAATCATCAGGCAAAAGCGCAAGGACGACGGACTCACGCTTGAGGATGCAGCAGCACTCTGCGGTGTCAGCTATGCGTTTCTTTCTGCCCTTGAAAACGGCAAGGAGACCGTCCGGCTCGACAAGGTCCTGCATGTTGCGGCCAGCCTTGGTATCGAATTCGAAGCCCACCCACGCGGGTGGAGTTCCACTGGTAGCGCAGCATGACCGGCGGACTTTCGGTACGCATCGATGGGGCACTGGTCGGGCGGCTGTGGCTTGATGCTAACAAGCGTTTCTGCTTTCAGTACGCTACGGAATGGCTGGCAAACTCCCGCATTCCGCTCTCTCTGGCCTTACCGCTTCGTCCTGAACCGTATCTGGCCGACGTTTCCCATCCATTTTTCACCAACCTGCTCCCTGAAGAACGCATCCGGGTCGCCATTGCCCGTAACCTGGGTATCTCCCCCAATAACGACTACGGCCTGCTGGAACGTCTTGGTGGCGATTGCGCCGGTGCGGTTTCACTCTATCCCGCCACCATCCAGCCGGAGACCGCCACCGGCAGCTACCAAGCATTGTCCGGGGATGAGCTGTCCGCCATTATTGCGGACCTGCCCAGAAGACCACTCTTGGCAGGGGAAAGCGGCATCCGACTGTCACTGGCCGGAGCCCAGAACAAACTGCCGGTGCGTTTTGATGGCAACCGGTTTTATCTCTGCCACGGTACGGCCGCCAGTACCCACATCATCAAGCCCGCCATTGAAGGGCTGGACAACAGTGCGGTTAATGAGGCCTACTGCATGGCCCTTGCTCGCAGCATCGGACTGGATGTGCCCCGCTCCTTCCTGTTTCAGGCTGGTGACGTATCCTTCTTCGTAGTGGAGCGTTACGACCGTATCATTGCCGATACCAGCGTGGTCCGTCTGCATCAGGAGGATTTCTGCCAAGCCTTGGGCATACTGCCGCAATACAAGTATGAAGCCGAAGGCGGGCCGAGCCTGGCTACCTGCTGTGATCTGCTGCGCCGCACCAGCATTCGGCCGGGCCGTGATCTGCAGGCGCTGATTGATTGGGTGATCTATGCCGTCCTAACCGGTAATTGCGATGCCCACGCCAAGAACATTTCCCTGTTGCTGCTGGATGATGGCCCCCGGCTGGCGCCCTTCTATGACCTGATCTCCACCCGTATCTATGCCCACTATGGCCTGACGAACAGACTAGCTATGAAGATAGGTGGCGAGGCAGAACCAGCGGCATTGAGACGGGAACACTGGCAGCGCTTTGCCGAAGAGATCGGCGTTAAGCCAAAGCTGATACTGAAGCGGATCAATGACATGGCCGCACGGGTCGAGGCGCAACGGCTACAACTCTTCCAAGGAGAGTTTGCCCCCTATCGCTGTGATGCCTTGTACTGGTTGATACAGTTGATTGGAGAGCAGACCGAGCGGGCGAGGAAGTGAGTGGGGTGAGTAAGCTTGCGCCAAAAGGAGCTTTGAAGGAATTGAATGCATGACGGTGCAGAGAGCGACGTATAAATCAGGAGAAATATATTGTCATCATCAGGCGCAAAAGCGGCATTAGAAGGCTACAGAAAACAAGCGCTCTACACGCTTGCCTGTATTCTACATCCCGATGGACAAAACCTGATTTTTCAACCTGAAGGCACTGAGGATTTGGCGGTGTATCGTGGGCACCAGATGCTTCGCACCATACAGGTCAAGGCCTATTCCGATAATCTGACGCTTTCCAGTTTTACACCGGGAAAACCCGGATCATTTTTTCACAGGGTAACGGACCATGCAGTTGACAACGATCTTGAAATCAAAGTAGTCAGCTTTGGGCCAATTGGTACGGAGATAGACGGCGCATGGTCAGGCGACAAACAACACCGCACATCCGTCAGAGCAAAGCTTCTGGATTACAAATTTAGCAATGAACAGGTAGACACCCTATTCAATCGGTTGCAATGGCAAAAGGTCGATGAAAAATCGCTGCAAAGGCGGGTTTTTGATTTCTTGCGGGACTCGGCAGCCGGAGGTGACCCGGAAACCGTCTTTGATCTGCTTACAATCTGGGTCTATTTTGCTGCTGAGAAGAGACAACGGATCACCTATTCCGAGCTGATAGACAAGATCAATGCTATTGGCACATACAACGCCGAACGCACCGCACATCATCAAGAGTGGGGCAAATCTATCATCCCCATCAAAGATGCACCGGTTGATTTTGACCGAAACGAACAACTTGCCAGAGAATTCTACAAGGGTATTTCTACCCGTTACTCTCACATCCTTGCCGGATTCGACGTTCCCCGCCACGACAAGTTGAATGCAATAGAGCAGGCGTTCTCACCCGATGATCGCGTAGTGATTGTTCACGGTGCATCCGGCCAGGGCAAAACCACCCTTGCCCTGCGTTTCCTGCATGACTATGTGCCGGAACAGTGGCGCTACTCGATTCGCTATCTACAAGACAAAAACCAGATTGCACAGGTTGCCAATGCATTGGCCGGACATCTGCGGGTCGTCAATGCCCCTTTGTATCTGCATCTTGACGTTTCTCCCCGTGATCATGAGTGGCCGGAGCTGGTTAAAAACCTGCTGGATGAGAAAAATATCCGCCTTCTCATTACCATCCGTGAGGAAGACCTTGCCAGAAATACGGTTTCCGATGCCGAACTCGGTTTCCCCAAAACCATCCGTCTTGTTTTCAATGAGAGTGAAGCGTGCACCATCTATGAACGGCTGCTGGAACAAGATGCAACCGCGCCATTTCCTTCATTCGATGATGCCTGGGGTCGTTTTGGTGGTGAGGGACCGCTGCTGGAATTTGTTTATTTTATAACCCAGGCTGAATCGCTGAAAGAACGCCTTCACAATCAGGTTCTTCGTCTGCGGGAAGAGGTAAGAACCAGCAAGCTTTTTCCCGAGGAGCTTGTTTTTATACGGGTCTGTGCGGTGGCAAGCGCCTTTGAAGCAAGGGTTGATGCGGCTTCTCTTGCCGAAGAATTGAAGCTGAAAGATCCTGTCCGCACTCTTCAGCTCCTCGATGAGGAATATCTGCTCCGCTCCACCCACGACAGACGCCATGTTGAGGCGTTGCACCCCATTCGCTCGGAAATACTTGCCCATGAATTGACCGAACCGGTGTTCGAACCATGGCGTGAAGCGGCACAACTGGCGATCAAGCATATGCCGGAACCTGACCTCGAAGCATTTCTGTTATATGCATTTGCCCGGCGACCGGAAGACGTCGAGTTTCTTGTTGAGGCCATTTGCCGGTATTGCCCCACAACGTGGTCAGGCGTGGCAGCCATTATGCGCGCCTTGATCTGGCTTGGCGTGAAAGAGTATGTGGCTGCAAACATGCCGTTGATTGTTGAAGCGCGGGCATTGTTTACCCAAGCATGGTACATGGCGCTGAAGTTCGATATCAGCGGCATTTCTTCTGATGGTGATGCCGGACTGCTCGGCGCGTTCAAGCTGCTTGAATTCTCCGCTGCCGATACAGTAGAAAATCTGCGTTTGCAACAAACGGACAGGCAGACGGTGTTTATCAGATTAATCGTATGGGTAAACGGCAACAACGGTGTACCGCGAGCCCCCCAAAATACATCGGACTGGGCTGGCTTTGCCGAGGCGCATTTCTGGATTCGGCATCTCAAACTTGCAACTACAATGACCGATTCTGTGGAGTCGTTGGACCTATCCTGGCCTTTGGAACATCTGTCGTTCAGAGGCTTTGGCGAAGTTCTCCTTAGCCTGTCATATGCCCCCGGAGCAGTCTGGCAAAAAGTCGTAAAGCCGCTTCAACACCGCATCTTTGAGCGTTTTTGTACAGAAACCCAAACAATTGCAATTGAAGAAACCGATGAAATGATTCGTGCTCACTATTTGGTTCCCATGGAATCACCCGGGAACCGTACGGATGAGAAAAAACAAAACCAGACGGGTGATCGACTGGAGACCGCAACCATCAAGCTGTTAGGCCTGCTACGCATGTATGTCCCTGACCGGAAGGCTTATGGTGTGCAAGGGTACGGACATAATTTGCGCTTTATTCCCCTGCCGTTTGATCGGACTGCAAAAGGGCCGGTGGAGTCGAGATATTTACCCCCGGAATGGCCGGTCAAAATCAACGCGATTTTCAGCAATCTGGGAGAACTCCATTTTCGTAGCACCACATGGCATGAATACGCAGAAACAATAATTGTGATTCGAGAACAGGTTGTTACGGCACTAAACGCCCTTGTGAAGGCCTTGACCGCCTATTTTGCGGGAAACAGAGCCGAAATACTGGCAAGAAAACTACCACAGGAATTATGGGACACAGCCAACAGGGCAGTTAACCAGAATGTGAGTTTGCCAAGAGTAGCTGTCGATGAGTGGGGGCTAGTTGGCGAAGGCGGTAGCACTTCTGATAATGAATCCGCTATAAAAACCCGTAAAGACCAGTCCATCTCTCTTGTGCTCCAGGCGTACCAGCCGTATTTGAAGGCTAAAAATGGATATTTTCCTTCATTGGGGAACTATTTCAACCAGTCAATTTTGTCACTTGTCGTAAACAGCAATTTGGGCCGGATGAAGACAGTGAATGAAAGGGAACGCTATTTGGGAAAATGCACCACCCTTGGATATAAACCCGGTGCCGATAGGCTTAGCTTGGTTAATTTAAGCGAAGCCTGGAAAGCACTTTCCAGCTTCCAGAAAACCTTTCATTCACTGTTGCACAGTTTCGTTGTCAATGATCGTCTCCAAAAGCTTGAAAGCCGAGAGGACAGGATTTTCCCTGTTGCTTGGGCCTTATGGTATCAATTTGTCTATCATCCGGAAAACGCGTGGGATGCAGCCGATGTGCGTGCTGTAGGGACATTTGAGCGGACACAGGGCAGACTGCGGGACAACATAAATCGTCGGCTGAGTGCGTTACCTAATTCTGGCTGGAGTGGCTCTATTATCAGCGAGACAGTCTTATGGGAAGGACGGCCAAGTCTCTGGTTGCGGCTCAATGCAGAAAATTCATTGGTGATTTTCGAGGCTTTTCAAAATCTTGTACAGCTACTTGAAGAAGCGTTTGCACCGATGGATATCGGTACGCTGGAACACTATGTTCTTGACCTCAAGTGGCCGCATATAGTGATTGTCCCGTTCGTTGCCGGTGAGTATTGGCAAAACGGGGTCTGGCATCTTTCTTCGTGTCTCTTCTGGGGAGGGGAAAAAGTACTTACTCCCGAAAAAGCCTGGCACTATATGCCGAGAGAAGTTGATGTCGAAACCTTGCAGCAGCTCGGTATTATAGCAAATGGGCAGGCAATTCCTGGAACGGTCCAATTGCTCCAGCAAGCAGCTTCCGAATTATTGGTATATGTAGACCATCTGTCAGATTTACTTAAAGCGCCGGGCGACCTTGACGAGATCGGTATGGCTATTTTTCAAGAGCATATAAATGCTAAAGCGCAAGAAACTTCCAGTTCTCTAACGCGAGTGGTTGTACAGATGCAGGCGTTGTTGGACGAAGTCAATGCTGGCGTTTTTGACTCATCACCACATGTCGACGAAATTCGCAGCTTGCTGGCAGCAATTTGGGAATGTGTTATGCCGGAAGGTAAATCCGAAGACTCGTTTGAGATCACCCTTTCAGCTTGCGGTCCGTGGGCTGAGAAGTTGCTTGAAGGGCTTGGACATATGACCATTCTGAATTTGTTATATGATTAGCGCCAATCTTCCGCCGATTGGCGCTAATCAGGAATTTTATATATCCTGATTGTGGCACACTTTACCGACAAAAAATTTGAATATCCCAAGACGAATCTTGACCGGACCGCCGTGATCAGGATCGACATTACCTCACTGAAGGGGAAGAAGCACGGGGCGGCGTGACACAGTTTATGCTGGTACTACCTGCACGTGGGTGGGGTGGAAAGGTGTGGTTACTGTTGCGTGGTAGCCAGCCAGTGGCTTCCTTGATCGGTGAGTCGATATCTTTGCAGACGGCTGTTGGGTCGGTCAGGAATAGTCATTGCTATCAGGCCATTGGCAAGGGCAGGTTTCAGGTATCGTGTATGGAACGATTTGCGATCCAGCAGACCAAGTGAACGCTGCAGTTCTTCGCGGCTCATGTCACCCTGAATAGTCACCAGCAGGGCCCTGACTTGGGGGCTGACTTGTGGTGTTACTTGAGGGGCGGACGTAGTTATGGCATCCTGAATCATCCGCAGCATAAAGATGATAAACGGTGCTGAGTCAGTCTTGGCCGTGCTTTCCTGCAGGGCCTGATAGTACTCCGTCTGATGTTCAAAGACCAGGCTCTCCACCGGAAGGTCAGCAAACAGTGCATTCCAACGAGCTAACAGCAGGCTCTGCCATAAACGCCCCATGCGACCATTACCATCTGAGAAGGGATGAATAAACTCAAACTCGTAGTGAAAGACAGCGCCGGCAATAAGGGGATGGGCGTCAGTGACAGCCAGCCAGTGCAGCAGGCCTGCCATCAGGAACGGCACCCGATCCGCCGGTGGAGCCATGTGGATTACCTGCTTTCCAGCCATTACCCCCACGCCGCTGGTCCGGTAGCAGCCCGCCTCATCGATCAGTCCGGACATCAGAAAACGATGCGCCTCCAACAGGTCATTTTCGGCCCAAGGCTGCCAGTTTGCAAAACGCTCATAGGCTGCCAGTGCGTTTTTTACCTCCTGTACCTCACGAGGGGGAGCAATTACCCGTTTACCATTCAGAATTGCAGTGATCTGGGCTTCGCTTAAGGTATTGCCCTCAATAGCCAACGATCCGTGAATGGTGCGAATCCGGTTGATTCGCCGTAGCCGCAGTGTCTTTGCCTGATCGCTCAACACGGCTAGCCGTCCGACAGCCTCACTGATTGCAGCAACGCGGTTCAGAATCTCTGAGGTAACGGTATAGGGCGGCTGATAGCTGTTCATGTTTCCGTAGGTGCCTTTGCTTGCGAAACAGTGGGGATTTGTACGTCAGGAATATACGTTTGAATCAGGTCAAAAGCAAGTTGTGCAGCTACCTTGAGCTTATCAGGTTTTTTCATGCTCAGTTACCGCATCCGTTCCACCCGGTACTCACCGCCGATAATCATATATTCATCCTCCCCCTTCAGGATGCTGCCCGGCAGCAGGTCATTGTAGAAGAAAATCTTGGCCAGTGGCACCTGGGTCTTCCAGACGGTTCGGCCAAACTCCCAGGCCCGTTCCTCTTCCAGGGTAAACGAGACCAGGTTGTTCAGCCGCACAATCTGCTGCCGGTTGCCCAGATCCTCCAGAATGTCGTACTCCTCGGCATCGTGGGTGCCCCGGTAGAGGGTAATGGCCTCCTGTCCGGGATATTTTCTGTGTAGTTCAAACTGGCTGTACTCAAACAGGATATCCAGTTGCGATTGAATGGCGCTGGTGCAGGCGCTGCCCTGCATCACATCAACGGAGTAGTTAAAATAGGCATCGCTGTTGATGTCGTGGATACGGGCCTTGTGGTAGGTGGGGGAAATGCCGATCCGGCTTTCAACCCAATGTTTCAGGACGGCTCCGGAGATCGAGTTTGAATCGATCATCCAGCAGCGCAGGAAAAAGAGGTAGTTGTTTTTGATGCTGTTTCTGGCTGCAAGGGTGGTCTGTTCTTCCCAGTGGTGCAGTTGAAATTTGACGGACATGAAATCCATGAAGATGACGGCCCGCTCATGCCAGTCGGCAGTCGCCTGCAGTTTGTCGAACAGAAAGCGGTTCGCCTGTTTGACCCCTTGAATCTCCAGGGGTTGCGGGTTGCCGTTGAAGTGATGCGAGGCAATCACCCAGGCTGGCAGATTGCAGTGATTGAATGAGCCGTATTTCAGGTGTTAACTCTCCTGTACCGTTATCTGAAATGCTTGTAGTCCAGATTAAACTTTGCCATCCGCAGGCCCATGATTCTCCGGGTCAATCCCAGCTCCCGGGCCGCTTCGGTCGCATTACCCTGATGGCTTTTCAGGGCCTCCACCAGCAGCTCATACTCAATGGCAGCCAGTTTTGCCTCCAGCCCGCCAGTCTGCCCGGAAACCGGCAGCGTAGGCATCTGCAGCGATGGCGGCAGGTTATAGCCGTGGATCACTTCATCTTCAGCCAGGATAATAGCCCGCTCAATCACATTTTCCAGCTCCCGCACGTTACCCGGCCAGCTGTAATTCATCAGCATGTTCAGGGCCGGGGTTGAGATCCGCCCGATCTCCTTGCCGGTCTCTGCGGCAAAGCGGGCCACAAAATGGTCAGCCAGGGTGATGATGTCGCTGCCGCGATCCCGCAGCGGCGGAATGGTGATCGGAAAGACGTTCAGGCGATAGTAGAGGTCTTCCCGGAACTGTCCCTGGGCCACCATCTCCGTCAGGTCGCGGTTGGTGGCTGCAATAATGCGGATGTTTACCTTGATCGGATGATTGCCACCGACCCGTTCAAAGGTCTTTTCCTGCAGCACCCGCAACAGTTTGGCCTGCATGGCGAGTGACAGCTCGCCAACCTCATCCAGAAAGATGGTGCCACCGTCCGCCTCTTCAAAGCGGCCGACACGATGGGCCACGGCTCCGGTAAAGGAGCCTTTTTCATGACCGAACAGTTCGCTCTCAATGATATTTTCCGGCAGTGCCGCGCAGTTGAATTTTACCAGCGGGCCTTTAGCCAGCGGACTGTTGTAGTGGATGGCCCCTGCCACCAGTTCTTTACCGACGCCGCTCTCGCCCAGGATCAGGACGGTGGTCCTGGTTCTGGTTATCTTGTGGATCAGGTCGTACACCTCCAGCATCGCCTTTGAATTGCCAATGATGTTGCCCGGTCTGAATTTCTGTTTCAGGGCATCGTGCAGGCGGCGGTTTTCCCGCTCCAGCTGCGCCTTGTCAAAATGCTCCACCAGATACAGCTCAACCGCAGGAGCGATCATGGCAGCAAAGGTTGAGAGCAACTCTACATCCTGCTCCAGCAGTTTATTACTGTCATAGATCCGCTCGGCGCTGATCACCCCGAGTACCTTGCGCCCCCGCATGATCGGCACACAGACAAAGGAGAGCTCCTGGTCAAGACCGTACTTGAGGCTGCGGGTACGATGGAGAAAGGCCGGTTCTTCGCTGATGCGCGGCAGCATGATCGCCTTGCCGGTCTCCACCACCTTGCCGGTAATCCCCTCACCCAGGGTATAGATGCCCCGCGACGCCTCATCCTCGGTCATGCCAAAGCTCTTGTGGATGCTGATTCTGCCTGACTTGTGGTGGTAGAGACAGATCATGCCGCAGACAATGTTCATCTCCTGCTGCATGATCTGCAGCAGAATGGTCAGCGTATCGCCAAGATTGGCGCTTTCCGCAATGACCTGACTCATCTGATACAGCAGCGGAAAGACCTTGGCACGGCATTCAAGGTTACGGCATTTGCCAACGGTGGCCAGATTGAGGCGCAGCGCTGCAGGCCTGGGCTTATCACTGCTGAACACAACCTTCAGATCCGGTTTTTCGGTTCTTGAAGTATGTTTTTTGGCCGCTACCACGTCAGTTGCGCCTCAGCCTTGCGCAGCCAGGGGGCCGGATTGCTGCGCAGCACCTCCTGCAGGCGGGTGATCATCTCTTCAACCGATACCGGCCCACCGGTTTTGATGGGATGAATCTTACTGGCGGCCATTTTGGCCGCGGCCGGTCCACTGATGGCTTGGGCACAGACAATGGTGCAGTCCTGCAGGGCATGCACCTTGGCGCTGATCCGGTCATCCCGGCTGCGCTCCAGTTCCTTGACCGGAACGGAATAGGCATAACAGGCCTCATCAGCCCCGATATGCCAGACTGAAAAGCGGGTGGTGGCCTGAAAATCCTGATCTATCAGAATACCGGTTGAGGTTGAAAAGGCTACTTCCATAGCGTGCCTCCTCTGCAGCAGTAGTGGCGGGGCGGCGGCAAAACCGCCCCGCATACCGGCCATCAGGCTGTTTCAGCCTTGCCAACATTTTCTTCATCATCCACTTCCATGATGCCGAACTCCATCAACAGGTCTTCCAACTCTTCCATCTCCAGCGGGGTGGGCACCACCAGCATCTTGTTGTCCTGGATTTTCTGGGCCAGGGTGCGGTACTCATTTGCCTGCTTGTGCTCTGGTGAGTACTCGATAACGGTCATCCGGCGCAGCTCGGCCCGTTGCACCTGGTTGTCACGGGGTACAAAATGGATCATCTGGGTGCCAAGGCGGGCAGCCAGCGCCATGATCAATTCATCTTCACGGTCGGTGTTACGGGAGTTACAGATCAGGCCGCCCAGACGGACCTTACCGGACGAAGCGTACTTCAAGATGCCTTTGGCAATGTTGTTGGCAGCGTACATGGCCATCATCTCGCCGGAGCAGACAATGTAGATCTCTTCAGCCTTGCCTTCACGGATCGGCATTGCGAAACCGCCGCAGACAACGTCACCAAGAACGTCATAGAAGACAAAATCAAGTTCATCGCTGTAGGCGCCGTTCTCTTCCAGGAAGTTGATGGCGGTGATCACGCCGCGGCCGGCACAGCCGACACCCGGCTCAGGTCCGCCGGACTCGACGCACTTAACCCCGCCGTAGCCGATCTTCATCACGTCATCTACTTCAAGGTCTTCAACCGTACCCAGCTCGCGTACCAGATCCATAACCGTATTCTGGGCCTTGGCGTGCAGAATCAGACGGGTGGAGTCCGCCTTGGGATCACAGCCGACGATCATGACCTTCTTGCCGATGGAGGCCAAACCTGCCACGGTATTCTGAGTGGTGGTTGATTTGCCGATGCCGCCTTTGCCGTAAATTGCTACCTGTCTCATCTGTACTGCTCCTTTCGCCCGTCATGTCAGGGCTGCTTAGTAATTACCGGCACTTCCCGGTCAACGGCCCAGCAAAATAGTGCTGACCTGCTGATTGGAAAGCTGTTTGCTGCAAAATTGCCGATAAAACGCCATTGTTTCATCTGACGGTGACAGTTGATTAAAGCGATCCGGATACAGCATCTTTGCCATCCAGAGGATACCGGGGGCCTGTTCAGGGGTATAGTTGCTCCAGGGGTGCAGCCCCATCGGCATGGCAAAGACCCGCCGCTGCTTGACGGCACGCAATGAGGCAAAGCGCTGGTCCGTATAGGCACGTGTGACATCTTCCGGGCTCCAGACAAACAGCAGATCAGGATTCCAGACCAGCAACGTCTCAAGGGTAATGGCGGCATGGTCGGCAGGCAGTGTGCCGACAGCGCCGTATCTGCCGCCACTGCGTTCGATCAGCATCCGGGCCGTGCTGACCATGGGCAGACTGAGCGGCTCCAGACGGCAGAACAGGGCTCGCGGTCGCTGTTCTACCGGTAATGCACCGACCTCGGCCCGTACCCGTTCCAGATTTTTCCGGTAGTAGCGTTCGTAGGCGTCAGCCTGTTTCCGACGGTTCAGCAGCTCTCCCAGCACCCGCATGGTTTCCAATACACTGTCAGGCCCTTTCCAGAGCAGACAAAACGTCGTGAACCCCCTGCGTTCCAGCATCCGGGCGGTCTGCTCATTGTCCACCAGCACCAGGTCGTGGGGCAGCGTCCGCAGCGCCTCCAGATCAGGGGTCCAGGAGGGCCCCATGCCGGACACCACCGGCCCGTTGGCTGCAGGGACAAAGAGTTGCTGCAGTTTCCAGCGTCCCCTCATCGGCTGGGGCAGACCGTTCACAATCAGGTCGGCCCGTCCCAGTGCCACGAGAAAGGCGTTAATGGCCGGAGTGCCGCCGGCAGTCACTACCCGGCGGATCTCCGACGGTACCCGGACCTGCCGCCCGGCCATGTCCGTTACCGTGCGGGTGGGCGGGGCGGCCAGGGCCTGACCAAGCGAGAACAGCAACAGCAGCGCCGCTATACCGATACGAGAGGACATCAGCTACTCCTAGAATTTTAGTCCAACCGAACCCACCACCGTAAAGGGGGCGCCGGGATAGTAGCTGGTAGCAAGCGCCTCGGAGACATCCTGGCTGTTCTTGATGGTGCTGATATAGTGTTTGTCAAACAGGTTCAGCAGGTTCAGGCTGACACTCAGCTCATCAAAGCCCCAGACCTTTTTCCTGCGATAGTCAAGGGTCAGGTCCACCACTTCGTAATCGCTGATCCGTTCCTTGTTCTCAATATCACCATAGCGCTCACCCACGTAACGCATCACCGGTGTGATGCTGAAGTCGCCCAACCGTGCGGTGACTCCGACTTTACCCAGCCATTCCGGGGCATCGGCCACCTGTTTGCCCTTGGACTGCACCGTGGTGCCTGCGGCAGTGCGGATATTGCTGTCAAAGGTGAAGCTGTTGTAGGAGGCGGAACCGAACAGGCTCAGCCACTGCAGCGGACGGATTCCCACCTCCAGCTCGGCCCCCACTGATTCAGCCGAGGCGTTGCTCTGGTAGTAGCTGGTGTTGACCCTGGAGTCATAGACCAGCACCTGCTTGTCGTGGAACTTGCCGTAGAACACCGTCGGCGCCACATGCCAGCTCTCGCCGCCAAACCGCGCCCCCAGATCAACGTTATCGGAGATCTCCAGCTTGACCCCGTCCCAGAGCTCCTGCAGCGTGATCCCGGCTGCGGTAAAGGCGGCCTGATTGCTCTTGAAGGTGGAGTACAACGGCCCCAGCCAGCCTTCGGCATAGTTGCGGCCATAGGTCAGGCGCAGGTTGGTCTGCTCGTCAAAGTCATAACGGAAACCGAGGTTGGGCAGCAGGGCATCCTGGGTGGAACCGCCTGCATGCAGACCGGCAATCGGACCGGAACTGGCAGCCAGGGCGGCATCGTAGGAGATATCCCCCAGACCGGTAGTGCTGTAGCCGGTTACCCCCGGCAGGTCGATCCGTACATACTTGACCCCCAGATCCACCTTCAGTTTGCCGAAACGGTTGCTAAGGGCGAGGTACGGTTCATGGAAAATCCGGCTGTCCAGCTTGTTCAACATGGCCCAGCTTTTAAAGGTCAGGCCGTTGGCAGTGATATTGTAGAACTTCTGACTGGTCGGGGGCGGCATGGAATCCGCGTCCTGATACCAGTAACCGACCTTCAACTGGGCTGTATCAAAGGTAATACCGTACTCGGAACTGAAGCCCAGCTGTTCCTGGGTGATGTCTGAACGGGCAATTGATGCGTTCCCGGCGGTTGTACCGTTGGCGGCATAGCGGTACCCCTCGGTGCCGGCAAAATACGGCTTGAAGGTCAGGGTACTGTCGCTGGTCGGTTTGAACTCGATCACCGACAGGATCGCGTACTCGTTGAACTTCTGACGGTTGTAATCGTAGTAGTTGATGTTCTGCAGCACCGTGCCGGCACCGATCGGGGTCAGCAGGGATTTGTTGTAATCGTAGTTGCGGTAATAACTGTCCGACTGGGTCTGGGCATAGGTCAGGGAACGGTAGTCATGCTGACGGAAGGTATTAAACACGCCAAAGAGCGAGAAGGTGGTGTTGCCCGGCAACGGCTGGGTAATGCCGACGCTGACGTTGCTCCGTTCGCTGTTGCCGGCGCCACGCCACTTGTCCGCACCGGTGTACGAAGCAGAGGCAAACAGCCTGGTCTTGGTGGGCAGCGTACCGGAATCAAGCCTGACAAAGGTACGGTTAAAATGTTCCGAACCGTCGCTACGCAACAGGCTTAAGCCCATGCTGTCAGCCCCCCAGTTCAGAGTCTGTTCCAGGGCACCGGCGGTATTGCCGAAGCCCAGGCCTTTATCCGCCGGTATGGCGCCACGGATCAGGGACAGCTCGGACAGGTTGTCCAGGTCAATCAAGTTGCCCATGGCCCCCTGGCCCACGTTGACCCCCAGCGGCAGTCCTTCAATGGTACGGGAAAGCCGGGTAAAGGTATCTCCGATCTGCCCCCTGACCCGCAGCGGATTCTGGTCCATGCTCAGGCCAAAGGCATCGGTCCCTTCAGTATGCACCGACGGCAACAGATCCAGCGCCTTGTACGGGTTGGTGCGGGACGGCCCGGTCAGCAGATCAACCGTTTTTTTCGGCATCACGCTCTTGCTGGCTGTCTCGGCTACTGGCTGCTCAACAAAGTCTGCTTCTTTGCTGCCTTTGACTGCCAGGCTTTCCATGGTCACGGTGCCCTGTTCTTCTGCACCATAGGCCAGCCCGCTGCTTAACAGCAGCAACGGGATCACTGTTTTACTGGCTAATCGCATCTTACAACCTCCTTTAAAATAAACTTCTTGCAAAATGTCCGCAGTAGTTTTGCCTATCACGGTATCTGTTTATCAGGATGGGCTGCCTTCCACGCCTCCACAAAGGTCTGCTGGGTGGCCTGCCGCAATGCAGCCAGGTCATGCTCCAACAGCCAGGGCCAGCCGGGCCAGCGCAGCGGCGCATCATCCGGTATGGCCTGTTGCGCCTCAGGATGCAGGGCCGGAAACATGGCACCGCTGCAGATGTTGGCCACCTTGGTACTGCTGAAGAAGTCAATCAGCGGCTGCAGCCGTTGTTGTTCCGACTCTTTCACCAGCATGAACAGCGGCGTGGCCAGCGCCCCTTCTTCAGGCCAGATAATGGCCAGGTCATCCTGATTCTTGGCGGTCTTGGCAAAGAAAAGCGGCAGCATGGCAATGGCCGGTGTATCGGCCTTGGCCAGTCCCAGATGTTTGACAAACTGGGAAGGATGCAGGCCATAGCCGATGGTACGGCCCAGGGCCTGCAACCCCTGCTGGCCGAACAGGCTGTACAGCGAGAGCAGGGCACTCTCATTGAAGCTGCCGCCGTGGGCGCAGATGGCGGTGGTGCCGCCGTAGCAGGGGTCCAGCAGGTCGGTCCAGCGTTTCGGCAGCGGCAAAGAGCCGATACGGGACTTGTCCACAGCCAGCACGTAGAGGTTGATGGCGATCACCTTGAAAAATCCGGTGGGATCGTCCAGCCCCAGGGAGGCCAGGCGGGGATGCACCGGACTGTCGGGCCAACGATGGAACAAGCCGGTATCAAGAAAGCGCTGACGGAAGGGGCGGGAGAGGAAACCGTTCAGGCCGCCGGAAAAGATCAGGTCAGGCAGGTCATCCAGTTGCTCGATACTGTCGGCCTGATCAACCAGCGAGAGCTGGTCGCAGGCATCCAGGGTGGTCTGCAGGGTAATGCCCTGTTGCTGTTGATCTGCCAGCAACCGCGCCAGCTCGGTCTCCATCGGCACCTTCAGGGGGCAGGGAAACCCGGCAAACAGGTCCAGGTCGCCAAAGCGGGTGTCATAGCTGTCTGGTGCAGTTGTTAAAGGCTGCATAGGTGTTCTCCTTGGGTATGGTGATGTTCGGTGCAGGGCTCCAGACCGTACAGTGCAGCCACATTGGCCGGGGTCACGGTTGCTGCAGGGGTGCCGTCCCGCAGAATAGCCCCCTGCTGCAGCATCACCACCCGGTCCGCAACCCGACGGGCATGATCGGGGTGGTGGGTGGTAAACAGACAGGTGTAGTTTTCTTTTTTCAAGGCCATCAGTCGATCCAGCAGCCGTTGTTGATTGCCGTAATCCAGGCCGTTGGTCGGTTCATCCAGCACCAGTACCCGTGCCCCCTGGGCCAGGGCCCGGGCTATCAGGGTCATCTGGCGCTCACCACCGCTGATCTCGGTGTAGGGCCGATCACCCAGATGGCTGACCCCCATCCGTTCCAGTGCTTCACGGGCCAGCAGTCGGTCGGTTGCACCATAGCGTCCCAGAAATCCGGCATGGGGCATCCGGCCCATCAGCACCACATCAAAGACCCGGTAGCCGAATGCCTCTCGGTGCACCTGGGGCACATAGGCCAGGCGCATGGCCCGCTCCTTTGCCGGAATCCGGCGGATATCCTGACCATCCAGCCTGACCCTGCCGCCATGGGGATGCAGGATGCCCAGCATCAGCTTCAGCAGGGTGGTCTTGCCGCTGCCGTTGGGGCCCAGCAGGGCAAACACGCCACCGTCGTCAAGCTCAAGATCAAGCTGTTCAATTACCTGCTGGCGGCGATAGCGGAACGAGATCTTCTCAAGGGTAATAAGTGCCATCACTGCCAGCCTTTCCGGGCATTGCCCAGCACCAGCATAAAAAACGGTATCCCCACCAGGGCGGTCACAATCCCGATCGGCAGTTCAAAGGCAAAGGCCAGCCGGGCCACGTCATCCACCACAATCAGGTACCCGGCCCCCAGCAGGGCCGACACCGGCAGCAGGGTGGTATTGTCCGGTCCCACCAGCATTCTGGCGATATGCGGGATGATCAGCCCGACCCAGCCCACGGCACCGGCAATCACCACGGTCAGGGCGCTGATCAGGGTGGCGGCACCGATCACCAGCAGCCTGACCCGTTGTACGTTGATCCCCAGTGCTGCTGCCTCTTCATCCCCCATGCTGAGCACGTTCAGTTTGCGGGCCGACAGCATCAGAATGACCAACCCCAGGCAGATCGGCAGACTGACCCGCAGCACCGTGCTCCGGTCTGCCAGTGAGAGATTGCCCATCAGCCAGTAGACAATGGCAGGCAACTGGTTGTAGGGGTCGGCCAGATACTTGACCAATGAGAGCAGGGCCGCAAAGAGCGCACCGCTGATCACCCCGCCCAGCACCAGCATGATGGTGCCGCTGATCCGGTAGACCCGGGCCAGCCCCACCGCCACCAGCACCGCAGCCACGCCCCCCAGAAAGCTGGCCAGCTGCACCTCGTACCAGTTTTTAAAAAAGACCATTCCCAGGGCTGCACCAAAGGAGGCCCCGGACAGCACCCCCAGCAGGCTGGGGGAGACCAGGGGGTTGACAAACATGGCCTGATAGGCAGCGCCGGAGCTGGCCAAGGCCGCGCCGATCAGGGCAGCCGCCAGAATCCGCGGCAGCCGGATCTCCAGCAGCAGGTTGCGCAGCAGCTCCATCCGTTCCACTGACAGCAGTGCACCGCCAAACCACTCCTGACGGAAGAAGCTGCAGATCTCTGTCAGCTGCAACGGGTATTTGCCCAGGCAGAGTGAGACCACCATGATGATCAGCAGCCCGGTCAGGGCCAATAGCAACGGCAGCGGTTTCATGGTGTCGTACGCCTCTTCGGAGAAGCGGCACGCTTCTGAACCGCCGGGGTGTTGGTCCGCTTTTCCCTGAACGCCTGGCGGAAGGTTTCCAGGGTCTCTGCAAGCAGCCCTTCAAAGGACGGATCATAGAGCAGGTCCCAGCCGATCCACTTAAGTGTCCTGCCGGGCAGATGACTGTTGTCAACCGCCGGATGCAGGGCGGGAAACCAGGCACTGCTGCAGATCTCTGCGGCAGAAAGGCTGGTAAAGTAGCGGGCCATCTGTTGCTGCCGCTCACCCGCGTCAGCCTTGACCAGCATGGTCATGGGGACCGCCAGCGCACCGTCTTCAGGCCAGATAATCTGCACATCCTCACGGTCACTGATCGTTTCGGCAAAAAACAGTGGCACGGCGTTAAAGGCAAATCCATCCGGCTTGCCGCGTCCGGCCAGCTTGGACATCTGGGCCGGATGGCAGGCGCCCCCCACTGCCCGTGCAAAACGGCGCAGGCCGTCAAAGCCGAAGGACTGCTGCATGGCAAGCAGCATCGGCGGGCTGAAGCCTTCAGCCTCATGACGACCGCACAACGACAGGGTATCGGCGTATTCCGGTTCCAGAAAATCGCTCCAGCGTTGCGGCAGCGGCAGGTCCCCCACCAGCTTCAGGTCGGCAACAAGCACCACGGCATCGGTGGCCAGCATGGTGAAGTTCTGTCGGGGGTCAATCAGGCCATGGGCGGCCAGAACGTCATTCACCGTCGGCTCACTGATGCTGCGATACCTGCCGCTTAACACATGCTGCTGCATAAAGTTCCGGTTAAACAGGGCGCCGTTGCCCACCCAGATCATGACCGGCGGCAGCTGGTCCGGCCCGGCCCCTTCGGTTATGGCCTGCATCAGGCCGAGGTTGTCCTGCCAGTCAAAGCTGCAGGCCCCGGAGACCCCCTGTTCCTGCATCAGCCGGTTGAATTCCGTCTCCAGCGGTACTTTCAGCATGCAGGGCAACAGGCCGTACAGATCAAGTTCCGCAACAGGGGGATAGTCGTTGCCCAGGCCGTCTGCCATGTCCGGTTTGGGTAGATTCATGGCTTGCTCCGTTTTCCCTGTTCAGTGCTGAGCAGTGTCTCAAGCTGGCTGCGGTTCAGCCTGACGTTGAAAAACAATCTGAAAAAATGATCCACCTCGCGCTCCATTGGGATCTTGAACCGTTCTGGATAGACCACACCGGCCAGCCATTTGACACCGATGGCCCGCATGAACGAGGGGGGATAGTTAAGCCAGTTAAAGGGCTGCGACGGGATCCGGTAGACTCTGTGTTCCTTGACGGCCCGGATGTTCTTCCAGCGCTTGTCCAGCTTCACGGCATGGTAGAAGGTGTCGTCCTGCGTGATGATCACGTCCGGGTTGTAACTGATCACCAGTTCCATATTCAGCCGGTTGCCAAGCTGCTCTTTTTGCTCGCAACGATGCGCACTACGGGCACCGGCCAGGGTAATCGCCTCCTCAAGAAACGGCATATGGTTGCAGTCGTTATGCAAGCCATCCGGGCCAATGGCGTAGTAGACCGATCTTTGTTCTTTGGCAGGGATGGAGGCCGCAAACCGCTTCATATCTGCCACACTCCCGGCAATATAGGCGGACAGCTCTTTGGCCCGTGCCCGCCTGTTCAGCAGATTGCCCAAAAACAGAATCGTTTCCGGATACTCACTGATCCGCTCCAGCTTGACCCCCACCACCGGGATGCCAAGGCTGTTCAGCTGGCGTTCCATAGCGGGTGTTGCCTGCAGCGACTGGTTCCAGACCAGCGCAGCATCAGGCTTGAGCAGTGCCAGGGTCTCAATATTGGGTGTCCGCTGGCCGAACCAGCCGCCAACCACCGGCATGCTGCGGTAGCTATGGGGCAAAAAGGCCGCGCTTTCTGTGCTGGGCGGGAAGTTCCAGCCCACCAGCAACGCCGGGTCAAGGGCATAGATCAGGTAGGTCAAGGGCGGATAGGCGGACCAGACCCGGGAAATTTTGACCGGAACCGTCACCGTTCTCCCGGCCATGTCCTGTATCCGGTCCGCCCGGGCGGTGGTTACCGACAGGGCCAGCACCAGGGCGACGTGGAGCAGGACAAGGTAACGTCTCCACGTCGACATCAAACCAGCTATCCGGTGTTGTGCTAACGACATCACCGCGCCCTAAAACTCTGCCGTTATTGACGACATGACGGTAAACGGTGCGCCGGGATAGTAGTTGATGCTGTTGTTCAGGGAGAAATCAGAGGTGTTGATCTGGCCAACATAATGGCGGTCAAACAGGTTGATCAGATCAAGCCCCACAGCAATCTTTTTAAAGCTGAGAACATCCTTCAGCGTATAGGACATATGCAGGTCAACCACGGTGTAATCACTGATTTTTTCCTTATTCTCAACATCGCCGTAGCGGCTGCCGATAAAGCGGATCAGAGGGGTTACGGAAAAGCCGTAGTCTTCCCAGGTCGGCCCGAATTTGGCCATCCACTCCGGGGTATCCGCCACTTGCTTCCCTTTACTGAGCACAACCCGGTTGCTGGCGGTCTGGATGTTGTTGTCAAACTCATGTCTGCTCCACGAGCCGGACAGGTAGAATGAGAGCTGTTTGTAGTCCGGCAGCGGCTTGCCGGTAACCTCAAGCTCAGCACCATAGGAGGTTGCATTGGCATTACTTTGCAGGTAAGGGACACCGATCACCTGATCGTAGACCGTCACGGTCTTATGCTGATGCATCGTGTAATAGAGCGTCGGCGATACGCTCCAGTCGCCGTGCCGGTAGCGCAGACCCAGGTCAAAGTTGTCCAGGCTTTCCGGTTGCAGCTTGCTCCAGATGTCGTTGAAACTTACCCCGGCAGCGGTAAAGGCGGCGCGGTTGTTGGTGTAGGTGCCGATCTGACCGGCCCAGGCATCATAGTTATAGGCCTTGGCATAGGAGGCATAGGCAGACAGTTCGGGAGTAATCCGGTAGTTCAGGCCGATGCTGGGCAGCCAGTCCTCCCAGCTCCTTTCGGCGATCTGCATGTCGGGGTCAACCTGCGGATTATAGTTGAAGATGTCGTTGTAGCTGACATCGGGCAAGCCTGCTGTCCGATAGAAGGTGGTCTTGGGATTGATCCTCAGGCTGTATCTCAGACCAGCCATGATATCCAGATTGTTGAAGGTCTTTTTGAGGTTCAGATAGGGGCTGTGATAGACGCGGTCTTCTATCTTTGCCAGCAGTGTCCAGCTCTGGAATACACCGTTGCCGTTATACAGCTTCTGGGACAGCGGCGGCGGCAGCGTATCGGTACCGGCCATGAACCAGTAGCCCAGTGAGGCATCCACCACCTGCAACGGCAGATCATACTGGGTGGTAAAACCGTACTGCTGCGGATTGATATCCAGCCGGGCGTAGCCGTTACTGCGTCCCATCAGGCGGTACCCTTCGTCATTCCAGTAGTACGGCTTGATGGTAATCTTCGAATCGCTTGTCGGGCTGATTTCTACATTGGCCAGCACCATGGCATCGCGGTAGTACTGCTTGTAGTAATCAAAATAGTTGGCATCGGTTGCTGCCACACCGGTCTTTGTCGGGTTGTAATCATAGCCGCGGTAACGTCCCAGATCGCTTGTCTGGGCGTAGGTCAAGCCGCGAAAATCATGCTGACCCAGCTCATGATAGACCCCGAACAGCTCTGCCTTGACCTTGCTGCCCAACTGCTGGGAGATACCGAACTCAATGTTCTTGCGGTCGTCGGGTGACCCGCCGGAGCCGCGCCATTTGTCTGCTGTTGTCCAGGAATACGAGGCAAACAGCTTGGTTCCGGTCGGCAGCAGGCCGCTGTCAAAACGGGCATAACTGCGCAGGAAACCTTCCGAACCAAAACTCTGCTTCACCGATACGCCCAGTTTGTCCTTGGGCCAGAGCAGGGAAAGATCCATCAGGCCGGTCAGGTTGCGGACCCCCATGCTGTTTGCCACCGGCATGCCCCCCCGGTAGGCCGACACAGAACGGACATTCTCAAAGTCGATAAAATCGCCGCCGCCACCATGGCTGCTGACCGGAAGGCCTTCAACATTACGCAGGAATCCGTCACCCTCGTATGATCCGCGGATACGCATGGTCTTGCCCAGCGCCAGCCCAAAGGCGTCGGCGCTCTGCTCGTTGACCGCCGGCAGCATGCTGAAGGCCTTGTAGGAACCGGTCTGGCCGGACCCCACCAACATATCCAGGGCCTGCTTTGAAATTACCTCCTGGGTACTGGTGGCATCCTGAACCGTTTCAATCGGTGGGGCTGTCTTGCTCTCTTTTACTGAAACCGAATCAAGCTGTACCCCCTCTGCGGCTTCAGCAGTGCTGTGCAGACCATCTGCCTGGCCTGCCAGCAGACAGCCGGCAATGATGCAGCTGTACATGGTTTGTCGATGTGTCATCTGATGTTCCCTCCTTGTTTCAAAATGGGTGTGTCATTCCAGAATGTAGTCCACCGGCATCACCAGCCGCGCACTGACCGGCGGCCTGGGAAACGGTGCGGCACGTTCAACCGTTTCAAGGGCATTTCTGTCCAGCAACGGCACCCCGCTGCCGTGGTTTACCCGCAGCTCCGCCACACTGCCGTCCACCAGCACCAGAAAACTGACCGTAACCCGGCCATGCCAGCCCATTCTGACCGCCTGACGCGGGTAGCGCAGCTCTTTGCCGATCAGGTCACGGATATAGGCAAAATGCTCACGCAGGTAGCGCTTCTGCAGTGTTTCTTTGGTCTCTGTGGCGGCCTGTCCGTTTCCCTTTGTCCCAACGCCTTCACCTGAGGCAGTTACGTCTCCGCCAACTGATTTGGTTGTGCCGCCCACCGATGTTTGCTGCGGCACGGCGTCTGTTTTTGCAGCCATTGCTGCAACCGGCTGGGAAGCTGCTGTTGGTGATTTAGAAGTCGGCACCGCTACCGGAGGAGGAAGCGATAGCGGCGCCGACCTTGCCGGAGCAGTAGTGTTGCTTCTGCTCCGGGTAGCCGCCTTTGGCGCTTGCGGCGTTGCCTGCGCTTCAGGCAGCGGGGCAGCGGTCAGATCAATCATCAGCGGTTCCTGCGCAACCGGTTTTTGCAGCACAACGGCGGTTGCCAGGCCGCCCAGGGTACAGTGAAACAACAGCGACCCGATCAATGCCGACCTGAAGCGGCGCGTCGTGGCGATTCCGCGTTCCTCCCGCCAGTAGCTATCGCCGCAGAGCAGCTGCATCTGCCTTAGAATGCAACTTCCAGCTTAGCGCCGCAGCTGATGCCCTGATCCTGCCAGCCCGCAATGGTGACATAGCGGTCATCCAACAGGTTGCGGCCATAGACCGTGGCCCGCAGCTGGGCCTGATCCAGCTTGAAGCCGTAGCTGACATTCAGGTCGACACGGGTATATTCCCCAGCCGGCCGGTAGAGATTGCCCACCGCAAGGAAGTTGTTTTCATAGGGACCGACATAGTTCAGGATCAGGTTGCTTTCCAGCCCGCCTATCTGGTGGGACAGCCGCAGGCTGACGTTGTGGTGGGGCATGACCTTGTTGGTATCGCCCCGGTTGGTGGTGATGTAGGAGTACCCGGCATGGTAGCCGAGGCCCCAGGGCAGACTGCCTTTAATCGTGGTTTCCACCCCTTTGCGGATGATATTGGCGGTATCGTAGATGTTGTAGACCGATGAACCGCTGCCGCCGGTGGCCGCAGAGTAGGCAAAGTTGTTGATGTCGTAAAAGAACAGGGTGACGCCGGGGTTAAAGGCCGGGTGATAGTTGGCCTCAACCCCGGCCTCATACTTGAACCGCTCCTCTGTATTCAGATCCTTGTTGCCTACGGTTGCCAGAAAGGCATCGGCATCCTGGCGGGTGTAGCCTACCCGTGCCAGCAGCTTGTACTGTTCGTCCAACTGGTAGGAACTGCCGATTGACATGCTGATGGCCGGTTTCTGCCACTCGTTTTCGATCTTCTTGTTGGTGGCCTGCAGGGGCGAGTATTTGTCCGAGCCCTGCTCGATCAGCTTGGTATCCACCCGCACCCCGCCATCCAGGGTCAGGCGCTTGTTGAATTTGTATTCATCCTGCAGGTAGCCGGAGAACAGGTCTTCCTTGCGGGGTACCCCTTCGTAGAAAAACTGACCGGTGGGGCTTTTCCAGAGAAAGGCCTGAAAGCCGCCGGTCAGACGGTTGCTCTCCGTGGCTGCCACATGCCAGAGGTGCCAGGTCTCCACCTGATCCTCCTGCCGCACCGCCTGGGGAGTGGCAACACTGCTTGCGGTCTTGAGGTACTCATCGTCGGTGACCCGGCCACGTGCATAGGAGAGCGAGGTGGTGTGCACCGCGTTCCAGGGTTTGTGCAGGTTAAGCGAGAGCTGCAGCGACTCCAGCGGGTCGTAGTACCAGAGTGAGCTGTAGGCGGTGCTTTCCTTGGTGGAACGCTGGATCTCGCGGCGTCCATTGGCGTAATAGACCATGAAATCGGCCTTCATGGCCTCCGTAGCATAATTGCCGTTCAGCAGCAGCGAGAGGTTGTTGGCGGCGTTGTTCCAGCCTGCCCTTCCGCTGGTTCCCGAGACCGTACCGGCCATCCGGTAGGAAAACGGCCCTTTGCTGTTGCCGTGGTAGAGCTGGAAGTTGCGGGTATCAAGACTGCCGTACTCGGCAATCCCCCCCAGTTCCGGTCCCTTGCCCCGCTTGGTGGTGATCACCATAAAGCCCTGGTTTGAGCTGCCCAGGCCGGGAGACGGCACGTTGTCATGGCTCATGGCCGGTGAAAAGGCCACAAAGGGGCCAAGGGTCACGCTAGAGCTGTCCCGCACGATCCTGACCGACTCAATCGTATCCACCGGGAACTGGGCCATGATACGGGAGGCCTGGGACCAGGGGATGTAGACCCCGTCCAGGATGATCCCCACGGTATCGCCACCCCGCAACTGCAACGCATTCATCCCCTTGCGGCCCTGAAACTCCACCCGTGCGCCGGGGGACAGCGCGGCAATATCGTAGATGCTGGCCGGTGCCAGGGCCTGAATATCCTCCCGGCTGAACTCCTCTACCGTTGCCGATGCGCTGGCCGGTACCGTGGTTGCGCTGTAGACCGGCTGTTTATCCTTTTTTCCGGTAACACCAACGCCGCCTACCTCTACCGGCTGTTCTTCAGCAGACGCCTGTGCGACTACGCTGCCAAGTGCAAACAGTGCTACCCCCATCAGTACCTGTTTTTTCATTGCTTTCTCCTGTCCGGCATCAGCCGCTGTATATTTGTCGTTATAACGATAGACGCAATGCTGCTAAATACCGCATTCACTAGTATTGTTCAGACGTTGCCAAACCCCCTTAACCCCTCCCGGCCTCCCCTTGTCAGGGGAGGGGCAAGCATGGAGGTGCTTAACGCGTCCCCCCTGACAAGGGGGGACGGAGGGGGGTTGATTAGCATCAGCTCTGGTTCAGTATCTCTGTCAGGTCACGATTGCTAAGCTCTATCCCCAGAAACAGCCGGTAAAAGCGCCTGGTCTCAGCAGCGGCATCAAAGCGGTACAGCCCGGGGTGCAGCCGGTTGGTCAGCCAGCGTAACCCCAGCAGACGCATGAAAGACGGGGGCCGGTCAAACCAGTTGAACGGTGTGCGGGGTATGCGGTAGATCTTGCCATCCTGCACCGCCCTGACCGGTTTCCAGCGTGGGTCATGGCGGACAGCCTCCAGAAACGGCTCCTCCTGTACCAGCATGATCTGCGGGTTATAGAGCATGACCTGCTCCATGCTGATCTTTTCCATACCGTAGTGATCCAACGCCTCGCCGCGGTGTACGTTCCTGCCCCCTGCCAGCCCGATCAACTCGGCATGAAAAGAACCGTCCCGCTCGGTTGCCAGACCATCCTGCCCTTCAGCGTAATAGACGCCGGGACGTTGTTCCTGTTTGATACCTGACACTGTCTGGCCAACCGACCGCAGTGTCTCCTCAGCGTAACTCCTCAACGTACCGGCCCGCTTTTCCCGCTGCAGCAGCGATCCCAAAAAGGTAAAGGCAGCCGGATAGTCCTGCAGAGAATCAATCCGCACCTGCACCACCGGAATCTTCAACTGGCGGAAGATCTGCTCAAACCTGGCGTTAATCTGCGGCTGCTGCCAGGCCCAGACCAGCACGATATCCGGCCTGGCCTTCAGCAACAGCTCGGTATTGAGGTTCTTGCCCTGCCCAACCGAACTGCCGATCACCGGCAGAGAGCGGACCTTGGGATTCAGAAAACGCTTTTCAGATGCATTAAGCGGTGAATTCAGGCCGACAATCAGCGCCGGGTCCAGAGCGTACAACAGATAGGTGGCAGGAGGCGAGCTGGCATAGACCCTGGTGATCCGATCCGGCACCTGCACCTTCCTGCCGGTCATATCGGTAATGGTGCGGGCCTCACTAATCAGCGGCAGGGCGAGCAGGGCTAAGGCCGCCACACTGCACAGCAACCGGTGTATGCCATCCTGAATCGTCATACGATCTTCCTCATTTGTAGTCACAGGCAGTGACGTAATTGTCTGCCATCCGCTCCAACAGATACTCAAACGGCTTCTTAAAAATCAGCCAGGTACCGCTTTCGTCTTTCAGCAGCTCTGCGTCGGGTATACCGGCCAGCTTGACGGCATCATGGAAGCGTGCGTCATCAAACTTGCCGCACCTGGGTTGCCAGTCCGGCTCTGTCTGGCGCATCTTGGCGACGATCTCATCCTTCAGCGCCTTTGAACCGAAACCGCCGCCGATGCAGACCTGACCGCCCGGCGCCAGCACCCGCCAGATCTCCCGCAACACCTGGGCCAGGTCATCCCAGAAATAGACCGAACCGCGGCTGACCACCAGATCAACGCTGTTGTTCTTGAGCGGCAGGTAATGGACATCCCCGCAAAGCGCCACCACCCGGTTGTCCAGCCGCTTTTCAAATATGTTTTTCTCGGCAATCGCCTGCATCTCTGCAGACTCATCCAGCAGGCAGACCCGCAGCTTGCTGTTCCAGGCCAGGGCCAGCCCCAGATAGCCACCGCCGCTGCCCAGGTCCAGGCAGAGGCCACTCATGATACCGGTGCGCTCCATGATCTGTTCCGCCAACAACGAATAGGCCGGGGCAAAGACGTTACGGGCAATCAGGTCGAATTTTTTGGCGTCAATCTGCATAAAGATCCCCCTCTTCTCCAGACACGCTATATACCAATCTACATAACGCATGCCAAAGCCATATAGCAATAAATACCAAATAGTTTCAAGCTGTTTTAGTTTCAGCCTGTAGACGGCAGCAAAAAATCTGCTGCAATTTTTGGCAAATATGAGCAGGACGCCCGTGAACTAATCAGGCAGGATACACGTGGTTGCAGGAGTACCAGCCAGAACCAAAACAGCCGGTTTCAGCCGGAATGAACCGGCGTAAACCGGCAAGAGGCATGTGCATATTTTTTCACAATTCGTTCACAACATATTCATCTGACTATGGCTTGATGCGCCTCAGGCATATTTAACACCAACCAAGAGGAGAATAGTCACATGATAAACAGCACTGAACATCGCACAATGCTAAGTCCACTCGTTTTAACAACATTTATGGTTGTAGGGATATCCGGTGTTTTACTGGCATTTCACGTCAAAACCGGCGGTCTCAAGGCCCTGCATGAATGGATCGGGTATGCATTTATGGCAGCCGGCATTCTGCATCTGGCTGTAAACTGGAGAACCTTTGCCTCATATGTGCGGCAGCGTGCATCCTTGATGGCCATAACTGCCGGGCTTGTCATATCGCTCTTTACCCTGTATGCCGGAGCCTCGCTCAGTCCTCAAAAAAGCCATCCGCTCATCCAGGTATTTGACCAGGACCGTAACGGTGAGCTTGATGCAGATGAGATTGCTGACGCAACGATCACCCTGCAAAAGATGGACAACAATCATGACGGGAGCGTGTCGCTCAGCGAGCTTATGGCTGATAGCGCACGCAGCAAAGGCAAACAGAAAATCTGATGCTGCAGCTTTGCTAATCAAAACAGAGGTGGGAATGTTGTAGCGCAGCCTCGGCGTGGGAGCACTGCGGTCTGTCCCGGCTTCACAGCCGGCTGATTTTTTCTGGACATAGGCCATCTATCGGCTTATACAGACCTTTATCCATCACAAAACAGAGGATCGCCCATGCGAATCCGGCACATACATGCCAAACCACTACCGTAGCATCCAAACCCGCCCCTTCAGGCGGGTTTTTCGTTTTTTCAGGGTGTAAAGAAATTTTACAGTTTTTTGTAACAGCCTGAAATACAAGCAGGTTATTCGGACAAAATCACATGGGGTGGGCTAAGTTTTTTATGCTGCTCTCAGAATCTGAAGTACGCATGTTGCACGACAAGGAGAATGAATAACCGCAGGATAAACATTCCATTTGGGGGGATGGGCGGTTCACGCGCACGCGCGCGTGAACTGGTCAATAATGAGCTAGCCACAAAAAAATAGAGGAGTATGCATTGGTAGATATATCCCTCCCCGCAGGAACGTTAGGTCTGTTGGTAGATCCAATCACCAAGTTTCTTTTCCATGACGCCTACGAAGTTTCTCACGAAGAGCATTTAAAACGTTTTAGACCTGGGAAGCGTTTTGACGCGCTTGGCAAATTCTTTGAATATGATATTCACTTAGAGTGCAATCACATATCGAATGCAACAGTTCCAATGTCATTTCTTATCTTAAGGAATACTTCAGAAAGAAAATTTAGTCGAATTGAGTTAGTAGTTGAGGCAGATGCAGGCTATGTGAGATATCAAGATTTTACGACATTAATAGACGTAGGCATAATTCCACTAGTTGTAAATCTTCCAAGAATTCCGCTTAAAGAAATTGAAGTTACCAAGACCAACAGAATTGTTACCACCTATAGCAAGGTGGTGGTTAAAATATCAATTCTTGACAGCTCATTATCCGAATATGAGGCAAAGTCAGAATCTCATGGAATAACCCAAACTTACACGGAGTTCCTTAATTCACGCTGGGAGAAAAAATGGGACTCGGTGTGGAACCTTGACTATATTGAAAGCTGTAAGACAGAGATTAAACATAAGCTCCTATACTACCTTGTTTCAAGAAATCAATGGCCAGTAGCCGGAGAACCCCGGAATGCGCTATTCCAGATATACAAGGGCATACGTTTGCTAATTGGAGCTCCGGTGTTCCGCATTTTAAGCTATGAAAAAATAATATCAACGCTGTTCTGGGTTCCAATATTTCTTCGTATCAACAAGCTGAAGCCGAGAGATGATAGCTAACAAGGTAACGTCACAGGCGCTGACGCGCTGGTGCGCCCCCACGCCGTTGGCGAGACAAAGGAAATGCATCAGCAGAAGGAAAAAGTATGACTCTCCCTGAATCTTTTTTTGAATATGCAACTGAATTTGAAAACAGAATAGGTATACGGTCAGGATTTTTCAATGAGCTCATCCGTGAAGATGACTGGAGCTTTGTGATAAAGCTGCACGCTTTCTTGGAGGCATGCCTTACGCACTCAATCTGTTCTGTTCTAGGTCGCCCAGAACTTGAAGAAGTGGTGGCTCGCCTCGACACTTCAAACAATCAGTCTGGCAAGTTAGCTTTTGCAAAAAAACTCGGGATACTCAACAAACCCCAAAGAAGATTTGTATCCACGCTTTCTCAACTACGGAACGATATTGTACATGATGCACGTGCAGTTGATTTCTGCTTTGTACGATACATGAACGAGATGCCTAAAGAGCAACGCTATCAATTTTGCGTCGCTATGTCGCTAGACGAAATGCTTGAGCCATATAGCGAGCAAAATGAACTGCGCATAATCTCATTTGTGAACGAAGTTCCAAAGTTCGGCATCGGGTATACCGCTTCACTGGTGATTGCAGAATTATTCATCCATACAAGTGCAGGAGAGCTTAACAAAGTGTTCAAAAGTATTGGTGAGCGTCTTGTTGGATTAAGCACGGAAGAGCTGAGGAAGATGAAGGAGAATAATGTAACTACCAACCAGGAAGATGCACTGGGCCTAAATGCTGCCCGGTGATCTCCCGGCCCGTTATACCAATAAAAATGATTAGAGATTAGGAGGTTGCAATTTATGCTGTCCAAATCTAGGCCGGAGCAGGTTAAGACTGAATTAGGTGCTGTTGCGCTCTGTGTCGCGTCTGTCGTTGCCTTTCTGACAGCAACTACAGCATTTAAGCAAAATTTTTCCACATTTGAGTTCTGGGTTTTCATCAATTCCGGAATGGCTTGGTTCACTTGGGTAACACTTCGAGTGTTGAACCTGCATACAATGCGTGCGGAGTTGGAGGAGCAACGCAACTTCCTGAGTTCTCACCATAAGATCGTTGATGCGCAACAAGAAACGATAAGAATTCAAACGGAGAATCTTAAGGTTCTCAATGAAACTGCCAGGATTATGTGTCAAGAGTGCAAAATTGCGCATAACGACCCAAATACCAAGGAACAGCCAGGGAACGATAAGCAAAAAGACAAAGATGATGTTTTCGACGCAAAGGCGCATAATTCCCCCGAATAGCTCGTCAACTTGAGAAGGAAGATATAGGTATAATCGGGTAGCCGGGGGTTTTTCTCCCCCAGCCCCCACACCACCTAGCATGCGGGTCCGCACTAGGCGGAAAAGGGGACAAGCTGCTTTTTGTGAGCATGCCTTAAAAAGTAGCCTGTTTAAATGCATAAGTAGTTCTTCACTCAGGGAGCCTCCGAGTGGTACAGAAGCTTGTAAAAACAAGCGGCTGGGTCGATGTAATCGCCCAGAATCAGACCACAAGGAGGCTCTCATGGA